>JADMIO011227122.1_pt1 | contig 76298 bp, 54 predicted proteins | sample 8958161 | NCBI WGS metagenome assembly JADMIO01 (sample SAMN16585339, study PRJNA669376) | soil metagenome | isolation source: Crop rotation soil | place: USA: Cullars Rotation, Alabama | collected 2011
CGCGACAACTTGTCCACGTGGAATTCTAAGCTTAGGATCCCAATGTGCTGGAAAGGCGTGGCATGAGCGCGACCCATTTGCGCCGCAAAAGGATGCGGAACTGCAACCCGACGCCGCCCCGGAACGGGTGCGGCGCATTGTAGAGCGTGACGAAATTGCCGAGGCGCTGGCAGAGACGCCAAGTGAAAAGGAAGGCTCGCATGAGGGGCATTTTGAGGACGTGATGCATGCGGCGCTGTGGGGCAACCGCGTAGACCTGTCGTATAACGTGGAGCGTACGGTGGGACGCGCAGCGCGGACGCAGGACGAACGCGAGAATTTGCTGGTGGATGATACGGCGCGGGTGTATGAATATTTGCACTCGCGTCCGATTGGGCAGTTGATTTACGTTACGGATAATGCAGGGACCGAGTTGTCGCTGGATTTGGCGCTGATTGACTTTTTGTTGAGCGGGGACAAGCCGCTGGTGAAACAGATTACGCTGCATTTGAAACCGCAGCCGTTTTATGTGTCGGATGCGATGCCGCAGGATGTGGACAAGACGCTACTGGCGTTTGATAAGGCGAATGGGGTGACGCGGGGGATTGCAACGCGGCTGCGCGAGTATGCGAAACAGAAACGATTGGCGATGCGGGTGCACTGGTTTTATCCGACGCCGCTGCATTTTTTCGAGATGCCTGATGATTTGTTTGCGCTGATGAAGGCTGCGGATTTCGTAATATTAAAGGGCGATGTAAATTATCGCCGTGTGGTGGGCGATGCACATTGGAAGCCGACGCTGAGTTTTGAGTATGTGACGCGGTATTTTCCTGCGCCGTTTGTGGCACTGCGGACGTTGAAATCGGACCCGATTGTGGGGCTGACGGCGACGCAGGTGGATGAGTTGAATCGCGCAGATAAGGAGTGGCGGGTGAATGGGAAGCGGGGAGTGGCGCAAGCCAAGCTAAAAGTTGAAAGTTAAAGGTTAAAAGTTGGGTCGTTGACGACTCGGCATTCGGACGAATGACGAACGAAGAATGATCAAAGATAACTGCGCTAGAGAGTATGATATGACAAGGGTTGAAATAAAGCGACTGTGGATTTTGCTGATGCTGTTGGGCTTGCTCGTTCTGGGGACGGGTTCTGTGGCGTTGGCGCAAGCCAAATCCGTGTTTGTGGAACGGCGGGATGCGGACGTCACCATACAGGCGAACGGGCAGGTTGATTTTATCGAGACCTGGGTCGTGGATTTTCAGGGCGGTCCGTTTCGGTTTGCGTTTCGGACGATTCCGTTTAATCGCATTTCGTCGCTGGTGTTTGAGGGCGTGAGCGAGAACGGGACAAACTATACGCGCGCAGAGACAGAGGACCCAGAGACGTATACGGTGGAGTCGGGGTATGGCGAGCGGACGATTACGTGGTATTTTCCGCCGGCGCGAAACGAGACGCGGACGTTTGTGCTGCGGTATCACGCGACGGATGCTTTGCGGATTTATGACGGCGGCGACCAGTTTTGGTGGAAGTTTATCGAGTCGGACCGCGGCTATACGATTGGGGAATCGCGGGTGACGCTGCATTTGCCGTCGAGTTTTGACATGGGGGCGCTGGTGGCGTCCACGTATACAGATGGGAACGAGACCGAAGGCGTGCGGTTTGTGGATGGTCAGACCATCGAGTTTACGGGCGGTCCGTTTGAGGAAAATACGGAATGGGAAATTCGCGCGCAGTTTCCGCATGGGGTCGTGACGCAATCGGTGCAGGATTGGCAAAAGGACGAAGAGGCGGAGATTCTCGCCCAGCAGGAAGCGGCGGCGGCGACGGAACAGTTTAATTTGTATGCGACGCTGGCGACGATTTTGCTGGCGCTTGGCGGCGGGCTGGCGCTGTTGGTGCTGTGGTTTGTGGGCGGGCGTGACCGCGCGGCGGCGCTGCCGGCGGAATTTATTCCTGCCCCGCCCGCAGACCCCGCTACAGGCGTGGTGCTGACGCCGGCGCTGGCGGGGACGCTGATTGACGAAGAGGCGAATGTGCGGGACGTGCTGGCGACGCTGATTGATTGGGCACACCGCGGCATTATTGCGATTCGGGCGGTGCCGCAGGGGGCACAAACGGCAAGTCCGAACGATGATTATGTGTATGAGCGCCTTGGCACGGATGCGCCGCCTTTGCAGTATCAGTACGAGCGTGAGTTGATGCAGCGGTTGTGGCAGGGCGAGACGAGCCGGAATATTGGGTATATTCGCGAAAAGTTTACGGGCTCGCTGGACGAAATGTTTAACGGGCTGTATGACGAACTGGTGCGGCTGGGATATTTTGAACGACGTCCCGACGCGGTGCGCAAGACGTTTTCGCGGTTTGGCTGGCTGCTGGTGGTGCTGTTGTGTCCTGCGGCGTTTTTGTTCCAGGTGTTTTTGGCGAGCGCGGTGAATGAGGATGTTTCGTTTTCGTGTCTGGCACTGGCGCCGTGGGTTGTGTTGTTTTTGATTGCAGGCGGGGTGCTGTATCTGGCGCGCTATATGCCGCGGAAAACGGACAAGGGGTCGGAAGCGGCTGCCAAGTGGAATGCGTTCAAGCGGTATTTGGAACGGATTGACAAGTATACGAATGTGGCAGAAGCCAAGGACCAATTCGAAAAATATTTGCCGTATGCGGTGGCGTTCGGCATTGACAAGGCATGGGTGGAACAGTTTGCGAAAGTAGATACGCCTGCGCCGCGCTGGTATACGCCGCCGCCTTCGACCCGGGTGTTTCTGCCAAATCGGACACAGTTTCCACAGCGCGGGTATCCGTCGGGCGGTGGGGTGTTGTCAGGCGGCGACGATGTGCTGGGACGGCTGCCTTCCGAGAGTCCGTCGGGCGGCGCGCCGAGTTTGCCTTCGTTGAACGATGCGGCGAGCGGGGCATTTAATTCGCTCAACAGTGTGAGTTCGAGTTTCTTTTCGATGTTGAATACGACTGCTACATCGTTTGTGGCAAGCAACCCGACGCTGCGTCCAAGTTACGGGAGTGGGCGTTCGGGGAGCGGCGGGCGGAGCAGCTGGAGCGGGGGCGGTTCGAGTTTTCGTTCGAGCGGGGGTGGGTTCCGTTCGAGCGGCGGCGGTTTTCGTTCGAGTGGCGGGAGCCGCGGGGGTGGTGGAGGAGGTGGAGGACGGAGTGGGTTTGGATAAGGGGCGACGGACGACGGAGGACGAACGACGGACGAATGCATAATGCATTGTGGACAAAGTGAGGAAAAGAGTGCCGGGCGGCGCGAGTCGCTCGGCTTTTTTTTGCTAGTCAGGTTAGAGATTTTCCCCGCGAATCTTCACGAATCTTCACGAATATAAAAACTGGGGTAACGTATTAGGGGTAGTTATTCAAGAGTTTTCAAGTTGGGGTGCGGCGTTAAAAGGCAATGCTTGTTAAAGGGCATTTGGGCGTTACACGACAACGCCCGAACTGGGGCATTTTCAAAATGTGGTACACAAATTTGGGTGTTTTGGTGTGCAGGTGCGGAAAGGAGATGGGGCAAACTGATGTTGTTGGTGTTTATCAAACTGGGGCATTTTGAAAATGTCCCACACAAAAAATGGCTTCTTTTCAAATAGATAAGACGAGACGCCTGCAAAACAGTGTTGCAGTTACGGGATTGGGAACCAGAGGATGTCGTGAGGCAAACAATTGTCAGATGTTTGTGGTTAGGGGCGACAACCACCGCATGTAAGTTAGGAGGTCACGGCTTTGGTTCACCGAGTTGTTTTGAGACTGGAATAGTTTAGAACATTTGTCCTACTAGGTCAAGGGGTGTGAGGGTGTACGCAGATTAAAAATTTTGCGCGAGGGGGAGGGTGCCTTTTATTTCAGGAAATGGGATGCCGTATATCTTTTTTGTAAGGCTTATTTACAGAAAAATTGGTCGCAGCATGGAGTTTGAGCGATGCTCGTTACGCCCGGTTCCTCTGCAAAACTTATTTGGTAATCCCCATTCGGCAATAGGTCGGACGAGAAGGGTACAAAATGCGCGGGGGTTTTGACGATTGAGGTAATGCACCATTTATTTGCGGCGTCGTCTGTCAAAAGACGATAATACGCGGGTATCCAGATGCCCCGCAGGTCTTGAATCTGCGGCTCATTTGCAAGGGGATTTGGCGCATGGTCAGGATAATGTGCGACCAGGACCTGAGGAGCTTGCCGCAGGGCTGCGGCATTGTCACGAAAGTTTGTGAGGAGTGCTGTCACCTGCTCTCCCGCCAACCGAAAAGCGGGATACGGACGGAGGAGCGGCGAAAGCGAGAGCAATAGTACAAGATACAGCAGGGCAGCGCACAACCCAACAGCGGCTGCAACTCGCGCAGATTGGAACGGGGACCCTGACGGACCGGGGATGCCCGGTTGAGGCTTGCGCCTCGAGAATATCCGATAGAGTGCGGAAAGAAAGAGCGCAAGCAAAATGGAGAACGGTGGAAGAACGAAATAGACATAGCGAATACGCAGCGTTGACAACGCAAAAATGATGAATGGGAGTAGGACCCAAACCGCGAGCAGGGCGAGAAATGCGGGCGGCAGGGCGGGTCCGAAGGGTGATGGTACGCGCAGCTTGTCTTGCCGCTTGAACCTGAGAGCGAAAGCAAACGAGGCGAGCATGATGCACAGTAGGAATAATTCGAGTTTATTCGCGGCAAGGAAATTAAAGAATTGATTGTCGTTAAAGGCAGAGGGGACGGTCGCTTGTGGAAAAAGCAGGAACCAAAGAAAAGTAACAAAGTCGCTCAATAGCTCCTTGAGCCATCCGATTGAAGGGGCAAAGGGGTTGGAGACGGCAATTCCGGCAACACTGCCCAGAACGCGAGCGCGCAGAATAAGCAGCACGACACTCACAACGATAAAAGGCAGCACCGCAGCAAAGGTGCGGAGGGCACGGTGGAGAACGGTGCCCGGCACTTGTTTTGAAAAGAGATATGCTGCGACCAGAGGGGCGGTCACAAAGCCAATCTCTTTTGAGAGTACGGCAAGGAGAAAAAAGACGAGAGAAGCGCCATAGGAAGGGCGCAACCAAAGAGTGCGTGGGTTTGGTCCGGGGGCACGTTGGGCGATTACGACGGCTATGAGGGTGAGCAGGGAGAACAGGGTTGCCAACGAATCCATTCGATGCGTGATGTTGGGCACGACCTCGACAGCGGCGGGATGGAGAGCCATAACCAGCCCGGCGAGCAGAGCGATGTTTTTGCGATTTGGCAAGGAAACGCGGACAAAGCTATAGGTGCAAAGTGCAACCGCGGCGTGAATCAGCAAGTCGGTCAGATGGTAGGGGAATGCGTTTAACCCAAAGAGCTGATATTCGATTTTGAAGGAAAGCGCAGAAAAGGGGCGATAGGCGGAATCGAGAAACTCTACCAGTGGTAGAGTTAACAGTTCGGGGATTGTGGCGGAACGAAACCGAAAGAGTAAATCAGGAAGGTCTCTGCCCGTCAAGCCATTTTGCAGAGACCAAACGTATGTCAAAAAAGCGATAACCCCGATGAAAGCATAGTCCAGATATGTGCGTCGCGCATTCAAGTGTCGTATGTACATGGACTCTTCTTTTTGTCGAACAAAATTTACCTCAACCAGGAAGACTCTAGCATAAAACCCGGCTTGCTTCAATGACAATCCGGTGTAACAACAGGGCTGTTGCAAAGTCGCGTCGGGCGGTTGAGAACCGCCGGAGTTGAAGCCCACTCCACAACACACCGCAAAGGCGACCCTTCGACACGCTCAGGACAGGTACTGCGTCGACTGAAGACAGAGTTTGAAAGCGCGCGTGTCAACAGACCTGGCAACAGCTGTGATGGAGTGCCGGGCGGCGAGAGCTGTCCGGCTTGTTTTGTGGTTGGAATTTTCCCTGCGAATCTACACGAATAAGAAAAATAATGGAGTTTGGGGGCAAGGGTTGGGGGAGGGTTAATCAAGTTTTTTCAAGATTGGCTCACCCTAGATGTAGTGGGGCGGATGAGAATTGCCCTAGTGGGGTTTTTTGAAAATGTAGGACACGTTTTTTGGCATTTTTTCAAATAGGCAAGACGAGACATCTGCACACGGGGTGCAGTTTCATCGTTAGAACCGGAATGGGTATCCCCTCGATTCCTCGGGGTAAACTCCAGCAAAGCAAACGGATAGGAGAGCGAGAAAGTTGTTTGCAATTGCAGGGGGGCGACGCGCCATATGCGATGAAGGGTGTGGTGTTCCGGTGGCAACGAAGGTTATGGTAGAACAGGGATAGTTTAGAACATTTGTCCTACCGGGTCAAGGGGTTTGCGCATATTCGGAGATTAAAAATTTTGCGCGGTCATTCTTTTTGTTTTTGTTTGCGGGTGCGGTAGGGGGCGCGTTTTTCACGGAGAACGCTGTGGCGGATGCGGGTGAAATTTTCGTCGGGGCGGGGTTTGCGGAGGATGAAGAGGTGCTCGTGCATGATGAGGTAAAAGCGGTAACTGCGGGCGGCGCCGGTCCAGCGGGCGGCGTAGGTGGTGTTGTGCTGGGTTTTGATGATTTCTTCTTTGAGCGCAAAGCCAACTTTTAGGCAACGGTCGAGGACAAAATGGGAGAGGGGGACATAGTGCTGTCCTTTGCGGGTGTCGCCGATGAGGATGGCGCAGTAGTGGTCGGGCTTGAGGACGCGATACATTTCGCGGAGCCCGATTTCGAACTGGTCGAGAAATTCGTGGATATTGGAGATACTGGACAGGTCGGCGGGGTTTTTGCCGTCGGAATATTTGACGATGTTGGCGTAGGGAGGATGGGTGAGGATGAGGTCTATGGTGTCGTCCTTACAGACGGACAGGTCGCGCACGTCGCCGACGCGGACGCTTTGTTTGGAGTTGTTTTCGACGGGAAAGTTGAGGCGTTCTTGGGAAATCGCTACGGCATTGGGATTGATGTCGAGTCCCACGGCGCGGCGGTTGAGCAGGCGGGCTTCGATGAGGGTGGTGCCGCTGCCCACCATCGGGTCGAGGACGAGTTCGCCCTCGGCGGAATAGTTGAGGATGACGTTGCGGGCAATTTGGGGGGCAAAGTTGCCGCGATAGTCGCCTTTGTGGGTTGCCCAGTCGCCGCGGATGGGAAAGTCCCAGACGGTGGTGCGTTCAGCGCGAAATTTTTCGAGGGTTTGGTTGCTCATTGGGTTGCCTCTGTGGTTATGACCGGATTTTCGACAAAGTAGGTTAGTGGTTTTTGATAGACGTGGGCGAATTCTGCGAGCTCGAAAATATCTATGCGGCGCAAGCCCGCTTCGCAGCGTGAAATGTAGGATTGAGGACGGTGTAAACGCGCGGCAGCCGCGGTTTGGCTCAAGCCCACCGAAAGGCGCGACTGACGTAGCTTTTGGGCGAGCCATTGGCTGCGGGCTTGTACGGACGTTGTGGAAAAAGGGTTGTCGTTATGCAGTTTTTGCATAAAAAAGATCAGCGCCCTTGCGGGGCGCTGATTGGTTTGTGAATCGAACGGTGGGATAGATAACTATGCATGGTTAGAACTGACGCTTTAGCGCAGCCATTTCGTATGTTTTGGTGTGCAATGCGGAAACAAACTCATAACTCATAAATTTGACGCGCTGGGCAATGGATTGAAATTGGGTACGCGCAAGTTTAGTTTCGTATTCGCGTTTGCGCGCTTCATCCGCGACAATACGAAAGGTGACGTTAAAGTCTTGCAAGTCTACAAATTTACCCAATGAGTTTTGAATGTCGGTTGAATGTTCGATTTCAAAAAATGAGTTGGGCAGTTTGCGTGTGTTGAACCAGGTTACATCAATGGTCTGGGCGCGTTCAACCAGGTTGGGATAGGTAAAAGGGTAAATGGTTGATACCGTTGCGACGTTCACAAGCGGGCGGTCCAAAAATTTTCGGTTCTTGTCTTGATATGGCACAAAGGTTTGAAAATTTTCCACGTTGCCAATCTCAACCAGCAACCCTTGATAATAGGTATGGTCAAATTCTTCCGTGAGCTGCGGTTTGCCTTTACGCTGTGCCAATATTTCGAACGGTATTTTCTTTTCCCAAGTTTTAAGCGCCCAAAGCCCCGGCCGAATTTTGAAAAAGTGGCGCGGGTCTTGTACGATGCGGCGCATCGAAGCAAACGGGGTTTTGGTATTCCAAACCACATCGGGCACTTTTAAGGTGTGGGCATACAGATAGCCCAAGGTGGCGTAACCGCCGTTTTGCTCCATGACGTGAATGACTGCTTCAGTTTGATTCATGGTCACTCTCAACTATATCGAACAGATGATCTGATCTTGTACGATCAACTTGATTTTGTCAAGGGCTTGATTGTGTGGTTTGGCAAATACCAAAGGGTTAGACGGTGACGTGCCACGCACTTTCGGAAGTGCGTGGCACGTCACCTCCTCGAAAATTGCCGGGTATTTGTTGGGTGAATTGCATTGTAGAAAAGGTTTATTTAGGAGGCTAACCCGCTAAAACGCAATGGCATTAAGTTAAGGATTTGCAAGGTTAGGTCGCACCCCCACCCCTGCCCTCCCCCGTCGCAAGTGCGGCGACAGGGGAGGGGGCAATGTCACTACCTTAATGGCATTGCGTTAAAGCGTTGATTCCTATGCAACCGCAGAAGACAAAGTTTTCTATTTCGCCGCAACGTGGAAGCGCGCGATAGTTTTGCCCCTACCATGAGCACCAAAGACAAATTACTTTGTCCTTTCCCCAAGCCCAAAAACTGTCACACCTTTGTTTTTTTCTCGAAATGTGGGTCCGCACTTGCTTCAAAATGTCAGAACGGATCATAGGTCAATGCAATATATTATTGCTTTAAAGTGCTGTCGCGTCTACACACTATGAGTGTGATGCTTCAAGACAATGAAAAACGCTCGCATTGATATACATCAAAGCGAGCGTTTTTGTTTCGTATTACGCTGCTAATTCCTGATGGTTGCCGGGGAACTAGAATTCCGAAGTTTCCGAGGCGGTGTTCTTTTTAGTGTTTGGGTCGAAAACTTCGGAATTCTTAACGCTTTGCGCTGGGGCAAGACTCTACTTCAAGTCTCACCTAGAGGGCGACCTTCGCCAAAGTTCGGCTTGTCAGGGATCGCCCCTACACAATTTGGAGTTTGGGCTAGGGGTCCACTTGTACGACAAAGGTGATTGCTTTGTCTGCGGCGGTGGCGGTGATTTGCCAGCAGCCGGGGGTGGAGAACATGAGACTGGTGGGGGTGAAGCGGGTGGGGTAGCCGTCGGGAATTTCGGTGCGGAAAGTGGTGTCGGCGTTGGGGTCTGCGAGGATGAGGGGGTCTCCGCCGATTTCGAGGGTTGCGCCGGCGGGGCGGAACCAGCCGACCTTGAGCCACTGGTTGGTGACGAGATAGGGTTCGGACTGACCGAGCCACCATGCGCCGACGAGAATGGACTGGTCAGAGTTGGTGATGTAGTTGCCGTATTGGGGTTCGTCGGGGACGGCGGCGTCTACGGGTGGCTTGAGCCATTGGGGTTGGGTGATGGGGCAGTCGTTTTGGGCGGCAGCTGCGATAGGTAAGGCAGTAGGGGCGATTGGTAAAGTTGTGGGGGCGGCGGTAGGGAAAGTGGTTTCAGTGGGAGATGCGGTGGGAACGGGTGTGTTGGGGGTGGCAGTGGGTTGGGTTGAGGTTGTACAGGCGGTCAGGAAAAGGGTGGTGAGGACGACAAGGGACAGAAATAGGGTGCGCGGGTGGGGAAATATTTTCAAGGGTTTCCTCTGACTAGCGGCGTGTTTGTATTTATACATGCCGCAAGGGTGAGAGGTTCCCTGTCCCAACGCTACCGCGCGGTGGAATATTATTCGCCCCGAATCCGAATCGTCACATACAGAAACAGGATTGCGCCAAAAATAACGAGGGACTGGAGCGCAAAACCGAGGTCAGCGGGGGCGAGAAGACCCAGGGGCACGGCGGCAAAGATACCAACGGCGACACAGGCGAGGGCGATGAGCAGGGCGAGTTGAGAACGTTTCATTTGCGGGGACGAGCATGATAACATAAACGAAACGCCCGCCTCGATTTTTTATCAAGGCGGACGTTTGTGTTTTTTATTCTTTTAGTGCGTGCCGTTGACCCTTTACGGGGCTTGGGTCAGGGGGGCAGGTTCAACGGGTTCCGGGATAGCCACCGGCGCAAAGCGGTTAAATAGTGCTTCCAGTTCGTTCCCGTCAAACCATTTGCGCATGAGGTCGGTGACTTGCTTTTTGTCCAAGAGGGTGAGCAAAACAAAGCGGTCGGTCACGGGGCGCTGCTCTACGGCATAGAGTTCGCCGGTCGCTTCGATCCATGACACGCGCCAAAAAGTTTTGTTCAACCGCCACCAATTTCCAAATTCGATTTTTTTACTTGCAGTGCGTTCGAGCGTTTGCATCCACTCGGCGTACCCTTTCGTAATTCGGTTTTTGTGCGCTTGTTGCATTATCACAGACAACTCCTTGACTCGAACAGTGGGGGCGAAGGGCATTCGGGCGGACAACCGCCGCCATGCGGAACGCGGCATTCGCCTCCGGGGACATACGACAATCTTAGCGGCGGCGATTGCCGCCACCACTGTTGCTGCGCTCTTCGCGCGGGCGGGCGACGTTCACCGTGAGGCGACGACCATCGAGTTCCTGGTCGTTGAACATGCGGATGGCTTTTTCGGCATCCACTTGATTCACCATTTGCACAAAGGCAAAACCTTTGGGCTGACCGGTAAAGCGGTCGGTGATGACGCTGATTTCCTGGATTTCGCCCGCCTGACTAAACAGGTCGCGCAGGTCGTTCTCGTTGGTATTGTAGGAAAGGTTACCAACGTAAAGTTTGGATTCCATCTTCTGATGCTCCTTGCAAGAATTGTGAGCACCAGCGGCGTCCACAGGGTTCTGCAGTTTCTATTGGGTTTCTGACCTCAAGGTAACCGGGAACAAAAAACCCGCCGAGGTCGCAAGACCGGGCGGGAGTAAATACCGGGGTTACTTGAGGTTGTGAAGAAACTATAACACCTTAACGCGTATTGAGCAAATGAGTCATGCGTTGCATTGCCGCGAATATCACAAATGAAAGGAGAAAAGCAAGGGGAATTTATTCTCCGACCCATGCAGGTTCGGTATCATCCTTGTCGTTTTGGGTGAGGCGAATGATGCCGCGCTGGTCTTGATTGGCGGCGGCGGGGGGAGCATAGAGGAGATAAAGTTCGCGGCGGTCGTTGCCTTCGCCCGCGCCCGTGTAGGCGACAAAGGCGAGCCAACTGCCGTCGGGAGACCAGCGGGGCTGTTCCGCACCTGAAGGAATGTTGGTGAGTTGGACAGGGTTCGTGCCGTCGGCGTTCATCAGCCACAACTGCGCGATGCCGCTGCGATTGGACACGAACGCGATGCGGCTGCCATCGGGCGCCCATGCGGGCATCGCGTCCTGTGCGGCATCGGCGGTGAGGCGCGTGAGCTGTGTGCCGTCGAGGGCGATAGAGTAAATGTCGGAAAGGTTGCCCTGCCGCATGGTAAAGGCGATGTGGTCGCCCGCGGGATTGAAGGTTGCCTGTCCGTCATAGGCGTCGGTGTCGGTGAGGGGATGCTGGTTGCCGCCGTCGGCGTCACTGACGACAATGTTGGTCGCGCCTTTTTCGTCGGTGACTTCAAATGCGAGCTGCTTGCCATCGGGCGAAAACGCAGGACGCTGGACGGTGGAGAGGTTTGGCGTGAGCACCGTAACAGCGGCATTTTCGAGCGTACGGGTGACGAGACGCCATGCGTTGTTTTCGTTGGACACGAACGCGACGGTTTTGTCGGAAGCCACAATGGCTTGGCGATTTTGGGAAAGGGGGGGCTGCCAGAGCGCGGTGCCGCGCGACGCGGTCTCGATTTCGTAGAGGGTGTGCCCGCCGTCGCGGTTGCTGCTAAAGAGCAATTTCTGTTCGGGCGGAATGACGACGCTAAAGAGCGACGACGCGCCGTAGCGGTCGCTTTCGTCATAGGCGCGGGCGGCAAGGGGATAGACGCCGGGTGCGGGGGGCTGCCACTGCCACGCGACTGCCCACGGGTTCGAGAGCGCGGGATTGGGATTGACTTCCCGCGCGAGCATCTGGTCGCCCGCCCACAGTTCGGCGCGGGTGACGCGTTCGCCGCGGGTGGTGACGGATACGGTCACGATGTCGCCCACTTCGACGGAAGAAAATTCGATTTTGGGTGCGGGGGGGGCGGCAGGGTTGATGGTGAGATACACCATAAACGCGACGATAACGAGTCCGCCGATAAAGGTGACGGCAAGCACGACGGCGATTATTTTGGAGAGGAGGGGCATGGGGGAGATGACAGTGGTCAGTGGCCGGTGGTCAGTAGTCAGACGGATGACGGACGAATGACGGACGACGAAGGACGAATGACGGACGACGAACGACGGGTGACTGAGGATGAATGGACAATGGACAATGAACAATGGACAAGACGAATGACGAACGACGGGTGACGAGTGACGAACGACTAGCGACTAACGACTAACAATTATCATTGTTCTTGTTTCTCTAGTTTGGCGGCGCGTTTGGCTTCGTAGGAATCTTTGGCGGCTTTGGGGAGGGCGCGCCCGATGTAGCGGGAACGGGTGCGTCCGTTTTCTTTCCAGTAGGCGTACCAGTAGGGTCCGTGCGGGCAGCGCGAACAATTTTCTTTGCCGCACCGGACGGTTTCAAAACGAAAGGTGATGGAGCCGATTTGCGCTTCCATGCGCGCGGGGGCGGCGGTCTCTACGTCGCGCCCGGCGCGGCGGTCGAGGAGTGCGGTATTCAGGCGGTTATCGATGGCGTTGAGTTCGGCGAGTTGTTTTTCGGTCAGGTCCTGGAGGATTTCGGTTTTGGTTTTGGGCATGGGAATTAAGACTTGGGTGTTGGAGGTCGGAGATTAGAGATTGGCTTGTGTAACCTACGCGCACCATAACAGATACGCGCGCGGCTGTCAAGGGTATCTACACGAAAGATTTTTTGTTGAATAGGAGAACCCGCGAATCTACACCAATCTACGCTAATTTTTATCTTGTTTGCGTAGGATTGCGTTTATTAGCGGTTTCTCAACTCGCACGCCAGGTGGATTAATACGGACGACGCCAGATGTCGGCGGGAGAGAGTTCGGCGACGCTGCGTTTGCCGGTGAGCGCCATCGCCGTGTCGAATTCGCTGCGGAAAATTTCGATGACGCGCCGCACACCGCGTGCTCCATCTGCGCCCAAGCCCCATACATACGGACGTCCGATGCATACGGCGCGCGCGCCGAGGGCGACGGCTTTGACGATATCGGAGCCGCGCCGCACGCCGCCATCGAGATAAATTTCCATGCGGTCGCCGACCGCCGCGACGATTTCGGGGAGTACGTCGAGCGTGGCAGGTGCACCGTCGAGCTGGCGGCCGCCGTGATTGGAGACGACCACGCCTGCCGCGCCGTGGTCCGCCGCAATCACGGCGTCCTCTTGCGTTAACAACCCTTTGATGATAATAGGGAGTTTGGTTATCGAACGCAGCCATTCGACATCGCGCCACGATAGATTTTCTTTCCAGCCCAGGTCGTTATAATGCGTCGCATCCAGAACCTGCGGGGGGGCGTCATCGGTTTGGAGGAGCAGATTGCCCACGTGCAGCGCGGCAAAGGATAGTTCGTTGCGGCGGTCGGTCTCGCGATTGCCTGTATAGTATGCATCCACCGTGAGGACGATGGCGCGATACCCGTTGCGTTCGGCGCGGCGGATGAGCCACGCGTTCACTTCTTGATCCTTGACCATATACAACTGGTACCACAGCGGCGAGGTTGCGACGGCAGCCACATCTTCCAGCGTGCGCGTGGAAACGGTGCTGAGTATCATTAGCACACCTTCGGCGCTTGCGGCGCGGGCAGTTTCACATTCGCCCTCGGGATGCGACAGGGAGTGATAGCCGGCGGGGGAGAGGAGGAGCGGAAAGGGGATTGTGGTGCCCAGTACGGTTGTGGTGAGGTCGCGCTGTGTGACATCTACCAGATAGCGCGGGCGCAGAAAGGTGCGCTCGAAGGCGGCACGATTTTCGCGGAGGGTAATTTCGTCCTCTGCGCCGCCGCTGATATAACCCCACGCTTTCGGTTCGACGTTGGCGCGAGCGAGGGCTTCGAATTCAAAAATGTTGACGGGAGGGGGCATGGAGAGTCCTTGAGGAAATGAACGTTGAAGGTTGAAAATTGAAAGCTAAAAGTTCAAAACTAAAAGCTAAAATGTAGGGGGGTATTTTATGTCAGGAGTGGGAAGTTAGGGAACTGCAATGCAGAATGTCGTCAAGATGACAAACATTCCTTTGACATTGGCATTATAATGATTTTGAAGCGATAAAGGGACACGAGGTCAACTCTATGGCAGGCACGCAATATGCGGACTTGGAAATAGCGCTAAACCGCTGGAATGCGGATGCGTACCGGGTGGAACTGCGCTACAGCCAACCCGACAGCGATGCGGATATTCGGCTGGCACCGGGCACGCCCGCGCTGGCGCGTTTTGACCCGCTGCAGCTGGACATGCTGGCGCTGGACCCCAAAGCGTATGGGACGCTGCTGGGGGCAAATCTGTTTGACGATGAACAGGTCAAAACGGCGTTTGCACAAGCACGTTCCAACGCCCAAACACTGGATGCGTCTCTGCGACTGCGGCTGATTATTGACCCCGCCGCGCCGGAACTGCACGGTCTGCGCTGGGAAACGCTGCGCGACCCCGCCGATGGCTCGTCGCTGGTCACGTCGGAACGCATCTTGTTTACGCGGTATTTGGCGTCGCAAGATTATCGCCGCGTAAAAATAAAGCCACAAGGCGAGCTGCGGGCGCTGGTCTTTATCGCCAACCCGTCGAATTTAAAAGAATATGACCTCGCGCCGGTGGACGTGCAGGGGGAATTGACGCGCGCTAAAAACGCGTTGGGAGGGATTGCGGTTACGACGACAGAGGCACAAGAACACGCGACGCTCGATGTGCTGGCAGACAAACTGCGCGCCGATGTGGATATTTTGTATCTCGTCGCACACGGCGCGGTGATTGAAGGCGAGCCGCGCTTGTTTTTAGAAGATAACACAGGACACGTCAGCGTGGTGGATGGGCGCGAGTTGGTCGCACGTATCAGTGAACTGCAGACCGCGCCGCGCCTGATTGTGCTGGCGTCGTGTCAAAGCGGCAATATGCAGGTGGGCGATAATGGCGCGCTGGCGGCGCTGGGTCCGCGGCTTGCGGCGGCAGGGGTTTCGGCGGTGATTGCGATGCAGGGGAATGTGACGATGGAAACCATCGCGCAGTTTATGCCGACGTTTTTCAAAGAGCTGTTACGCGACGGACAGATTGACCGCGCGATGGCGGCGGCACGCGCGACCGTTAGGAACAATGCGGATGCGTGGATGCCGGTTTTGTTTCTGAGATTAAAGAGCGGAAAAATTTGGTATGTGCCGGGGTTTGGCGGCGAGCGCAAGAGTTTTGAAAAGTGGCCCGCGCTGCTGGACACGATTCGCAGCGGACGCTGCACGCCGATTTTGGGCGCAGGGCTGAACGAGTCGCTGTTGGGGTCGCGGCGCGAGATTGCGGCGCACTGGGCAGAAGAATTCCGGTTTCCGCTGGCGCCCTTTGCGCGCGAGGACTTGCCGGAGGTGGCACAGTATTTGGCGGTGAACCAGTCGCCGATTTTTCCGCGCGAGGGGCTGGGCAAATTTTTGCGCGGGGAATTGTGGAAGCGGTATGGGAATCTGCTGCCGAAAGAATTGGAAAAGGCAGATATTCCGCAATTGCTGGCAGGCGTGGGGGAGATGAATCGGAAACGTGACCCGCACGATGCGCATGCGGTGCTGGCGGCGCTGCCGTTCCCGATTTATATTACGACGAACCCTGATAATTTGCTGGCAGAAGCGTTAAAGGCGGCGGGCAAAGACCCACAGGTGGAATTGTGTAAATGGAATGAAGATATGTATACCGAGTCCATTTACAAGCGCGAGCCCGACTATCGTCCCGATGAAAAACGTCCGCTGGTGTACTGCTTGTTCGGGCAGTTCAGCGATTTGGATTCGATGGTGCTGACCGAGGATGATTATTTTGATTATCTCATCGGCGTAACGTCGAACAAGGATTTGATTCCGGGGGTGGTGCGGCGCGCGCTCGCCGATACGGCATTGTTGTTTCTGGGCTTCCAGCTGGATGATTGGAATTTCCGCGTGTTGTATCGCAGCATCATGTCGCAGGAAGGGCGCAACCGGCGCAAAAAGTATTCGCACATTGCGGCGCAGATTGACCCCGAAGAGGGACGGATTTTGGAACCGGAACGGGCGCGGCGGTATCTGGAGACGTATTTTCAGGATGCGGATATTAGTATTTATTGGGGGAGCGCGGAGGATTTTGTGAAGGAGATGCAGGGGCAGGCGGAGAAGAAATGAGTAACTCCCGCCCCAACCCCTATGTAGGTCCGCGTTCGTTTCGCACCGGCGAGCGGATGTATGGACGCGAACGCGAGACGCTGGAACTGCTCGACTTGATTATTGCCGAGCGGATTGTTTTGTTGTACTCGCCGTCCGGGGCGGGGAAAACGTCGCTGATTCAGGCGGCGCTGCTGCCGAAATTGCAAGAAGAAGGGTTCCAGGTGACGCGTCCGATTCGGGTGAGCGCCGAAGCGCCGGTGCAGCCCGAACGGAAATCGGGTTCGACGGGCAACCGGTTTGTTTTGTCCGCGCTGATGTCGCTGGAAGAAGTCCAGCCGCAGGAGAAACGACTGCCCCTGCCGACTTTGGCGCGGATGACCATTGACGACTATTTGAAGCAGCGGGTGGACATGACGAGTGCCAGTCCCGTGCTGGTGTTTGACCAGTTTGAAGAGGTGCTGACGCTCGACCCGACCAACCTAGCCGCCAAACTCGAGTTCTTTGAGCAAATCGGCAAGGCGCTGCAAGACCGCACACGATGGGCATTGTTTTCGATGCGTGAAGATTATTTGGCGGGACTCGACCCCTATGTGCTGCCGATACCGACGCGCTTTGCCACGACCTACCGCCTCGATTTGCTGGGCATTAATGCGGCGCGCGAGGCGATTCAAAAACCCGCGCAGGTGGGGGGGGTGGATTTTACAGAGGCGGCCGCCAAACAGCTGATTGATGACTTGCGCCGCGTGCAGGTGCAGCGCCCTGACGGTTCGATGGAGCTGCAGCCCGGTCCGTATGTCGAGCCGGTGCAGCTGCAGGTGGTCTGTTTTCGTTTGTGGGACAAACTACCCGACACGAAAACGCAGATTGTCGGCAGTGACCTTGAGCAGGTTGGCGATGTCAATTCGGCGCTGGCGGACTATTACGATACGACCCTGACCAAGACTGCCGCGGCATCGGGCGAAAATGAGCGCACTTTGCGCGAATGGTTTGACCGGCAGCTGATTACCGAGCAGGGGATTCGCGGACAGGTGCTGATGGAGCCCGAAAAGAGTCGGGGACTCGCGAACACGGCGATTCGGATGCTTGTGGACGCGCATCTGGTGCGTGCGGACGAACGACGCGGCGCAACGTGGTTTGAATTGGCGCATGACCGGCTTATCGAACCTGTGCGAAAAAACAATGCCGCGTGGTTTGAAGCGAATCTGAGTGCGCTGCAACAGCAGGCAGACTTGTGGAACCGCAGTGGGCGACCCGACAATTTATTATTGCAGCGCGTCGCTTCCGAAAAAATCGCGGCAGACCTGAAGGATGAATCACAGCATTGGACGGCGACAGAGCGCGAATTTTTAACGGCTTCGCGCGAAGCGCGCCTGGTGGTCGAGCGCGAGAAAAAACAAAATCAGCGCATCCGTTATCTTGCCATTGGCGCGACGGCGTTGAGCGTGATTGCGCTGATCGGGATTGTCGTCGCCGTGTTTTCGCTGTATCAACTCGGCGCAGCCGTCGAAGAAGCCGAGACGGCGCAAAAGCTGGCAGTGGAAAGTCGCGACGAAGCAAACTTGCAAAAAGATAAAGTGGCGATTCAAGAGCGCGTTTCCAAAATGACGAACTCGGCGCTCTCGCAGCTCACAGTAGACCCCGAGGTCAGTCTATTGTTGGCGATGGAAGCCTACAGCACCACCAAATCCGTCCAAACCGATGATGTATTGCGCCAAGCTGTCGTCGAATCGCGCGTGCGCGGCACGCTGGAGGGACACACTAACGGTGTTGACAGCGTGGCAGTCAGCCCCGATGGAAAATTGTTTGCGACGGGTTCGGCAGACCATACGGTCATTCTTTGGGACGCCGCAACCGGAAAGCAGAAGCGTGTGCTGAAAGGACACACCGATGCGGTTTGGACAGTGGCATTTAGCCACGATGGCAAAACCCTGTTGACCACGAGTTTTGATAACACAGCACGACTGTGGAATTTGACCGCGTGCACGGATTCAGACTGTCCCTCCCTCGTTCTGAACGGACATACCAAAGCGGTGTGGAACGGGGCATTCAGTCCTGACGGTGGTTCGGTGGTAACGGTGAGTGGGGATGGGACTGCCAAACTTTGGGTCACCGCGACCGGTTTCTTTCTCGGCGATGTGGGCACTCATTCGCTCGACATTAATGCCGTCGCCTTTAGCCCCGACGGACGCTATCTTGCCACCGCCAGTTCGGACCAGACCGCACAAATCACCGACCTGACCACCTGCAAGGACACGCAATGCACCTTTCAAACCTTTCAGACGCAAGCCGCCCTGTGGAATCTCGCCTTTAGCCCCGACAGCAAATACATCGTGGTTGGCAGCGATGACCAAAATGCCTACAAAGTAAACATCGAAACCAACAGCAGCGAAATTCAATTGACCGGACACAGCGACGCAGTCTTTGCGGTCGCATACAGTCCCGACGGCAAATATATCGCGACGGGAAGCCGCGATGGCACGGCGCGCATTTGGGATGCCAACACGGGACAAACGATTGCGATATTGCGCGGGCACGACAATACAATTTGGAGTGTGACTTTTACGCCCGACAGCCACTTGTTACTGACCGGCAGCGCCGACAATACTGCCCGACTGTGGGATATTTCCGACGGCGCGGCGCTGCGCGTCCTGCGCGGCAGTTTAAACAAGGTGTTGGGCGCGGATTACAGCGGCGACGGCAAGCGTGTCATTTCGGTCGGCGCTGACAGCACGGCACGCGTGTGGGATGTGGAAACAGGCACGGTCATTGCAAATCTGGTGGGACACACCGGCTGGGTGAGTGACGGCGCGCTGACCGAGGACGGCACGCGCGCCGCGACCGCCAGTTTTGACAACACGGCGCGGCTTTGGGATGTTGCCAGCTGCGCGGTGGGCGGCGATGCGGCGGCGTGCCAATTTATAACGCTGGAAGGACATACGGGCATCGTGCGCGGGATTACATTTAGCCCGGATGGAAAGAATGTCTTGACTGCGAGCGATGACGCGTCGGCGCGCTTGTGGGACGCGGCAACGGGTACATTGATTCGCGAGTTTAAAGGACACAGTGACGCGGTCAATCACGCCTTTTTCAGCAGTGACGGCAAACGGATTGTCACAGCCAGCAATGACGGCACGGCGATGGTCTGGGAGGCAGCGACCGGTGAGCCCATTTTGATTCTGCGCGGACATGCGGGTGCAGTCACCAATGCATCCTTTAACGGCGACGGCACGCTGGTGGTGACTGCCAGTGATGACCGCACGGCGCGTATTTGGGACATTGCCAACTGCACACAACCAGGCACGACGGACCCCGCGGCGCAAACCTGTCCCTTTAAGGAACTGGTAGGACATTTGGGCGCGGTCACCGGCGCCGTATTTACAAAAGATGGCAAATATATTGTGACGGGCAGCGCTGACAAAACTGCGCGCCTTTGGGACGCCAAGACCCAAGAAACGCTCAGCATCTTGCGCGGTCACACCGACAAGGTCCAAACCGTCGAGCTCAGTCCCGACGACCAATTTGTCATGACCGCCAGTTCTGACAAAACCGTCCGCATCGTGCCGCTGCACATCGAAACGGTGCTCGCCCTTGCCCAAGCGCGCGTCACACGTGTATTGTCTTGTGACGAGTGGCTCATCAATGTCGGCGACCCAAATTTCTGTCCGGGGATCGTCCCGCCCAGCGCGATTGCCCTGCCAACACTTGCGCCGGTAACGCCTATCACACGCGTTGCGCAAAACGTGAATACGCCCGGACTCCCTGTGTCCACGGCAGTTGAAGAGAATACACCTTTAGCGCTCCCAACGGAGCAGCCCACGGTGGAACCGACGACGGTTGTCGAGGCTCCGACCGCAACCGCTGAGCCAACCGCGACAGACGCAAATGTCGCACCCCCCGCAACGCTGCCGATTGTGGCTACGGCAGTACCTGCCACAGCGACGCCCAATATTGCGCCGGGGGTCTATATCACACGCATTGTCTATGTGCCGCTGGATGCGCCGAATTTTCAATTCAAAGTCACGTTCCTGAACACGACGGGCGCACCCGTGACGTATACCAAATGGATTGTGCCGTTCTTTGAACCCGGCGCAAAAAATTCGCTTGGTGCGCCGAAAGGCGTCGACGCAACGATCCCTGTCGGCACGTCCGAACAACTGACCGAAACGTGGAAGGTCGGCGTGGGGCAATGTTCACCCTTTACCGCAAAACCCGTGTCGCAGGATGCGGAAGGACGCCAAACCCCGTTTCTGCTGACGAGTGGACAGCAGGCGACGCTCGATTTTCAATTGTGTCCCCCCTAAATTATGAGTAGGCACTTGCTCGTATTCGTCATTGTTCTCGTTCTGGCAAGCGCGTGCGCGCCGACGTCCACCGCGCCCAATGTCCCGTCGCCCGTGCCCACGCTTGAAAACGCGACGCGCGCTGCTACCGTCGTACCCGTCGTGAATACGCGCACGGACCGCCGCGCGCCAACGCTGGCGCCCACCAGCACGGCAACGATAGAGCCGACGCTGCCGCCGACCGAAATCCCGACCGCAACGGCAGCCGCAACCAATACGGTTGCGCCCTTACCTACACTGACTCCAAAGCCCACAACTGCAACGCAACCGACCGCGCCCGTTGTGGCTGCCGCGCCGGGAGTGTATGTCACCGCATTCGCCATAGACCCACCCGCGCCCAAATCCAAACCCGCCGAGTTTGTCTTTCATGTCAGTTTTCTGAATACCGTGGGCGCGCCGGTCAATTATCCGCGCTGGCGCGTGTTGATTATTCCCAAAGGACAGACCAAAGCACAGGGCGACCCACAAGGCGCGAGCAAGACGATTGCAACTGGGGCATCCAAACAGAATACCGAGAACTGGTCTATTAAGGTGATTGCGGGCTGCGAAACGTATACCGCGCAGCCGGTGTGGCAGGATGAGGACGGGCGGCAGACGCCGTTTACAGCGCCGGATGGAAAAAGTGTAGGGCTAGAGTTTCAGGTATGTGCATGAACAAGGTTCCCCTCTTACTTTATTTTAATGGGCTAAATGCCAGCACGGGCGAGTATCTCACTCCCCCCGCCAGCGCGGAAGAGTTGGCGGCGGTGGCGCGGGGCGAGTCTGTGGCGCCCGAACACCTGTTAGAATTGAAGTGGCGCAAGGGCAAGGACAAGGCGCATTACGGCGTCAAAGAGGGGGTTGACCCCAACGACCTGGCGCAAGCGGGCTGGGGCGTGATTTTTCCGCAGGGCATTGACCCCGCGATTCAAGATGCGCTGCGCGACTTGATGGCGCTGCGCAAAGCACAGGCAAACCGCGTCAAGGAACGCTATCACGAATATTTTTACCAGCCGGACGAAAGTAAAAATATGTTTCTCGCGCGAAACCGCGCGGGTCCCGGCGCAGTTGACCCCGACAAGGTGCCATATTATTTGTTGATTGTGGGCGACCCTGAAAAAATTCCGTATGCGTTTCAAACGCAGCTGGATGTTGCCTATGCGGTAGGGCGGATTCATTTCGATACAGTGGACGAATACGCTCAATATGCGCAGAGTGTGGTCCGCGCCGAGCAGGACGATTTTAGTGTCGAAAAACGCGCCGCCTTTTTTGGCGTCGCCAACACCGACGACCCGAACACGCAGGCAAGCGCCAACAACCTGGTCAAACCACTCGCGGACAAAATCGAGGCACAGGACAACGGTTGGGCATTGGAAAGTTACACCGCAGAGACGGCAACCAAGTCACAATTAGAAACGCTCTTGAACAAACAAGCCCCCGCGTTCTTGTTCACCGCCAGTCACGGCGCGGGCTTTGACATGGGCGACCCGCGCCAACTGAAGCATCAGGGCGCGCTGGTTTGTCAGGACTGGGGCGGACCTGTTGCGATGGGCGGACGTCCGGTACCACAGACGATGTATTATGCGCAGGACGATGTGGTAAGTGACGCCAACGTGCACGGCATGGTCGCCTTTCACTTTGCGTGTTTCGGCGCGGGCACGCCGCACTATGACGACTTTGCGCATCTAAAAAGCGGGCTGCGCGAACGCAACGAAATTGCGCCGCGGTCGTTTCTCGCCAAGTTGCCGAAAAAATTGTTGGCGCATCCCAAAGGCGGTGCGCTCGCTGTCATCGGGCACGTAGACCGCGCGTGGGGTTCCAGTTTTTTGTGGAACAAGGACGTGGAACAGCTCAGCACGTTTGAGAGTGCGCTGACCCGCCTGCTCAATGGTTCGCCCGTCGGCGCGGCGATGGAGTTTTTCAACGCGCGCTATGCCGAACTGGCGACCAGTTTGAGCAGCGAGTTGGAAGACCTCAAGTTTAACAAAAAGGTAGACCCGCAAGAACTCGCCAACACCTGGACCGCCAACAACGATGCGCGCGGTTACACCGTCATTGGTGACCCCGCCGTGCGGCTGCGTGTGAACAACAACCCGGCGCCCGCGCCCGTCCTGCGCCAAACGCTCACTTTGTCTGTCGCGAGCACCGCGCCTGCCGCCTTGGATTTGGATAGTTTGGAGAAAACCCTGGAAAAATTGCAGGGACAGGTCGCGGCACTTGCCGCGACTTTGGACGAGTTGCGGAGCGCAATTCATCAAGGACGCCACGGGAGCAAGAGCGAATAATTCGCTTCGCTAGTAAGCGCTTTTGCGTTGCCTGTGGATAAGGAGGCAGAATGAGTTTATCTGTTTTGATTTTCGTCAACCTCGCGCGTCAGGATGCCCATGTGTGGGCGGTGGAACCGGACGGCGACACGCAGTTTGCGGCAAAACTGGTGTCGGGCGCGAGCGTTCGTCTGCTGTCAACCCTGCACCAAAATTGGAGTGTGGTGGCGGGAGAGAGTTATGCGATTCCCGCTTCGGACAAGAACCGTATTTTTATTATTGGTTCGGGAGGGGTCTATCAGGTAGACCACACCCAGGCAATCAGCGCAGAGAGCGGCGCGATTCCTGCGGACTTTGATTATCCGAGTTCCGGCGGCGGCGGCTGGCCCTAGACCGAGTGTATGAACGTTCTCGAAACCTTTCTGCCTCCCGACCGTTTACAGGCGCTTGAACGCCAACAAATACTTGCCGACCGCGCCAATGGCGCGGTCTTGTTTGCCGATGTTTCGGGTTTTACGCCGCTGACCGAGGCGATGACACGGGCGCTCGGTCAGCGGCGCGGCGCCGAAGAACTGACGCGGCAGCTCAATCGCGTGTATGACGCGTTGATTGCGGAAATCGAACGGTTTGGGGGCAGTGTGGTGACGTTTTCCGGAGATGCGGCGCTCTGCTGGTTTGAGGGTGCGGAGGCGGCAGCCCAAAAGGCGGTGGCATGCGGGTGGGCGCTGCATGAAACCATGCGACAGTTTGCGGCGGTGCGCCTGGCGGATGGGACAACGAACCCACTTGCAATCAAAGTTACCGTCGCATGTGGGATGGTGCGGCGCTTTATTGTCGGCGACCCGACGATTCGGCGCATTGATGTGATAGCCGGCAGCACCGTTACGCGCACTTCGACCGCGGAACACCTGGCAGGTCGGGGTGAGGTGCTGGTGGATGAGCCAACCGCTGCGGCGCTGGGTGCGCGAATCGAGATACGCGAGTGGCGGACCGATGCGCATACGCAGGAACGTTTTGCCGTTATCCAACCCTTTCGCAGCGACGACTCATTTGCGCTGCAGAACGCATCTGCCGGGTCGAACACGCCGCTGCCGCCGGAACTGCTCAAGCCGTGGCTGCATGCAGGAGTTTACGAACGAATTGTCGTCGAGGGCGAAGTCTTTTTGACCGAACTGCGTCCCGTAGTCGCAATGTTTGTGCGGTTTAGCGGGATTGATTTTGATGCGGATGAAGAGGCGGGGGAAAAACTGGACCGTTTTGTGACGCGGGTGCAGCAGATTTTAGCGCGTTATGACGGCACCCTGTTGGAGCTGACGATTGGGGACAAGGGCAGTTACTTTTATGCGACCTTTGGCGCGCCCCACATGCACGAGGACGATGCGCGCCGCGCCGTGATTGCGGCGCGGGACCTTTTCCCGTTGTGCCGCGAGATTGGTTTTATCGAACCTTTACAAATTGGTATCAGCCAGGGCGTGATGCGCGTGGGGAGTTATGGGAGCACGACGCGGCGTATGTATGGCGCACAGGGAGACGAGGTGAATTTGGCGGCGCGCCTGATGGTGGAAGCCGCGCCGGGCACGGTACTGGTCAGCGGGCGAATTCAAAAAGGCGTGGCGAACGAATTTGATTTGGAACCGCTGGCGCCGATTCGCCTGAAAGGCAAAACCGAACCGCTGTTGCCGTTCGTGGTGCAGGGTTTACGCGAAACGCGCATCCAGCAGCTGCAAGAGGCATATTATGCCCTGCCGATGATTGGGCGCGAAGCAGATTTTTCGCTGGTGCAGGAAAAATGGGAACGCGCGGCGCGCGGGCAGGGGCAAATTGTGGGGATTACGGCACGCGCGGGCATGGGCAAGTCGCGTCTGACTGCCGAAATCATTCGGATGGTGCGGCGGCAGCGCGGTTCCAGTTACGGCGGGGAATGTCAGTCGTTTGGCACCAACATTTCGTTTTTGGTGTGGGCGCCCATCTGGCGCGCCTTTTTTGGCATGGATGCCAACATGCCCGTACGCCGACAGCTGCGGGCGCTGGAGAGCGAACTCCAAGAACTCGCCCCCGGGCGCATCGAGGCAATGCCACTGCTCAGTACGGTGCTGAATTTTCCGCTTGAGGAAAATGAGTTTACCCGCGCGTTGGAACCTGAATTCCGCAAATCTGCCCTCCACGCGCTGCTGCTGGAATGTGTGAATGCCGCCGCGCAAGAGGCACGCGCGGAAGGACAGGCGCTGCTGTTTGTGATCGAGGATACGCATTGGATTGACCCCGCCTCGCGTGAACTGCTGCAAGAGATAGCAGCCCACATTGCAGACCTGCCTGTTTTGTTGGTGCTGAATTATCGCCCGCCCGAAAATCAAGTCGAACATTTGCCCAATGTGCGCGCGCTGCCAAACTTTACGGAAATTCAGCTGCAAGAGCTGACAGGCGCACAAGGCGAGGGCTTGATTCGCGCAAAACTGGCGCTGCATGCACCCGAAACCGCGGACACGATTCCGCCGCAGCTGTTGGAGCGCGTGCTGACACAGGCACAGGGCAACCCGTTTTATATCGAACAATTGTTGGATTACATGCACGACCGCGGCGTCAATTTCAAACAGCTGCCCGATTGGGAAACGATTGAGTTACCCACTACGCTGCACCGCTTGATTTTGACGCGCATGGACCAACTGAACGAGCGCCAACAGTTGACGCTCAAGGCAGCGAGCATCATCGGGCGCTGGTTCACGCTGGCACATTTGTGCGGCTATTTTCCACGGTTGGGAACCATCGCGGAAATCGAAACGGATTTGGGGCGCTTGCACCAATACGACCTTGTGCAGCGGGACGAGCCTGAACCGGATGTGGCATATCTGTTCAAGCATGTGGTCACGCACCAGGTGGCGTACGAGTCGCTGCCGTATGCCACCCGCGCGATGCTGCACGAAGCGTATGCACAATTTCTGGAAACGCATGACGACACGAGCCGCGCACTGGATTTGATTGCATATCATTACGACCGCAGCGACAATTTGCCCAAACGCCGCGAATATTTACAACGCGCGGGGGAAGCTGCCGCGGCGCGGTTTGCGAACGCGGAAGCGGTAGACTATTTCACGCGTGCGCTTGCCATTATTCCGGACGGTGAGACGTCAGTGCGCTATGACCTTTTGACCGCGCGGGAGCACGTGTATGACGTACAGGGCGAACGTGAAAAACAACGCGCCGATTTAAAGCTGCTGGAAGCCGCAGCGGCGCTGCTGCACGACAATGTGAAACAAGCGCGCGTGTCGCTGCAACAGGGCTGGCTTGCCGAACGTGTCTCCGACCATGAAAACGCGACCGCGCAGCTGATCGCCGTAAATAAATTTTTGCGCCATGCCGAGATTGCGCCTGATGTAAAAAATGAGATTGAAACCGAAGCTGCATTACTACAAGGCGTTATTTTGTGGCAGCAGGGCGATGCCCATGAGGCGAAACCGTATTTCGAAGCGGCGCTGCAAGGCGCACTGCAAAGCGGCGCAGGGGTCGCGCAGGGACGCGCTTTGAGTTTTTTGGGGACTGTGTATCGGGAGACAGGCGATTTGGCGCGTGCGGAATCGTATTATCGTGAGCAGCTTGCGGTGGCGCGCGAAAATCGAGATGCGCGGCGAGAATGGTCAGCGCTCAATAATCTGGGATTGATTAACACCACGCGCGGAGAGTTTGAATCTACGCAGCAACACTTGAACGAAGCCTTACGTATTGTGCGCGAGATTGGCGACCGACTTGGAGAAGGGCTGTTATTAAGTAACGTCGCACAGGCAGCGTTGGAAGAGGGCAAATATAGTGCCGCATTAGAAGACGGGCAGCAAGCGCGTCAAGTGGCTATGGCAATTGGAGACCGCCGCACAGTTTGTCGTATCCTATTGAATCTGGGAGAGACCTACCGCCTCAGCGGGGAATTTGCGTTGGCAGGACAACATTTGTACGAGTCGTTGGCAATGGCGCGCGAATTGGGCGACCAACTGCATCAAGATTTTGCGTTGACAAATCTGGCAGCGATGGCGTGTGATTTGGAACAGCGGGACCAGGCAAACGGGCTGGTGCAGGAAGCGCTGCCGATTGCGCATGCCATCGGGCACCGCGAGGGCACAGCATTTTTGCTCAACACGCTGGCGCGCATTCAGGCGGCAAACGGCGACTTGTACGCCGCGCAGCAAACGGGGCTGGCAGCCGTCGAAATTTGGGAGACGCTTGAACCGCTGGTTTATGCGCTGGATGCCTATGCGGGGCTTGCCGAACTCGCCCTCGTAGGGAAAGAGTTGGCAAAGGCACAGACATACGTCAACACGATTTTGGAGTATCTCGACGCGCACCCGACCCAACGCGGGGCACCTGCGGCGCTGAATGCGGCACTCGCCGCTTATCGCGTGCTGAGCGCTCAAGGTGACACCCGCGCACAAGAGCTACTGGCTTCCGCCTACGCCGAATTACAAACCCGCGCCGCCCGCATCACCGACCCCGCGCTGCGCCGTTCCTTTTTGGAGAATGTAACGGTAAATCAAGAAATTGTGCGCCTCGTCACGACGAAATAAATCCTTGCGATAACAGCTTCCTCACCACTTCCGCCTCATCCCACGCGATAACGGTTTCCCCACGCGCAATTGTCTCCTCGGTCCCCTTTCCCGCCACCAACACCGTATCCCACGCCTGTGCCGTCGCCAGCGCATGTCGAATTGCCTCCGTGCGGTCCATAGCGATTTCAAAATTTTTCCGCGCCGCGCCCTGCGTTACCTGCGCTACAATTTCTTGCGGCGATTCATCGCGATAACCTGCCTCTGTAAAGATTACGCGGTCGGCGAGACGTGTCGCGACCTCTCCCAACGCCGCACGGTCAGCTGTATAGCGCGCGTCACCCGGTGAGCCCGTCACCACTACCAGTTCGCGCACGGTCGTGGCGCGGAGTGATTCTAGCGAGCGTTTCAGACGGCTTGGGGTATTGGCAAAATCCACTATCACGCGAATGGGGTTCGACGCGAGGAGCTGCATCCGCGCGGGAATACCGGCAAATGTTTGTAAATGTTCGGCGAGGGATGCGGTTGACACACCCGCATAGTGCGCCGCCGCCATTGCGCCCAACGCATTCGAAACATTGTGACGTCCAACCAGAGGCAGTCTCGTTTGCCAAGTATCCGCGGGAGTCCGCACCGTAAACGATGAACCGCTCGCCGTTTCGACCACATCTAGTGCGCGCCAGTCTGCCTCTGCTCCATCCGCAAAAGTGACACATGCATCGCGCGCGTAGCGCTTGCCCCATTCGTCGCACACGTTGATAATTTTGCACGGCGCACCCTGCATCACACGCCATTTGTCGCGAAAATTCGACTCGACATCGCCTGTATAGTCCATATCGTCAGTATGCAGGGTCGTCCAGACTGCCGCCGCATAATTCACGTTTGGCAAATGCCCTAACCGCGCCTCTTTCGCACTCAGCTCGATGACCGCATGCGTACACCCTGCGCGTTCAATTTCGTCCACACTAAATTCCAAATAGCGCGCATCCGGAAAGCGCAGCCGTTCCGGGATAAGCTGCCGTATATCATCCCCATAAAAATTCCCCACCGACGACATGATGCCCACGCGAACCCCTGCCGCTTTGAGCAAGTGCCGGGTTAACCACGTCGTTGTAGATTTTCCGCTCGTTCCAACAATACCGATGGTATAGAGCATAAAAGATGGTGTAGACAAGGAAACAGGTATACAAGTAAAAATCTACCTGTATACCTGTTTCCTCGATTCCCTGTCTACCCTTTAACCTTAAGGCGTAAACAATTTTTCCATTTCGGGCTGCATCCGGGTCAGCGCGTCCTTGACCGAAATTTCCCCGCTCCACGCCTTGTCCATGTATTTTTCCCAGACGGCGGAAATCGCAAACGGCGCGACCGATGTGTCATGCGGACCGGGCAGCGCTTCGCCGCGCGCCATCGTTGCGGCAATCCACGCCTTGAGGTCAATGTGGGCAAAGACCGGGTTCGAAACCAGCTCGGGCGAATTCAAGACATCCAGATTCGTCGGCAAACTGCCAATCGCCTGGAACTGTGCGCTCTGCATTTCGGGCGAGGTCATGAATTTAATAAACTCCCACGCTGCTTCGGGATTCTTTGATTGCGCCGACATGACCAAGCCCAGCGGCGAAATGCCCACATAGGGTTTCACTTTCCAACTGTCATTGATGACGACGCCATAATCGAGACCCGCCACCTTGTTGTAAATCGGCAGGTGATAGAACCCGCAGTGGCGCATCGCCAGCTCGCCGCGCTCGAACATCCCTTCGCCAAAGCCCTGTTCGCGAGTCTCGGCAGGGGTCGGCACAGACTTATCCACCGCGCCCATCGCCACATACGGCTCTAACGCGGCGACATTTTTCGACAGGTTCGGCTCGATGCCCGCGACCCACTGCTTGCCGTCGGGGCTAAACGCTGCGCCGCCGTTGCTTGTCAAAATCCCCGGCACGGAAATATAGAAAAAGTCAGGCCAGGGCAAGCCGCCCCACACGGTCACTTTGCCCGCCGCATCGCGCTTGACCAATTGCTTGGCAGCCGCGCGGTAATCCTCGCCTGTCCAATCGTTTGTCGGATATTTCACACCCGCCGCGTCAAACAATTTTTTGTTGTAGCAGATGTTACCCAAGGCTTCCACATTGATGGGAATCCCATACACCTTGCCGTCTACTGTCCACGTCGTGACTGCCGTTTCCAGCAGTTTGCCCTTTAAATCTGCATTATAGCGCTCGGTCAAGTCGGCATAGGTATTTGCCTTGATGCCATCTGCCGTCCATGGAAACCCGATACCCGACAAATAGACATCGGCGGGGTCGCCCCCTGCCAGCATGACGTTCAATTTGTCAGGATATTCACCGGGCGGCGCGGTGATGTATTCGACGTCAATATTCGGATGCGCTGCCTTGAACGCGGTCACGACATCCTGATACAGCTTTTCTTGCGCAGGGTCTTGCCACGTTGCCACGCGGATTTTAGTGGTCGCCGCGGCGGGCGCAGTTGGCGGCACGGCGGTAGGCGGAACGGTAGTGGGCGCAGCGACAGTTGGTGCGGGCGGCTGCGTCGCAGCCGTTGTCGCGGGCGGCGTCGCCGCGGGCGCGCAGCCCAAGACCAATGTAATTGCGAGAACGACGAAAGCAAGAACGTAGCGCGAACGTTGTAACATGATCTCCTCCCCAGGAAATTGTGGACCGGTGATTGACCAAAACTGTGTAAATTTACTGCGGCACAAAAAACCACTGCGTGATTTTATTGCTGCATAAAAAACCGCAGCGGTGATAGACCTGAAAAAAACTCGCGCTGCACGATGAAAAACAAAATCATCGGCACAACCATCATCAAAACCGTAATCGGCATAATCAATTCCCACGGCTGCGTCGTCGCGCCCGTGTAATATGCCAGACCCAATGCCAGTGTGGACTGTTCTGTCGAATGTAGAAAAATCAACGGGTAAAAAAAGTTTGTCCACGCCTGCAAAAACGTAAAGACCCCAATCACGGCGAGCCCGGGACGCGCGAGGGGCAAATCAATACTCCAAAACACGCGCAGCCAGCCCGCGCCGTCAATGCGCGCCGCATCTTCTAACTCTTTTGGGAGTGCGCGAAAAAATTGGCGCAGCAGAAAAATATACAACGGCGTTCCGAAAAAACTGGGCACAATCAGCGGCAAATAGGTATTCACCCAGCCCAGCTGCCGAAAAAGTTGATACAGCGGCACTATCGTCACCTGCTCGGGAATCATCATGCTGCCGAGCATGAGCACAAACAACAGACTGCGCGCGGGGAATTCAATACGCGCAAAGCCAAAGGCGACCAGCGAGCACGACAACAAGGTGCCGATTTCGACGCACACGATAATGAGCAGTGTGTTGAGCGCGTATCGTCCGAACGGCAGCGTGGTCAGCGCCTTGTAGTAATTGTCCCACTGTAGGGGCTGCGGAAACCAGCGCGGCGGAAAGGCAAAAATCAGTTCGCGCGGCGTCAGCGACGCTGAGACTGCCCACACAAACGGCACCAGAATCACCAGCGCGCCGAGCGTCAGCACCGCGAACGTCACCACCCGCGCCAGCACGCGCGGCGGCAAAAACTGCCGTTCTGCCAATGCCAAATTTTGCGACGGCGCGGTCAATTCGCGCTCGCTCACGCGTCCTCTCCCGTCGTCCGTTTGCGCAGTTGAAACTGGGCATACGTCAGTGCGGCGATAAACACCAGCAAAATCCACCCCAGCGCGGCGGCATAGCCCAGCTCAAATTTGCCGCGAAACGCCGTGCGAAACAAATAGAGCACGTAAAACAACAGGGAATTCTCAGGTCCCGCCGTCCCCAACAGCCCTGATGAAAAAATATAGGCGGGCGTAAAAATTTGAAGGGTGCCGATGATGCTGACGACGAGATTGAAAAAAAGGACGGGGCTAATGAGCGGGAGCACAATATAGCGCCAGCGGGCAAACCGAGACGCGCCGTCGAGCTGCGCGGCGTCCATGAGTTCGCGCGGAACCTGCTGGATGGCGGCAAGGTCAATCAGCATGAGACCGCCGAACGACCACAGGTTCATCAGGACCAGCGCGGGTTTTGTCCACAGCGGGTCGCCCAGCCAGTTGATGCGGGGCAAACCAACGAGTTCCAGCCCTGCGTTGACCAGCCCATAGTTTGTGCCAAACAAATAGCGCCAAAGGACTGCGACGACCACCGCGCCCATCAGCGACGGCAAAAAATAGATGGTGCGAAACACGGAAATGTGTTTGCCCGCGCCGCTCAACAGGACGGCGATGCCAAGCGCAAGGAGATTGACAAGGGGGACGAACAACGCAGTGTAATAGACAGTATTCCACGCCGCGATTCCGACCAGCGGGTCGTCCAACATCCGCAAATAATTATTTACCCCCACCCACGCCCCGCTTTGAAACACGGTTAAATTCGTAAAACTATCCCACAACGAAACCAGCAGCGGACCTACGGTAAAGACCAAAAACCCGATGAGCCACGGGCTGATAAAGAGATAACCCACCAGCGCGGTGCGCCAGTTGGTTTTGGGTTTGAACGGGGTTACGGTGCTGGACATTTCGCTACATACGTTTCAGGCGAGGGGACGGGCGAGTCTAAGACCCGCCCCTACAGCTTGCAGGCGGGTACGTTCAATTCATTATGGTCAGTATGCCGCGGAAGATGCGGATAGATTTGGATGTTTGTTATCTCACTACTAATTCGAGTGTTCTGTCGTTCAGCAGCAATGTTCTCCTAAACAAGAATCTAAGAGCGTTTCTTAAAAGTGGCGTTTCGGGCGAATGAATTCGCAGCAACATATGGCAAAGTCTGCCTTCGCAGACTGGAAAATGGACTTTAAAGAATACTTCTACGGGGTTGTAGTAGCGGCAGGCGTCGGCGCGACGACGGGCGTAATTGTCGGCAGCCCCAATGTCGGCGTTAGCACGCCGTTTGGCAACGGGAAAATAAACGGCGAATTGCTGGGCAACAGCATCACACTGATATTCGGCGCAATTTTATCAATATAGCGCAGGGTGATGACTTCGGGGTTGTTCCGAATCGCGTCGCCGAGGGTTTGCAGGGCGTCCGCTTCGCCCGACGCTAAAAGGCGCGCTTGGTCGGCGCGATAGCGGCTCGTCGTAATGCCCTCTTCGGCGGCTTGCTTTTCTTCCACTGCTTCCGCATACGACGGCGTAAATTCGATTTCGCGCAGCAAAAATTGCTCCATGATAAAACCATTGCGGTTCAAGGCAGTGCTTAACTGCGCATTAATATTTGCTTCGAGCACAGTGCGCTGTGAACTGTTGACCTGATGCACCGTAAACTTGGAGACCTCGCTGCGGACGGTGCTGCGCAACAGGGGGCGTATCAAGTCTTCGGGGTAACGGTTTTGCCAGCCGATGTGCACGCGGACCGCTTGCGGCGGGTCAATGGCGTAAATCAGCGAGAGGTCCAGAAAAATTTCCTGCCCGTCGGAGGTGCGCGCCGAGATCGAATCATCACCCACGCGCTGTCCTTCGCCGGGGGTGCTGGACATGGTGTACGTTTGCCAGGAAACAGGGTATCGATAGACGCGCGCGACAAACGGCGTAATCCAGTTCAGCCCGGAATACAGCGGCTCTTGACTGTAGCCGCGCGGCGACAGCAAATTCACGACCACGCCGACCTCTTGCGGCTGAATAAACACCAGCGAATTGACGACGAGGGTCAGGACGACGGCAAACAGCACCAGCCCAAAAAACATCCGCTCGGAAAAGATGCGGCGGACCGCGCGGAGAAAGCCATCGCCCTGCCAGGTGCGGATAAACAGAATCAGCACAAACCCCGCCGCGGTAATCCACGCGGCAAGGGTCACGTAATAAAGAGCTTGGTCAATCAGCATAATGTTTCGACGAACGACGAATGACCAAGGACGAACGACCACCCGCTTTCGTCATTCGTCGTTCGTCATCCGTCGTCCCTCCGCTCAAGGGTGCGCAATCACCAGCAGCGTTTTCGCGCGATGGAGCGTCGTCTCCAACGCATCACGCAAATTCTCCGGGTCCAGCGCACCAAAGCTTTCGTCCAGAATAACCAAATCGGCGTTTTGCAGCAGGACCCGCGCAATATAGACCCGACTGCGCTCGCCGTGGGACAGCTGCCAGCCGCTTTCGCCGACCACTTGATTCATGCCGAGCGGCATACGGGATAATAATTCATCCAGCCCCAATTCCTTGCACACCTGCCCGGCATCGGCAAGGTCTTGTACGGATGGCGGATAGCGGCGTCCCATCAACAGGTTAAAGGCAAAGGTGCCGTTAAAAATATAGTTCTCGTGAAACTGCGGCGCCATTGCCACACGGCGCGGCGTTACCTGGCTTTCGACGTTTTGCTGGTCAAACCCGCGCAGCATTACAAAACCCGCATCGGGCTGACGCAAGCCCGCCAGCACCGCCGCCAGCGTCGTCTTGCCGCCGCCGGATGGTCCTTCCAGGAGCAAACGGTCGCCCGCAAAAATATCCAAACCCACGTCGCGCAACACGGGACGCCCGTTGGCACGGTAGCGAAAGGTCAAGTTTCGCGCGCGCAGCGTTGGCTCTGCTGCTGAGGTTATCGCTTTTTGTTCGCGCCATGCCTGTTCCAAAACGGTTTGCGAAATTGGCACATAGCGCGCCGCCGCATCAAACAGCGGAATCACCTGCTCGGACGCAATGACCGAATTCACCAGTGTGCTGATGCCGCCGACAATCGTCACATACGCGTTATATGCCAGCAAAATGCCGCCGAGCGAAATGGCGAGTCCTGTGACCGTTACCGTGCCAAACAAAAATGCGGGCACCAGTCCTGCAAGCCCGACCACCATCCACAACCACGGCAGCGGTCCAACGGGAATAAATGAACGGTCAAAGCGCGTCGTCAAATTTACATAGCGGTCGAGTTCGGCGTCTTCGTCGGTGTGCCATTCGCGCGGGTCTTGCTGCGCCAGCCGTGTGCGGTGTCCCAGCAACCGCTCGACCAAACGGTTCGTCGTCGCACGATAGTTTATCACCCACGTCCGTTTTTTGCGATAATAGTTGTATTGAATCGCCGCCATGCCGAGGGTAAAAAACAAGAGTAACAACGCTTGCAAGCCGCCGCCCGCCCCCTGCGCCAAAATCAGTGCCGCGCCGACGAGTTGAAACAATGCCAGCACCGCCAACAACCCACCGCCGACGGCAAGACTTTCGATATTCTCTGCCATCAGCACGCGTTCGATAAATTGTCCGATGCCCTGCAAACGAATCTCGTCGGGCTTTAGTTGGAGCGTACCATACAACAAGCGCTGGCGAAAAATCAAACCCAGCTGCGCCGCAAATTGGCTCTGGGCATTGCTCATCCATAATTGCACAGGCACCATCGTAAACAAAACCAGCGCCCACGCCGCCAGCCACGCCGCGTTTACGGCATTGGCAAAGGTGATAAAGCCAATAAACCACCACGTTGCCACGAGCAGCAGCAGCTGCAAAATTTGTGCCGTCGCCAGTTCGCCCAAAATGCGCCACAAGCCGTTGCGCGAAAAATGATGGAGCAAATTCGTGCCCGGGGAAAGCCGCAAAATCCAGCCCACGGGAAACGGTTTTTGTTCCACCTGCTGCGCGACAATGTTCCAACGCGCCGCCGCCCGCCGCGCGTTCGGCACCTCTGCCACGTCGAGCAGCGCATCCGCAAACGGCAGCCAATCCGCACCGGCACGTTCGCCCAGCGCGTGCGCGATGGAAACTGCATCTATGGTATGCTCGCGCAAATCGGAACCTAAAATACGCGGGCGCGCGCCGCGCGCCAACAAGGCGAGGAAACGCGCGCCGGTAGCGCCATCCTCAGGCGGCAGTTGAAGCAGCGCAGGCGCCGCCGCTTGCGCGAGTTCCAATACATCGCGCGGCGCGGCAACCATCGCTTCGGCTTCGATGCCCAACGTATCCGCCGCCAGCATCATCCAGCGGTTCAGCGCATCGGCATCAGCGGAAGCAAGCTCGGCGGGCACGATCGGTGCATCAAGGACCTGGGGAACCAATTTGGCGCGCTGCGCCAGCGCGAGCAGCGCCTGTCCCAGCTGCGGCGTCGTCCATGCCCATTCGTGCAATTTCATTGCGTGCGATTTCATCGCATACATTTCGTTTCGTTGCCGAGCCATCTTTCGGCTATAATAGAGCCACAATCTGACAAACAATTACAGCAAGCCGTAAACAGGTAGACAAGTATACAGGCGCGCCGTTTTCCTCATAGATGCCTGATATTGGTCTGCTGCGAATAAGGAGATTGTCATGTACCTCTGGTTGATTGTGATTGCGATTCTCGTCGTGCTCTGGTTCGCCATGTCCCCACGCGGTCAACGGACCCGCCAGTCCCTCGCCCTGCGCACACCCTTTATGCCGACCAGCAATTCACTGCGCGAACAATTTCGGTTGGCGCTGAATAATGCGGTTGCGGCGCGCGGCGCGGCGTTGAACGTGCCAAACGATTTTTCGTCCTGGTTGAACAACCTGGACAATAAACAAGTGGACGAACTCATCCATCAGGTCGAGGACGCCTGCGGCAACGGCAAGGTGGAACTGGAATGGCTGCTGGAAAATCGCGCGCAGGGGGACATGTTACGCGCCTTGCAAGATACCGTGGTGCTTGCCGCCGTGACGCAATATCACGCCCGCGAACTGGAACCGTTTGCGCGCCTGGAAGCGTATCGCAAAAATCCCGATGCGCGGGGCAATCAGAAATTTGGGCAGCAAGTTTTTGCCAAACTCGTATCCACGCACAACGTCACCATCCCCCCGAACCTGATGCTCGCCGATGAAAAAGAGCGCCGCGCCTATGCGCACGACACCATCGAGCAGTCGGCGCAAAACGACCAGGATGACCTCATCAACATCGTCCGCGAAACCACGCAGGGGCAGGTGCGCGTAACGGCAGGACCACTCGAAGGCGAGATTATTGGCATTCCGAACGAGCCGCAAGACGTGCCGTTGTAGTTCTGTTTTTGACCAGCCTGTGTATTCTGAACCTTCCAAATTGTGGAACCGCGAATCTACACGAATCTTCACGAATAAAAAGATTGGCGTAGATTAGTGTGGGTTCGCGGTTTCAATCCCGTCTCGGCAAAGTGATTTTGGCGAGTTTTAACTAAAGGTATCGAGTTCTCGCGCCGCGTTGAGTCTTTAACGCGGCGCAGCTTTTTCCTCACGCAGCGTCCCCTCTTGAATCCACAACCTGCGCCATTCCGAACTCGACCACAACCCGCTGCGCACGGCTTGCTCCCCGTCCAAGAGCGCCCGATAGCGCGATGTGGGGTTGGCTGCTAATTCCGTCGGCGGCGCGTCCTGCACAATCTGCCCATCCTCTACTACGAGTACCCGTTCAAACCCCAGCGTTTCGTTCACATCGTGCGTGACGCACAACAGCGTCACATTCTTCCAAAACTCGCGCGCTCGCAGCAATAATTTTCGCCGCGTCTCGCGGTCCAAGCCGCGAAACGGTTCGTCGAGAATCACCAGCCGCGTACCTTCACGCGCCATGCCGCGCGCCATGCGCACGCGCTGTCCCTCGCCTCCTGACACCAGCCCGCCGCTTTCGCCAAGCACCGTTTCCAGTCCCGCATCAAACTGTTCGATAACAGGAAGCAAATCTGCGTTCTCGATGGCTTGCGACGGCGACGCCAAATTGTGCGGCGCATTGCCATACAACACATTCTCCCAGAGCGTCCGATTCCACAACTGGATCGCCGGGTCAATCCAAACTGTCTCGCGTCGCAATTTTTGCAGCGCCGCGCCATCTACTATCGCCCCATCGGCGCGACATTCGCCCACCACAGGTTGATGCCAGCCCAACGATAGTCCGACTAGCGTAGTCTTGCCTGCCCCCGAAGGACCAACGATGGCAACGTGCTCACCCGCGCGGATTTTGAGATTGATGTCGCGAAGGACGAGATTGCCGCCGAGGCGGACGGAAACATTGTCGAAGGAGAGGGCGACGGCGGTCAGGTGACGGGTGTCGGGTATCGGGTGAGGGACACCCGCTTGCTGGAAATTGTTCTCGTCGGGCGCGTTCAGCGGTTCGAGCACACGCAAGGTCAAGCTGCGAAGCGTCGGATACTGCTGAACGGCTTGAATAAACGACGCCGCGAGCGCGGGGAGCGAAAGAATCCAAAAGAAAAAGAGCAGCGTACCTGCGGTTGTGCCATTGCGCGCAATAAAATCGAGGACCAACCAGACCGCAAAGACGGCATACACGAACACGCTCAACGCTTGGAGCCAATTGGCGAGGCGGGCGAGACTCAAGTTGGCGTTTGCCCAATCATGCACCAGCGCTTCATACTCGCGGCGAAATGCCCGCTGTGCGCCGTGCATTTTTAGCGGCACCAGCCCGAGCATCGCATCGAGATAAAAACGCGAGAGCGCGCCCATCTGCGTGCGGAGGCGATAATCGCGTTCCTGCAACAACGGCTGCGTGAAATAGGCGACGGCGAGAAACGCTACGGTTGCAAGGACGGCAACCACCGCGCTGCCGGGGTCGAGCCAAATGATGGCAAGGGTTGTGAGCGCCAGTTGAAAGCCGACACGGAATAACGTGACGGCTAGTTCGGGGAGGAGGTGGAGTTGGCGCAGAGAGTGGGCGCGCTGCACCAAGTCGGACTTGAGATGTCCTTGAAAAAACCTCTCACCGAGGTGCGGAATTTTTTCGAGAAAGCGAATGCGGAACCGGATTTCGAGTTTACGTCCCATTTGCAGCAGGAGCGCGTTGATGGGAATTTCAACGGCAAACAGGAGCAGCATAAACAAAAACACCGCACCGAGAAATAACAGCCGCTGATTTTGTTCGCGCAAAATCGCCGTCAGGTCGAGGATGCCTTGAAACAAAAGCGCTTGCACCATGATGCCGAGCGTGGCGAGCACGAGCGCAACGCTTAGAATAGCAGGCGTAACCAGTCCATCCGCGCGCATGAGCTCCAGCACCTGCCGCACCGAATGGGGTTGCGCGGGGGGTTGTGTTTGTGGTGCGGTCATGCGCGCGGCGGGTGATGCCGTTTCCGTTAAAGGTGTCTCCATTGGACGACGCGCACCCAACACCCGCAGCACTTGTACGCCGCGCTGTATCAAGTCATCCTCTGCGCCTCTTTCTACGGACCAATACTGCGAGGGAATGGTCAGCGCGGGTTCCGCCAAGAAGCGCGCAATCAGGCGTGCGGATTCCTGACCGCGTTTCAGCGCATCCGCACGCACCAACGCAGCAGTCATTCGGACTGCCGCATCCAAACGCGCGAGGGCGTGCCATGCGGGGTCAGCAAGCCCCCGGACAATCCATTTTTCAATCTCTGCATTTTGCACGAGAAGCGCATCCATGCGCGAGCGCAGGGCATTCAAAAAAAGCGGTTTCCCGGCGTTGGCACGCCATTGTGCGGCGGAAATCGGCGCAGTCTGCAGGGACAAACTTGCCAATACCTCGCGCGACGCAAGCCAATGTCGTCCGATGCGCGGGTCCATAACCTGCGCCCAATCCCACAGGCGCTGCCACAATACCAGAAAGCGCGTGCTGTCAGCCGCGGCAGAAAATACAAGCAGCGGGAGGGTGTCGGTCCGCTTGAGCAGCAAATGGTCAGCCGGCAGAATCTCGGTTACGGCGTCCAACCCCGCGCGTGAGGCGACAACCTCTAATGTTTCCGGCGCGTTGGGGTCGCCGCTCCCTACGGCTTGTCGCAATTGCTCAAAGGGAACGGAAATCTCGAAACCCTTGAGCATTGCATCCAACGCGACGAGACCCGCGTCCATATCACCGCCGGATACGAGTTCGGGAATGAGAAAACGACGCGCACGGGCAGAAACGGTAGGCATGCTAGGGAACGGGGGTAGCTGTCGCAGAGGTAGGCGCCGCGTTCAGCGACGCAGCAGATTGGCGGATGGCTTGCAAAAGCAGGGTGGCAGGTGTGCTTGTTCCGACCTCGACCTGCACGGTGCCCTGCGCATCCGCGGGCACCCGGGCGAGCTCACGGAAATAGAGTTCGGCGGTGGTGCCGCTGTTGGGGACGCGCAGCACCTGACCTGTGTAGGTCTTGTTTTCTGAATTGAGCTGCAAGGTCGCGTTTTGTCCGACGTGGACACCGGACACTGCAGCAGCAGGGAGTGTGACTGTTACGGAACCATTGCGCCCAATTTTAAAGTTGGTAATCGATTCGTTTTGCGCGATGGGCACGAGAAAAAACCAGCCCAACCATGCCAGCAAGAGGAGTGACGTGATAATCAGCGTGACGAGGGAGGGGCGGAAACGGTCGTTGCCGAGGGCGCGGATGGAACGGGGAAAATCAATTGCCATCGGGAGTCCTTTCGCGTTTCAGCCAATGTTGGTCTTGATGGTTCAAAATCCGCCCAGTGCGTTGGCAACGGCAATAACGACAGATGTGTATCGGTTTTGAAGGAATGTTTGTCATTGATTTGAGTCCAAGCATCGGCAAATTTGCAATTTTGGCGCGAAAACCCCGAAATTCACACTGTATCGGATATGCTATAATAGTGCCTATCCGATATGCCTGCTAATTCACAACTTGAAACGCGCTTGCAAACCCGCCTCACCGCCAAAAAGGAGCGGCTGGATGCGTTGCGCCCGTTACCTGCGACAGCGGTCGCGCGGCTTGGCGAACAACTGACTATCGAATGGATTTACAATTCCAACGCGATTGAAGGTAGCACCCTGACGCTGCGTGAGACTGAGTTGATTCTGCAGCACGGCGTTACCATCGGCGGCAAGAGTCTCCGCGAACATTTTGAGGTTATCAATCACCGCGATGCCATCGAATTTGTTCAAGATTTGGTTGCGAGCCAAAAACCGCTCACGGCGGTTGACGTTCGCCAAATCCATGGACTGGTTCTAGCGCGGATTGATGATGATAACGCTGGCAAGTATCGCACAACCAATGTTCGCATCGGCGGTTCTGCGCACACTCCTCCCGAAGCATGGCTCGTCCCCCAGCAGATGACCGATTGGGTGCGGTGGCTGCACGACGAGGCAAAATCCCTCCACCCCGTCGACCGTGCCGCGTTGGCGCACCACCGTTTTGCTGCCATCCATCCCTTTATAGATGGAAACGGGCGAACGGCGCGGCTGATTATGAACCTGCTCTTGTTGCGGGATGGATATCCTCCAACCGTGATTTTGCGCGCCAATCGCTTGCAATATTATCGTGTGCTTGCCCGGGCGGACCGGGGGAACGACAAGGCGTTGGTGAATTTCGTCGGACGCGCCGTCGAGCGCAGTCTGAATTTGTACCTCGAAGCTGTTGCCCCGCGTCGAGGACCCGCCGTACAAGAGGCGGATTGGATTCCCTTGCGCTTGGCAGTTCAAGGCACGTCCTACAGCCAGGAATATTTGAGTTTGTTGGCACGGCTCGGACGCCTGGATGCCAAAAAGATAGGGCGTGTATGGCACACGACTCGCAAAGCGTTACAAGAGTATCGTCGTTCGGTGAACGCATAGGATGCGGCGGTCTATCAGGTCGGGCTATCAGTTTTGGCAGATGACTCGCTCATCGCCAGTGAAATGGCTTGCTCATCGTTGAGGGCGCGTCCCTCTGCCCATGCCTGAGAAAAGTCTTGCGCGCCGAGCTGCTTGCGCGCCCGATTTGCGCTCTTTTCATTGCTCTCCCGATAGACTGCCAAGAGCGGTGCGCCCAAACGCTCATGCATATGTTCCGCGGCGCCCAACAGATATGCCACGCGCCGCGCCTCGTTTTGCGCGGCGGCGATGTAGGCGAGTCCCTCGAGGCAAGATGTCTCTGCCCACTTGTCGCCGATTTCGTGAAACATTTTGAGACTTTCGATGTATTTGAGACGGGCTGCTGTGTAATCACCCTGACTGTATTTTACTTCGCCCACATACATCAAGGCTCTGCCCGTGCCGCGCGTATCGTTGAACTGGGTAGACATATCCAGCGCCTCTTGCAAGAGCTGGAGGGCGCGGTCATGTTCGCCCTGACGATTGAGACACCAGCCCAACTGGAGCAGCGTATTGCCAATCCACCATTTATCACCGACGCGGGTCAAGCGCGTCAGACTTTCCTCCAAGAGCGGGCGCGCTTGTGCCAGCTCGCCCGTGCGCAGCAAGAGCGAACCTAAAAAATAGAGCGCATACCCCGTGCCGCGCGGGTCATTCAATTTGCGAAAAATGGCAACACTCTCTTGCAGGTCGCGGCGCGCGCCCGCAAACTCGCCGGTCATGGTCTTGCCATCGGCGAGCAGGTTGAGCGAAAGCCCAATGCCCTGATTGTCCTTGAGCTGACGATGCAGTTTGAGACTGGCTTCTAAAAAGCCGCGCGCCTGCGCATAGTCCGCCTGATAATTGGCGAGACTGCCCGCCCCCAACAACGCCTTGGCACGCAATGCCGGCGGACATGCTTCGCCGCGTGCGAGCGCATCGGCAAGCCAGCGCCGCCCCTCACTAAAGAAACTGCGCACGCGCCAGTAGCGCCACAATGCCAAAGCCAGCCCCATTTCCGCATCCACGTTATTCGTGCCGGCAGACCACGCCAGCGCAGCTCGCACATTGTCGAGTTCACGGTCCAGTTGTACCAACCCGGCTTCTTGCTCGGTCCCCCGCACCGTCTGGTCCATTTCCCGAACGAATGCGAGGAAATATGCGAGGTGTTGGTCGCAAATCCGCGTGCGGTCGGTTTCGTCCAATGTGGAAAATTTGTCGCGCGCATACTGGCGGATGGTGTCGAGAAAATGATACCGCGCGGCATCGCGTGATTGGTCCACGACCACGAGCGACTTGTCCACCAGCCGCATCAACAGGTCGAGCACATCTCCCAAGGTGAGGTCTGCCCCCTCGCAGATGTGTTCGGCTGCTTCGAGCGTCCAGCCGCCTGCAAAAACCGCAAGCCGCTCAAAGAGAATGCGCTCCTCTTTGGACAACATCCCATAACTCCATTCGATGGTCGCCTGCAGCGTCTGATGGTGCGGCATCGCAGTACGGCTGCCGCCGGTAAGCAGGCGAAAGCGGTCGTCCAGTCTCTGCGCAATTTGTTCCAGCGTCAGACTCTTGACGCGCGCGGCAGCCAATTCGAGCGCCAGCGGAATCCCATCAAGACGGCGGCAGATTTCGGCGAGCGCAGGGGCGTTGGCAGGCGTCACCGCAAACGTCGGCTGGACCCTTTGGGCACGGTCTACAAACAGGCGCACGGCTTCAAAGCGCGCAAGCGCCTCGACAGAATTTGCGTTACCGCTTGCTTCCGTTGAGAGCGGGTCGCCCGGAAAGGAAAGCGAAGGCACCGGATAGGTAGTCTCACCGTTAATGCCCAAAGGTTCGCGACTGCTCGTCAAGATTTTGAGGTCCGGTGCGGTGCGCAACAGAGTGTTTGCCAACTGCGCACATGCCTCTATCAAATGCTCACAGTTGTCGAGCACCAGAAGCACCTGTTTGGAACGCAAATAATCTTGCAGCAAGTCCAAAAGGATGCGCCCCGGCTGTTCGTGCAGTCCCAGGGTGGTGGCTACGACTTGCGGCACAAGCGAAGGGTCGGAGAGGGAGGCAAGTTCGACAAACCAGACCCCATGCTTGAACCGCTCAATGCGGTCGGCGGCAACTTGAAGCGAGAGGCGCGTCTTGCCCGCGCCACCGGGTCCGGTCAAGGTGAGCAAACGCTCTGTTTCGAGATGCGCCTCGACCTCGCGGATTTCTTTTTCGCGTCCGATAAACGTGGTCAGCTGAACAGGCAAATTGTTGGGGTGGGAAGTTAGGGTGTGGAGAGGCGGAAAGTCGGAGGGCAATTCGGGCACAGTTGCCTGAAAGATTTGTTGATACTGAAAATCCTTGACCCGATGGATGCCCAGGTCGCGCAGCGCGACCGTCTCGGGCAAGCGGTCGCGGACGGCTTCTGCCGTGGACGCCGACAAGAGGACCTGCCCGCCATAGCCCGCCGACAACAGACGCGCGGCGCGCGCAAGAAAGACATAGGCGCCACGCGCATATTCGCCTGCATCGTATTTGTCGGGTTGGATGTTTGCGTGGTCTGTATCCACTGCCATGCGCACGCGGAGCGAGCCAATCTCGCCCCACGCTTCTTTAAACAGGGCGCGCTGCGCTTGCATTGCTGCATTCAAGGCATCAAGGGCAGATGGGAATGTGGCGTGAAAGCCGTCGCCGATGATTTGAAAGACAACGCCGTGGTGCGACGCAATGGCTTGATTGAGGAGGGTGTGATGGCGCGCAAGGGCGGCCGTCATCGCAGTCGGATGTTCTTGCCACAACCAGGTGCTGCCTTCAATGTCGGTAAAGAGAAGTGTGACGGTGCCGTGCTCTGCTGTTGGCATCATTCGACGTTTCTGCCGCGCGTGATCCAATGTTGGTCTTGCTTGTTGGAAAACCACCACTCGTCCATCCGCGTCGACAAAATATCCTCTGCCAGCTGTTTCGCCGCATCGCTTTTTAGGCGGGCAAGGCACGGCGGAATCCAGTCCTGCGCCAGCGGGTTGCCCTTGTCCTGCTCCTCTTTGACGGTAATCAAAAATTCCAGTTGGTCTGCCTCGTATGCAATGCGCGAAGCGAGCGTTTTGCGTTCCTCATATTCGCGCGTAAACGCAATGATTTCCTCCCCAAAGGGCAGTTCTTGTGCCATGTCGGCAAACAATTTTTCCTCGTCCACGCGCACATATTTTTGGTTTTGATAATTCAGGTCACCCGTCGAGCTTTCGGGCAGGTCATGAAACAGCACCAGTTTGAACAGGTGCAGTTCGTCCGCCGGTTCCGCGCCCCGCGCCGCAATCAGTTTGTTGAGCACAAACGCAATATTCAACATCCGAAAGGTATGTTCGGCAACCGACTGCTTACCCGAACCGAGAAACGCAAACCCCGAGCGCGGGGTGCGAAATAACATGCCGACTTGATAAAAAAGGTTTGCGTAGTGAGACATGAGAATATTATACGCAGAAATGTGTCGCAGCAACGTGTGTTAGAATTGCGCCATGAATGAAATACCCCCTACGATCGAACCCTTTCTGGGTATTTGGGATTTGGATACCGACGCGTCCGACTATGAATTGGGCGCTCCGCCCGCTCGCGGAACGTATCAATTGGTGATAGAACCGAGCGCCGAACCCGGACAGGTCGCCGTGGTGATGGATTGGACGGATGCCGCCAACAAGGATTTTCACTTGGTCTATTTCATGACGCCTGACGGGCAGGACCATCCCTATGCCGATTCGCCGGCGGTGGACGCGGTCGTCACAACGCTGGTGGATGCGCAAACGCTCGAAACGGTTTCAAAAAAGGATGGACAGACGGTTGCCCGCGGGCTGCGCGAATTGTCCGACGACGGCCAAATGATGCGTGTGACGCAAAGCGGCAAGACTCCCGACGGCAGCACATTCAAGAATATCGCATTTTACCTGAAACGGCTCGGTTAGGTTTGTATGGCGGATATCCTTCCCAAGTGGTTAATGATTGGCGCGCCACGTACGGGGTCTACGGCGCTCAATGATGCGCTGGAGCAGCACCCCGATTTTTTTCTGGCGCGCGGCAAAGAGACGCATTTTTTCAGCTATGACGGCGATGCGTCGGTACCGCCCATGCGCGCTTTAAATATTCCGTACCGCGGAGTAAGGACGCTTGCGGAATACCGCGAAAATTTCGAGGGCGGCGCGGCTTTTTCTCACCCCGGCGAAATAGACCCCTCCATTTTGAAAGCGGCGCCCTATGCGGTACCGAAAATTCGGGAAACGCTTGGCACAAACATACCGATGCTTGTCGTGCTGCGGCACCCGGTCGAACGCGCCTACTCGAACTATTTACTGCATTGTCGAGTCGGTTCCGAGTCCGCACCCTTTGCGCCGTATGTTTATGTCGAAACGCCGCGCACCCCGCAGGAATTTATTGCGGTGGACCGCTATTTTGGGTTCAGTCTCTACGCCGCTAGCCTGCAGCTTTTTTTCGAAACCTTCGGACGCGCCCAATTTCTGATCCTGCTGTATGACGACCTAAAGGCAGACCCGCAAGCGTATATGCGGCGTATTCTGGAATTTTTGAATGCCGACACACGGATTATTCCTACTTTGAGCCCGGAAACGAACGCAGGGGGAATGATGTCCGAATTCCAGGGACAGTTCAATCATCCCGAGCACCCGGCACGCCGCTTTGCGCGCGCCTGTCTGCCGCTATCGCTGCGCGGCGTAATTCGCAAATCCTTTGGCTGGAAATCTTCCGGCTCGGAATTTTTTGTCAAGCCCGACCTGGACCCCGAGCTTCGCGCCGCATTAATGCCCCGTTTTCGTGATGATATTTTGCGGACGCAGGACTTGATTCAACGCGACCTGTCACATTGGCTCCAATAATTTATTCCACATCGTTCGAGGAGAAACGTCATGGCAGACGAACAAGAGAAAAAACCCGAAGATGCAAAACCTGAAGCTCCAAAACCCGAAGTCCAGGACAAGTTGGTCGAGACCAAGCACCGCATTACGCTGAACGGTGAGACCTTTGCCTATACCGTAACGACCGGGACGCTGGTCTTGAAAGAAGAGTCTGAAAAAGACGGCGCCTCCGAAGGTGAAAAACCCAAAGCCACGTTCTTTTTTATTGCGTATACGCGGGACGATGTCCGTGACCCGCGCACGCGCCCGGTGACGTTTTCGTTTAACGGCGGTCCCGGCTCGTCATCCGTATGGCTGCACATGGGCGTATTGGGTCCCCGCCGCACGGCAATGACCGACATTGGCGAATTGCCGCCGCCACCCTACCGGTTGGTGGAAAATGAATATTCGCTGCTCGACGTCAGCGATCTGGTCTTTATTGACCCGGTCGGCACGGGCTTTAGCCGCGCCGTCACGGGCGAAAAAGACCGCGCCTATCACGGGTTCAAAAAGGACGTCGAATCAGTGGGCGATTTTATTCGTTTGTATACCACGCGCTATGGGCGCTGGCTTTCGCCAAAATTCCTGATTGGCGAAAGTTATGGCACGACGCGCGCTGCGGGGCTGAGTGGATATTTACAAGACCGTCACGGCTTGTATTTGAACGGCATCATGCTCATCTCATCCATCCTGAATTTTGCCACCGCCGATTTCCGCGTGGGCAACGACCTGCCGCACATCATGTTCTTACCCACCTTTACGGCAACGGCGTGGTATCACAAGAAATTGGATGCCGACTTGCAGCAAGACCTGCGTGCCACACTCGACCAGGCGGAACAATTTGCGTTGAACGAATATGCGAGCGCACTCATGCAGGGTGATGCGTTGGGCGCTGATGCGCGCGCCAACATCGTAAAGCGGTTGGCGCAGTTGACGGGTCTGACCCCCGAGTATATCGAGCGCACCAACCTGCGGATTGATATTTTCCGGTTTATCAAGGAACTGTTGCGCGACCAGCGCCGCACGGTCGGACGCCTCGATTCGCGGTTCCAGGGCACGGAACGCGACGCGGCGGGCGAATCGGTGGAGAACGATATTAGTTTTAGCAACATCATCGGTCCTTACACCGCGACCTTTTACGACTATGTGCGCCGCGAATTGAAATTCGAAAGCGACCTGCCCTATGAAATTCTTTCGCTCAAGGTCAATGCCCAGTGGAGTTTTACGGAATTTGAAAATCAATACGTCAACGTGGCGGATACGCTGCGCAAAGCCATGAGCATTAACCCATTTTTGAAGGTGTTTGTGGCAAATGGGTATTATGATTTGGCAACGCCGTATCTCGCCACCGAGTACACGTTTAATCATCTTGGGCTGGACGAAAGTTTGCGCGGCAATGTGTCCATGACCTATTACGAGGCGGGGCACATGATGTATATTCACATTCCCTCGCTGGCACAATTGAAACAGGATTTGGTAACGTTTATGCGCGGAGCAATCCCGAGCGCATAAAGGATTTTTCCGTAGGAAACAAAAAATTCCGACGCACAGTGCGTCGGAATTTTTTGTTTCTAAAAATCTATCGTTATCCGCGTCGGCTCGACATGGTCTTCGACAATCCGCACTTGCTCCTGCACCAAGCCGAACCAGTAGAACGGGTCTATTTTGGGTGGTTCGTCAATGATTTTGATGCCGCCGGAGACCGTGACGACCTGACCGGGCATGAGATAATAAATGGTCTTGCCCTCGCGTTCGACCTTGGTGAGTTCGTCATTGCGCCCCATCTGCCAGCGATAGGGATATTGGCGTCCGATGGAATTGCCTTCGGAATCAATTCCCAGACGCCAGATACCGGGCTCCTCGAACTGGTCAATGACGGAATAATTCTGGCTGGTGGAATAGACAAAACCCGGTTCGGGTCCCTTGGTGCGAATGGGGACAGTGCCGATATTGCGCACGGTCACCGTGAAAAATAACGTTTCGCCCAGCGGCACCACCGTCGGCGTAAAATCGCCGCCGCTGCCGATAATTTCGGCGCGGGGCGTGCCGCCGTCCTTGATGGTCAACGGGGCTTGCTGCGTGATGGTATTGCCGTTGGCATCCACCGCTTCGGCGACGATGGTGTATTGCCCATCGGGTGGCGGCGGCGCGCCCTTGTCAATCCCCGCATCATAATCGTACTCGTGTGCGCCCACCACGCTCAACTTGTCATCGTCCAGCAGCGTGGTCTCTTTTTTCTCGTCAATCGGAAATTTTTTCTTGCCGTCGGTCAGATACACGGTCACCCGTGCAGGTTTGGTCAGATAATAGCGGATAATCACGCGGTCATCCAGACCGTCCTGATTCGGCGTAAACTCTTGCGGAAATACCGTAAATGCCTGCAGCTCGGGCAGCGAGGTATCGGCATTTACAATCTTGAGGGTGCCCAGTTTGCTATCACTGATGCCCGCTTCGTCCTGCGCTTCCACGACTACCTGGTAGGTCCCATCGCTAAGGGTCTTGTTATCCACCGACCCGCCGAACAAAATTTCAAAACCGCCTGCCGCCCGCGACTGATTTTCGCGGAGCACGTATTTCCCTGTCTCGTTGACGAGATAGACGTTGATGCGCGCCGGACGCGACAATTCATATGTAATCCGCGTCGCGCGGTTGGGTTCGTTCGGGCGCGGGGAAATCGTTTCGGGCGTGATGCCGATGCTTTTGATGAGCTCGGACGTGCCGCAGGCGGCGGTGAGACCGAGCAAAAGCAGAAAAAGAATCGCGTAAAGTTTGTTCATAAATTTTCAGGAAAGGGGCGTCAGATATTTCTCAAAATAAACATCCCCATCCAAATAATGCGTAATTTCAAACCCGTTGCGCTGATAAAACGCCACAACCTCCGTCCACGTTTCCGTCGTTTCGAGAATAATGTGGAGCAGGTTGCGCTCGCGCGCCGCATCCAGCAGGGCAGTCAAAATCTGTTTGCCGACGTGTTGCCCACGCCATGCCTTTTTGACCGACATGCGCACAATTTCGGCGTGCTGTGCGGAACGGGGAAACAAGACGCCGCAACCAATAATCTCGCCCTCATACCGCGCCACCAAAAACAACGCCTTGCGATACGTTTTCGCAATATCGTTCAGATCAGGGTTCTTGGTCGGGTCGAGAAACCCCCAATGGTCTACCAGCCCATCCAGCACCAACTGTTTGACCGCATTCTGGTCGGCGGGTTGAAAGGGGGAAATTTCAAGCTGCGGCACGAGTTCGAGTTACGGGGTCAGACGTGCCACGCACCTCGGAAGGTGCGTGGCACGTCTGACCCATCTAGGGCACAACCTCAAATTCGTTGAGGATGAGCGCGTCGCCGTTATCATTGCCTTTGTCGTCAAAGACGTGCAGCCGTGTGCCGGTGGCGTCATACAAGCCGATTTCGACACGATACAAGCCCGGCGGGGCTTTGGGGTCAATTTTGACTTGATACGAGTCAAACACTCCACTCCCCGGCTGCCAGGCGGTGGTGGGAAATTTGCCGTCGGCGGGAATGCGGTCTACCTGTCCCCACAAGAAATTGTTTTGCGCGGGATTGTATTGCTCGCCTAATAAATGCACAAATACCGAATAACCGGTCGGTATCGGCGCATCGGTCTGCCACACCAGAGTCCCGGATATTTCTTGTCCCGCGCGGAACTTGCCCGAAAATCCACCTGCGCTAGTCAGATGAATATTTTGCCCAAATCGTTCCGTTCGCGGATGATTCACCATATCATCCGGTAAGTTCACAATTCCATCGCGCTGCAGGATGCGCAGCGTGCCCAACTGCAGTTTATTCAGGCGCGCTTGAGCAAACACGCGTAATTCTCTCACATCCGTGTCAGGTGGCACCTGCAAATCGGCTTGCGCGCGTTCGAATGCGCCAATCGAAATCGGAATCGCTGCCCGTGCCACAATCTCCCCGTTCGGTTTTTCCAGCGACACATTGATAGTGGTCAAATCCTGCGCCGCCCAATACGTCACCACGCTCACCACATCCCCAACGAATGCTTCGCGCACAGGCAAGTCCAGCCCGACCAATTTCAAACGGTCATCAAACGTATCGCTGCGCGGCTGCTGCGGCGTAAAGTTTGCGCGGGGCACATCCTTGACGTTGCGAATCCCATTTGTATACAACGCCAGCCGCTTGTCACCGAACGTCCGCTCGTATTGTTTCTTTAGCCCTTGCTCAATTTTTTGTTCGACCATCCGCGTCGGGTCTTGCTGTAACGCATCAGGAATTGTGACGACCCATACGGCATCGTGCTGTAACGCTTGCGCCGCGACACGCTGTGCTGTGCCTTCGTCTACCCGCGCGCCGTTTGGCACGCCGACCCATTCCATGGGACGCTTCAAATAATACAAAAACGTTGGATATTCCTGGTCGGTATTTAAAACAATGGCGTCGCTCTCGAATCCGAAATTATTTATCATTTGCGAGACGGTGAGATATTCATCTTTTAAAAACCGTTCGCGAAAATAATCCCGCAGCGTAGACACCTGCGCGCCAACGACAAACACCACCAACACCGCCGCTAACACCTGCGCCGCGCGGGTACGAAAATTCTCTGCGACCCATAACACGCCCAGCGCCAGCAGGAGCGCCACCGCCGGCGTCAGCATCATCAAATACCGCGCCTGAATTTTCGGCGCAAAAATCGCCGCGGGCGTCAGCGCCAATACATAAATCAGCGCGGGCGGAATCAGCGCGATCAGGAGCATGAACGCGGTGCCCCGGGCGAGGGCGGACGAAGGACGAAGGACGGATGACGAATGACGGATGACGGGCGATGAACGATTCGCCAAAGACCGGCTTGGGAGAAACCAGCCGAGACTCAACGCCGCAATGAATAGCAAAGCAAGCACAACAACCGTATAATTTTCAATAAACGTTGTTACGCCCAGCAAAAGCACGGTAGCAGCAAGTTGGAGAAATAAGCCAAAATCGAATGTTGGCGCGGCGCTCCAGGTCGCGCCATTTTGCAAATACACAACCAACCACGGCGCAAACAACACCACCACTGCCAACTGTGCCGCCACCCACCGCCCCAACATCGGCACAGGACTCGCCCCCCGCCGCCATTCTGCCAGCAAATAAATCCCCACAAACAAATTATTCGAAAAGACAATAAGAATCGCTAAATAGTGAGAATATAACGCTACTGTCGTGGCGACAACATACCCAATCAAATATTTATTTTCTGCGAAAAAATTTCCACGAAATTTTTTCGCAGAAAATAAATATTTCCAAACAAACCACACACTCGCCCACGCAAAAAACGCCGAGAGCGTATAGTTTTTGATGTCCTGCGACCACCACACATTAAAGCGGGCGAGGGCGAGAAAGAGCGCGGCTAGCAGACCTAACCACACGCCACCTATGTGCTTGCCGATGCGATAAATGAGGGCGACGAGCAAGACGCCGAATATAAGCGAGAAAAAACGCCCTGTGAACGCCTCTGTTCCAAACACCGTCTGCCACATGTTCATCAGCCAATAATGCAGGGGTGGGTGCTCGTCACTCGCCGTGCGGAGGGCAATCCACGCCCAATCGTGCTGCCCCATCCACACCGTCCAGCCCTCGTCCCACCATATATTCTTGTCGCCCAAACGATAAACGCGCGCAAAAAACGCCAGAGCTACCAGCCCCAGCGCCGCAATTCTCACCCGAACCTGCTGTCCTTGTTGCAAATCGAAAATTTCGGTTATTGGTTATTGGTTATCGGTTGTTGGTGACTAATAACCAATAACCAATAACTAACGACTCTCGCTTAAACCGACAACAACAACACCCGCCACAATAATTCCCACGCCGACGAGTCGTTTCCACGTCACGCGTTCGTGCAAAAAGAGCCATGCTTCCACAACCACCACAAAATAACTCAGCGCGAGAATCGGGTACGCGATAGAGAGCGGCACCCGCGAGAGCACGGCGAGCCAAAATACAGCGCCCATGCCAAAACCAATAAAGCCAATCCAAATAAACGGATTCAACAAAATGCGCGGCAGTACGGCGCGAATGGATGCGGGCGAAAATTCAAACCCGCCGATACGGTTCATGCCGATTTTGAACAACAGCTCGCCCGTTGTGCTAAACAAAATCGCGGGAAGTAACAGCAGCAGCGCGTTATCCATCTTTTTGCTCTTGACTCAACCCGACGACCACCACACCGACAAAAATAATCGCGACGCCCAACAACAACTGCCATGTCAGCGGCTCGCCCAAAATCAGCCACGCCTCCATTACCACGACAAAATAGCTCAGTGCTAATATCGGATATGCCAGCGACAGGGGCGCCCGCGAAATTACCCCGAGCCAAAACACCGTACCGCCGATAAAACCGATAAACCCAACCCAGATAAATGGGTTGAGAATCACTTGGGGCAGCACGGTCAGGATGCCGTCTCCGGTAAAATCAAAATTGCCGATTTGCGACATGCCCATTTTCAAAAAGAGCTGTCCGGTCGTACTGGACAAAATCGCGGGAATCAGCAGCAGCAGGGATTGAAAAATCGCGCGGCGAGATTGATATACGGGCGCCGCTGCACGTTCGTCGTATTCCAATTGGTCGGGTGTAATCATTTTGCCACCGCCTGCCGCGGCAGCAAGCGGCGCAGGGTGAGGTCAATTTCGCGACTCACAAACAAATACACAATCAAAAAGGTCATAAGCGTCACATTGGCGACGGAATTTAACCACCGCGCCACGGCAAGCTGCGCGTGCGGGTCGGTCAAGCCCAAAACCACATACACGGGCGGGTCGTGGAGCGCATAGTTCAAGGTCATGGTCAGACTCAGCAGCACATACAAACCCACGATGCGGAGGTCACGCGCCATCGCCACCGCCAATAACGGCAGCAGCGCATAGCCATAATTTTCGTGGATTTCCGTCGGCAGCATAAAAAAACTAAACGCTACAAACGCGCCATACACAAAAAACCGCTCCAGCGGCGCGCGCCATGCGCGAATGAGCAAAATCAGGTTCACCGCGCCAAACAGCAAAATGCTAAACGCGCGAAACGAGAGCGGCGCGCCAGGAAACACCGCCGCCGTGTCGGGCATAAACACATCATCGTGAAAAATCATCCACCACAGATTGTGCGCGTTCGCCGACAGCGTGGGATGATGCCCTACCGCGTCAAACAAATATGCCAGCAATCCGGCTGTCCCGCCCGTCAAAAACACGGGCAATACCAGAACCGCCGAACCCAACGCCCCGCAAATGAGCGCGCGTACCACACCCGATACCTGCTGCGTGCGATACACCCCCAAAAGTAACAGCGGTCCGAAAAAGACAGCCTGCGGCTTTACGAATGCCGCCAATCCCAAAATAAAAAATGCCAAGCCGACGCGCGGCGTAAACACAATCAGCACAAAGCAGACCAGCACCAACAACGAGTGCATCGCATCGGTCTGCCCCCAGTACGCCCCGTTCCACAAGACCGCAGGATTAAACCAAAACGCCAGCCCCACCAACCACGCCTGCCCCTCGGACAAATACTTGCGCGCCGCGCCAAAAATCACTGCGCCCGTCAGCACATCCGCAAACAGCATCGGCAAACGCAGCAGCGTGCGATGAATCGGGTCTGCCAGAATAGCAGGATTGTCCGTCAAACTCCGCAGCGCGGGGTCGCCCGCCACCGCAGGATAAATAAAATCGGGCGCAAACACTGCGCGGTACAACAGTCCGATGCCGTGCAAAATATAATTCAGTCCGGGCGACTGGTCGGAAATCCACAATCCATTCACCTCGGTATACATGGTCCCCAAGCCGTAGGTGACCGTTTTATACGACCACACAATATAGTCTTGCACATCCACCACATAGCCGGGGAGGACCGCAAAAATCATGCGAAACGCAAACGCCGCCACCATCACGACAAAAACCCACCGCAGCGTGCGCGACGTTAAGGGAGGCGCGGGCAGCACATTCGTCAGCCGCTGCAGCGCAATCGCAAACAAATACCCAATCCCAAATAACAACAGCACAGTCCAAAACAGCGGCGCAAGAAAATACGCCGTTTCGACACGCGCCAACATCAACCCCACCGCGCACAACACAATCACCAGCACGCTCGCGCCCAACGCCGCGCGTTCTCTGCCAATCCACGAGCGCGCGAGATAGAACGTGAGGACTGCCAGCGCGGCGACATGCAGAAGTGCCCGCGGCGCAGGAATCACCGGCGCGCCGTTCGGGCGAAACTGCGCCGAATCCAACAACAGCCCCAGCTGCCGCGTATCGGGCGGCTGTGAAAAGGTATCGCTGTCGAGCGTGAGGTGGATGTCGCCGCCGATGCCAATGTCGGCGCGCGTAATGGGGAATTCGACGGTCTGAAAATCAAACGCCGCCGCGGGGGGAGCCAGGTCTGCGCCGTTGACGTTCAGGGTCACCTGCGCCGCGCCGTTCGGACGCGGCGCCGCATACCGCAGCGTGAGTGTGCCATCCTGTGCGCCGACACCGACAAACGTGATTTCGGAATGTCCGGTGCTCCAACGCGCATTGCTGTTATCGGGCAGATTTTCGCGGAACGAAAAACCGCGGATAAACGGTTCTTCGCGTCCACTGCCCACATCGAGGACCGACGTGACGGGGAATTGATAAACGAGCGCTGTGACAACGAGAGCCAGAATAAACAACGCCAACGGCAGAGCAAAAGTGCGGGGAACGTTCACGATTCAAATTGACGGATGGCTTCGGCGACCACGCGCACGTCCGAGAGCGGTATTTCGGGGTAGAGCGGCAGCGATAATATTTCGCGCGCTAATTTTTCGGCAACCGGTAGTGACCCTTCGGGCGCAAGATGCTGATAGGCGGGCTGCAAATGCACCGGCGTGGGGTATTGGACGGCGGTGCCGATTTCGCGCTCTTTGAGAAACGTTGCCAAATATTCACGCGACGCGCCCTGCGCTTCGTCACACTGCACCACATACAAATGAAACACGTGCTCGCCGTAGGGCATCTCGACCGGGGGAATCACCCGTTTGCCCGGAATGAGTTCGGTATACACGGCGGCGCGTTCGCGGCGGCTCTTGTTCCAAATGTCCAGATGCTTGAGTTTGACGCGCAGCATCGCCGCCTGTATTTCGTCCAAGCGCGTGTTTACGCCGCTGATTTCACTTTCGTAGCGCACCTTCCAGCCATACTGCCGCAGCAGTCTGACCTTTTCCGCCAGCCGCGTGTCGTTGGTCACAATCGCGCCGCCGTCGCCATACGCGCCCAGATTCTTTGTCGGGTAAAAGCTAAAGCAGGCAATATCGCCGAACGAGCCGACGCGCTGCCCCTGATATTTTGCCCCGTGCGCCTGCGCACAGTCCTCGATGACGGCAAGTTTATACTGCCGCGCAATCCCAATAATGGCATCCAGTTCGGCGGACTGTCCAAACAGGTGAACGGGAATCACAGCTTTGGTGCGGTCCGTTATGTGCTCGGCGAACGAATCGGCGTTCATACACATGGAATCGGCGCGCACGTCGCACAGCACAGGCGTCGCGCCTGCCATTTCAATCGCCGAAATCGTCGCCACGGCAGTATTCGGCACGGTAATCACTTCGTCGCCCTTGCCGATGCCCAGCGCCCGAATCGCCAAGTGCAGCGCGTCCGTGCCCGAATTGACACCAATGGCATGTTGGACGCCGATATACTGTGCAAATTCGTTCTCGAACGCTTCGGTTTCGGCGCCCAGAATAAACATGCCGTTTGCCAGGACACGCCTTGTTGCGCCGTCAATCTCTGCTTGGATGGAGAGGTATTGTTTTTTGAGGTCAAAGAATGGAATCATTTTTGGATTGAAGGAAATCGGAACGCAAGAACCAATAGAGCGCCGCGCCAAAGGCAGCCACTATCAATACACTGTTGCCCCACCGGAGGAGATCGAGGCGACTCGCATTATAAAAGAGTTCGGGCGTAAACCCGATATCGTGCAAGCCCATATTCGCAAGCGACAGCAGTGAAATGGCAAATGCCAGGACAGTGAGCCACCGTCGTTCGAGCCACACAATCGCCAGCAGGGCGACGACCGCGTACAAATAATTTTCGTGCATCTGGGTCAAAACGACAAAACACCCAAACCCGATGAACGCCGCCGCCGCATACAGGTTCGCGCCATAGGGCGGGCGCAAACGCCACAAACAGAGCAGATACAAGACGCCAAGCGCAGCGATTCCGAACCAGCGCAGCGGGACGACGCCGAACGCGCGGGTCATGTCTTCGACCTCGGACTGCCCCAGGGAAACGAGATACCAAAAATTGTGCGCGTTGGCGCTGATAACCGTCATGGTATCCACCGTCCCTTTGAGCGTGGAGAGGGCGTCGCGGACGGTGCCGGTCAGGAGCAGTGGCAGCCAAATGATAAAGAGCGTAACGCCGCCCGCAGCAAGCGCGCGTGCCCATCTTTTCAAATCAACCGGATACGCGAGCGCCCAAACAATCAGCGGAGCAAAAAAGAGCGCCTGCGGTTTCGTATTGAGCGCGATGACCAGGCAGCATGCCGCCGCTTCGACCCAATTTTTTTGAACGCTCAAGAGCGCCGCAATGACGAAAAAAGTATAGAGCGAATCGCCAAACATGCCCCAGTAGGCAGAGGTGTAAATGATGGCACAGTTGCAGGCAAAAAACGCCAGGGCACCGAGCGCGCGCCGGGTGTCCCCCAGCGCGCGGGCAGCCATAAACACGAGACCGCCTACCGCCAGGTCGCCGAGCACGGGCACCAGTTTGAGCCAGGCATTTTGGAGCAGCGTTCCGGTGTAGGTTTGCTCACCCGTCCACGCAAACAAGTGCCCGACCAATTCCAGCGCGCCATAATACACGGGCGGATACACACCCGAGGTTTTTGCCAGTTCGAGCGCATACACGTGCGGAAAGCCGCGCGCCGCCGCCACCGTCGCCAATCTGCCCCAGGTATCCTGGTCGTCGGTATAGCCGCGGAGGAGCAAGAACGGCAGGCGCAGCACAAACGCGAGCAGCAAAAGCCCCACCACACTCCATACCAGACGCCGCGTCAGACCATTGGTTTTCACCCGATTGGCGAGGGGCTGTGTTGGAAAGTCAAGGGATGGAATGGGCAAACCTCAGGGACAGGGGTTCTAGGGCTGACCGCCCAACGGCACACCCGCCAAAAAAGTGCGTCCCCAGAAAAAGGCAGCCACCACCAAAAGGGGCGCGAGGGTAAACATGATTTTGAGTTGACGCTCGCCGCTGTTGGACAGCCCGTATGCGACCATTTTGTGTGCGCCGTCGCGCAGCCAAATCCACGCGCTCAAGGCGAGAATGCACATCAGCGGCACTGCCAGCGCCAACAGCACAATCGGGTCATTCAGCGGCGCATAATAAAAAAAGAGCGCGGTCTCGTAACCGCCCAATGTTTGCAAAATGCCCAGCGCCAGATAGGGCACGGTGAGAAAAAAAAGGCAGCCCGCAATGATATTGGACGCATTCTCTTGCAGCGCGGGATTTTTTTCTACCGCGATGAGCACACGGTTCCGCAGATTCAAAAAGTTAATCAAGCCAAATGCCACGGCGATAAACCAAAAATATTTTATAAAGACAAGGTAAAAATCGGGCATCGTGAATTACCAATAATATTCTTGAAACTTGCGATAATATTCCAAGGTCCGAACCAACCCCTCTTCCAAATCCACACGCGGCGCCCAACCCAGTTTCGAGCGAATCAACGAAAAATCCGAATAGTAATCCCCAATATCAATCGCTTTGCGGTCGGGTGGAAACGGAATCACGTTACAGTCGCCGCTGCCGTTCAGACGCACCAATTTTTCCCCCAGGTCTTGCAGATTAATTATTTCGTCGCTGCCGAGATTGTAAATTTGCCCGTTCGCTTCTTCGCTCGCCGCCGCCAACAGCATCGCTTCGACCACGTCGTCTACATAATTAAAGTCGCGAATCTGCTGCCCGTCCCCCCAAATTTCAATCGGCTGTCCGTCCAGCACGCGCTTTACCCAAATCCCCAAAAACGTTTGCCGCGCATCCTTGACGCGCATCCGCGGACCGTAGGTATTCGTCAGCCGCAGTGACACCGCACGTACCCCATATACATTGTTGTACAAAATGTGATACCACTCGCCCGCCATCTTGTTGATGCCGTTTACGTCGGTGGGGTGCAAAACGTGCTTTTCGTCTACGGGTAAATAATCGGGCTTGCCGTAAATTTGCCGCGTCGAGGCAAACACGATTTTGATTTGAGGATTGTGCTTGCGGCACGCTTCCAAAATAGAGAGCTGCGCGCGGCAGTTAATATCGAGGTCTTTGTAGGGGTCACGCATCGAGTCCAAATGCGATGTTTGCCCCGCCAAATTAAACAAGTAATCGCGCCCGCGCACCAAATAATCCATCGAAAACTCGTCGCGCACGTCCGCCACATTCACTGTCACCCTTTCTTTGACGGGTTCGACATTGAATACGTTCCCGCCATATTCGGGAATCAGCGAGTCCACCAGCGTCACCTGCGCGCCCAATTCCACCAGCCGAATGGCAAGATTCGCGCCGACGAATCCGAGACCGCCGGTGATCAGAATATTTTTGTTGTGAAACTGACTATCGTTCATTCGGCGCTCAAGCTACATTTACGTTGTGGATTCTGGCTCATCCCCCGCAACCGTAACATTTCCCCGCGAATCTCCGCGAATCTTCACGAAAAAAAGAAAAATTAGTGAAGATTCGTGGAGATTCGCGGGGAAACGCTTTCTCAGTCCTCCGCACTCAGTCCTCGCAACTGCGCCATCCTCTTTGGCTGATACTGTTTCACCGCTTCCTGTTTCACCACCAGCCGCCACCACCAGCCCCAAATCGCCAGCAGCGTTTTGCCAACACGCGAAAAGTTAAAAAACTGCGACTTGCCGTATTGGCGATAAAAGTGATGCACCGGCACCTCGACAAAGCGATAGCCCGCATCCTGAATCTTTTTTACCATCTCGAACGTAATGGTCCCGCTGGGGCTTTCCAACTCCACCACGTCAAAAATCTTGCGGCGCATCAGACGAAAATCACAGTCCACATCGCGAATCTGCAAATTGAATATGAACTTTATAAAGTACTGGTACACAATCCCAATCACAATCCGGTGCGCGGGGTCTTGCCGCTTTATTTTGTACCCGTTCACCACGTCCACATCCGGCGCGATTTTGTCTACCAGCAGTTTCAATTCGCGGGCGTCATATTGCGCGTCGCCATCGGTGTAAAAAAACCATTCCTTGCGCGCCGCTTTAATCGCCGCGCGAATTTGCCCGCCGTAGCCGTAGGGCGTTTCGTGCGTCTCGTACCAAAACTCGTCGGGATAGATGCGTTTCAGCTCCGCCAGCATCTCGCGCGAATCATCCGACGAGCCGTCGTCAAACACATACACTTCATAATCATCCGACACCTCGCGCAGCACCTGCAAGGCGCGCGTCACCATGACGCTGATCGTGCCGGCGTCGTTATAACAGGGAAAAAACACGGAAATTGAAGGACGGGACATTAGATTTATTGAATCGTAACGGTATCACCGAGTGTTACAAAATCGCCAACCCCGCTGCCGCTGCCATCCAGCACCTGCAAACGCGCAAACGCAGGGTCAGCCGAATCATACCAACCGACGAGAATTTTGTAATTTCCCGGCGGCACTTCGGGTTTGATTTCGAGCGTATACGGGTCCGTCAAAAATTCCCCTACCACCCATGTCTGTGTCGGACGCCCACCGTTCAGCGGTTGGGCGTCTTTTTGTGCCTGTGGCGGCGGCGCGTCGCCGAGCAGCTGGACAAACACCGTGTACGGCTTTTCCATCTTGCCCGCTGCCTTCCAATACAACGTCACTGTGAGCGGCTCACCTGCTTTCGCTTGCGTCGTTGAAAGGTCATAGCCCAGCAGCGAAATCACATTGTTGAAATTTGCGTCCTGTTTGGTTTGCGGCGTCGGTTCGGTGAAATTGCGGTCTGTTTTTTCGACCACGAATGCCTGTTGCAAATCTATCGTGTCCTCGTGGCGGTCGCCCGCAAGGCGCAGCTGCAAACTCCCATTGCTCGCGCTCGCATCCGGCGGAATCTGCACCATATACTGCCCGCGCACAATTTCGCCCGCGCTCCACTGCGTCGTCGGATACGCCGCATTCGCCAGCGGCAGCGGCGCAGAATACTTGTCGCCAAAAAGAATTTCAAAGGTGTAATCCGCCGCGGGCTTGGTATCGGCGCGCCAGTACAACGTCACGGGAATGCTATCCCCTGTGCTCGACTTTTCCGCGCCCACTTGATATCCCAGCAGCGTAAACGGCGGCACCGCCGACGAGAGCGAATGCTGTATTTTCAAATCAATAATCTGCGGCGCCTTGGTCGCGGGCAAAATGCGAATCGGACCCACCTTGACGCTCTTGCCCAGCGGCGCGCCGTTCGGAGCCAGCACATCCAGCCCCGTTTCGTTTTGCTTGGTGAACATTGTCACCGTCGCAAAATAATCGCCCGCGGGCGTCCCTGGCAGCAATTCCGCCACATACTCGCCTGCCACAATCTCGCCCTCTTTCCAGCGCATTGTCGGGTAATTCGTCCCCGACGGGCGGCGGTCTACCTTGCCCCAGAACGTGCCGTTACGGTCCACAATGCGAATCGCCACATTGTAATCGTCGGGCGTTGTGTGCGGTGCCTGCCAAAACAACCTCAAACTCGCGCCCTGGTCGGCGGGCAGCGGTTTCGGTTGGTCCCAGCCCAACAGCGTAAACGTATTCTGAAAATTCGCCGTTTGCGGGTTTGCAATTTCGGGTTCCGTTGGCAGTGCCGTGAATGGTTCGTCAAACCGCCAGTGCCGCAAGCGCACCTGCCAGAATGCCGCATCCTGCGGCTGTTCCTTGCCGCGCGTGTCCAGCAGCATCGGCACCACGCCGTTCGGGTCAGTCACTTCATCCTGCCACAACACCACCCACGCGCCCTTTTTCCCCACTAGCGCCTTGTTCAACTCGCTTGCCGCGCCAAACGTAAGGGTATTGTCTGCGTTCAATGTCGCATCGTCGGGCAGCCGCAGTTCGGGCAGTTTGGCGTCTCGATAGTAATAATCAAAGGCGGGGAACAGATGCCCGCTTGTCAAAATAATCGCTTCGTCGTCCTGCGCGTTGGCTGTTACATAGGTGGCGACCCCGCGAAAATCTGCTTTGGTAAAGGCAGGGTCAAAATAGGCATTCGTAATCGCATACAGCGACGTGCCGAGCAAAAACAGACCCGCCACCAATAGCGCGCCTGCACCCGCCACTCGCGCCACCAGATTCCGTGACCGCACCATCTCCCAGAATGCCGCGAGCCCCGCCCCCAACAGCAGATACAGCCCCGGCGACGCCAGCATCAAATACCGCGCATTAAATTTGGGGTTACGCGAAAACAAAAATAGTAAAAGTACTAATGGTACGAGGAGATAGAGGACGCCAAATACCACACCACTGCCCGTTGGGGTAGACGCCTTGGCGTTTTGTGAACGACTAGAGACTAGCAACGCCACAATCGCTACCACCAACACCACCAACCACCCCAGCGCAATATACTGTGCAATCGCTTCCAGCACGGATTCGCCGACCGAAAAGTTGATGAGGATGTGGCGCAGCGCCTCGTCCAGTTTCAAATCCCCCCGAAAATAACTGGCATCTTCGCCCAGGCGATTCACCACAAACGGCACCCACGGCACAAAGGCAACCAGAATCGCCAGAAAGGCGAGGACCAGATTGCGAATTTGAGTTCCGCGAGCGACAAGCGACGAGCGACCAAAGACGAAATAGAGGGCAAAAAGAAATTGAAAGACGAGAAGCGTAAAGGCGAAATAATGCGTATAAACAGCGGCGATATTTGTCAGCGCAAACGTAATCCACCAGCGGCGGCTGTCGGTGCCGGTTAGGGCGCGCACAAGCGCATAGCTCGAAAGTAAGCCCAAAAACGTAATCAGCGTATACATCCGCGCTTCCTGCGAATACCACAAATACAGCGCAGACAGCGTGCCAATCACGGCGGCAAACAACGCGGCGGTGGGATTGAACAGGCGGCGCGCCGTAACAAACAACAGCGGAATGGTGAGCACGCCAAAAAAGAGGGAAAGAAAACGGACGCTAAATTCCGAGTCGCCCGCGAGTGCCATCCACACATTCAACAAATAATAGTAGAGCGGCGGCTGAATGTCGGCGGCGGTGCGCGCTGTGATGGTGGCGAGGTCAAAGCGCGACAGGTAGACGCTGAACGCCTCGTCATACCAAAAACTCTGCGTATTTAGTTGAAATACGCGCAGCGCAAATGCCAGCAGCGCAAAAACGAGGACGGCGTAAACGGTTCGGGTGTATGCTCTAGACACGGGGACGTATCTTAGCATAGGACGGGGAAAGGTAAAAAGCAGCGAAACGCCGAAACCCGTTTTCTCCTTGTCGCCGTTCTCGCTCAAGGTGCGTTTCAGAAAACGGGTTTCTGGGAACACGGAACTGGGAGATTTTCAAAATGTAACACAACGTTTCGGCGGATATAAAACTGGGGTATTTGCAATGTGTAGCACACAATTTTAGGTCGTTTTGGGTGGTGACGCGCGCCAGCGCCTGCACAAACATCGTTTTTTGCAGTACGCTTACAAACTTGGCTATGTGATGATTCCCTCAATAATAACTTGTCCCACCCGTTGACAGGATGGTGAGATGAGAGTATTATAGCACATAAGTTATATATGTGTCAATAGCAGATTTGAAAAAGTTTTCAATTTTTCCAATCTTGGGCGAGTCGCGCCGGTCAGGGACGTGCCACGCACTTTGGAAGTGCGTGGCACGTCCCTGACCACCCTTCCCATGATAGACCTCGGGGACAGACCTTCGAGGTTTCCGCGCATTCTGGAACATGCGCGAAATTCGCTGGAAAACCTCGAAGGTCTCTTGCAGCACTCTGGCGAGCAAAAGCAGGAGTGCAATTACTTTTGATTTATTAGATTCGTACTGATTTTGAAAACAATCAAACAATCAAAATATAAACTATTTTCCGCGCGTTTTCTAGACCGAAATCAAAGTTTTCAAAAATATCAAAAACCAGTTATGTTTCACATTCTCTCCTCTTTTATGCGCCAGAATACGGTAGAATGCCGCCATGCCTAACCTGCGCCCCCTGCCCATCGCTGACCCGCAGGCGGGGTTAGCCATCCTCCGCGCGTTTGTTCGCGACCGTTCCCTGCTCACGCCGATGCGCATGATGCACAAGTTTGTCGGCAACGCCTTTCGGATCACGCTGCCGGGCTTTCAGCCCGCCGTGGTCGTCGGCGCAGAAGCGAACCGACAGGTGCTGGTGACGAACCGGGACAAATTTTCGTGGCGTGTCGAAAGCGACCCGGTCACGCGGCTGCTGCGGCGCGGGCTTTTGGTGACCGACGGGGCGGAACACGACCGCCTGCGCGCCCTCATGGACCCCACCCTGCGGCGGGATGCAAGCGCGGTATATATCCCTAAAATGTGGGCGTATACCAAGGCGGTGACGGACGAGTGGCGCACCGGCGAAACGCGCGACATGCTCGTCGAAATGCGGCGCGTCGCCCTGCTGATTTTGATGGGCTGCTTGTTTCGGGTCGAATTTGAAAGCGAAATGGTGCGGCTCTGGCAGCCGATTCTAAAACTGCTGGACTATATCGCGCCCGGCGCATGGATTGTGTTTCCAAACCTGCCCCGCCCGACCTACCGCAGTGCTATCCGCACCCTGGATGCATATCTCTATCGCCTCGTTCGCGAGCGCCGTTCCGAATTGGCGCAGAACGAACCGGCGCGCGGCGAGACCGACATGCTGTCGCGGTTATGTCTCGAACCCGATTTGAGCGATGACGTCATCCGCGACCAACTTCTGACGATGTTGATTGCGGGACACGACACCAGCACGGCACTGTTGGCGTGGACGCTGTATACATTTGGCACGCATCCCGACCTGATGTCTGAGGCGCGGGCACAGGTAGAGCGCGTTCTGGCAGCAGATAAAGGACGCATGACGAATGGCGAACCACAAACGACGAATGACGAGCGACCAACGACAAACAACTATCCCCCGCCATCCGTAGAACAATTGAATCAACTGACGCTGTTGGAAACGGTGCTCAAAGAGTCCCTGCGGCTGTATCCGCCCATCCACATCGGCAACCGGCGCGCGCTGGCGGATACGTCGGTGCTCAACTATGCCGTGCCGCAAGAGACGCGGGTGATGTATTCCATCTATCTCGCGCACCGCGACCCGCAGCAGTGGGACAATGCCGAACAATTTTGCCCCGCGCGGTTCGACAACGAACACGCCGCCCCTCTGCCGCTGACCTATGTGCCCTTTGGCGGCGGACCGCGCAACTGTATCGGCGCGGCATTCTCGCAGGTCGAAGCGAAACTGGTGCTGGCATGCCTGTTACAGCAATTTAATTTTGAATTATTGAACGGACACGCAATCAAACCGCACATGGGCGCAACGCTGGAACCGCGCCCGGGCGTAAAAATGCGGGTGAGGAGATTATTGTGAAGGATGCATTCGATTTTGCACAGAACCTGGCTAAACGGTCAGGGTCCAAACGTACCTTGCAAGCGCTGGCTTTGGCACAGGTGGCACTCCCCGCGCTCCGTACGCTGCGCGAAGCAGGACTGCTCTCTGACCTTTCCTTAGGCGGCAAGGGAAAAAAGAAAAAGGGACGCGGCAGGCGCGTCAAAAATCGCCTGAAAGGGCGCACAAACAAGAACACGCGACTCCAATTCCAACAGGTCAAACAGCAAGCCGAGGAGATGGACTATCGTCCCGCCGCGTTCTTGTCATTCCTCGCCCTCCCGCTCGGGCTGCGCGCCGAGCGCGCCTATCAGGAAATGCGCGAGCTGCCCGAACGCCATGATGCGCCCAACATTCCGTCGCTCTCTATCATTATTCCGGCGCGCAACGAAGCGGACAATTTGAAACGGCTGCTGCCGTCCCTGCAAGCGCTCGAATATCCGGGCGACATGGAAATTATCGTGGTGGACGACCAGTCCACCGACGCGACGGGCGCAATTGCGAAAGGTCTGGGGGCGCGCGTCATTCGCATCAACGCGCTGCCCGAGGGCTGGCACGGCAAGCCACACGCAAGCCATGTCGGCGCAGGGGCAGCACAAGGCGACTGGCTGCTGTTTACGGACGCCGACACGGTGCACGCGCCGCACAGCGCGACGCGCGCCGTGTCGTTTGCGTCTGACCACGCGCTGGACGGGCTGACACTGTTTGTGAAACAAGAACCGCCCAACCCGTTCGAGCGCGCGGTGCTGATGGCGGCGTTTGCGGGACTGTTTGCGGGCACGCCCGACCCCCATTACTTGATGAACGGGCAGTATATTTTGCTCCGGCGCGAGGTGTATGAAAAAAGCGGCGGATTTGAAGAGGTGCGCGGTGAGCCGCTGGAAGACCTGGCATTCGGACACCGTCTCCATCAATTTGGATATATCGTCCCATCGCTGCGCGGAGAAAATGCGGCGACAGTAGAGATGTATTCCAGTCCCCTGCAAATGTGGCACGGCATGACGCGGCTCGGCGCGGACTCGCTGAAATGGTCGGGCAAGGGCGCGCTGGTCACGGCTGTTTTCACGACCGCGCTGTTCGCGCCATTATTAGTGCTCGTCGGCGTGCTGATGCGGCGTCTGAATTTTCTATGGCTGCCCGTTACGTGGCTCGCCGCGGCGTTGAGCGTGATTCCGTTTGCCCGGCGTTTCGGCGGTGTGCGCGTCGCGTTTCTCGCCCCGCTCGGCGCGGCGTTTGTGTTGGCGGCGGCGGTGTTTGGTTTGGCGCAGCGCGCGGTGGGGAAAGGGATAGAGTGGAGCGGGAGAGAAGTTTAGATAAATTCAAAATTTATGGTGCATGGAAATTTTTTCAAATTTTCCATACACCATAAATTTTGAACCTCATCTATTTTAATGAATGATGTGCTTTGGATTCTCGCCGCCTACATCAGCGGCACCTTTCCCTACGCCTATTGGATAGGGCGCGCAGTAATGGCGCGTGATATTCGCGCCGTGGGCGATGGCAACCCCGGCAGCACCAACTTTTTCAAAGCAGGCGGGCGCAAATATGCGGGCTGGGGCATCCTCGCCATGCTGTTGGAAGTGTTCAAGGTGATGGTGCCTGTTTTGTTTGGGGCGTGGTACGGGAATGTGCAGGGATGGTCATTGGTCGCGCTGGCACTCGCGCCGGTGATCGGGAATGCGTTTACACCGTTTCTAAAATTTCAGGGCAGCAAATCCATCGCCGCCATTCTCGGCATGTGGGGCGGGCTGACCTTTTTTATATTGCCGCTGACATTGGGACTTTTATTTTTTGTGTGGATAAAATTATTGAAAAACGACGCATGGGGCATTGTTGCGGGGTATCTGACGGTCCTGGCGGGGTTTGTCATCCTGCGGAGCGAATGGTTTTATTATCCTATTTGGCTGGGGACATTTCTGATATTGGTTTACAAATGGCGCGCCAAATTAGTGGGTTCCAGACCTTTGACATCTTCAGAGACCTCAAAGGTCTAGCCTGTAGCTCTATTTTTTTACATACGTCTTACCTTGCTGGTCAAACTCTCCGAGTTTCACCCACGTCCCATCCACCACCTCTAACGTTGACGGCTCTACGCGCGTAATCGGCAGGCGCGCGCCGCTGTTACCCCAATCATCCGCGCGGACGACACCAACTCCGATACGCGCGGTTTTACCCCATTCCAGCGCCAGCGTTTTGCCGACTACAACTTCGTCCTTTTTCCACGCCGCGCTCGGATACCAAAATAACACTGTCATTGGAAAGTTCAAGTCCTCGATGGGTGCGCCGGTTTCGTCGGCGAGGAACGGGAACAAATAATAGTTTTGGTCGAGCGCCTGTAACCGCTGCCAGTACGTTTTCAGATACCCGCGCCCGAACGGGTCCGTCAGCACGTCATACCCCAGAAACCGGATCTTGTCCTCAAAGTCGATTTGGACAGGATACTGCGGCTTGGCGTCGGGCGCACGGAACGGCGTATAAAAGGCATTGGGCAAGTCCTTGCCCGGTGCGCCGCGCTGTAACAGGATATAGCCGTCCTGGGCGTGCAAAACGCCAAACGTGCCATCCTGTAACAACTCGTTATACGCGACGCGAAACTCGGCGGGGATGCCGCGGTCGGACTCGTTTACGTCCAGCAGCACATAGTCGGCGTCGTTGACGACAGGATAACGATATAAATATTCGCGGTGGCTCAAGTGCGGGTGAAGCGACGGCGTCGTCGAGACCTTGGCATCGCGCGGAATTTGCGAGGCGAACCGTTCAAACAACGAGTTGTGCAGAGTAATCGTCGGATACGAGTATGCCCGCGCGATGGGGGTGTAACCCGCGGTGAGATGAAACCCGAATGCAAGGACAAACGCGAGAACGACAACGCTTCCAAACGCATAACGGATGTTGCGTTTTTCGAGTTGGCGAATCAGCCACGCACTGCCGCCGATGGCGGCGAGGATAAAGTATGGCACAACGGGCGCGGAATAGTGAAACGTGCCGGAATACTGAGCCGGGTAATTGCTGATGACATTTGCCAGCAGCAGCGGCGCACCAAGCAATAACGAAACAGGGTCGAGCAGCGAAACAAAACCCGACGACGCGACGAGCTGTAACAAATAGCCCAGCCGCTCTTGCAAAAATAATCCGCGCGCGACTTCGGGACAATCTTCGCCAAACCCATAGCGACAGGTGTAGGGTGAGCGCCCCAGCGTGTTGAACTGTGGAATGATGACAAAAACGGTGAGGACGAACCAGACGACCGAGAGGACAGTAAAGAGCAGTGGAATGCGCGGCGCGGTTTTGAGATATGCGAGGGATCGGTGCGGCAGCGTCTGCCAGTTTGAGAGTTGAACGTTGAAGGTTGAAAGGGTGAAATAACCCGCGAGCATAAAGACGAGCAGGGAAATTTCTTCTTTGTCTATCAAGAGAAGGAGTGCAAAAAGGGCGAACAACCACCAGCGTTTTTGTATCCCAAAGTAGTAGGCAAACAAAACGAACGTAGGGACGAATGCGACCGCATGAAATTCTGCAAGGTTCGCCGCCTGCAACGAGGGGAATAACAGATACATCGCGGCGAATGCGACCGAGGCGGCTGGGACGTGCCACGCACCTTGGAGGTGCGTGGCACGTCCCAGCCGAACGCGCGCAATCCAAAAGACGGCAAGTGCGCCGAATGCAATAACAAAACTTTGCAAGGCGAGCAGGGCTTCGACATTGTCGTTGAGGAGAAAGACAGGCGAGATGAGGACAAACAGCGGCTCGACGTGGTCGGTAAGGCGGATGCTTTGTTCGCCGGTGCGGCGCGTAAATTCGAGCGGGCGTCCCTGCAGGGAATTCCAGACCGCCTGGTCAATCTGCCCGAGGTCCGAGGCATTGGTGAGGAACGCGCGATGTCGCTGTACCGACAGGTCGGTAAAGTACAAGCCGTAGGCGAGAATCATAATTCCGACGACGGCGAGGGCAATCCAGTATACGCGTGCGCTTGGGCGGGACTTCATGGCTGTTGCGTGCGGACGGCGGCGGGCGGCGCGGGGGGGAGTTTGGCATTTTCCACTTGCGGTGGTTTTAACAAGACCGCGAGACCCACGCCCAACAATTCACCCACAATGCTCCAGATGCGGGTCAGAAACGCGATGGCGAGCGCAATGGGTGCGGGGAACAATGCGCCGAGGAAAAAGGCGAGCGAGGCTTCGCGAAAGCCAAGACCGCTCGGGGTGATAAAAGAGACATAGCCGATAAAGTAGGCGGCGGCGTTCATGCCGACAAAAGCGGGGATGGTATCGATGGATATTTCGGTCATCGAGCGCACAAAGAGCCAGAACGCAAAGCCGTTAATGGTCCAAAACAGGACCGAGCAGAGCGGCGGCACGAGATTTTGCCAAAAGGTGGTAGTCACCTGCGGCGTGACGATTTCGGTATTGCGTCGCACCAACCGGAGCAGCCGCGCCGACACGTTGAGCATCAGTTGAAAGACGGCAGGCAGCGCAAACAAAATAATCAGCGCACCAAACGCCACTGCAATGAGCGGCACATAGGACGGGGGAATCGGCAGCAAGGTCAACCCATACAGCGCCGCAACCGCAAGCGCAATCACCGCATACACTGCCTGACTGAGCACAATGTTTATTTTCGAGACGCCTGCACGGTCGGTCAACATCATCATGGCGGCGATTTGAAACACGTTGCCGGGGATAAAGCGCGCCAGATTGGACACGAACCACGCATAGACCGCAAAGCGAAACGAGATAGTGTCGCCGAGCGCGCGCAGAATACGCCGCCATGCTTCCACGCCGAAACAGCGCCCCGGGACGAGGAGGACAAGCGAAAAGATGAGCAGCGGCAGGTTGAATTGAAATACAAAGCCGCTGTGCAGCACCTGGTCCCATGTTGCCGCAAGGGTGCGCGCGAGGAAAAATAAGATTGCGATGGACAGCACCCAACCGATGGCGCGCCGCCAGTTCATGTTTTTCAAAATATAGATTGATGCGTTATGTGCGCAAGTCTTTCAGCATTGCGCACACAACTCACTTGCGATTTATTTGGAATGGTCCTAACGCAAACGCTACGTACGGTTTCGTCACATCACTGCCGATGGCGGCGCTGGCGGGAACGAGCGTGTTGAGGTCTTCGACCGCCTGTCCGATAGGAACGCCTTTGATGCCAATAAAGGCGTGTCCGGCGCGAAACTGTCCGCGGATGTCGCCTGCGACGCCGAGCGATTGCAAAGCAGTAAAGGCAGGTCTTTTGAATTTTTGCGAGGCGTCGTCTACTGCCACGCCTGCGACGATTTCACCCTGCGGTAGGGCTGCCACAAAGTCTGCAAGCCGCTGTGAGGCAGTGTCATCGGCAAAGGTGTCGAATGAACCCACTGCATCCACTGCACCCGTTTGTGCGTTGATGGCAACAAGATGATAACCGCGCGTGTTGAGAATCCGGCTATTGCCCGCCACATAAATCTCGCCGTATTTGCCCGCATCAAAGCCCGCGCCGACCGCCGAAATATCTACAGGTGAAACAATGCCCGTGCCGCCGATGGTGCGGTCTTGATTGGTTAATTTATCCAGCGGTGTCGTGGTCGTCGTAAATACCAGTTCGTCGAGACCATCGCGCGTGGCAGAGGCGGGAATGTGCGCGGGATATTCATTCCACCCCTCGCTCACGTCCCACGCGGCAACCTCGTTGTCGTTGACATGCAATGTGATTTTTTGTCCTGCGTTGGTGCCGCGCAAACGAAAGGTCACGTCATAGTCAGCTGGGTCGAGCGGGAGCCAGAGACGCGAGCTTGCGTCCATCGCCCAGCGATAGCCAAACCCCGCGTTGTCTTCCTGGGCGTGTCCCCACGAATCGTCAAACAAGAGTCGCGCAAATTCGGAGGAGGGGTCTACATCCCACTGTGCGACAGGGGGGGGTGACATGACGCGATACATCACGCGTTCGGCGTCCGATGCAATTTCCTCTAACGGCAGAGTCGCACGGATATAGTCCAGCGTTTCGGGCGCGGTCTGGACGCGGTTGACGCTGACATAACGAATGTCGAAAAAGCGGAGGACGTTTGCGGCGTCGGCACGGTCACGGGCGCGCTGGTCGTCGTCCACGGTGCGCCCTTCTTCCAGCGCAATGAGGGAACGGAGAACGGGCGCCTGGTCATAATAGCGCAGTTTGAAATCGGGAAAGCGCGACGTGATACCGCCGAGACGGCGCTTGTGGTCGGTGGTCTGGAAAAATTGCGCCACGTCGTCGGTCTCGCCCTGCATCACAATACTCCCGCGCCAGCCAAGCGGCAACTCGAGCACGGTGAAGTCGCCGGGCTCGGCGGCGATGGTTTCATAGATGGGGGCGGCGTGAATGTCGGTGAGGGGAACCGGCGGGACGAGCTGTTCGAGGACGAGGAGGACAACCAGCACGCCAAGTGCGTATTTGCCGACCGGTTGTCGAGCGTTCCAGAGCGCCAGAATGCCCCACGCAAACAGAGGCAGCAGCGCCAGCATCAGCATGACGTTAAAGCGAGCGGGGTAGCGGTTGGCATTGACAAAGGGTATCAGCCGCAGCAGCGCAAACGGCATGGGGATATTGGTATTTTCACCGTTGATAAAGAGCGTCGAACCGAGCATCAAGAGCGCAAAGAGGACGGCGGCAACAAACCAAAAGCGAGCGAACGCCGACGCACGGCGGACATACAAACCGACCAGGACGAGGATGAGGACTGCCCAACCGATAAAGGCGTAACTGGTGTTGGCGGTGGTGATGCTTTCCGACCATGCGCCGAGGAACGGGTGCTGCCCCGAAGGCAGGAAAAAGGATACGAGCTCGGCAGAAAAAATCTGGATGCGCCCGACCCCTGACGCCAGGTAATAGCCGTAGCGTTGAAAGTCAGACGCAAGCGACAGGACAAGGGGGAGCATGCCGACGGCGGCGACAAGGGTTGTAATGACCAAGCCGACAAGGGAGGAGCGGAGAGCGGCGCGCTGTGCGAGCACGAGATATACAAGATAAAAAAGGGTGAGGATGGCAAGGAACGGCACATAGGTCAATTCCGTCCACGCGGTGAGGACGAGGAACAGTGCGAGCAGCAGCGCGTCGCGCAGTTTGCCGCGGTTGAGCCGCAGGAGATAGAGCGCATAGAACGGCAGCCACTGGTTACTCATGAGCATAAAGTGACCGGCGACGACATAGTTGAGATGCCACGCGCCAAAGCCATAGAGCGCGCCCGCGAGCACCGCCGCGCCCTCCGCGTGCGGCGCGCCGGATGCGGTGCGCGCCAAAATTTCACGCGTAAACAAATAGGCACCGAACGCGCCGCTGACCAGCGCAAACAGTACCATCAAGTTTTGCGCGACGATGACGCCAAATACAAATTGGAGAGGGATGGACAAAATACCGTTGAGAAAAACGGGCGTATAGGCGACGAGGTTCAGACCGAGCGGATAAAAAATATAGTCGGTGGTAAAGGGAGTGTGTCCCAAATCCATCACCGCATAGCGCGTCCACCACAAGCTCCACGTTTGAGCGGGACCGTCGGTATCGTGACCGGGAATGTGCGTATTGAGATGGAGCGCCAGCGGATAGGTCAGAACGAGCGCGAGGACAAGATAGAGCGCAAAGAGGGCGAGATATTTTTTGGCGAGTGCGTAATTCATCGAGGACACAATCTTGCAACAGCGCCTTGCGGGTGCGTAATTCATCGCGGACGCAATCTTGCGACAGCGTCTTGCGGGTGGCGCAATTCATCGAGGACACGAGCTTACGCCGTGCAGGCGGTGAACGATGATAGCACAGGCAAGGCGTGGTACAAAACAAAAAATGCGTCCTATACCTGACAGGGCGCATTTTTGTGATTTAGGGCGCAGAAACCCGTTTTCGGCGCTACGCTTGGAGAAAACGGGTTTCTCTATTAATTCTTGTACTGGTCTTTGAGGTCTTCGCAGAACGAACCATCGTGCTCACAGCGGTCCCATTCATCTTCGATGTTGCCGTGGCACGCGCGGCACAGGTCGCCGTTCTTGTCGCTGACTGCCATCGCCGTAAAGGTATAGGGCACAGCAAAATCATTGTCATTGATGATTTTGACCTTCCAATCGCCTTTGAACGCCGAACGTCCGGTCCAGAAAAAGTCGTGTCCTTCGCCCGGGTTGGGTCTGCCAACGGGTTTGGAAGACCACACATCCTGCTGGTCGGGTCCGTAAATTGCGACCTGCAAGCCTGTTTGGCGGTTGGCATCAATCCACATGGTCAAGCGGCGGAATCCGTCGCTGACGCTGTACCAGCGCGTGCTGTGTGCGGGTATATACACCTCGACCCCCGCAGGGGTAGGTGCATTGTAGGGGTCGGTGCTGCCTGTGGCTGCGGGTGCGGGTGCGGGGGGGGCAACCACTTTGGGTGCCTTGGGCGTCAGGTTGGCGAGACGCAATAGCCGTGCGGTCGTGCGCTGCTGGTCGCGTTTTAGCAATTCGGTTGTCACGGCTTGCAAACGGCGCATCTCCATCAGATTCGAAGGCGCATCGCGCACAATGATTTCGGTTTCGATGTGCGCCAGGTCCGAATCCGGCATGGTCCGGACAGAGGGAACCCATTTGCCAAGCGCCGCAGGTATGGCAGGTTTCGACAGGGGGTCAAGACGAATGCGTATTTGCCCGGGCGTATTCCCCACAAGGTTCGGTGCAACATCTGCGAACGCCCGCAGGTCCGCTTTCATGATGCGCATGGTGGCTTGGAGCTGCACCGGGGCAGCAGCGGTATCTTGTTCCAGATTGCTAACACGCGCGACGGGGCGCGAGAAATCGCACTCGCCGACTACTTCGGACAGACAACCAAAGACGGTTGAAGATGCAATAAAAATGAGTGCAGCGGCAAGCACAAGGGCTAACGCCGCAATTCGCCTCGACTCCATGGCTCCTCCTTCCATAGAGAACAGGAAAAAATGAATAAAAAAAAGCGCCTGCCGTCGCCACCGGCGACAGCAGGAACGCTGCGAAAAAACCGCCAATCGTGATAAGGCGGACGCTGTGCCGGGGGGTGGCACGACGTCCATTTCACGATAGGGCAAGGCGGAAAATTCGCAACACCCGGGTAGTGCAGTGTCATAATACACAATTCACGCGCGGTTGACAAGACCCCCCCGCAGCAATTCGGTTTTTGAAGTGTACATTTTGGATATAGAGCGGTCGTAGGCTTCAGACACTTTACTCTGCTTTTAAGCTGTCAGCGCTGCAGTGCAGTTCGAGTTATCGCGGAGTGTATGTAACGAGCATCACGCCATCTGCAAATTCGAGGCGCGCGGTTTCGGTCAGGTTGGCGGCAAACCAATCACGCATCGGGTTGGGGGCGTCTACCGCATCATCATAAGCGAACCACACGCGGGGGTAAGGCGCGAGGTTTTGGGCAATGATGTCGCGGGTGGCATCATCCCAGCGGGCAGGGTCGCGGGAGAGCCCATACCATTTCATCGGCGAATGATTGCGATTGAGGAAAAAGCGGGCGTAGGCATCGTCGTTCAAGACAAGCACATCGCCGCGGCTGCCGTTTTGCGCCAAGGCACTGACGAGCTCGGCGTAGCCGGCGTTACCACCCAAGCGCGGGTCGTCGGCAAAAGAAGCGATAGAGACGACCACGGCAAGGACGCCCACGGCAAGCGCAAGCACAATACGAGGCAGAGTCGTTTGAAAACCAAATAGCTGCTGCGCCAGTCGGACCGCGCTCCAGCAGATAAAAATGCCTGTCAGTAAAACCGCCCAATAGTCGATTTGCCAGGAATCGGGTGTGGCGCGCATCCATGCTACATCTAAATTTGTCGCCTTGAGCGTTTGCCAGTGTCCGATTAGCGGTGACAGCGCAGGAGAAAAGATGGAATCCCAATCCGGGTTGGGAGATAGCGAAACGGCGCGAAGGCGATAGGTGAGCGAGTTGACGGTGACGCCGGCAAGTTCGTTGACCAGACTTAATCCCACCAGCACTATGAATATGGCAAACAAGGCGACCAGAGCAGTCGAGCGGCGAGATTCGCGCAAGAGGGCAACGAGAGGGGCGCAGAGGAGAACAAGGAAAGGTAGGGTGGGAACCAGAAAACGCGCCGCCCAGTTCGTGCCGCCCCACCAGTAATACCACGCGGAAAAGAGGAGCAGGTGACCTAGAAAGAGGATGGCGATAAGGGCGAGTTCGCGCCGTTGGGTTTTCCAAAACTGCCATATGCCAAAGGGGAGCGCAGCGAGAAAAGGCGCATAGACAAATAATCCCTTGCCCGGACTGAACAATAGACCATATGCCCCGAGCAGGATATTGTTGCTAAAATCTTCGTCGGCGCGATAGCCCGTGGTAAAGGGATTGCCGAAACGGACATCGTTATAGGCAAAGATGGAAACGAGAAACAGAGTGACGGGGACCAGAAACGCGATGACGGAACCCCACGAAAGTTTTGAGAGAAATTTCAACGGGGCGCGGGTCTCGAATTGAAGCAAGCCATACCAGAGATAAAACGGGACGAACAGGACGTTGGTTGTGCGGACAGTGAGGGCAAGACCTAATAGAACGCCTGCAAAGACAGCATCCCGAGTTTCGTTGGTTTCACGATAGCGCAATAGAAAATAGAAAGCGGCAAAGAGAGTCAGGGCTGCAAAGGGCTCACTCCAAAATTCTTTGGCATAGACCCAGGCGGGGGTCGCAAGACCAAACAGTAGTGCGAGAATGGCTGAAACAACCGGGGAAGATTTCAAGCGCCGCGCTGCGAGATACAGGAGGGCTGCCGTGAGGGCGGTGGCAACAGCAGGCGCAAGCAGGGTCACTTGCATCAGCCCGGCGGCGGGAAGGAGCAGCGCGAGCAAATAAAGCGGTGCGGCAAAAAGCGAGGTGCCATACCCGTATTTGCTGTATACCTCACCATCGGGCGCGGGGACACTTTTGGTGCCAAAGAACGTCCACATCTGGTCGGTGGATAGGTCGCCGCGTTTGACAACGCTTTCGGTGACGGCAAACATGGACAGCCCATCCGATGACGTGATGCGCCCATTGAACGAGAGCAAATAGACGCTAAACAGAAACAGGGCGACAAAGAGAGCGGTGGTTCGGTCGGACGGACGATTCGCCAAAGAACGGCTTGCGACGACGGACGACGAAGGACGAACGACGGAGGAAAGTGGGTTCGTCGTGGGCATGGGAGTGACGCTAGACATTGATGGCGGACTCGTAGACTTGCAGAAATTGTTCGGCGACCCCGCGGGGCGTATGGGTGGCAAGGACATGCCGACGACCTTGTTCCGCCAAATGCGCGGCGAGAGTGGGGTCGCGGGCGTATTTTTCTAGAGCGTCAGCAAGGGCAGCGGCGTCGCGTTCCGGAAAGAGGAGACCCGTTTCGTTAGCGCGGACAATGTCGGTGACACCGCCTGAGGCGGCGGCGATGACAGGCACACCGCACAACAGTGCTTCGGCGAGAACGAGCCCCATGCCTTCGCGTATGGAAGGGAGAACAAACACGTCCGCTGAGGCATAGAGCGCGGGGAGTTCGGTCTGTGGGCGCATGCCAAGAAATTCTACATGCTCGGTGAGGTTTTTGGCGCGAGCTTGATTTTCCAATTCGGCGCGTTTGATGCCGTCACCTGCGATGCGGAGATGGGCGTCGATGCCGCGAGTGCGGAGAAGGGCGAGGGCGTCTATCAGCGTATCAATGCTTTTTTGCTGGGTGAGACGGGCGACGGTCAAAATAGAGATTGGATGTTGGAGATTGGATGTTAGACGTGAACCATGCTCGATGTGCGACATGCTATTCGCGCTTGCAAAGAGAGGGTTGACCGGCATGGGGATCACGCGGATGCGGTCCGCGTCGGCGACATTAAGGGAAATGAGTTGTTGGCGGAGGTAGTGCGAGCCGCAGGTGACGATGCGGGCTTGGGCAAAGGCGAAACGGGCGAGAGGACGCGCCCAAGATGTGCGGCGTAACAATTCGACATCCGTGCCGTGCGTGGTAATCACGAGGGGAACGTTGTAGAGTCTGGAAACCATCGCCGCGACAAGACCGCCGGGCAGCCCTTTCCAGCACAGTGGGATCCGAAGCTTGGAATTCACGTGACTTGAAGTCGCGG
>JADMIO011631508.1_pt1 | contig 76297 bp, 75 predicted proteins | sample 8958161 | NCBI WGS metagenome assembly JADMIO01 (sample SAMN16585339, study PRJNA669376) | soil metagenome | isolation source: Crop rotation soil | place: USA: Cullars Rotation, Alabama | collected 2011
GCCGCGACTTCAAGTCACGTGAATTCCAAGCTTCGGATCCCACTGTGCTGGAAAGAGCTTGAACTGGCCGACGTTGGTCGAGACCAGGTAGTCGTTGACGATCCCGCCCTCGGCGACCCCCTTGATGCCGGCTTTGAAGCCGGTGTCGTACGTCCGGTAGAGCTCGGGCACGAAGCGGCCGGCGTAGATGCCGGCGCCGTTGTCGGCGAACGGCTTCGACACGTACGTGCAGCTCGACATGATCTGCTGCCAGATCCGGTCGGCCTCGGCCTTGTACCTTCCCTTGTTGCAGACCTGGGTCAGGTACTGCGTGTAGAACACGTCGTCGTCCGCGATGGTGGTCGGCTTGCCGTGCTCGTCGACGCTCACCCGTTGCAGCGAGGGGTAGGCGCGCCCGAGGCATCGGTGCGACCCGTACGGACTGATCTTCGCGGCCAGCGGATCCGAGAAGCGCTGGTTCTGGAGCACGAAGCGGATGTTCCGGGCCAGCTCGGGGACCTTGGCGAGATCGTAGTTGATCTGCGAGCAGACGGAGCCGTCGGCGATGCCGGCGCACTCGAAGTTGAAGCCGCCACGCGTGAAGCCCTGCGGGTCGTTCTTGAAGGCCGGGTAGGCGCCCTTGCTCAGGTCGTACGGGTTCCAGAAGTACGGCATGAACTCGTTCTTGTAGCCGGCGATGTCGATGTTCCACGGGCTGTTGTTGTACCACCAGCTGTTCCAGCAGGCGGCCTTGCCGCGGGTCTCGCAGTCCTCGATGAAGCCCTTGGCACGCTCGAAGAAGGTCTTCTGGCGGGTGGCATCGCTGATGTTCCACCAGAAGCCGTTCTTGTTCGGGTACGTGCAGCTCGTCCACATCCACTTCGCGAAGTCGTAGGTGTAGAAGTCGGTGATCTGCACCGTGTTCTCGAGCTCGTAGAACTTCTTCATGTTGTCGGCGTACTGCTGGAACAGCGAGTCGTCGCAGGCATTCGCGCCCAGGGGCAGGATCAGCGACGCCGCCTGCGCGAACTGGTCCGGGGGCGGTGCCTCTTCGATCACGGCGCCGGGCGGCGGATCGTCGCGCACCAGGATCACGTCGGTGGTGACGCAGTCGTCGTCGGTGCCCGCCCCCGACTGCGGCAGGTTCGTCGTCAGGCAGCCGGTGACGTCGAAGTGGTCCCAGCAGGCCCAGTCGCCGTAGACCTTCTGCCGCACGTCGGGCGGCAGGTAGAGCGGGAACGACTTGTCGTGGTCGGTGCCGAGCGCCAGGTTGCCGACCGGCTCCTCGTCGACGTCGGCGGTCGTCTGGTCCGCATTCGTATGGACGACCTGCAGCGCCACCGGATCGAGCGATGCCGCGGGCGGCGTGCAGCCGTCGCGCGGATCGCCGACCGGCTGGAGCGTGAAGTGGAAGCTCACGGTCGCGTTCGGCAGCGCCGCCTGCTGCGCGGGGCTCGGCGTGCCGTCGAGGCTGTACTCGGCATCGACGTGCAGGTCGCCGCGCGGGTGGTCGTCCTGGTCGACCAGCGCGACCGACGAGCCCGTGACGAGGTGGCGCAGGTCGACGTCGAGGCCGGCGTCGGCCTGCACGCCGACCACCGGGGTCGTGAACGGCAGACGCTGCAGGTAGGCGAGCAGCGCGTCGGCCGCTTGCTCGTGCTCCGGATCGAGCGCCGGGTTCGCCGGCGGCGCGGGTGGCGTGAACGCCGGGCGCTGCGCGAAGCTGGTCTCCTGCTCGGGATCGAACGTCATCCACGCCGTCACACCGGGGGCGCCGACCAGCGCGGCGCACGACGCCGGCAGCTCGTCGACCGCGCCCACCAGGTGCCGCTGCGCGACGTTGCCGGCGAGATCCGCCGGGGTCACGAACTTGGGCGGGTTCTGCGCCCGCGCCACCTCGGCCGCCGCGTACGCCTGCGTCGCGCACAGCCAGCTCGTCACCGTCTGCGTCTCGACCGCGCTCGGCGGCAGGCCCGGCTCGGGTTGCTCCGGGATCGACACGTTGGGATCGCTGGAGCCGGGGTCGTAGGTCGAGGTCGTGGTCGCCACCTGGCGCCGGAACGCCAGGCACTGCTCGGTCGGGTCCGCGCACGCGTGCCCTTTCGAACAGTCGGCGAGCGACGGCTGCGGCGTACCGTCGTCGGCGCCCAGCGCCTGGAGGGTGGCCTTGTTCGCGTCCTCGTAGACCGCAGCCAGGTGGTCGATGGCGACGTGATCGATGACGCACCAGTTGCCGGCGCCGTCCTGTAGCCCATACCAGAGCGTCGAGTGGAACGGCTCGGCCTGGACGTCGACCTGGGCCTGCATCTCGACCGGATGACCGATCGTGAGCGGTCCGCCGTGGTCGGCGGCGACGGTGAACGCGAGCGGCGTCACCTGGTCGACGGTCGGGACGTAGACCGGATCCGCCACCTGCCGCTCGGTGACGTCGTACGCCTGCGGCGACGCCGAGGAGTGCGGCTTGCAGTTGAGGCGCAACGCGCGCACGCCGCCGCCGTCGACGGCGAGCTTGAAGCGGCGGGCGTCGCGCGCGTAGCCGCTGCCGGCGCCGCGCAGCGGCACGCTGAGCTGCAGCGGAGCGGTGCAGCGGTTCGTGCCGTGCAGGGCCGGGTCGAAGGTGGCGGTGCGCTTGCAGACGCCGTCGGTCTGCTGCGGGCCGTCGCACTCGGTGTTCTGTGCGCAGGCGAGGCCGTGCTTCGGTCCGGCGTTCGTGCAGGCGCCCGCGATGACGGCGCCGAGACCGGAGAGCGCCTCGTAGATCGCGTCTTCGTTTGCCTCGGTCGCGGTGTCGGCCGTGTTGCGCGTACGGGAGACGATGCGCACCTGGTGGACGTCGCGCGGGCTGCAGGCGGCCCGCTGCGCGTCGTCGGCACCGAAGCAGAGCTGGACCTCGAAGGTGCACGCGTTCGCGGTGCCCGCGACGTCGCAGCGCGCGTCGCCGTCGTTGCAGGTGAGCGTCGAGCCGCGGACGGCCGGCGACGTCAGCCACTGGTTCGGGCACGTCGCTGCACGGCCGTCCGGCGCCGACAGCAGCAGTATGGAGAGCGTCGTCGCGCCCGCGAGTCTTCCCCTCATTTCCCTGTCCCCCCTCGTGTCCTCAGCTCCGCAGCGCGGAGGCCGGCACGTACTGTCCGATGAGCACCTTGAGCGCCTTCACCGGCTCGTTGCGGTACCACTCGACCAGGATCCGCTGCGCCTGCGGCTGCAGCCGCGCCACCTCGCCGAGCGTCCGCAGCAGCTCCCAGCGCACGCCTTCCGGCGCCGACGGCAGCTTGGTGGCGTAGAGGCCGATCTCCTGCTCGGTGAGCTGGCCGCCGTAGGTCTGGATCTGCTGGCGCCGGCTCTCGGCGACCTGCTTCACGACCTCCGGGTTCTGGTCGTCGTGCACCAGCGCGTTCATCACCTCGCCGGTCGCGGCCGACGGCACCATCTTCCGCATCGCGTGCGCGGCAGCGGCGCGTTCGTCGGCGTCGTCGCTGCCGGCGTTGGCGATCGCGGCGGGCAGAAAGCGGCGATCGCCGGAGTTGCTGGCAGCGTAGAGCGCCTGCACCCTCGCGTCGCGATCGCTGCCGTCGATCGTGCGCTGCACGAACGCCGCCGCCTGCGCCGCCGCCGGCGATCCCGGCGCCGCATCGACGATCGTACCGAGGGACATGAGCGCCGTGCTGGGCAGGATGTCGTCGGGGGTGCCGGCGCGCGGCTGCGACGCGAGCCGGGTGAGGGTCGCCACGGTCTCCGGCGTCGGCTGCTTCAGGTCGCCGCAGGCGGAGGCGGCCTGCACGCGCAGGTCGTTGCCGACGGACGCGTCGCCGGCGAGCCGGTGCAGCTCGTCGCGCGCGGCGGGCGAGCCGCTCTTCGCCATCGCGAGCACCAGGTCGGCGTCGTCCTTCCGCGCGTACCGCCCGGCGGCCATGGCGCGCGCCAGCTCGCGTACGCCGGCCGGATTGCCGCGCATCCAGTCGCGCAGCATGCGCTGCGCGTCGTGCCACGCGCCGGGCGCGCCGCCGTCGCGCTGCGCCAGGAACTCCGCCACCGCCTGCTCTGCGGGGAGGCCGGCCCAGCGGTTGCCGCGCAGCGCTTCGTGCGCGGCCGCGACCTCGTCGTCGCTCGGGCGGCCCCAGGTGAAGTCGCCGACGGCGATCGCCGCGACGTCGAGCGCGCTCGCGTCGGGCGGTCGGCGTGCGATCCGGCTGGTCGAACGGCTGCGCAGCGGCACGCGGCCGCCGGCGACGACGTCGACGTCCTCGCGATCGGACAGCTCGCTGAACCAGAAGGGATCGTGCAGCACGACGGAGCCACCGGCGTTACGGATTCGGATCTGGGTGGGCAGGGCGTCGGTGGACGTCGGCTGCACGTCGTAAGCGAGCCGCCGGCGCTCGATCGAACCTCGACCCGCGCCGGCGACCCACCGGTTTTCGAACGTGGCCCAGCCGAGGTCGCCGAGTTGCCGGCTGGGATAGGGCTTCGCGGCGTCGCTGCCCGGGACGGGCAAAACGACGTCGAGATGATCGAGGACGCCGAGCACGCGCCGGTAGGCGATGACCGACGCGTCCTTCGGACGTGCGGTCGCGACGACGTGGCAGCGGCCGTCGACCTGGAGCAGGTACGGTCGCGTCGCGTCGGCGTCGATCGCGGGGAAGGCGTCGCCGCCGGTGGCGTCGGTCGTCCAGTCGGGCAGGCGGGCCGCCAGGATCGCCATGCCGCCCGGGTTCACGGACAGAACGGCGGCCTCGAGACGCCCGGATGCGGTCGCATGCTCGGGGCGCGCGGTGTCGCCACCCGACGGCCGGCCGGGCACGAGACTCGCCTCGTCGAAGGTCAGCGCCGTGTCGATCGCGACGTCGAACGCGAAGCGCTGTCCACGCTCCCAGCGGCACTCGATCGACGGCGGACGGCGTCCGCCGACACCGACAACTCGCCTCGGCGCAGCTACCTCGCCGATGCGAAGCCACATGGCCACCCCGACGACGCCCGCCAGCGACAGCCCGACGACGACCGCACGCATCAGAGCCTCCTCCGTGTCATCGGCCTGCGTCCTCGTCCGAACCCGCAGGGTCGTCGGCCGAGCGGTCCCGCAAGACGTCGGCCATGAACTGCAGCAGCTCGTCGCGGCTCGCGAAACGGCTACCCCGCCCGGACGTCACGTGCTCGACGCGGCCGACGTACCGGTCGGCCGCAATGTCGGCCCCGCGCGCGAACTGGACGACGAATGCTTGCCCGCACGGAAACGCCGGTCCGGACGCATCTTCAGGCACGAGCCGGCGTGTAGTCGGATCGGCGGCGTGAAGTCCTCTCGGAGTTCACACATTCCCCACACATTTTCGGGGATCGCGGCCGCGGCCGAGACCGGCCGGCGCTGCCGATCGGCGCGTTGGCGCGCTCGGCGCTAGTGCTTCAGGTCCGGCGACAGCACGTCCATCGACGAAAAGCTCGCCGGCACGGGCTGCTGCCGCTCCGACAAGATCGACAGCCGACGATTCTCGTCCGCCATCGGATTGTCCGGCACCAGCGGCTGGGAATCGGCGTACGAGATCACCCGGCTCACCTGCTTCGGCCGCAGGCCGTTCGCCTCGAGGATCTTGCGCGCATTGTTCGCGCGCATGAACGCCAGGTCCCAGTTCGACATCGTGCGGTCGTTGGCGTACGGCCGCCCGTCGGTGTGCCCGCCGACGTGCACGGGGTTCTTCATGTTCCCGAGCACCCCGGCGATCCGCTTCAGCATCGCCACCAGCGGCGCCTTCAGCTCGGCCGACGAGATGTCGAACAGCATCTGCCGTCCCTTGTCGACGACCTGGATCGACAGCCCGGCGTCGGTCACCTGGACCATCACCTGGTCCTTGAGCGCCGCCATCGTCGGGTCCTCCGCCGCGGCCTTGGCGATCTCCTCCTGCACGGCCTTGGCCTGCTTCTCGAGGGCCTCCTCCTCGGCCTGTGCCATCTCGGCCTCGGGACCCTTGCCCTTCAAGCCCGCCTGGCCCTCGTCGGCGTCGAGCGGACCGGTGCGGCGCTCGTCGGCGACCTTGCCCTGAACGATGGTGAGATCCTTGGCGAGCGTGTCGGGATCGCGCGTCTTGGTCGCCTTGTTGGAGTCGTTCGAGGCGAACGCGCCGCCGGAGAGGATGCCCGGATCACGGAAGTACTGCGCCACCTGCGAGCGGAGCTTCAGGTCGGCCTGCGTCAGCAGCCACATGACCAGGAAGAAGGCCATCATGGCGGTGACGAAGTCGGCGTACGCGACCTTCCAGGCGCCGCCGTGATGTCCGCCGTGTCCGCCCTTCTTCTTGCGGACGATGATGATCGGGCGTTCCTTGCCGCCCGCGGGTGCCGTCTCGGCCATCGCTCAGCCCCGCCCGATCACGCGGCCGACTTGGCCTTCTTGCAGGCCTCTTCCATCTCGGCGGCCGACGGCCGGTCGGCGGAGAAGATCGCCTTGCGCGCGAACTCGACCGCCACCGCGGGCGCCGAGCCCTTGAGCGCCGCGATCACGCCGGAGCGGATGCAGCCGTAGTACTTGGCGACCACGACCTGCTGCATCTCGTAGTTGGTCGCGAGCGGCGCGACCACGCCGTAGCTCAAGAGAATGCCGAGGAACGTTCCGACGAGCGCGGCCGCGACGTGGTGACCGATCTCCTCCGGGCCGCCGTCGAGGGCGCCCATCGTGATCACGATGCCGAGCACGGCGGCGACGATGCCCAGACCGGGGAGCGCGTCGCCCGTCGTCTTGACGAGCTGCACCGGCGCCGCGAGCTCCTCGTGGTGGGTGTCGATCTCGCTCTCGAGCATCATGTCGAGCTCTTCCGCCGAGGCGGTGCCGTTCACGATCTGCTTGAGCGCGTCGAGGAAGAACTCGAGCTCGTGGTGGCGCTTCAGGACGGTGGGGTACTTCTTGAAGATGCTGCTCTTCTCCGGGTCGTTCACGTGCTCGTCGAGCGCGACCGCGCCGTTCTTGCGCATGAAGGTGAAGACCTCGAACTGGCAGACCAGCAGCTCCAGGAAGTCGGGTTTCGTCGGCATGATCGAGCCGAACGACCCGCCGATGACGCTGAAGACCTTGCCGCGCAGGTTGCCCGGCGCGGCGACGATCAAGGTGCCGACGGCCGCGCCGCCGATCACCACCAGCTCGTTGGGCTGGATCAGGATGCCCATGTGGCCGCCCGCCATGGCGAACCCGCCGAGCACCGACCCGATCACGACCAGAAGTCCTACCGCTGCCATCGTCCTCGCCGTCCCGGGGCGCGTGTCGGTGAGGTGACACGACGCGTATCCGGGCTCGCCCTGCATATCGGCCCGCAAAGAACGCGGCTTGAATGGTGCGGGTGCCGTTCCGTTGACAGTCGCGCGCGGCCCGCGCTACGCGGGCGCCTTGCCCGCGAAGTACGTCCATCTCGGCGAGCACGCCATCAATTATCTGCACACCGGCGCCACCACGCTGCCGGAGGTGCCGCCGGCGCTCGACCGCGGCGAGCTGCTGCTCTGCCTGCACGACGGCGGCGGCTGCGCGGCGATGTGGCGCCGGCAGCTGGACGGGCTGGGGGCCGAGCACGCCGTCGTGGCGCTCGACATGCCGGCGCACGGGCGCTCGAGCGGCGTCGCGGGGCTGGGGACGATCGACGCGGCCGTGGAGCTTCTGGGGCGCTTCGTCGACGCGCTCCGCCTGCGCCCGTTCGTGCTGGTGGCGCACGGGCTGGGATCGCAGGTCGCGATCGAGTTCGCGGCCCGCCAGGGCGTGCGCGTGCGCGGCCTGGTGCTGATCGGCGCGGCGCCCACACCCGACCTCGCCGGCGCGCTGCCGACGCTGCGCGAGATCGTGAAGGGCCGGCTGCCGCAGCAGTTCGGGCCGGAGGCGTTCTCGCCGCAGACGACGCCCGACGTGATGCGCGAGTACTTCACCGCCTTCGTCACCACCGACCCGCGCGTGCGGCTCGCCGACTACGAGGCGGCGCACGGCTGGAACGCCACGCCCGCCTGCGCGGCGATCGCCGTGCCGACGCTGGCGGTGGCGGGAGCGGACGACCGTCTCGTCCCGCCGCAGCACACCGAGGCCGTCGCCGCCGCGATCCGCGGCGCGCGGTTCGCGACCGTGCCGGACGCCGGACACGCGCTGCCGCTCGAGCAGCCGGACGCGCTCCACCAGGTGCTGCGCGACTTCCTGCGGGGGCTGCCGTGAGCATCTGGAACAAGGTCGCGGTCGCCGGCGTGTACGAGCACCCGGCGCGCTACGCGCCCGACAAGACCGCCTTCCAGATCCACGCCGAGAGCGCCCGCGGCGCGCTCGCCGACGCGGGCCTGACGATCAAGGACGTCGACGGCTTCTTCACCAGCGGCGTCGGCCCGATCGGCATCATGGCGCTGGCGCAGTGGATGAACCTGAAGCCCGACTTCCTCGACTCGCAGGACATCGGCGGCTCGTCGTTCGTGTCGCACTGCCTGCACGCGGCCGCGGCGATCGCCGGCGGGCTGTGCCAGGTCGCGCTCGTCACCTACGGCTCGACGGCGGCGTCGGAGCGGTTCGCGATCGGCACCGGCGGCGGCTTCATGACCAGCCCACCGGACGCGTACGAGGGCCCGTTCGGCCCGACGATCGTCGGCTCGTATGCGCTCTGCGCGCAGCGCCACATGCACGAGTACGGCACCACCAGCGAGCAGCTGGCCGAGATCGCGGTCACCATGCGGCGGCACGCCACCATGAACCCGCACGCCAAGTATCGCGACCCGATCACCGTCGAGGACGTCCTGGCGTCGCGCGTGATCTCGTCGCCGCTCCATCTGCTCGACTGCTGCATGATCTCCGACGGGGGCGGCGCGCTGGTGCTGACGTCGGTCGAGCGCGCGCGCGACCTGCGCAAGCCGGTGGTCGCGATCCGCGGCGGCGCGGAGGCGGTCCAACACGCCGGCATCGGCCGGCGCGACCTGGTCGAGATCGCGGCAGCGCAGTCGGGACCGCTCGCCATCCGCCGCGCCGGCATCACGCACGACGACGTCGACCTGTGCATGGTCTACGATTCGTACACCATCACGGTATTGCTCACGCTCGAGGCGCTGGGCTTCTGCAAGCGCGGCGAGGGCGGCGCGTTCGTGCAGAACGGCCGCATCGGCCTGGGCGGCGCGCTGCCGGTCAACACCGACGGCGGCGGCCTGTCGTCGAACCACCCCGGCATGCGCGGCATCTTCCTGGTGATCGAGGCGACCAGGCAGCTGCGCGGCGAGCGTGGCGCGGCGCAGGTGGCGGACGCCCGCCTCGCCCTCTGCCACGGCACCGGCGGCATGCTGGGTCAGCGCCACAGCGGCGCGACCGTCGTGCTGGAGCGGCTCGGATGAGCGCCTACAAGAAGACGCTGCCGCGCATCGACGAGGAGTCGCGCGGCTTCTGGGAGGCGCTGCAGCGCCACGAGCTGTACTTCCAGCGCTGCGCCGACTGCTGCACCGACCGCTTCCCGCCGCGCGCCGTGTGCCCCGCCTGCCTGTCGGACCACACCCAGTGGATCCGCGCCAGCGGCCGCGGCCGCGTCTACTCCTTCACGGTGACGTACCAGAACCAGGCGCCCGGCTTCCGCGAGGAGCTGCCGTACGTGCTGGCGGTGGTCGAGCTGGACGAGGGGCCGCGGATGATGACGAACATCACCGGCTGCGCGCCCGACGCCGTGCGGATCGGCATGGCGGTGGTGGTCGAGTTCGAGGACGTCACGCCCGACGTCACGCTCGCGAAGTTCCGCCCCGCCTGACGCCGCCGCCTTGAATGAGCGGGGCGCTCCGGCAAATCTCGCCGGGACGTGATCCTCGACCTCCATCTGCACTCCGAAGCGTCGGACGACAGCCGGGCGCCGGTCGAGCAGTATCTGAAGATCCTGCAGCGCAAGCGCGCCGAGCGCCCGCTCGACGGCATCGTCCTCACCGAGCACCGCCAGTTCGACCCGACGCGCGACTTCCGCGACCTGGAGGACCGCTACGGCTTCCTCATCCTGAACGCCGCCGAGGTCGAGACCGACTACGGCCACGTGCTGGTCTACGGCGTGAACCGGGACATGCTGAGCCGCTTCGACTTCGCCAACGTGCGATTGCCGGCGCAGGAGGTCATCACCGAGGTCGAGCGCATGGGCGGCATCGCGCTGCCGTGCCATCCCGGCCGGCCGACGGTCGGCCTCTGCGTCCACTACGAGCAGCGCGGGCCGCTCGAAGGCGTGGTCGCGGTCGAAGCGCTGAACGGCGGCTCGAAGAAGGGCGAGGACGCGCGCACGCAGGCGCTCATCCAGCAGTACGGCTACGGCGCGTTCGGCGGCAGCGACTCGCACCTGGTGTCGTTCATCGGCATCTGCGCCACCGAGTTCGACGCCGACATCCGCTCGATGGACGAGCTGGTCGCGGCGCTCAAGTCGAAGCGCTACCGCCCGGTCGACTTCCGCCCGCGTGCGGCGGCGGCCTGACGTTTGCCTCGCCCGCGCCAGGCGTCCTAGGTTCGTCCGGCATGTCGATCGAGATCGACCGCGGCATCATCGGCGAGGAGTTCGACCGCTGCGACACCGAGCCGGTGAGCGCGGAGGACCTGATCGCCTTCGCGCGCGGGCTGGGCGAGACCGATCCGCGGTACACGGAGCCGGGCCCCGATCTGGTGGGCCACCCGACCTACTGCGTACGCTACCACGGCGCCAAGTTCTTCCCCGACAACCTGCCCGAGGGTCTGCGCTACCGGATGAGCTTCGACGCCGGCAAGGACATAGAGCTCGGCGCTCCGATCCGCCCCGGCGACCGCATCCGCGTCGTCTCCACCCTGCACGACGTCTACGAGAAGACCGGCCGCACCGGCGCGATGTACTTCGTCGTCGTCCGCTTCACGCTCACGAACCAGCACGACGAGTTGGTCGCCAACGTCGACAACCGCTTCATGTACAAGGGGGCGGCGTGAGCCGCGTTGCTTTCGACGACGTCTTCGAAGGCGACGAGCTGCCGACGCTCGAGCACTTCCTGTCGAAGGATCAGGTGCGCTCCTACGCGCGTGCGATCAACATGGTCGCCGGCCGCTTCACCGACGACGAGCAGGCGCGGCGCGAAGGCCTGCCCGGGATGATCACTCCCGGCAACATGAGCATGGGCCTCATCACCCGGTTGCTCGAATCGTGGGCCGGGACCGGACGGCTCCGCCGGCTGGGCACGACCTTCCGCGGCCTGGTGCTGCCGGATCGCACCATCCGGCTGTGCGGCGCGGTGACCGAGAAGAACGAGAGCGCGCGCACCGTCGAGGTCGACTGCTGGATCGAGAGCGACGAGGGCGACCGTCTCGTGATCGGCACGGCGACGCTCGCATTCAAGTAGAATTACTGACTCGTTCACGAGGCTGAACGGTCATCCGGTATCTTGTTCTCCGTGCGTGCCGTCGGTATATGCGGCGCGAGGCTGTAGGGTGAGGCGGAGCGGCAGAGGGGTGGTCGGTGGCAGCGCGCCGACGGTCACCGTAGATCTGATGGTCAACGACGCCGGCGAGTTCGTCGTCGAACCGCGGAAGCCGGCGGCCGACCCGTTCGGTCTCGACCTCGACTTCCGCGCCGGTGCGCTTCCGCTCTTCCGGCTGCTGCACGACCGCTACTGGCGGATCGAGACCAGCGGCGTCGAGAACGTCCCCGACGACGGCCCGGTGCTGCTGGTGTCGAACCACTCGGGCGCGCTGCCGTTCGACGGCACGATGATCGTCACGACGCTCGAGCTGCACGGCAAGCGCCCGGTGCGGTTCCTCTACGACCGCTTCGTCGACGCGCTGTCGCCGGTCGCCGCCTTCTATCGCAAGTGCGGCGGCGCTTCGGCCAGCCGCGAGAACGCGCTCAAGCTGCTCGAGCACCGCGAGGCCGTGCTCATCTTCCCGGAAGGTGTCCCCGGCGTCGCGAAGCCCTTCACCGACCGCTACCGGCTGCGCGAGTTCGTGCCCGGGTTCGCGCGGCTGGCGATGGCGCTCGACGTGCCGATCGTGCCGGTCGCGGTGGTCGGCGCCGAGGAGATCTACCCGGTCATCGGACGCGCCGAGAGCCTGGGCCGGATGCTCGGGATGCCCTACATCCCGATCACTCCGTTCTTCCCGACCTTCGGTCTCCTGGGCACGCTGCCGTTGCCGACCAAGTGGCAGATCCAGTTCGGCAAGCCGATCCGCCTGCCCAAGGTGGACGACGAGGCCCGCTGGGTCCGGGCGAAGGTCGAGGCCGCCCGCATCCGCCGTCGCGTGCAGGCGATGGTCACGCGCATGCGAAGCCGTCGCCGCTCGGTCTTCTTCGGCTAGACGACGCAGGCGTTGGGGGCGACGCCAGCTCGAGGAGCGCCGCTCGTCACGCTGGCGTGTCGTCCGGAGGCGGCGGCTCGGCCGCGTGGCGCGTCCGCTGCGCGATCACGTCGAGCGCGGCGAGCCGACCGAGCCCGAGCGCGGTGAGCGCGTCGGTACCGTCCAGCGCACCGTCGGTCGACTCGCCGGCGATGCCCGCCGCGGCCGCGCCGCAGGCGTACAGATGCGGGATCGGGGCGCCCGCCGCCGACAGGACACGCGCCGTGGCGTCGATCGCGAGCCCGCCCAGGGTGCGGCGCCTGATCGCCGTGACACGGATGGCGTGGAACGGCTCGGTGAGCGCCACCCCACCGGCGCGCCCGAACGGGTCGCCGCCCAGGTCGCGGTTCGCGTCGTAGGTGGCGACCGCCTGCGGCAGCGCCTCCTCGGGAATGCCGAACTGCCGCCCGAGGTCGGCGAGCAGGCTGGCGTGGCGCGCCGCGCGCGGCAGCACCACCCGCGCGAAGTACGGGTCGGCCTCGCGCGCGATCGCCACGATGCGCTCGTCGAACAGCAGGTACGCGACCTTGCCCGGCTGGGCACGCACCGCCTTCGCCACCACCAACGCCGGCTGCGTCTCGTCGACGAAGCGGCGTCCCAGCTGATTCAGCAGGATGGCGCCCAGCTCGACCAACGGCGCCGTCACGGCGAGATTCGTCGGCAACGCGAAGTGCGGCGTGATGCGCGCCGCGGAGAGCCGACGCGTCTGCGCGCCCACCTGCGCCCCCAGCCGCAGCGCCTCGCCGTCCGCGCTCGCCGGACCGACGTACGGCAGCGCCGCGATGTCGGGACAATGCTCGGCCACGAGCGGGTCCGAGGCGGCGAAGCCGCCGCACGCCAGCAGCACCGGACCGTGCAGCTCCTGCTCCTTGCGGCCGAACTTGACGCGCACGCCGCGCACGCCGCCGTCGTCGTGCAGCAAGCGGTCGGCGGTGGTGCCGAAGCGGATGCCGACCCGGGTGGCGCGATGCGCGACCCGCACCAGCGCCTCGACCAGGTCGACGCCGCCGCGATCGCCGGGCAGGTGCAGCCGCGGCGCGGAGTGTCCCGGCGCGGCATACCGTGCCGCCAGCGTGCTCGCGACGCCGCAGCGCCCGTCGAGCCACTCCAGCAGCGCCGGCCCCTGCGCCGCCAGCGCCTCGACGACCTCGACGTCCACCCGGTGCAGCGCCGCGCCGACGACGTCGTGCACCAGGCGCTCGGCGGAGTCGTCGATGCCGGCGGCGCGCTGTTGCGCCGTGCCGGCGGCGGCGATCCGCTCCGGCTCGCTGCCGGCGCCACCGCCCGGCTCCTTGGTGCGCTCGACGACGATCGCGCGCAGGCCCTGATCAGCCGCGGTGATCGCCGCCAGCAGTCCGCCGACGCTCGCACCGACAACGATCAGGTCGACGGTCTCGCGCTGCGGGTCGCTCGGCATGGTCGCGGCTTAACGACCGGGACGTCCGGAAGTCAAGAAAGGCTGGCCGACGGGTCAGGCGCAGGTTGCAAAAGCCTCTTGGATCTTCAGAATCGCCGGGTGGTCGATCGCCGCAAGGCCATCAGCCGTGCCGCGCGCATCGCGGTGAGCCTCGGGATCGTCGCCTACATCCTGTCCGACGTGAACCGCGGCCATCTGCTGCGAGCGCTCGCCGGCGTGCGACCGTGGTACTTCGTAGAAGCGGTCGTTCTCTACACCGTCGCCCAGGCGATGAGCGGCGTGAAGTGGGCCATGCTGGGCCGCTCGGTCGGGTTGCGGCGACCGTGGTCCGAGTACGTCAAGTTCTACTTCATCGGGATGTTCTTCAACATCTTCGGGCTCAGCACGCTGGGGGGCGACCTGGTGCGGGCCCTCTACCTGGGCGGCGGGCGGCGGCTCGGGGTCGCCATCAACTCGGTGGTGTTCGACCGCGGCAGCGGGCTGGCCGTCCTGATGGCGCTCGGGTCGATCGCGCTGCTGGTCTATCCGCAGCCGGCGCTGCCGTGGCTGCTGACCGCGGCAGCGATCACGGGCGGGATCGGGCTGATCGTCGGCTGGTGGACGTGTCCGCGGCTGGTGCGGCTGCTGCCGCGCGACAACACCATCCGCCGCCACGTCGAGGTCGACCTGCTGCCGTTCTGGCGAGACTCGTGGCTGCTGGTGCGGGTGGTGCTCGTGTCGCTCGCCTTCCACCTGACCCAGGTGCTGGTGCAGTACGTCGTCGTGAAGTCGGCGGGGGCCGAGGTGCCACTGTCGTACTGCATGGTGTTCCACCCGATCCTGAGCGTGATGATGGCGCTGCCCGTCAGCCTGGGCGGGTTCGGAGTGCGCGAGGGCGGCTATCTGTACTTCCTGACGCAGATCGACGTCGACGACTCGATCGCGGTCACGGCCGGCCTGCTGTGGTGGGCCGTGACGGTCTGCTCCGGAATGATCGGCGGGGCGCTGTTCCTGCTGTCGGGGGCGGAGCTCCCGAGCTTGCGGCGGGCCGAGAGCCAGGCGCAGGCGGCCTGACCGGGGTGACCCGGCGCCTGGACACCCGGGCGTTGCTGCTCGCCGTCGCGCTCGGCCTCTGGGAGCTGCCCAGCGCCAGCCTGATGGCGGACGACTTCATCCAGCTGGGCGTGCTGGAGTTCGTCTCCCCGATCGACTGGCTCGGCCCACTCGACCTCTACCGCTTCGCCGACGGCGACCCGCACCACGTCCAGGCGCTGAAGGACGCCGGCGCGTTGCCGTGGTTCGCGGAGCCCGTGTTGAAGCTGGCCTTCCTCCGGCCGCTGAGCTCGGCGGCGATCGCGCTCGACCACGCCGCCTTCGGGCTGCATCCGACCGGCTACCGGCTCGACGTCACGCTGTGGATGCTCGCGCTCGTGTACGGGCTGGGCAAGCTGTACGCGCTGGTCGCGGGCCGGGTCGCCGGGCTCGCCCTGGTGCTCTTCACGGTGTCGGGGATGCACGCGGTGTTCTGCTGGACGGCGACGCGCCACATCGTGATGGCGGCGGCCGCCGGCGTGCTCGCGCTCCACGCCCACGTCCGCTGGCGCGAGCAGGACTGGGAGCCGGGCCGCGTGCTGTCGCTGGTCGGGTTCGGCGTCGCGTTCGCGGCGGGCGAGGCGGCGCTCGGCCTGGTCGCGTACCTGCTCGCGTACGAGGCCTTCGGCGCCCGCGGGCGCGGGCGCGACCGCGGGCGGGCGGCGCTCCCGGTGCTCGCGCTGTCGGTGCTGTACCTCGGGGTCTACCGGGTGCTCGATCTCGGCGCGTCGCCAGGCAGCGATTACCTGGATCCGCTGCGGGATCCGACGACGTACCTCGCCGAGGCGCCGGCGCGGCTCCTGGTCGTGCTCGGGGGGATGCTGTCCGGCGGCAACGACCTGTGGGTGCTACGCCCCGACTTCCGGCCGCGGCTCGTCGTCGGCGGCGGGGTCGCGATCGCGCTCGTCGCGCTCGCGATCGCCGGCGTGTGGCGGTCGACCGCCGCCAGCGAGCGGCGCGCCCTGCGCTGGCTGGGCGCCGGCGCCGTGCTGGCGGCGGTGCCGTTCCTGGGGACGCCCATCGGCTCGCGCTGCATGGTGATCCCGTGGATCGGCGGCGCCGCGATCGTCGGCATCGTGCTGGTGCAGTGGTGGACCGCCGTGCGGGTACGGCCGGGCTTCGCCCCCCGGACCGTCGGGATGCTGTGCTGGGGACTGGTCGCCGTCCACCTGATCCTCGGCCCCGCCGAACGCCTGGTCGTCCCGTATTTCCTCCGGCAGGCGATGTTCGTCCGCCTGCAGCGTGCCGTCGGCGACACCGCCGTCGCCGGCGAAGCGGTCGACGGCAAGACGGTGATCGTCCTGGACGCGCCCGACATGCTGGTCGGCCAGTACGCCTTCTTCTTCCGGCAGCTCTACCGGCTGCCGATGCCTGCCGAGTGGCGGGTGCTGTCGTGGGCGCCCTGCACCCACCGCTTCCGCCGCACCGCGGCCGACACCATCGAGCTCGAGCTGATCGGCGGCACGGTGCATGCGCCTCATCTGTCCAGCGGCGCCGTCGTCCAGGTGACCGGGATGCGGGCCGCCGTGCTCGCCGCGGCCGCCGACGGGCCGACGCGCATCGAGTTCCGGTTCGACCGACCGCTCGACGACCTCGACCTCGTCTTCCTCCACTGGAGCGGCGCACGCTTCGAGCGCGTGCAGCCACCGGCGGTCGGCGCGACCGTCGAGCTGGCGCGCGACCGGGCGATCTAATCGAACGCCTGCGTGCGGTCGCGCAGCAGGTCGACGCGGCGAAGCGCGTCGCCGCTGGCGATCAGATCACGGGCCCGCTGCAGACCGGTCGCCAGCGAGTCGGCAGCGCCGGCTACGTAGAGCGCCGCGGCCGCGTTCAGCAGGACCAGGTCGGCGCGCGCGCCGCGGTCGCGGCCGGACAGGATCGCGCGCAGCGTCGCGGCGTTCGCCGGCGCGTCGCCGCCGCGGAAGTCGGCGACGGCGGCGGCCGCGAGGCCGAGCGTGGTGGCGTCGAGCCGGCTCGAGGCGATCCGGCCGTCGCGGACCTCCGCCAGCTCGCTCGGCCCGGCGGTCGACAGCTCGTCCATGCCGCCGACGTCGGCCGCGCCGTGCACCACCAGCGCGCGCTTTATCGGCAGCCGCGCGACCACCTGGGCGAGCACCGGCACCAGCTCGCGCCCGCTCACGCCGAGCACCTGGTGCGTCGCCGCCGCCGGGTTCGCGAGCGGGCCGAGGATGTTGAATACGGTGCGCGCGGTCGTGCCCGGCGGCGCCTCCGCCGTGAGCTGCTGCCGGATGCGCGCCACGTTGCGATACGCCTGGTGGAAGCGCTGCGCGAACATGAAGCCGACGCCGACGTCCTCGATGCAGCGCGCGACCTGCTCGGCGTCGAGGTCGATGCGGACGCCGAGCGCCTCCAGCACGTCGGCGCTGCCGCTGCGCGAGGTCGCGGCGCGGTTGCCGTGCTTCGCCACCGCCACGCCGGCGGCCGCGGCGATGAACATGACCGTGGTCGAGACGTTGAAGGTGCCGAGACCGTCGCCGCCGGTGCCGCAGGTGTCGAGCAGCGGCGTGCCGGGCGCGAGCCGTGGCCGCACGGGGACCGCGTGCTCGCGCATGACGCGCGCGAAGACGGCGATCGTCGACGGCGCCAGCCGCTCGGGCGCGAGCAGGGTCAGAAGCGCGCCGGCGTGCGCGTCGGGCACGCTGCCGGCGATCAGCTCCAGGCAGGCGGCGCGCGCCGCGGCGTCGTCGAGCGTGCCGCCGGCGCGCAGCGTCTCGATCGCGGCGTCGACCGCCGTGTCGGCACGCGCGCCGCCCACGAGCCGCGCCCGCACTGCGGCCAGGAACGGGCGGGTCGCGGGATCGACGTCGGCGGCGCGGACGGCGTCCGCGAACGCCGGCGGCGCGGTCATGACGCCGGCCGCGCAGCCAGCTGCATGAGCGCCAGCGTCACCTCGGCGGCCGACAGCATGTCGCTCACCTGCAGCCACTCGCTGGTGGTGTGGATCTCGCGCATGCCGGTGCCCAGGTTCACCACCTGCAGGCCGCGGCGGTTCAGGATGTTGGCGTCGCAGCCGCCGCCCATGCCGGCCGACTCGATCTGCCGGCCGACCTGCGTCGCGGCAGCGCGCACCAGCTGCATGATCGGCGTGTCGTCGCCGACGTTCATCGCCTGGTAGGTCTCCTCGACCTTGATCTCGACCGACGCGCCGGGGTGCCGGGCGGCCGCGTCTCGCAACGCCGCGCACATGTGCTCGGTCTGCGCCGCGAGCTTGGCGGTATCGTGGCTGCGCGCCTCGCCGCGCATCGTCACCCGGTCCGGAACGATGTTCACCGCGCGGCCGCCTTCGATGATGCCGATGTTGGCGGTGGTCTCGTCGTCGATCCGTCCCAGCCGCATCGCCGCCAGCGCCGCGCCGGCGATCTGGATCGCGTTGATGCCGCGCTCGGGGGCCATGCCGGCGTGCGCGGCGCGGCCGTGCACGACCGCTTCGATGTGGTTCGACCCCGGCGCGCGCGTGAAGACGCAGCCGACGGCGTCGCTGTCGAACACCAGCCCGTAGCGCGCCCGTACCTTCGAGAGGTCCAGGTGGCGCGCCCCCTGCAGGCCGATCTCCTCGCAGATCGTGAACACGACGTCGATCGGCGGCACGGCCAGGCCCCGCTCGTGCGCGGCGCGCACGCACTCGCACACGATCGCGACCCCGGACTTGTCGTCGCCGCCCAGGACCGTCGTGCCGTCGCTGCGGATGACGTCGCCGTCGACCACCGGCTTGACGCCGATGCCGGGCTCGACCGTGTCCATGTGCGCGCACAGGAGCAGCGGCGGCGCGCCGGCGGCGCCGGCGAAGCGCGCGATCAGGTTGCCGACCTCGCCGTCGACCTTGCTGCCGGCGTCGTCGAACTCGACCTCGGCGCCCAGCGCCCGGAGATCGTCGGCCAGCTTGCGTGCGATCTGCCCCTCGTGCCGCGCGACGCTGTCGATCTGCACCAGCTCGAGGAAGTGACGCGTCAGGCGGTCGCGGTCGATCACGCGTCCGAGCTACCGCAGCCTCCGCGAGCAGTCCAGGCGGCTTGAGCGACCCGCGGCTTCGGCATACCCGTGCCCCTGATGGACTTCCCCGGTCGCGTCCTGGTGGCGGGCGCGGGTGCGGTGGGCTCGGTGGTGGGCGGACTGCTGGCGCGGGCCGGCCATCGCGTCACCCTGCTCGGCCGCGCCCCGCACCTGCGGGCGATCGCGCGCGACGGCCTCGCGATCGACGGGCTCTACGGCAAGCATCACGTCGGCGGGATCGCGTGCGTCGCCGACGCCGGCGAGCTCGCCGAGACGTTCGACACCGTGCTGCTGACGGTCAAGTCGTGGGACACGCACGCCATGACGGCGTCGGTGGCGCCGCGGCTGGCGCGCAAGGGCGTGGTCGTGTCGCTGCAAAACGGCCTCGGCAACCTGGAGACGGTCACGCCGGTGGTCGGCGCCGACCGCGTGCTCGGTGGCCGCGTCATCTTCGGCGCGGTGGTGGACCGACCGGGCGCGGTGCGCGTCACCGTGCACGCCGAGCCGACGCTGATCGGCGCGCCGCCGCCCGGCAGCGCGCGGCTCGGCGCCGTCGCGGCGACGCTGGCGCGTGCCCTCACCGCCGCCGGCGTCCCGGCCGAGCCGACCGACACGATCACCGCCGACCTCTGGTCGAAGGTCCTCTACAACGCGGCGCTCAACCCGTTGGGCGCGCTGCTGGGCGTGCCGTACGGCTGGCTGCCCGCCGATCCCGACGCGCGCGCGCTGATGGACGCGGTGATCGCGGAGGCGTTCGCCACCGCGACCGCCGCCGGCGTGCGGTTGCGATGGCGGGATGCCGCTGCGTATGCTGACGTCTTCTACGAACGGCTCGTGCCCGCGACGGCCGAGCATCGCTCCTCCATGCTGCAGGACCTCGAACGCGGACGGCCGACCGAGATCGACGCCATCAACGGCTGGGTCGCCGCGCGCGCTCGCGCGCTGGGCGTGCCGGCGCCGGTGAACACCACGCTGACGCACCTGATCCACGCGCGCACGCGCCGCAGCGGAGGATCGTGATGGAGCCGCTGCAGCTCGAACGGCGGGCGCTCGAAGAGATGTTCGCGCACGCGCGCGCCGAGCACCCCGACGAGTGTTGCGGCGCGGTCGTCCGCCGCGCCGGGCACGACCAGGTCCTGCGCTTCACCAACATCCAGAACCGCCTGCACGAGGCCGATCCGGTGGCCAACCCGCGCACCGCCGCGACCGCCTACTCGCCCGAGCCGCAGGAGCTGTTCGACGCGACCCGGCGCGGCGACGAGCCGGGCGCCGCGCTGACGGTCTTCTACCACTCGCACGCGATCAACGGCTCGTACTTCTCGGACGAGGACCAGGCGCGCGCGACCTGGGACGGCGACCCGGTCTATCCCGACGTCGCCTACGTCGTGGTCTCCGACGCGCGCGTGCCGGACGAGGCGCGCGCGTTTCGCTGGAACGAGGCCGAGCGCAAGTTCACCGAGGTCCCGATCGAGCTCGCATGACGGCCGCCGCCGAATTTCCGGCCAGCGTCGCCGGCGTGCTGCTGCCCTTCCCGGCGATGAACGCCGCCGGCGCCTTCGCGCGCGCCGAGGACCTCCGCATCCTGGCCTCGTCGCGCACCGGCGCGCTGGTGCTCAAGTCGACCACCGTGCACCCGTTCGTCCACCCGGAGTTCCGCTCGCTGCACAACGCCGGCTTCGACAAGATCGTACCTCTGGCGCGCGAGCTGGTCGGGCTCGGACGCGCGCCGGTGATCGCCAGCATCGCGGGCGTGAGCGGCGACGAGTACGCCACCCTGGCGCGCGCCTTCACCGAGGCGGGCGTCGCGATGGTCGAGGTCGACGTCGCCGACCCGTACGTCGCCACCACCACCGCGCCGTTCGACGCACCCGGTCGCCTGCGCGAGCTGCTGGGCCGCCTCGCCGGCGAGTGCGGCATCCCGTTCAGCGTGAAGGTGCCCCACGACTCCCGGCTGACGCAGGCCGAGCTGATCGCCGAGCTGACCGCGCTGCGCGCGCCCGTCGTCGTGCTGAAGAACGACTTCATCCACTACGAGAAGTTCCTGCTGGAGGCCGAGGGGCGCTTCGACGTGATCGCGCTCGGCGGCGTGCACTCGGGCTACGACCTGACCCGCACCCTGCAGAAGGGCGCGAAGGCGGTGCAGCTCGCGACCGAGCTCGTGAACGAGGGCCCGCGGATCTTCGCGCGCCTGGAGAAGGAGCTCAGGACCGCGCGGGCGACGCCACGCGCCTAGGCGGCGGCGGCGCTCGACGGCACGCCGCGGAGCGTGTGCGACGTCGCGGCTTCGATCCGGACCCGCACCAGCGTCCCCGGCGCCGCCGGCCCCGGCAGCACGACGGTCTTGAACTGCGGTGACTTGCCGATGACCCAGCCGTCGGGACGCCTGGCGGGTCCCTCGACCAGCACGTCGACCTCGCTGCCGACCGACGCCGCGTTGACCTCGGCGGAGATGCGCTCCTGCAGCGCGATCAGCCGCTCCAGCCGGCGGCCCTTCTCCGTCTCGGGAACGTCGTCCACCCACTTCGCCGCGCGCGTGCCCTCGCGCGTCGAGTACTTGAAGAGGAACGCCGAGTCGTAGCGGACGCGCTCCATGAGCGCCTCGGTGGCGGCGAAGTCGGCGTCGCTCTCGCCCGGAAAGCCGACGATGACGTCGGTGGAGAGCGCGATCCCCGGCACGCGCTCGCGGAGACGCGCGACCAGGTCCTCGTACGCCGCGACGCCGTAGTCGCGCGCCATGCGCTGCAGCACCGGATCGGATCCCGACTGCACCGGCAGGTGGAGCTGCGGCATCACCTTGGGGCACCCGGCCATCGCGTCGATCGCGGCGTCGGTCATCTCCGCCGGGTGCGGCGACGTGAAGCGGATGCGCTCGATGCCGTCGACCGCATCGGCGGCGCGCAGCAGGTCGGCGAACGTGGTGTCGCCGTCGCGCCACGCGTTGACCGTCTGTCCCAGGAGCACGACCTCCTTCGACCCCGCCGCGGCGACGGCGTGCAGCTCGTCCACGATCGCGCCGAGCGGCAGGCTGCGCTCGCGGCCGCGCACGTACGGCACGATGCAGAAGGTGCAGAAGCGGTCGCAGCCGCGCATCACCGTCAGCCAGGCGCGCACGCCGCCGGCGCGCTGCATCGGCAGGTCGGCGTAGGTCTCGGTGGGGTCGAGCCGCAGGGCGGTGTGCAGCTCGCCGTCGTCGGCGTCGAGCAGCGCCGGCAGGCGGCGGTAACCGTCGGGGCCGACCAATAGATCCACGTGCGGGGCGCGATCGCGCAGCGTGTCGCGCAGGTGCTGCGCCATGCAGCCGGTGACGCCGATCCGCACCCGCGGCCGCGCCTTCTTGTGGCGCGCCAGCTCGCCCAGCCGTCCCAGCACGCGCGCCTCGGCGTGGTCGCGGATGGCGCAGGTGTTGAGCAGGATGACGTCGGCGTCGTCGGGACGGTCGACGCGGCCGTAGCCGTGGGCGGCCAGGCTGCCGGTGATCATCTCCGTATCGGCGACGTTCATCTGGCAGCCGTAGGTTTCGATGTAGACGGTCCGCACGAGGGAGCGGCGAATATCTACCGCGGTGTCGGGACCACGCAAACGCCGCGTGGGCCCCCGTTGTACGGGCAATTCCCGCCCGCTACAGCACTGGCAGGGATGGCGCATCACGAGTCGCACGCGCACCACGCCCGCGACCATCGCACCGTCGCCTGCGCGGTGCTGACGGCCAGCGACACCCGCACCCCCGACACCGATCGCAGCGGCGAGCGCATGCAGGCGCTTCTCCGCGACGCCGGCCATTGCGTCGCCCGCTACGCCATCCTGCCCGACGACCCCGAGCGCATCGGCGCCCAGCTCGACGCCTGGCTGGCCGACGACGACCTCGAGGCCGTGCTGGTGAACGGCGGCACCGGCCTGGCGCCCCGCGACACCACCTTCGAGGCCGTGTCGCAGCGCCTCGAGAAGCGCCTCGACGGCTTCGGCGAGCTGTTCCGCTTCCTGTCGTTCCAGGAGATCGGGGCGGCGGCGATGCTGTCGCGCGCGGTCGCCGGGGTCGCGCACGGCCGCTTCGTCGTCTCGATGCCCGGCTCCACCGCCGCGGTCGAGCTCGCGCTCAGCCGGCTCATCCTGCCGCAGCTGGGCCACATCGCCGCGCTGCTCGAAGACTAGCGGGATGCGGATCCGGCTGCGCTTCTTCGCCCAGCTGCGCGAGCGTCTGGGGACGGGCGCCGACCGCGACGTCGAGACCGGCAGCTCCGTGGGCGGGGTGTGGGAAGCGGTGGTCGGGGGCGATCCGGTGCTGCGCGCCGTGCCGGTGCGGTTCGCGGTCAACGAGCGCTACGTCGAGCCGACGCATCGGCTGCGCGACGGCGACGAGCTCGCGGTCTTCCCGCCCGTGAGCGGCGGAGCCGGCGCGTGAAGCGCTTCGCGATCACGGACGCCCGGATCGACCTGGATGCGCTGCTGACCGCCGTGCGCGACCGCGGCGCGGGCGCGGTGGTGACGTTCCTCGGAACCACGCGCGACAACAACGAAGGCCGGCGCGTCACCAGGCTCGAGTACGAGGCCTACGGCCGCATGGCGGAGCGCGAGATGAAGCGGCTGGCCGAGGCGGCCGCCACGCAGTGGCCGATCCGCAAGGTCGCGATGGCGCACCGGATCGGCGTCGTGCCGGTGGGCGAGGCGAGCGTCGCGATCGTCGTCTCCGCCGGCCATCGCGGCGAGGCGTTCGCCGCCTGCTCGTGGCTGATCGACCGCCTCAAGGAGATCGTTCCGATCTGGAAGAAGGAGCACTACCGGGGCGGCGAGGTCTGGATCGGACCGCAGAAGAGCGCACCGCCAGCGGCCGCGCCGTCGCGGCGTCGCACGGCGCGCTGATTGCGTTTCGACCCCGCGTTGGACATGGTACTTCGGATCATCCCCATGCGGCGCATTTCCCTCGTCGTGGCCCTGTCCTCCGCCGTCGTCGGGGGAAGCGGGTGTGCCACCGTGCGCCACGCGCTGCTGCCGGGGACCGCGCCGACGGCCGTTCCCGCCGAGGCCGACGCCCGCGGCCACTTCGTCAAGGGCGAGGTCGCGCTGTCGCGCAACGATCTGGTGCGCGCGGTGCACGAGTACGAGCAGGCGGTCGCCGCCGATCCGAACACGCCGATGCTGCGCATGCGGCTGGCGACGCTCTACGTCCGCACCGGCAAGCTCGACGGCGCGCTGGCGCAGGCGCAGCAGGTGGTCGCCACCGATCCGAACAACCTCGAAGCGCTGGAGCTGCTGGCCGGCGCGCTGTCGGCGCGCGGCCGCGACGACGAGGCGGTGCAGCTCTACGAGCGCGTGCTGGCGATCGATCCCGACCGCTCGGAGCCCTACCTCTACCTGGGCGCGCTCTACAGCCGCCGTGGCGACGTCGACAAGGCGGTCGCCGCGCTCAAGAAGGTGGTGGCGCGGAACCCCGGCTCGGTGCTGGGCTACTACTATCTCGGCCGGGTCTACTCGGCGGCACACCAGTACGACAAGGCCGAGCAGAACTACCTGGCGGCGCTCAAGCTGAGCCCGCAGTCCGAGCTGGTGCTCACCGACCTCGCGATCAATTTCGAGCTCGAAGGCAAGTCGCAGAAGGCGATCGAGCTGTACGAGCGCGTGCTGGCGCTGAACCCGCAGAGCGTGGTGGTGCGCAAGCGGCTGGGCAGCATCTACGTCGGCCAGAAGCGGCTCGACGACGCGATCGCGCAGTACCGCGAGGTCGAGAAGAGCGACAGCGAGGACGCGCACACCAAGATCGGCCTGATCTACCTCGAGAAGGGGGACCTCGAGCGCGCCGCCAGCGAGTTCGACCTGGTGCTGGCCGCCGAGCCCGGCAACCACCGCGTGCGGTACTTCCTCAGCTCGGTGTGCGCCGAGCGCGGCGAGACCGATCGCGCCATCGACGAGCTCGGGAAGATCCCCCCCGACTCCGAGTACTACGTCGACGCCCGCGTCCGGCGCGCGTACCTCCTGCAGAAGGAGAAGCCGGACGACGCGATCGCCGAGCTCGAGCAGGCGCTCGCGGCGAAGCCCGACGCGCCCGAGCTGGTGAGCTACCTGTCGACGCTCTACAAGGAGCGCAAGGAGATCCCGAAGGCGGTGGCGCTGCTGGAGCGGCTGGTCGCGCACTTCCCCGAGAACGACAAGTACCACTTCATGCTCGGCGCGATGTACGACGAGGCCAACGACAAGCCGCGCGTCGTCGAGCACATGCGCAAGGCGATCGCGCTGAACCCGAAGAACGCCGCCGCCCTCAACTACCTCGGCTACACGATGGCGGAATCGGGCACGAACCTCGACGAGGCCGAGAGCCTGATCCGGCGCGCGCTCGAGATCGAGCCCGACGACGGCTTCTTCGTCGACAGCCTGGGCTGGGTCTACTACCAGCGCGGCGACGCCAAGGGCGCGGTGAAGCAGCTGGAACGCGCCGTCGAGCTGGCGGGCGACGACCCCACCGTCATCGAGCACCTGGGCGACGCCTACAAGCGCGCCGGCCGCACGCCGGAGGCGCTGCGCGCCTTTCGCGACGCGCTGGCCCGCTCGAAGGACACGACGCAGACCGATCGGTTGCGGGTGAAGATCCAGTCGATCGACACCGCGGCGCAGCCGCAGGGCTCGTCGCTGTAGCGCCGGATGCGCCGCCGGGCGCAGCTCGCTCTCCGGATCGCGTTCGCGGTCGCCCTCGCCGGCTGCACGCTCGGCCGCCCACAGCCACGCCTGCCCGCCACCACCGGCGACGACCTGCTGCGCGACATCGAGGTGCGGCGCGCGTCGATCCACTCGTTCCGCGCCCGGGCACGGCTCCGCAACGGCCTCGCCTCGCTGTGGACGCGCGAAGCGGTGCTCCTGCGGCCGCCGGACGCGCTGCGCATGGACGTGCTGTCGCCGCTCGGGCTGGCGCTGGCGCTGGGGACCGACGGCACCGTGCTGTGGGCGTACCCGCCGCAGGATCAGGTCCGCTACGAGGGGCCGGCCACGCCGGAGAACATCGCCCGCATGCTGGGGGCGCCGGTCCGGATCGAGGACCTGATCGCGGTGATGCTGGGGCTGCCGCCGGCGCGACCGCGGCGCGGACCGGCGGCGCTCGCGACCACCGACGACGGCGAGTACCGCCTCACCGTCCCGCTCGCCGACGGCACGCAGCAGCTGTTCTTCGGCGGCGACCCGCTGGTGCTGCGGCGCGCGGTCGAGGAGCGCGAGGGCGCGCCGACGCTGCAGGTCGCGTACGGCGAGCACGAGAACGGCCTGCCCCGCCTGATCGAGCTGGTGTCGCCGCAGGCGGGCACCACCGTCACCCTGCACTACGATTCCGTCGAGCTGAACCCCGCCCTCGACCCCACCGTGTTCGCGCCGCCGCCCGCGCCCACGGTCCGGCCGCTGCCGAGCGCGCCACCGCGCTGATGGCGGTGCTCGACGTCCGCGACCTGCGCGTCACCATCCGCCGCGACGGCGTCGCGGCGGATGCGGTCGCCGGTATCTCGTTCGCCATCGAGCCGGGTCGCGTCCTGGGCCTGGTCGGCGAGTCGGGCTGCGGCAAGAGCCTGAGCGCGCTGGCGCTGCTGCAGCTCCTGCCGCCGGCCGCGCAGCTCGCCGCCGGCTCGATCCGCTTCGAAGGCCGCGAGCTGGTCGGGCTGGACGAGCGCGCGCTCCGCGACGTCCGCGGCGCCGGCATCGCGATGATCTTCCAGGAGCCGATGACGGCGCTGAACCCCGTGATGACCGCCGGCGCGCAGGTGGCCGAGGCGGTGGGCGCGCATCGCCGCATCGGCCGGCGCGAGACGTGGACGCGCGCGGTCGAGCTGCTGGCCGAGGTCGGCATCCCGGACCCCGAACAGCGCGCCGGCGACTACCCGCACCAGCTCTCCGGCGGCCTGCGCCAGCGCGTGATGATCGCGATCGCGATCGCCGGCGAGCCGCGCCTGCTGGTCGCCGACGAGCCCACCACCGCGCTCGACGTCACGATCCAGGCGGGCATCCTCGAGCTGCTGCGCCGGCTGCGGCAGGAGCGCGGCATGGCGGTCCTGTTGATCACGCACGACCTGGGCGTCGTCGCCGAGCAGGCGGACGAGGTCGCGATCATGTATGCCGGCCGCATCGTCGAGCACGCCCCCACCGCCGAGCTGTTCGCCGACCCGCGCCATCCGTACACCGCGGCGCTGCTGCGCTCGATGCCGCGGCTGGGCGCGCCCGCCGACCGCCTGGCGACGATCCCGGGCAACGTGCCGGCGCTCGGACGGCTGCCGTCCGGGTGCGCGTTCCGCGATCGCTGTCCCGAGGCGCTCCCCCAGTGCGCCGACGGCGTGCCGGCGCTGCGGCCGCCCGGCTCCGTCCACCAGGCGGCGTGCATCCGCCGATGACGACGCCGCTGGTCGAAGCCGTCGACGTGCGGACCTGGTTCCCGGTCGGCCGCACGCTGCTCGGACGGCCGCAGCGCTGGCTGCGTGCGGTCGACGGCGTGTCGCTGGCGATCCGCGAAGGCGAGACCCTGGGCCTGGTCGGCGAGTCGGGCTGCGGCAAGTCGACGCTCGGCCGCACCCTGCTGCGCCTGGTCGAGCCGCGCAGCGGCGACGTCCGCTTCGCCGGCCAGTCGATCCTGCCGCTGCGCGGCCGCGCCCTGCGCGCACTCCGGCGCCAGATGCAGGTGATCTTCCAGGATCCCTACGGCTCGCTGAACCCGCGCATGCGGGTCGAACGCATCGTCCGCGAGGGGCTCGACATCCACGGCATCGGCACCCGCGCCGAGCGCACCGCGCGGGTCGCCGAGCTGCTGCGCCTGGTCGGCCTGCCCGACGACGCCGGCCGCCGCCGACCGCACGAGTTCAGCGGCGGCCAGCGGCAGCGGATCGGGATCGCCCGCGCGCTGGCGCTGTCGCCGAGGTTCGTCGTGGCGGACGAGGCGGTGTCGGCGCTCGACGTCTCGATCCAGGCCCAGATCGTGAACCTGCTGCGCGACCTGCAGCAGCAGCTCCGGCTGACGCTGCTGTTCATCTCCCACGACCTCCGCGTCGTCGAGCACGTGAGCGCGCGGGTCGCGATCATGTACCTGGGCCGCATCGTGGAGGTCGGCACGCGCGACCGCATCTTCGGGACGCCGCACCATCCGTACACCCGCGCGCTGCTGTCGGCGGTGCCGTCGGTCGATCCGGCCGCCCGGCGCGAGCGCGTCGTTCTGGGCGGCGACGTGCCCAGCCCGCTCGATCCGCCGCCGGGCTGCCCGTTCCACCCGCGCTGCGCCTTCGCGCAGGACGTCTGCCGCCGCGTGATGCCGCCGCTCGCCGGCACCGACGACCACGCCGTCGCCTGCCACGTCTTCCCGATCGAGCCGCCGTCACAGACGACGACGCCGACCCGTTAGAGTCGGCGTCGCGGTGGTTGCTGCGAGCCCGGTGGGGACCGTGCTCGCCGTCCCGGGGGGACGTCCGGAAAAACCCGTCAGTCGGGGAAGCTGTCCGGCGGATAGGTGTCGATCGACATCTTGCCGGTGAGCGCCTGCAGGAACGCGATCACGTCGTCGATCTCCGGCGGCGACAGCCCGAGCGGCTTGATCTCCTTCGACAGGTGCGGGTTCGGCGTGCCGCCGCGATTGTAGAAGATCACGACCTCGCGCAGCGTGGCTTCCGAGCCGTCGTGCATGTAGGGCGCATTGAGGGCGACGTCGCGCAGCGTCGGCGTCTTGAAGGCGCCGGTGTCGCTCTCCTTCTTGGTGATCACCGCCCGCCCCAGGTCGGGCTTCGGTCCCGACATGCCGACGCCGAGGTTGTGGTAGCTCTCGTCGGTGAAGTTGAAGCCGGTGTGACAGACCTTGCAGTTGCCCCTGCCGTTGAAGATCGTCATGCCGCGCACCGCCGACGCGGTCATCGCGTCCTGCATCCCGGCCTGGTACAGGTCGTACGGGCTGTTGCCCGACACCACCGTGCGCTCGTAGCTGGCGATCGCCATCGCGATGCGGTCGATCGTGACCTTCTCGTCGCCGAAGGCCTTCTTGAAGTACGGTCCGTAGCCCTTGATCCCGGTGATGATCTTCTCGCACATGGTGCTGTTCGGCTGCGCCATCTCGACCGGGTTCGTGATCGGGCCCTTCGCCTGGGCTTCCAGGTCGTCGGCGCGGCCGTCCCAGAACTGCTCCTTCGAGAACAGCCGGTTCACGACCGTCGGGCTGTTGCGCCCGCCGAACATGCCGCCGACGCCGCGCGACGTCTTCGAGGGATCGGCGAAGCCGTGGTACGGGATGTGGCACGAGCCGCACGACTGCGTCTTGTCCTTCGACACGCGCTTGTCGAAGTAGAGCAGCCGGCCGAGCGCGATCTTGTCGGCCGAGAGCGGGTTGTTCTCCGGAATGTAGGCCGCGCCGGCCTGCAGGCCGAGCGGCAGCTCCATCGAATACGTTCCCGAGGTCAGGTTCTCGCCCGCGGTCGCGCTGCCGATGCACAGCAGCAGCCCCGCGCCGGCGAGCAGCGAGCGTCCCATCCGCGTCCCTCCGCGGCGCGTTGGTAGCGGAAAGCGCGCCGCTCCGCCAGCGAAGGGCGGCCGCGTGAGCGGCCGCGCCCATCGGAGCACGGCGCCGCAGGCGCCGCGCGCACGGGGGCATTCAGCGGGTGCGCGAAAGGCGCACCCGCTTCCCAGCGCTCAGTTCGATCCGCAGTCGCGGTTGCAGCGCCGGAAGGCGCGGCGCGCCTTGCGCGCGGCGCGTTCCTCGCTGCGGCCGCGGCCGACCAGGTCGTTGAAGACGTTCTGCGCCGTCGACTCGCACGACTGGCCGCACGTCACCTGGTCGGCGCCGGCGGTGCAGTCGGCGGTACACTCGGTCAGGCTGCCCTCGGCCAGCGCCTGGCAGTCGGCGTCGGTGCCGCCGTTGGCGGCGCACGCCGCCTGGGCCGCGGTCGCGGCGTCGTTGCAGTCCTGCTCGCAGGTGTCCGGCGGCTTCGGCGCGCACTTCTTCTGCTGGCAGGCATCGTGGACCGCCTGCGCGCGCGCGGCGCACTCGTCCTCGTGGCCGGCGCCCAGCCGCTTGTTGCAGCGACGCTGCATCGCCGCCGCGCGCGCGCTGCAGCCGTCGTCGCAGCTCTCCGGGACGTTGCAGTGCACCGACACGCAGTCGGCGAACTGCTCGGCGATGCGGCCGTTGCAGACCGACGGCTCGCCGCCGGCGGCGAGGCACGCGGCGGCCGCGGCCTGGGCGTGGTCGGCGCACTGGGCTTCGCACGACGGACGCGGCACCTCGGCGCCGTCGCAGCTCTCACGGACGCAGCCGCGCGCCGCCAGCTCCGCCCGCGCCTGGCAGAGCTGCTCGCTGTCGCCGCCGTCGACGCAGGCCGCGACGCCGTCGGCGGCCGCGCTGGTGCAACGGGACGCACAGTCGTCGGCGGCGCTGCAGGTCGAGCTCACGCACTCCGCGGCGGCCGCCTGCGCCGCGTCGCCGCACGCGCTCGGATCGCCGCCGGCGGCGACGCAGCTCTCGTACTGGCTCTCCGCCGTCGCCTGGCACTGCTCGGTGCAGCTCGGGGTCGGCGCCTGGCAGCGCTGCGCCAGGCAACGATCCTTCAGGTCCTCGACCAGCGACGCGCACCGCTCCGAGCCGGCATGCTCCTGCGCGCAGCGCTCGGACGCGACCTTGGCGAGGTTCGCGCAGCGGTCCTCACAGGTCTGCTCCGGCTCGTCGGCGCACTGCGCAGCGATGCACTGCGCGACCGCGTCCTTCGCCTGCGGCCGGCACGCGTCCTCGGTCGCGCCGGTCGCGACGCACTGGGCGAACACGCTGCGGCCGGTGGCGACGCAGGCGTCCTTGCAGTCGTCGCCGTGCTCGCCGCAGACCTCGGTCTCGCAGCGGTGCTCGGCCGCGGCGCGGGCAGCGTCGCACTGGTCGGGCGTGCCGCCGTGCTCGAAGCACGCCGCCGTCACGCCGGTCCCGACCTGCTTGCAGCGGTCCTCGCACGACGGCGGAGCGCCACAGTTCTCCGACTTGCAGGAATCGAACGCCGACTTCGCCTGCGCCGCGCACGCCGCGAGCGTGCCCCCGCCCGCGCGGCACGTCCGCGCCACGCCCTCGGCGGTGCTGCCGCACTGCTCGGCGCAGCTCGGACCGTCCTCGTCGCCGCACTGGTCGGTGTGGCAGGCCGCGTAGGCGTTCTTCGCCGCCGCCTGACAGTCGTCCTGCGAGCCGCCGTCCCCCAGGCAGGCGTCGAGCGCGGCGTGGGCGGCGCTCGCGCACTGCTCGCCGCACGACGGCGTGTCGCCGCCGCCGTCGCCACCGCTACCGTCGCAGTGCTCGCGGGCGCAATTGGCCGCAACGTTGGCCGCGACCCCCAGGCACTGCACCTCGGTGTGGCCCTCGTTGCGGCAATGCTCGTACGCCGTCTGCGACGCCTGCTCGCACTGCTGCAGGCAGGTGGGCGGCTGCGTGTCGCAGTTCTCCGCGACGCAGGCGGTGAACGCGCCGTACGCCGAGTTGCGGCACGCATCGGCGGTCCCGCCGTGCTCGAGGCAGCCGCTGTACACGCCGTACGCGGTCGTGCCGCACTGCTCGCGGCAGCCGGTCGGATCGGAGGGACCGTCGGTCGCGCGCACCGGCGACGACCAGCCGGCGGCGATCACGAGCAGTGCAACGAGCGAGATGGCGAGGCGCATGGCGTTCTCCCTGGGATGGAGGTGGGTTGAAGGTGCAGAGCAACCGACGTGCCCTCGCGCCGGCGCCGTGGAACCGCGACCGCCGCGCTCGCGACCGACGTTTCGCTGACGCGCCGCCATCGGCGCATCGCGCAGACGCCACAGCACGTCACGCCGGTGCGACGCCTTGCGGTTGGCATCGCGGCTGCTTAGCCGCGCCGCGCCACACTCGGCGCACGGGAGACGACGACATGCGAAAGCTTCGGAACGGACTGCTCGGAATCGCCGCCATCGCCACTGCGATGCTGCTCGCACGACCGCTGGTCGTCCTCGCGGACGAGGTCGACGAGGACGCCGACGGCGTCGTCGACACGATCGACGACTGCCCCGACACGCCGCCCGGCGACCTGGTGAGCTCGGACGGCTGCAGCGTGTGTCCGTGCGAGGCGACGGTCAGCGGCGACCCGTGGGCGTCGCGCGACGCGTACCTGCGCTGCGTCGCCGACGAGCTGAAGGCCCGCCGGCGCGGCCGCTCGATCAACCGCAAGGCCTCGCGCGACGCGCTGCGGGCCGCGAAGAAGTCGAGCTGCGGCAACGAGGATCTCACGCGCTGCTGCATCTATCCGGACAGCGACGCGGACACGGTCGTCGGACAGTGCCGCATCACGACCGTCGACAAGTGCGACCAGCTGTCGAACGATCTTCCCTGGGCCGAAGACAGCGATCCCGGCAGCTGCCTCCCGAACCCCTGTATCTTCTGAAGGGTGGCGGTTCCGCGAGCCCGGGGCGGTCCCCCTCCGTCCCGGGCTCGCATCAGCAGCGCGGGCCTTTTCGCCCGCGCTTTTCGTTGACACCCCGACCGACGTCTGCGAAACCGCTTGGCGCCAGGAGGCGCACAGCGGTGAGCAGCGACACGAAGCCGGGACGCTGGGAAGACATCCGGGTCTCTCTGGGACCGGACGCCGAGGTGACAGGGAAGCTGTCGTTCGCGACGCCCACCCGCATCGAGGGCAAGCTCCAGGGTCAGATCAAGGCGACCGACGTTCTCGTGATCGGCCCGCACGCCCAGGTCGAAGCCTCGATCGAGGCCGAGCAGCTGGTCGTCATGGGCGAGATCCACGGCGAGGTGCAGGCCACCGCGCGGGTCGAGATCTGCAACGGCGGCAAGATCTTCGGTGACGTCAGCACGAAGACGCTCGTGATCCGCGAAGGCGCGGTCTTCGAGGGCTTCTGCAAGATGGCGTCGCGAGCTGCCGCGACGGCACGGTCGATCGTCGTCGAAGAAGCGCGGCCGGCCTGAGACGGCGCGGGCGGGGACTAGCGCTTGCCGGCGGCGGCCGGATTGACCTGCTGGCTGCGGTCCGTGACGCGCGCCGCACGGCCGGAGAGGCCGCGGAGGTAGTAGAGCTTGGCGCGGCGGACCTTGCCGTGTGCGACCAGCTCGACCTTGTCGATGCGGGGCGAGTGGAGCGGGAACGTGCGCTCGACGCCGACGCCGTACGAGGTCTTGCGGACCGTGAACATCTGCCGGTTCGCGCCGCCCCGGCGGGCGATGACCGTGCCCTCGAACACCTGGACGCGCTCCTTGTCGCCCTCGACTACCTTCACGTGCACGCGCACGGTGTCGCCGGGGTTGAAGTCCAGAACGTCCTGTCGAAGCTGCTCCGCTTCGATGGTGTCGATGATGTTCATGGCGAACCGGGGTTCTTAGCGGTCGTCACGTAGCCGGTCAAGGATGATGGCCGCGGCCGAACGGACCGAGAGATGGTTGTAGTCACCGCTGCCTTTGATCGGTTCCAGGATGCGGTCCGAGCGGGCGAGGATGCTCTCGTGCAGCCCCCAGCCGGTCCCGAAGATCAGCAGGAAGGGCCGCCCTGGCCGCCGAAGCCCCTGACGTAGCTCGGGAAACTTCAGGCGATCGGGGCCGTCCTTGGCGGTGGTGGCGATCACGATCGGGAGCGTGCCGGTCTCCCGCTCGATGTCGGCGATGACCGCGTCCAGGTCGGGCGCCTGCCGGACCAGCGCCAGCGCCTGCTTGCGGGTGGCGTTGTAGGTCGAGCCCGGGCCGGTGTCCCAGTGCTGCATGATGCGGGCGACCAGCCGGCGGAGGGTCTCGACCGGGGTGCAGACGAAGAAGCCGCGCACGCCGAACGTGCGCGACAGGCGGCCGATGTCGTGCACGTCCATGTTGGTCACCGCCGTCGTCACGACGTCGCCGTTCTTGTCGTAGACGGGGTGGTGCAGGAGGACGAGGTAGAGGTCGGCCATCAGCCGGTCCACCCGAGACGGCGCAGGTGGGCGCGGTCGGCGTCGGTGAGGGGTGCCGTGCGAAGCAGGTCGGGCCGCCGGCGAAGCGTCGTCTCGAGCGCCTGCTCGCGGCGCCAGCGCGCGATCGCGCCGTGGTCGCCGGAGAGGAGCACGTCGGGGACGGCGACGCCGCGGAACTCCGGCGGCCGTGTGTAGTGCGGGTACTCGAGCAGGCCGTCGCTGTACGACTCGTCCGCTGCCGACGCCTCGTTGCCGAGCACGCCGGGAAGGTAGCGGGCCACCGCGTCGATCACGACCAGCGCCGCCAGCTCTCCGCCCGTGAGCACGACGTCGCCGATCGACAGCTCCTCGTCGACGGAGGACGCGACGCGCTCGTCGACGCCTTCGTAGCGACCGCACACCAGCAGCAGCGACGTCTGCGCCGAAAGCCGCCGCGCCGCCGCCGCGGTGAACGGCGCGCCGCGTGCGGACAGCAGGATCCGTCGCGGCGACTCCTGCGCACAGACGTGCTCGATCGCCGCCACCAGCGGCTCGGGCTTCAGCACCATGCCCTGGCCGCCGCCGTACGGCGTGTCGTCGACCTGCAGATGCTTGCCGCCGGCGTAGTCGCGCAGCTGGTGCAGCGAGACGTCGAGCAGGTGGCGATCGCGGGCGCGCTTCAACATGCCGGCCGACAGCGGCCCGGCGAAGATCTCCGGGAACAGCGTGACGACGTGGATGCGCATGCGGTCAGTCGAGCAGGCCGGGCAGCGGCTCGATCACGATCCGCCGGCCGCCGCGGTCGATCTCGCGCACGACGTCGGCGATCGCGGGGATCAGATACTCTCGCGCGCCGTCCCGGACCACCCAGACGTCGTTCAGGCCGGTGGCCAGCGTCTCCGCGACGGTGCCGAGCTGCACGCCGGCGGTCGTCTCGACCGCGTAGCCCTCGATCTCGTGCCAGTAGTACTCGTCGTCGGCGAGCGCCGGCAGGTCGGCGGGCGGCGTCAGCAGCCGCGCGCCGGCGGCGGACTCGGCGGCGGTGCGGTCGCCGATGCCGTCGATGCCCACCAGAAGGAGGCCGCGGCCGTGCGGCGCGACGGTGGCGAGGTGCGCCCGTCCCCACCAGCCGTTGCGCTCGATCAGCACGCTGGCGCCGGGGACCAGCACCGAGGAGTCGTCGTGGTATGGCCGCACGCGCAGGAGGCCGCGCAGCCCGTGCGCCCCGACGACGGCGGCGACCGGCACGGCCGACGGATCCGCTTCCGCCGCCGCGATGTCGCCGATCCCCGCGCTCACGGGGTCACTTCTCGTCTTCGAGGATCTCGAGGATGACCTTCTTGTTCGTCCGCGAGGCGACGGCGTTGAGGATGGTGCGGATCGACTTCGCGGTGCGTCCCTGCTTGCCGATCACGCGTCCCAGGTCCTCGGGCGCGACCCGCAGCTCCAGCACGGAGGCGGTCTCGCCCTGCGTCTCGTTCACTTCGACCGCATCCGGGTGGTTCACCAGATGCTTCGCCAGAAACTCCACCAGATCCTTCATGGAAATCGGTCGACTGCTTTTGACCCCGGTGGGGGTGCTGCTCAGGCGGTGGGCGCGCTCGGAGCGGTGTTGGCGCGGCGGATCAGCTGCGCGACGGTCTGCGTCGGCGTGGCGCCCTTCGACAGCCAGGCCTGCAGCTTCTCGGCCTTGAACTCGACCCGCGCCGGGTTCTGGTTCGGGTCGTAGATGCCGACCTGCTCGATGAAGGCGCCGTCGCGCGGGGACTCGGAGTGCGCCGCCACGATACGGTAGAACGCGTGCTTCTTGCTGCCGTGGCGGGCCAGCCGGATCTTCACTGACATGCGGAGGTTCCTTTCGGTTTAGCGGAGCCCGGGAAAGCCGCCCCGGGGAGGCATCATCGGCATCGAGCCGAGCTTCTTCAAGACCTTTTTCGTGTCGGTGAACTGCTTGATGAGCTTGTTCACCTCGGAGACCGACGTGCCGCTGCCGGCGGCGATGCGCTTGCGGCGGTTGGCGTTCAGGATGTGGTGGTCGCGCCGCTCCTGCCGGGTCATCGAGTTGATGATGGCCTCGACCTTCTTGAGCTCGCCCTCGGCCTCGGACAGGTCGACGCCCTTGAACATCTTCTTGACCCCCGGGATCATCCCGAGCAACTCGGTCATCGACCCCATCTTCTTGACGGCCTTCAGCTGGTCGCGGAAGTCCTCGAGGTCGAACTCGTTCTTCTTGATCTTCTTCTGGAGGGCCTCGGCCTGGCTGCGGTCGTAGGCCTTCTCGGCGCGTTCGACCAGCGACAGGACGTCGCCCATGCCGAGGATGCGCGAGGCGACGCGGTCGGGGTGGAAGGCTTCGAGCGCGGTGAGCTTCTCGCCGGTGCCGGCGAACAGGATGGGCTTGCCGGTGACGCTGCGGAGCGACAGCGCGGCGCCGCCGCGAGCGTCGCCCTCGATCTTGGTGAGGATGACGCCGCTCACCGGCAGCTTGCCGGCGAAGCCCTGCGCCGTGGCGACCGCGTCCTGGCCGGTCATCGCATCGGCGACCAGGATGACGTGGCGCGGGCTCACCGCGCCGACCATCCGCTCGAGCTCGGCCATCAGCTCGGCGTCGACCGTCTGGCGGCCGGCGGTGTCGAGCAGGACCACGTCCGCGCCCTGCGCCCTGGCGGCCGCGATGCCGTCGGTGGCCAGCTGCACCGGATCGGCGGTCGGCGCGGAGTCGTGCACCGGGACGCCGATCTGGCCGGCCAGCGTCTTCAGCTGCTCGATGGCGGCGGGCCGGTAGACGTCGGCGGGCACCAGGTACGGCCGGCGGCCGCGCTCGTCGCGCAGCAGGCGGGCCAGCTTCGCGGTCGTGGTGGTCTTGCCGGCGCCGTTCAGGCCGACCAGCATCAGGACCACCGGCGATGGGCCGTTCAGCTCCAGCGGGGCGGGCTGGTCGCCGAGCGCGCGGATCAGCTCGCGGTGGACCAGCTTGATGAAGTGCTGCTCGGGCGTGAGGCTGCGCAGCACCTCCTGCCCCATCGCGTCGCGCTTGACGTTCTCGACGAACTCCCGGACGACCTGCAGGTTGACGTCGGCCTCGAGGAGCGCCAGGCGGACGTCGCGCAGCGCGTCCTCGACGTTCTTCTCGGTGATCTTCCCGTGCCCTTGCAGCTTGCGCCACAGGCCATCCAGCTTCTCACCGAGAGAGTCGAACATGAGGTCCCGCCGAACGAGGGGAAACGGGGACAGTAGAGGCGGGGGCCGAGCGAGTCAACCGCGGAGACCCGCCAACGCTGGCATCGCGGGGCGAAAGCGGCGAGCATCGGGGCCATGGGAGAGACGTCGCTCTTCGAGCCCACGGTCGAGCACGGCATGCTGCGGACCACCGTCCGGGAGTTCGCGCAGCGTGAGGTCGAGCCGCAGGCCGGGGCCTACGACCGCAGCGGCGAGCTGAACCGGGACCTCCTGCGGCGGGCCGGCGAGCTGGGGCTTTTGGGGCTGACGGTCGACCCGGCCCACGGCGGCAGCGGCCTCGACGCCACCGCCGCCGTGATCTCGCACCACGAGCTGTCGAAGATCGACCCGGGCTTCACCCTCGCCTACCTCGCCCACGCCGTCCTGTTCGTGAACAACCTGAACAACGCCGCCAGCCCCGAGCAGCGCGGCCGCTACCTGCCGAAGACCGTGAGCGGCGAATGGGTCGGTGCGATGGGCATGACCGAGCCCGGCGCCGGCACCGACGTGCTGGGCATGCAGACCACCGCCACCCGCCAGGGCGACCACTACGTGCTGCGCGGCCGGAAGACCTTCATCACCAACGCCCCCGACTGCCACTGCGCCCTGGTGTACGCCAAGGTCGAGGGCAGGATCACCGCCTTCGTCGTCGACCGGACGTGCCGCGGCTTCACCACCGGCCCGCACATCGAGAAGATGGGCATGCGCGCCGCACCGATGGCCGAGCTGATCTTCGACGACGCGATCGTCCCCGCCGCCAACCGCCTCGGCGAGGAAGGCGGCGGCGTGGCGCACATGATGCGCAACCTCGAGATCGAGCGCCTGTGCCTCGCCGCGATGAGCCTCGGCATCGCCGACCGCTGCGTCGAGATCATGATCCGCTACAGCATGGAGCGGCAGGCGTTCGGCAAGCCGATCGCCGAGTTCGGGCAGATCCAGCGCTACATCGCCGACTCGTACGCCAAGACCGAGGCGGCGCGCTGCCTGATCTACCACACGGCCGCCGCGACGGGTCCGGCGCGACGGAACCGCCTCGGCACCGACGCCGCCAAGCTGTTCGCGGCGCCGGTCGGCAAGGAGGTCGCCGACAACGCGATGCAGGTGCTGGGCGGCTGGGGCTACTGCACCGAGTTCACGGTGGAGCGGCTGCTGCGCGACGCCAAGCTGCTCGAGATCGGCGGCGGCACGCTCGAGTCGCACCAGAAGAACATGACCCGCGATCTCACGCGCGGGCTCGGCTGATCACGCAACGCGCACCGGCAGGCGCTTCACGCCGGCGATGTGGGTGGCGCGCATGCGCTCGATCGGGCCGGCGGGCTCGATCGACGCGAAGCGGTCCAGCAGCATCTCGAAGAGCACGCGTGCTTCCAGCTGCGCCAGCGATGCGCCCAGGCAGAAGTGGGAGCCGAAGCCGAACGACAGGTGGTCGTTCGGCGTGCGGCCGACGTCGAAGCGGTCGGCGTGCGGGAAGACGTCCTCGTCGCGGTTGCCGGCGACGTACCACATGACGACCTTGTCGCCTTCGGCGATCCGCTGACCGCGCAGCTCGACACTGCGCTCGGCGGTGCGGCGGAAGTGCATCACCGGCGTCACCCAGCGCAGCATCTCGTCGACGGCCGTGGGGAGCAGCGCCTCGTCGCGGCGCAGCCGCTCCATCTGGTCGGGATGCTCGAAGAGCGTCTGCAGCCCGCCCGAGATCAGGTTGCGCGTCGTCTCGTTCCCGGCGACCGAGAGGACGAGCGCGAACGCCCCCAGCTGCGCCTCGTTCAGCCGCTCGCCGTCGATCTCCGCGTGCAGCAGGTGCGTGATGAGGTCGTCGGCGGGCTGCTTGCGGCGCTCCTCGGCGAGCTGGCTGGCGTAGCCGTAGATCTGCATCGCGGCCATCGGCCCCTCGACGGACGCGTATTCCGGGTCGTCCATGCCCACGATCGCGTTGCTCCAGGCGATGACCTGGCCGCGGTCCGCCTGCGGGATGCCGAGCAGCTCGCAGATCACCTGCACCGGCAGCTCGCTCGCCACCTCGGCGACGAACTCGAACGTGCCGAGCTCGGCGGCGCGGTCGAGCAGTGACGCGACCAGCGTACGGACGCGCGGCTCCAGGTCCCGCACGGTCCGCGCGGTGAAGGCGCTGGTGACCAGCCGCCGATGCGGGCCGTGGCGCGCCGGCTCCATGCTGGGCAGCGTCTCGCGCTGCGCGACGAGCATGTCGTCGGGGAAGTCGCGCAGCATGACGCCGCCGCGGAACGACGAGTACGTGCGCTGGTCGAGCGACACGGTGCGGATGTCGTCCCAGCGCGTGACCGACCAGAAGCCGGTCCCGTCGCGCTCGGGGCAGAAGCACACCGGCGCCTCGCGACGCAGCCGGGCGAACGTCTCGTGCGGCGCGCCGCCGACGAAGGCGTCGGGATCGGAGACGTCGGCAACGCCCGGCGGCGGCGGAGTGCGGGTCACGAAGCGCGCGTACGCCGCGCTGCGGCCGGAGGTCAAACCGCGCGCGCGACCGCGGGCAGCGGTCGGCGCCCCTGATGGACGACGCACTGTCCGCACGCGAGCACGGCCCGGCCGATCCGTCGCGTCGCACCGCCGGGCGTCGCGGTCGTGCCGAGCCGTTGCAGCAGCGGCGCGATCGCCTCGGCGAGGCAGCGATGATGGCGGCCGTTCAGGCCGTGGCCCAGGCACCGGAACAGCACCTGCTGGACGTCGGGACGCGCCGTCGCGACCTGGTGCGCGAAGCCGGGCGTGACCAGCATGTCCTTCTCGCCCCACACGAACGCCGCCGGCACGCGCAACGACCGGAGCCGCGTCCAAAAGCCGCGCGGGCCGTACGCCGGATCGAGTGCCAGCTCGCGTGCCGCGGACAGCAGGCTCCGCCGGATCGCAGGACAGGAGAGCTGATAGACGAGTCGCGTGCCGGCGCGACCGAGGTCGTCGTCGCGCAGCACCGGCGCGGTCTCCAGCACACCCGCTGCCCAGCGTAGCAGCGGCCACACGCGCTCGAGCGGCAACCAGCGCGCGACGTCGGGATCGACCGCGCGCATCGCCTGCAGCAAAGGCCGGAAGCGCAGCCACGGCAACGCCGGCGCGATCGCGACCACGCCGCGAAACGCGTCCGGCGCAGTCAGCGCGGCCTCGAGCGCGGTGCGGCCGCCCATCGAGATGCCGATCACCATCGGCTTGCGACGCAGCGTCCGCGCCAGCTCGATCACCGGCGCCGCCAGCGCGGCGGGACGGAGCGGCCCCGCGGGCGCGGGCGTGCCGCCGAAGCCCGGCAGGTCGACCGCGATCGTCTGCAACCCCGCGGCCGCCAGCACGCCGGCCATCGGCTCGTACGACGCCGAGTCGAGACCGAGCGGATGCAGCGCGATCACCGGATCGCCCTCTCCCCACAGCCGCCGGAACGGCTGCTCGGCGACGGAACCGCGCATCTCGTGCGCCCAGTCTGCCATGTTTCCGCGCACGGCAAGAGCCCGTCGTCGGCTCGACAATCGCCCCCGCACGCCGGTAATGTCCGCGCCTTTCGATGCCCGGCCGCCCGCGTCTCTACCTCGAGATCTTCCTGCTGTCGCTGGCGGTGATGCTCCTCGAGGTCAGCTACACCCGGATCTTCAGCTTCAAGCTGGTCTACTACTTCACCTACCTGATCATCGGGATCGCGCTCCTGGGGATCGGGACCGGCGGTGTGCTGATCGCGCTGCTGCCGCGGCTGCGCGGGCGCTCGCCCGAGTCGCTCATCCCCGGCTGCGCGGCGCTCGGCGCCGCCGGCGTGCTGGTCGGGTACTTCGTGGTCGCGCGCGTGCAGCTGAACAGCTTCGACCTGGTCGGCGCGGTGCTGTCGCGCGACCTCGGCACCGCCGCGGTCGAAGGGGCGAAGCTGATCGCGATCTGCCTGGCGCTGTTCTGGCCGTTCCTGTTCGCGGGGCTGGCGATCGCGGCGATCTTCGCCGGCCGCACCGAGGCGGTGAACCGGCTGTACTTCGCGGACCTGCTCGGCGCCGCGCTGGGCTGCGCCGTCTGCGTGCCGGCGATGGTGCTGATCACGCCGCCGGGATGCGTGCTGCTGGCTGGTGCGGCCCTGGCCGGCGCCGGCGTGGCGCTGGCGATGCAGACGCAGCGCACGCTGCTGGCGCCGCTCGCGGGCGCCATCGTGCTCTGCCTGGGTGGCGCGGCCCTCGCATCACATCTGCCCGACGTCGTCGTCGATCACGTCAAGACGATGAGCCCGCAGGAGCTGCCGCAGCCGGTGTTCTCGCGCTGGCACCCGATCTTTCGCGTCGACGTGCTTGAGAACAAGCAGCCGGGCACCGACGGCCTCATGCTGGCACACGACGGCATGTGGGGCTCGGTGCTGCCGCACTACGACGGCGACGCCGCCGGCCTCACGCGCTACGACCAGAACCCGCGCTCGTATCCGTTCCGGCTGCTGCCGCCGGGCCCCGAGGTGGCGATCATCGGCGCCGCCGGCGGCAACGAGATCCTGGCGTCGCTCCACTTCGGCGCGAAGCACGTCACCGGCGTCGAGCTGAACCCGGTGACGGTCTCGCTGCTGACGCAGCACTTCGCCGACTACACCGGCCACGTCGCGTCCGACCCGCGCGTCTCGCTCATCAACGCCGAGGGCCGCGGCTTCCTGATGCGCGACGAGAAGCGCTACGACCTGATCTGGTTCGTGGCGCCCGACAGCTACGCCGCCATGAACGCCGCGACGTCGGGCGCGTACGTCCTGTCGGAGAGCTACCTCTACACCGAGGAGATGCTCACCGAGAGCCTGCGGAGCCTCACGCCCGGCGGCGTGGTCTGCACGCAGTTCGGCGAGCCGGCGTTCGAGCGCAAGCCGAACCGCACCCTGCGCTACCTCAACACCGCACGCGCGGCCTACGCGCGGCTCGGAATCGGCGACTTCCCCGGCCACGTGCTGCTGGCGACGGCGAAGGGCTTCGTGTTCACGACCTCGACCATCCTGCTGAAGCGCGAGCCCTTCACCGCCGACGAGATCGACCGGTTCGTACGCGCGACGGCGGAGATCCCCGGCGGCCAGGTGCGTCATGCGCCGGGCCAGCCGCCGGGCGAGCACGCCGCCAACAGCATCATCTCCGGGTCGCCGGCCGACCTGGCGCGCTTCCAGCACGATTACCCGTTCGACGTCTCGCCGGTCACCGACGACGCGCCGTTCTTCTGGCACTTCGTGTCCTTCCGCCAGGCGCTGCACCCCGCCGCGAGCCTGCAGAAGACCGCGCTGGAAGAAGGCATGGGCGAGCGCCTGCTGATCGTCATGCTGGTGGTCGTGACGCTGTTCGCGGCGGTGTTCCTGCTGGCGCCGCTGCTCACCAGCCGCGACCTGTGGCGCGAGATCCCGCACAAGGGCACGTCGCTGCTCTACTTCGCGGCGCTCGGCGTCGGGTTCATGTTCCTCGAGGTGAGCCTGATCCAGCGGCTGACGCTGTTCCTGGGCTTTCCGACCTACTCGCTGACCGTCACGCTCTGCGCCCTGCTGCTGTCGACGGGGCTCGGCAGCTGGCTCGGCGCGCAGACCCCGCTGCCCCGCAACCGGATGGCGCTCCGCCTCGGCGGCGCGCTCGTCCTGCTGGTCGCGTTCTACCTGCTGGCGCTGGCGCCGCTGGTCCACGCCGGCATCGGCTGGCCGCTCACGGCGCGCGTGCTGTTCACGATCGCGATCCTGACGCCGCTGGGCCTCTGCCTGGGGATGTTCATGCCGCTCGGGCTGCGCACCGTCGCCGGGCTGTCGGCGCACCCCGAGGCGTACGTCGCGTGGGCGTGGGCGGTGAACGGCTTCTGCTCGGTGGTGAGCTCGGTGCTGACGACGCTGTGCTCGATGATGTTCGGCTTCGACGTCGTCATGGTGATGGCCGTCGCGGTGTACGGGGTCGCGCTGTTCGCGTTGATGCGGTTGCCGGAGCCCCGCAGTCTCGACGTCGAGACGTAGGGCGATCCGGACTCCATGCCGGCGTCAGCGCGCCAGGCCGGTGACCAGCATCTCGCCGGTCGGGAGCAGCATCTGCCGCTCGCGCCACCGCGCCGGCAGCAACGACATGAGTCGCGCCACCAGCCGCGATTGCGCCGGGTTGGTGTCGCGCAGGCGCAGCGCGATGTACGACAGCGTGATCGGCTTGCGCGCCGGGATCGAGTCGACGACGGTGAAGCCCTCGCGGTCCAGCAGGCGGCTCACCGTCGTCCGGGCAAAGTAGTGGACGTGGTCCGGCGGCCAGTACTGGAACCACCAGCGGCCCATCGAGCGCGCCATCCAGCTGCGGACGTCGGGCAGCGTCAGCGCCAGGTGGCCGCCGGGCTGGAGCCAGTCGCGGGCGGCGCGGACGAAGGCCGCCGGATCGCGCAGGTGCTCGATGACGTCGAACGCGGCGACGACCGCGTACCGCTCCCGGGGACGGAAGTCCTCGATCGCCGTCTGGTGGATGCGAAGCCCACCGGCGCGGGCGATCTCCACGGCCTCGGCGGAGAGGTCGATGCCCTCGACGTCGTAGCCGGCGCGCGCCGCCGCGCGCAGGAACGCGCCGGTGCCACACCCGACCTCGAGCCAGCGGCCGGCGGGGGCCTTCTTCCGCACGTGCTCGAAGCGAGACACCGCGATCGCCTCGCGGATGTCCTCGGCGGCGGCGAAGGCCTTGTAGTAGCTCTCCGTGTAGCAGCGCGCCTGATGGGCGGTGAGATCGTCGGCGGAGGGGAGCGGAATCACCGAGACCATGCTGCAGTCGCTGCAGCGGGCGAAGCCGTAGCCGTGCTTGCGAAAGAGGTGGCGCCAGCGGAACCCGCCGCACACCACGCACAGATCTGCCGCCGCGACCGAGGACACGACGCTCGTCGTCTACCGACCCCGGCGGCCCCGGCGCAACCCTTTCGGCGTCACCGGTCGGCCGGCCTGCCCGGCCGGCGCATGGTGCCCGGCATGGCGGGCGGGGATGGGCCCCGGATCGGTCGGGAAGACGCCCGCCGCGGCTACGACGTCAGGATCTTCCACAGTACTTTCAGCCGGTAGCGCCACATCGGGGTGCCCGGCGGCGGCCCACCGTCGGGGCGGAGCCCGTCCTGGCGCGTGTAGCCATCGGTGGCGGAGCCGACCCGCTCCAGCGTGACCGTGAGATCCTGGTCGGGACGCGTCCACACCATGCGGCCGTCGGCGTCCAGCCGGCGGGTCACCTTGATCCTGCCGATGGTGAGCGGGATCGCGGGGACGATGAGGGGCCGCAGGACGAAGGTCCCGTCCTCGTAGCTCGCCACCGCGTGGATCGGCGTCGTGTAGTCGAAGACCGACACGTCGTGGACGCCGTTGGCGGCGGTCCCGTCGGCGCGCGCGTCGGCGATCGTGCCGCCGCCCATGTCGACGATCCGGTCGCCGCACTGCTCGATGCGTTCGACGTAGAACCAGATGTACGCGCCGGCGGGGACCGGCTGTCCGCCGCGCTCGGCGCGCAGCGTCTTCCAGATGCCGCGCAGGTCGGGAGCGCCGGCGATCAGCGGCTCGGTGCACCCGGCGAGGACCGGCGCCGGGAAGCTGGGGCCGTAGCCGCCGGGCGGGGTGTGGGCGATCGGGATGTCGCCGGCGCGCACCTCGCCGGGGCGGCGCGGCGTCGCGGCGGTCGGGGTGTCGTGAGGCGAGCACGACGCAACGACGATCGCCATCACGGCAGCGACGTGGAGATTGCGCGTCGTCAGAGCACGAACTCCACCTGGTTTCCCCTCGGTACGCGGACCGCGCCCGCCTAGCGTGGAAGGAACCGCCCTTCAACTCCGGACGAGGTCGCCGCCACGCCCGCGGAGCGGCATGCGCTCTGCCGCCCACCCGCTTACTGCACCGCATGCAGTGGAGCTAGATTCCTGATTCGAGAAGGCTCTGATGGAGGTGACGATGCCGAACCACACGGCGATGGTGACTCTGCTGGTAGTGCTCTTCTACTTCTTCATCGCGACCCGCGTCGCGGCCGCGCGCGGCCGGTACGGCATCAAGCTACCGGCCATGTCCGGCCATCCCGACTTCGAGCGGATCTACCGCGTACACATGAACCTGCTCGAATGGATGCCGATCTTCCTGCCGCTTTTGTGGCTGTGCGCGCTCTACTTCAGCGACGCGGCCGCGGCGGCGCTCGGGCTGGTCTGGATCGGTGGCCGCATCCTCTACTACATCGGGTACAGCCGGGCGGTGGAGAAGCGTCTTCCCGGTTTCGTCATCCAGTCCGGCGCGTGCGTGCTGCTGCTCATCGGCGCGGTCGTGGGGATCCTTCGTTCGACTCCATAGAGGCGACGCCACTGGCGCCGGCTCCGGCCGAAGCACCCCGCTCGTCCCGAGCCTGGTAGCGTCGCCGGGCGACGACGAGACCGACGCAGCCGGTCCAGGTCGGGAGCATGTCGGCGACGGGCACGAGCTCGATCGCGAACGTCGGCAGCAGCAGGACGTGGAAGCCCAGCAGCCACACCGTGAGGACCATCGCGACCAGATCGAGCACCTCGTCGGCGATCGGCCATCCGAGCGGGCCCAGCGTCAGCTGGGCTGCATCCGTCGCGATCGCGACCGCGAACGCGGCCGCGATCCGCCATGGCCGGAGTGGCGGGACACGCAGTAGCGGCCCGAGCCAGCGCGCGACCCGAGCGGGCAGCCAGGATGGCGGGCCGGCCGTGACGTCGGGCACCGTCGCCCACTAACAGAGCGCGGGCGGCGGTGAAACGCGACGCGGAGCCCCGCCGTGCCCGCGAGGGGCGCCACAAGCACGAACGCCCCGGCCGCACGTGGCGACCGGGGCGTCCGGACCTTCCCGTCTACTGCGGGATCACATCATTCCGGGCATGCCGCCCATGCCGCCCGGCATCCCGCCGCCCGGCATCGCCGGCTTGTCGTCCGGCTTCTCGGCGATCATCGCCTCGGTGGTCAGCAGCAGGCTCGCAACCGACGCCGCGTTCTGCAGCGCGGTGCGCACGACCTTGGTGGGGTCGATGATGCCCGCCTTGAGCATGTCCTCGTACTCGGTGGTCGCGGCGTTGAAGCCGAACGCACCCTTGCCGTTCTTGACCTTGTCGAGGACGATCGAGCCTTCCTCGCCCGCGTTGCGGGCGATGTTGCGCAGCGGCTCCTCGATCGCGCGGCGGACGATGTTGATGCCCACCTTCTCCTCGTCGTTGCCCTTGACGCGGTCCAGCGCGGCCTGCGAGCGGATCAGCGCGACGCCGCCGCCGGGGACGATGCCTTCCTCGACCGCGGCGCGGGTGGCGTGCATCGCGTCCTCGACGCGCGCCTTCTTCTCCTTCATCTCGATCTCGGTCGCCGCACCGACGCGGATGACCGCGACGCCGCCGACCAGCTTCGCCAGCCGCTCCTGCAGCTTCTCGCGATCGTAGTCGGAGGTGGTCTCCTCGATCTGGGCGCGGATCTGCTTCACCCGGCCCTCGATGTCGGCCTTCTTGCCGGCGCCGTCGATGACCGTGGTGTTGTCCTTGTCGATGACGATCCGCTTCGCCTTGCCCAGGTCCTGGAGCGTGACGTTCTCGAGCTTCACGCCCAGCTCCTCGGCGATCATCTTGCCGCCGGTGAGGATCGCGATGTCCTCGAGCATCGCCTTGCGGCGATCGCCGAAGCCCGGCGCCTTCACCGCGGCGACGTTGAGCGTGCCGCGGATCTTGTTCACCACCAGCGTGGCCAGCGCCTCGCCTTCGATGTCCTCGGCGACGATGAGCAGCGGCTTCCCGGCGCGCGCCACCTGCTCCAGGATCGGCAGCAGGTCCTTCATCGACGAGATCTTCTTCTCGTGGATCAGGATCAGCGCGTCCTGGATCTCGACCTCCATGCGGTCGGGGTTGGTGATGAAGTACGGGCTCAGGTAGCCGCGGTCGAACTGCATGCCCTCGACCACGTCGAGCTCGGTGTTGAGGCTCTTCGCCTCTTCCACCGTGATGACGCCTTCCTTGCCGACCTTCTCCATCGCCTCGGAGATGATCTCGCCGATGGTGCGGTCGTTGTTGGCCGAGATGGTGCCGACCTGGGCGATCTCGTCCTTGCCCTTGGTGGGCTTCGACAGGCTCTTGAGCTCGTCGATGATCGCGACGACGGCCTTGTCGATGCCGCGCTTGAGCGACATCGGGTCGTGGCCGGCGGCGACCATCTTGGCGCCCTCGGTGAAGATGGCGCGGGCGAGAACCGTCGCGGTGGTGGTGCCGTCGCCGGCCACGTCGGAGGTCTTCGAGGCGACCTCCTTCACCATCTGCGCGCCCATGTTCTCGAACTTGTCCTCGAGCTCGATCTCCTTGGCGACGGTGACGCCGTCCTTGGTGACGTTCGGAGCGCCGAAGGACTTCTCGAGCACGACGTTACGACCGCGCGGGCCCAGCGTGACCGTGACCGCGTCGGCGAGGATGTTGACGCCGCGCTGGATCTTGTCGCGCGCGTCCTGGCTGAACTTGACGACTTTGGCTGCCATGATTCCTCCTCAGCCTTCGACCACGCCGAGGACGTCGTCCTCGCGCAGGATGAGATGCTCGACGCCGTCCATCTTGATCTCGCTGCCGGAGTACTTCCCGAACAGGATGGTGTCGCCGACCTTCACGTCGACCGGCGTGACCTTGCCGTCGTCACCGATCTTGCCCTTCCCGACCGCGACCACCCTCCCCTGTTGGGGCTTCTCCTTCGCGGTATCGGGGATGATGATTCCGCCCTTGGTCTTCTCCTCGGATTCGTCGATCCGCTTCACGAGGATGCGGTCCTGGAGAGGCCTGATCTTCATGCCCATCGTTTCTCCTTCTCTAAAGTGTGTTGGCGAAACCGGGAGTCATGCCCGGAACGCAAAGCGGCGGCAAGGTAGGCCCGGATCGGCTGGCGTCAAGGGGGGCGGCGGGCGCGTTCGGCGCCGCCGGTCTTTCCCGGCCTCGGCCCGGGTCAGCGCTCGAGCTTGCGGCGCTCCTCGTCGTAGAAGCGGCGGTACTGGACGTCCCATTCGCGGCTGCCGAGGGGGACGCGCTTCGGGATGCGGGCTCTGGCCAGGGCGTCCAGGCGTTCGTCCAGGGAGAACTCGTCGGACAGGGACTTCTTCACTGCCGCCAGGAAGAGCCGCTCGTTGCGGACCTCGGCGAACTTTTCCGTCTGGAAGAGCTTCTGGATGGCGTGGGCCAGCCAGGACAGGCGGGCTTCGGAGAGGTTCATAGGGCGAAGCCGCGGTCCTTGGCGATCTTCTGCTTCATGAGGAGCTCGACCTTGCGGAGGTCGATCTCGTCACGACGGACGCCGGCGACGCCGGTGCGCATGAGCTTCTCGGCTTCCGCCTTCGCGACCTGCTCGATCTCGGCCTCTTCGTCGAAGTTTCGATTGAGGAGCGCGATCACGCGGGCGCGAATCACGTCTTCGCCGGCCTTCAGCGTGACGAACTCGGCGCCGGCGAGGCGGCGGATCAGGCGATCGGCCAGCCGTTCGATCTGTCCTGGCGAAGGCCGCATCGACCCTGGTTCTACGAGGGCGACGGAGCGCGGGCAACCGGCATTCGAAGGGCCGATTCGGATTGACTCCGCGGGGGGGCGTCGATATGCGCTCGACCCTTGAACGGTAGTCGGAGCGTGCAGTTTTCCCGGCTCCGCGCCGGGGACGTGGTGGCCGTGGTGGCGCCGGGATCGGCGGTCGATCCGGACTGTCTGGAACGCGGGCTGCGCGAGCTCGAAGGACTCGGCTTCCGGCCGCGGCTCGGGGCCCACGTCGCGACACGCATCCCCTATCTCGATCTGGCGGGCAGCGACGACGCGCGACGCGCCGACCTCCAGGCTGCGCTCGACGACACCGATGTCGCGGCCGTCATGTGCGCCCGCGGCGGCTATGGCTGCCAGCGCATCCTTCGCGACGTCGACCTGTCCGGGCTCCGTCGCCGCCCGAAGCCGGTGATCGGGTACAGCGACGTGTCGCCGCTGCTGCAGTCCATCGTTCGTGGCGGCCTGGTCGCGGTGCACGGGCCGATGGTCGGGGCCGACCTGGCGCGTGGCCTGACGCCCCGGTCGCGCGACCACCTGCTGTCGCTGCTCACCGATCCGACCTACCTGTGGACGATGCCGGTGCCCGAGCCGGTGCGTCCCGGTCGCGCCGAGGGCCGGCTGGTCGGCGGCTGCCTGGCGGTGCTGGTGAGCACGCTCGGGACGACCACGGCGCCCGACTGGGCCAACGACATCCTCTTCCTCGAGGACATCGGCGAGAAGCCGTACGAGCTGGACCGCATGCTGGTGCAGGCGCGCCAGGCGGGCTGGTTCGATCGCATCGCGGGCGTCGTCTTCGGGACGATGGAGGCGTGCGATCCAGCGGACGGCGTGTCGCCGCTCGACGTGGCGCGCAACTTCTTCGCCAACGCGTACTTCCCCGTCGGCTTCGGGATCGCCGCGGGACATCGTCGTGGCGCGAGCGACGTCGAGCAGATGGCGCTGCCGCTCGGAACCCGCGTCGCGCTCGACGTCGACGCCGGCACGCTGTCCGCCCTCGAGCCGGCGGCCAAGGAGGCCGCGTGAGCGGCCGAGGTCCATCGGAGCACGGCGCCGGGTGCGCGACGGCGCAGCCGCATTCGAACCCATGAGCTTCGACGGGCTCGCGCGCGTCATCGACGACGCCATCGGCCGCGGCGCCTTCCCCGGGGCCGTGATCCTGGTGGCGCAGGGCGGGAAGGTGCGCTTCCACCAGGCGTTCGGCGCGCGCTCGCTCGGCCCGGACCGGCCGCCGATGGCGCCCGACACCGTCTTCGACGTGTCGTCGCTCACCAAGGCGCTGGCGACCACGACCGCGATCATGCTGCTGGTGCGCGAAAATCGCCTGCGGCTCGACGACCGCATCAGCCGCTACCTCCCGAACTTCGGCGTGCACGGCAAGAGCCCGATCACGATCCGCGACTGCCTCGCGCACTGCGCCGGGTTCGCCGCCCACCGGCCGTACTGGAAGGAGATCGCGCGCGGCGAGCGGAGCGGGCGGCTCAACTTCGTCGCGTCGCATGGGGCGAAGGACTGGGTCTACGAGCAGCTCGACCGCGAGCGCGTCGAGTACGCGCCGGCCTCGCGCAGCGTCTACTCCGACCTCGGATTCATGCTGCTGGGCGAGCTGGTCGAGCTGATCGCCCACGCCTCGCTCGACCGCTTCTGCGCCGACCGCATCTTCCGGCCCCTCGGCCTGCGCGCGACCGCATTCATCGACCTGACGCAGCTGCGCCTCCGAAAGCTGTCCACCGTCTCGGCGATGATCGCGCCCACCGAGAAGTGTGCGTGGCGCGACCGCATCCTGTGCGGCGAGGTGCACGACGAGAACGCGTACGCGATGGGCGGCGTCGCCGGGCACGCCGGGCTGTTCACCAACGCCGTCGACGTCGACATGCTGCTGCAGGTCCTGCAGGCATGTCATCGCGGCGACGACGACTTCGTGCCGTCGCAGATCATGCGCGAGTTCTGGCGGCGCGACGGGCGCGTCGCCGAGTCGAGCTGGGCGCTCGGCTGGGACACGCCGTCGGCGAGCGGCTATTCCAGCGCCGGCGCGCGCATCGGCCGCGACGCCGTCGGCCATCTCGGATTCACCGGGACGTCGATCTGGGTCGACCTGTCGCGGCAGGCGCACGTCGTGTTCCTCACCAACCGCATCCATCCGACGCGCACCAACGAACAGATCCGCGAGGTGCGGCCGCGCGTCCACGACGCGGCCATGGAGGCGCTCGACTCATGAGGATCCACATGATCGCGGCGTGCGGCGTCGGCATGAGCGCGCTCGCCGTGCTGCTGCGCGACGCCGGCCACGCCGTGACGGCGTCCGACGAGCAATCCTACCCGCCCGCCAGCGACGTGCTGCGCGAGGCCGGCGTCGATCTCCGCATCGGCTGGGATCCGGCGCACCTCGAAGGCGCAGAGCTGGTCGTGTGCGGCAACGCCGTACGGCGCGGCAACCCGGAGGCGGCCGCCGCGGAAGCGTCCGGCGTCCGGATGGTGTCGTTCCCGCAGGCCCTGGGCGAGCTGTTCCTCGCGGGGAGGCGCTCGGCGGTGGTCGCCGGCACGCACGGCAAGACGACCTCGACGTCGATGCTGGCGTGGGTGCTGTCGCGCTGCGGCCGCGATCCCGGGTTCCTGGTCGGCGGCGTGCCGGTGAACCTGGGCGTGAGCGCGGCGCTGGGACGCGGCGAGTGGTTCGTCGTCGAGGGCGACGAGTACGACTCGGCGTACTTCGACAAGCGGCCGAAGTTCATCCACTACCGGCCCCAGCTCGTGCTGCTGAACGCGGTCGAGTTCGACCACGCCGACATCTACCGCGACCTGGCGCACGTGCAGCAGTCGTTCCGCGACCTGCTGGCGTTGCTGCCGGCCGGCGCGCCGCTGATCGCATGCGGCGATTTCCCGGCGCTGGAGGGCGTGCTGCGCGGCGCCACGGCGCGCATCGTTCGCTTCGGCCTCGGCGAGGCGAACGACTGGCGGGTCGCCGATCTCACCGACGACGGCCAGACCTGCTTCACGGTTCGCCGGCGCGGCGAGCCGGTGGTGCGGGTCGCGCTGCGGATTCCCGGCGCGATCAACGCGCGCAACGCGCTCGGCGTGCTGCTGTCCGCGCACGAGGCGGGCGTTCCGTTCGCGGACGCCGCCGCCGCGCTCGCCGACTTCCGCGGCGTGCGGCGGCGGCAGGAGATCGTCGGCGAGGCCGGCGGCATCACGGTGATCGACGACTTCGCGCACCATCCCACCGCCGTCGCCGGTACGCTGGCGGCGCTGCGGCTGCGCTATCCGGGGCGGCGGCTGCGCGCGGTCTTCGAGCCGCGCTCGAACACCAGCCGCCGGCGTGTCTTCCAGCGCGAGTTCGTGGACGCGCTGGCGCTCGCCGACGACACCGTCCTGGCCGCGGTCTTCACCAAGGCGAGCGATCCGATCCCCGTGGATGAGCGGCTCGCACCCGAGACCATCGTCGACGAATTGCGCGCGACCGGGCACGAGGCCCGGACGATCGACGGCGTGCCGGCGATCCAGGACTACCTGCTGGAGAGCAGCCGGCGAGGTGACGTCGTAGCGATCATGTCGAACGGCGCCTTCGGCGGGCTGCCGCGCTTGCTGGCGCAGGCGCTGTCCGAGCGGTACGGCGCAACGACTTGACGGGCCGGCCGGACGCCCGGAGCATCACCGGGTGAGCGACATCGGCCAACGCGGCGCCGAGGTCCGCGCCACGGTCGCGGCGGCGGCCGCGCGCGGCGGCCGGCCCGCCGCGGACGTGACGATCGTCGCGGTGACCAAGACCTTTCCCCCGGCGACCGTCGTGACGGTGCGCGACGCCGGCTTCGGCGACGTCGGCGAGAACTACGTCCAGGAAGGACGCGCCAAGCGCGCCGCGCTGGCTGACCTGCCGCAACCGCGCTGGCATCTCATCGGCGGGCTGCAGCGCAACAAGGTCCGGCACGCGGTCGCGACGTTCGACCGCATCCACACCGTCGATTCGGCGGACCTGGGTCGGGCGATCGCCGACGAGGCGTCCCGCCTCGGCCGTCGCATGCCTGCGCTGGTGCAGGTGAACGTCGCCGCCGACCCGGCGAAGCGTGGCGCCGCGCCCGACGCCGTCGCCGACCTGCTCCGTACTCTCGCGGCGTTGCCCGGACTCGCCGTCGACGGCCTGATGACCATCGGCCCGCTCGACGAGACGCCGGACCAGACCCGCGCCCACTTCCGCGCCCTGCGGGGGCTGCGCGACGACCTGGCACGCACCGTCGGAGTTGAACTCCCCCACCTCTCCATGGGAATGAGCGACGACTTCGCGATCGCCGTCGAGGAAGGCGCGACGTTCGTGCGGCTCGGGCGTGCATTGCTGGGCGAGCGGACGGCTGGGCCCTGGCGGGAGGGGGCATGAGGAAGATCGGGTTCATCGGGGCCGGCAACATGGCGGGGGCCCTGATCAAGGGCCTCCTGCAGGCGGGCGTGTGCGACGCCGGCGACATCGCCGTGAGCGACGTGTCGGCGGAACAGGTCGCGCGGCTGCGCCGGAAGTACAAGGTCGCGGCGGCCTCCGACAACGCGACGCTGGTGCGCTCGTCGCGGATCGTCTTCCTGTCGGTGAAGCCGCAGATCATGGCCGAGGTGCTCGACGACATCCGCCCGGCCGCCGACGCGCGCCGGCTCTTCATCTCGATCGCCGCAGGCTTTCCGCTGGCGCGGCTGTCGGCGGGACTCGGACGCGAGGCGCGGGTCGTGCGCGTCATGCCGAACACGCCGGCCTTGATCGGAGAAGGGATGTCGGTCGCCGTCGCCGGCAAGAAGGCGACCGCGGCAGACATGAAGACCACGCTGCGTCTCTTCCGTGCGGTCGGCGAGGCGGTGGCCGTGAAGGAAGAGCGCCTGATCGACCCGGTCACCGCGGTGTCGGGGAGCGGGCCCGCGTTCGTGTACCTGTTCGCCGAGCATCTCATCGAGGGCGGCGTGCGCGCCGGGCTGACGCCGGCGCTGGCGGCCGAGCTGACCTTCCAGACGATCCGCGGCGCGGCCGGCATGCTGCGGCAGGCGGGGCTGTCGCCCCGCGAGCTGCGCGAGATGGTGACCTCGCCCGGCGGCACGACGCTGGCCGGGCTCACCGCGCTGCACGCGCATTCCTTCGGAGGTGCGCTCGAAGCCGCCGTCGACGCGGCCACGCGCCGCGCCCGCGAGCTGGCGGCGAGCTGAGGAGGTCGGGATGTCGATCCTCGCCCGCAACATAGTCCTCGCGATCGCGATGACCCTCGAGGCCCTGCTGAATCTCTACTGGTGGATCCTGCTGATCGCGGTCCTGATCACCTGGATCAGTCCGGACCCGCGCAATCCGATCGTGCGGTTCCTGCGCAACGTCACGGAACCCGTACTGTACCAGGTGCGACGCACTCTGCCGTTCGTCGTCGTCGGCGGTCTGGACCTCTCGCCGATCGTCGTCTTCCTGGGGATCGAGGTCGTGAATCGCGTCGTGGTCGACACTCTGCGCCAGGTCGCGTTCCAGATGGCGTCGGCGGGCATCGGTTGGCTCACGGGTGCGTGAGAACGGCTGGGTGCGCGACGTGACCGGCGGCGCGGTCCTGCGGGTGCACGCGCGGCCGGGGGCGAAGCGGTCGGCGACCTGTGGGCTGCACGGCGACGCGGTCGCGGTCCGGATCGCGGCGAAACCGGTCGCGGGGGCGGCCAACGCTGCGCTGATCGGCTTCCTGGCCGAAGCGCTCGGTGTCCCTGCCGGACGGATATCGCTCGAGCTCGGGACACACGGCCGTGAGAAACAGGTCCGCATAGCGGGGCTCACCGCCCACGATGTGGCCGCCCGGCTGGGACTCGCTGCGGTTGACACTACAGGGGGCGGTGCTTAACCGCAGTGGAGTCGATGCCGACGTACGAGTACCAGTGCAGCAAGTGCGGCGTGTTCGAGGTGAGCCAGCGCATCACCGAGGACGCCCTGACCAAGTGTCCGACCTGCAAGCGCAAGGTGCAGCGGCTGATCTCGGCGGCGAACTTCGCCTTCAAGGGCAGCGGCTGGTACGTCACCGACTACGCCCGCAAGGGTAAAGGGACGGACAAGGGCGGCGAAGCGTCGTCCTCCAACGGCGGCGACGGCGGCAAGGGCGAGAAGTCGTCCACCGGCGACACGAAGTCCGAGTCGAAGCCGTCCACGCCCGCGCCGTCGAGCGGCGGCAGCAGCGACAAGTAGGGCTTGGCCCCCACCGTCCTCGTCGGCGCCGACACCGGCGGGACCTTCACCGACCTGGTGGCCGTGGTCGGGGGACGGTTGGTCGTCGCGAAGGCCCGCTCCACGCCCGAGCGGCCGGACGACGCGGTGCTGGAGGCGTTGCGCACGATCGTCCCCCCCGGGACGGCGGTCCGCCTGCACTACGGCTCGACCGTCGCAACCAACGCGCTGCTCGAGCGGCGCGGCGCGCGCGTGCTGCTGGTCACGACGGCTGGCTTCGAGGACGTGCTCGAGATCGGCCGTCAGGATCGGCCGGATCTCTACGCGCTCGAGCCGACCCGACGGCCGGTGCTGGTGCCGTCCCGACTGCGGCTCGGAGTGCGCGAGCGCGCGCTCGCCGACGGACGCATCGCCGTGCCGCTCGCGGCCGGCGCGCTGCGAGCGGTCGTCCGTGCCGCCCGGCGCGTCGACGCGGTGGCGATCTGCTTCCTCCACAGCTACGTCGCTCCGCAGCACGAGCGCCGCATCGAGCGCGCGCTGCGCGGGCTGGGGCTGCACGTCACCGCGTCGCACCGCCTGCTGCGCGAGTACCGCGAGTACGAGCGCACCGCGACCACGGTGGTGAACGCGTACGTCGGTCCGCCGATGGCGCGCCACCTGCGCGGCCTGGCGCGGCGCGTCCGCGGCGCGCTGCACGTGATGCAGTCGAACGGCGGACTGATCGACGCCGCGACCGCGGGTCGCGAGGCGGTGCGTACGGTGCTCTCCGGTCCCGCGGGCGGCGTGGTCGGGGCGACCGCGATCGCGCGCGCCGCCGGGGTCACGCGCCTCATCACGTTCGACATGGGCGGAACGTCGACCGACACGAGCGTCGTCGACGGCGTGGCACGTCCGCGCACCGACACCGTGATCGACGAGCTGCCGATCCGCGTGCCGACGCTCGACATCCACACCGTCGGCGCCGGCGGCGGTTCGCTGGCGCGCATCGACGCCGGCGGGGCGCTGCGCGTCGGCCCCGAGAGCGCGGGCGCCGACCCCGGTCCCGCGTGCTACGGACGCGGCACGCTGCCGACGGTCACGGACGCGCACCTGGTGCTCGGCCGGCTGGCCTGGGACCGGTTCCTGGGCGGCACGTTCCGGCTCGACCCGGCGCGCGCGCAGGCTGCGATCGAGCCGCTCGCGCGCCGGCTCGGGTGGAGCGTCGCCGCGGCGGCAGAGGGCATCGTCGCGGTCGCGAATGCCGCGATGGAGCGCGCCGTGCGCGTGATCACGATCGAGCGCGGTCTCGACCCGCGCGCGTTCACGCTGGCGCCGTTCGGCGGCGCGGGCGGGCTGCACGGCGCGGAGCTGGCGGACGCGCTCGGCATCGCGGAGGTGTTCGTGCCACGCCACCCGGGACTCCTGTCCGCCTGGGGCATGCTCGCGGCGCCGACGATCCGCGACTTCAGCGCGACGCTGCGCACGACCGAGCCGCGGACCGCCGCGCTGCGGACACGCGTGCGGGCGCTGGAGCGGGCCGCGCGTCGTGCGCTGCCCGGTGCGACCGACGTCGAGCGTACGCTCGACGTCCGCTACGTCGGGCAGTCGTACGAGGTGAACGTGCCGTTCGGCATGGCGTGGCGCGAGACGTTCCATGCCGCGCACGAACGCCGCTTCGGCCACGCCGATCCGGCGCGCGCGGTGGAGGTCGTCACGCTGCGCGTGCGCGTCCGCGGCGACGGCGTGCTGCCGCCGACCCCGCGGCCGCGCCAGCGGCGGTCGGCCGCGCCGCTCGCGACGCGAACGGTCCGCGTCGGCGGGCGTGCGACCCAGGCGGCGGTGTACGAGCGCGACGCCCTCGGCGCCGGGCAGAAGATCGCCGGTCCCGCGGTCATCTGCGAGTACAGCGCGACCACGTTCGTGCCGCCGTCGTGGCGGCTCGAGGTCGACCGGCACGGCAACCTGCGGATGGAGCGCCGTCGTGGCTGAGTTGAACGCCGTCGAGTTGGAGCTGGCGCATCACCGCCTGGTGGGGATCGCCGAGGAGATGGGCGTCGTGCTCGGCCGCACGGCGTCGTCGCCCAACATCAAGGAGCGGCGCGACTACTCCTGCGCGGTGTTCGACGGCGACGGCGGCCTGGTCGCACAGGCGGCGCACATCCCCGTGCACCTGGGCTCGACGCCGCTGTCGGTGCAGGCCGCGATCGCGGCGGTCGACATGGCGCCCGGCGACGTCGTCGTGCTGAACGATCCGTTCGCCGGCGGCACGCACCTTCCCGACGTGACGGTCGTGATGCCGGTGTTTGCCCGCGGCACCCGCCGGCCGCTCGCGTACGTCGCCAATCGCGCCCACCACGCCGACATCGGCGGCATGTCGCCCGGGTCGATGCCGCTCGGCACCGAGATCTATCAGGAGGGCTTCCGCCTGCCGCCCGTGAAGCTCGTCGCCGGCGGCCGGATCGTGCGGGACGTGTGGACGCTGTTTCTGGCCAACACGCGCGTGCTGCCGGAGCGGGAGGGCGATCTGCGCGCTCAATGGGCGGCACTGCGCGTGGGCGCGGACCGGCTCCGGTCGCTGGCCTCCACCGCCGGCCGGTCGCACCTGGGACGCGCGATGCGCGCGTTGCAGCGCTACTCGGAGAGCCTCATGCGCGCCACGCTGCGCGAGATCCCGGCCGGCGTGTACCGGGCGCGTGACGTGCTCGACGACGACGGCATGGGCACGACCGACGTCGCCATCGCGGTGACGATCCGGATCGGCCGCGGCGCGGCGCACGTCGACTTCGCCGGCAGCGCGCCGCAGGTACGCGGCCCGCTCAACGCCAACCTCGCCGTCACCCGTTCCGCGGTGCTGTACGTCTTTTCGCTGCTGGCGCGCGAGCGCATTCCGGCGAACGAGGGCCTGGCGCGCCCGCTCACGATCACCGCACCCGAGGGCTCGGTCGTGAACGCGCTGTTCCCCGCCGCGGTCGCGGGCGGCAACGTCGAGACCTCGCAGCGCCTGGTCGACGTGCTGCTGCGCGCGCTGGCGCACGCGCTGCCCGACCGGATTCCGGCAGCGAGCTGCGGCTCGATGAACAACGTCGCCCTGGGCGGCGTCCACGAGGGCCGCGCCTTCGCGTACTACGAGACCGTCGCCGGCGGCGCCGGCGGCGGACCGGAGCGCGCGGGCCTGTCCGCAGTGCACACGCACATGACCAACACCCGCAACACGCCGGTCGAAGCGTTGGAAGCGTACTACCCGCTGCGCGTGCACCGCTACGCCATCCGCCGCGGCTCGGGCGGGCGCGGTCGCCATCACGGTGGCGACGGCGTCGTGCGCGAGCTGGAGTTCCTGGTTCCGAGCCGCGTCACCGTGCTCGGAGAACGACGGACGCACCGACCGTTCGGGATCGCGGGCGGGGAGCCAGGACGCGCGGGACACGAAACCCTGGTCCGCGACGGACGCTCGGTCGGCCTGCCCGGCAAGACGGCGATCGACGCCCTCCCTGGCGATCGACTGCGGGTCGAAACGCCGGGCGGCGGCGGCTACGGCCGTCGCCCCCGGCGCTGACTTCAGGCTGCCTTGGACTTGCGCTGCGCGTCGGCGAGCTTGTGCTCGAGGTCGTCGATGCGACGGGTGAGCGCGTCGAGCTCGTCCTGGCGGACCAGGCGGAGACGCTGCACCGCGAGCTCACCCAGACGCGTGAGCTGCTCGGCGACCAGACCGGCCACCTGGGTGCGGCGGCTCTCGATCTCCTTGGCGGCCTGTTCGGCACGCTCGCGCACGGTCGACTGGAGCTTGCGCCCCTCTTCGATCGCACGCGCCACCACCGGCTGCCGCTCGGCGATCGCCTGCGCGTCCTTCCGCAGCTGGCCGACCAGCTTCTGACCTTCGGCCTGCAGGCGGGCGACCCGGGCGCGGACCTCGTCCAACGAGAGCGTGCGGGCTGTGTTCTGTGCCATGGCTACTCCTCCTGACGCATCGTGTTAGCGTCCGGTGGAGACCTACGCATCGCGTCACCGCGAGTCAACCCCCGTGTGATTACCGGGGCCGGGTGAAATGCAGCACGCCGTCGACGGCGACCAGCCGGTCTCCGATGTCGGCCGCCGCCACCCCGTGGCGGCCGACCGCATGCGCGACCAGGGCCTCGCTCGACCGGAACCGGCCGCCGTCGAGGTCGCATACGTACGGATCGCGATCGATGGCGACCGTACCCGGGACGGCATGGTGCGACGTCCCGCCGAACCAGTACACGTCCTCGTGCGGCCGGGGATCGACCGGCACGACGATGTCGAGGCCGCTGCGCCGGCCGCGGTCCTCCGCCAGCGCCGGGCAGGTCGCGACCACGAGGAGCACGATTCCGCGCCAGATCCGCACGCGCCCTCGACGCTACGACCCGCGTCCCCGAGTCTCAACCGCACGGCACTCGCGTTGACGGTGCCGATGAATCGGGTTAGGAGCCCATCCTTCGCGCAAATCGCGCGTTTCCGGTCGCATAGCTCAGCTGGTTAGAGCGCCTGCCTCACATGCAGGAGGTCCGTGGTTCGACTCCACGTGCGACCACTTCGGCGGTTCGTTCCGGCGTGATCTCGGTCCGCGCTCTCGAGAAGAGCTACCAGCAGGGTGAGCAGCGGGTCGCCGCGCTGGCGGGCGTCGACCTGACGATCGGCGACGGCGAGTTCATCGCGATCGTCGGTCCCAGTGGCTCGGGCAAGAGCACCCTGCTCCATCTCCTGGGCGGCCTCGACACCCCGAGCCGCGGCGAGATCGAGATCGACGGCGTGCCCTTGTCGCGCATGTCGGACGACGAGCTGACGATCTTCCGGCGTCGCAAGATCGGCTTCGTGTTCCAGTTCTTCAACCTGCTGCCGACGCTGTCGGCGGAGGAGAACGTCGGACTGCCGCTCGCGCTCGATGGCCGCCGCCCGCGCGACGTGCAGCCGCTGGTCGAGGCGGCGCTGGCGCAGGTCGGCCTCGCCCACCGCCGCCGTCACCGCCCCGACGAGCTGTCCGGCGGCGAGATGCAGCGGGTCGCCATCGCGCGCGCCCTGGTGGTGTCGCCGGCGCTGGTCCTGGCCGACGAGCCGACCGGCAACCTGGACTCGGCGACCGGGAAGCAGATCCTCGAGCTGCTTCGCGATGCGAACCAGCGGGGGACGACGATCGTGCTCGTGACGCACGATCTGCAAGCGGCCTCGTGGGCGCGCCGCCAGATCACCATCCGCGACGGCCGGGTGGCGGGGGACGTGCGGGCCGCCTGAATCGCGCCGGGGGTGCGGCGCGCCGTTCGCTCGACGCGACTACCAGCCGGCGAGGTCGGCCGCGCGCAGACGGTGGTAGACCGCTTCGCCGAGGAACGCGCGGTCGAACACGGCGCGGCGCCACCAGAGCTGGAGGTCGTATTCCCAGGTGAAGCCGATGCCGCCGTGCAGCTCGATCGCGTAGCGCGTGACGTGATCGTAGAGGTCGGTCATGTGCGCCTTCACGATCGCGGCGTGACGCTCGGATTTGTCGCGGATGTGGTCGAAGGCGTGGGCGGCGTACCAGCACAGCGACAGCGACGGCGCCAGGTCGGTGGCGAGGTCTGCCAGCTGGTGCTTCACGCCCTGGAAGGCGCCGATGATCTGGCCGAACTGCTCACGGGTGAGCGCGTAGCGGACCGTCATGTCGAGGCAGCGGTTGGCGCCGCCGTAGCAGTCCATCGCCAGCATGACGAGGCCGGCGTCGCGGGCGCGGTCGATCGGGCCGCGGCCGGACGCGATCCGGCGGGCCGGGGTGTCGCTGAACTGCACCAGCGACAGCCGGCGGGTCATGTCGATGCCCTTCAGCTCGGTCGTCGTCAGACCGGGGGCACCACGTTCGACGACGAACAGGCCCGGGCCCTCCTCGTCGTGGGCGGCGACCACGATCGCATCCGCGGTGTCGGCATAGGGCACCAGCGGCTTCTCGCCGGTGATGCGCCGGTCGCGTACGCGGGTGGTGAGCTTCGCGGCATCCCACTCACCGAGGCCCTCGCCGAGGGCGTACGTCAGCACCGCGTCGCCGGTCGCGACCGCGGGCAGCCAGCGGCGCTGTGCCTCCTGGTCGCCGCTCTCGCGCAGGGCGACGACGCCCATCTGCGTCGCCAGGAACGGTCCCGGCGTACAGTTCCAGCCCAGCTCCTCGGCCGCCAGTGCTATGTCGAGCAGCTCCAGCTCCGAGCCACCCAGGTCGGCCGGAACGTAGAGCCCGTGCACGCCGAGATCGGCGAGGCCCTTCCAGAGGTCGGCGTCGTGGCCCGAGACGCTCTCCATGACGGAGCGCACCCGGCTGGTCGGGCATTCGGCGTCGAGGTAGCGGCGGATCGTGTCCTTCAGCAGGAGCTGATCGTCGGAGAGTCCGAAATCCATCGCCCGGCTCCCACTACTTCCGCTGGTCGCGCGGCAGCCCGAGGCCGCGCTCCGCGATCACGTTGCGCTGGATGTTCGGCGCGCCGCCGCCGAGCGCCATGCCGAAGTACCACATGTAGGCGGTACCGAACATTCCCATCGCGGGGGCGTTCATCTCGCCGGGGGCGAGGCAGCCGCGGTCGCTCATCAGGTCCATCGCCAGCTTCGAGATGTGGTAGCCCAGCGTGGTGGTGTGCAGCTTGGTCACGAGACCGGCGAGGCCGGTCTCCTGGCCCTTGCCGCCGGCGGTGAGCAGCCGGAAGCCGTTGTACTCGGCGGCCAGCAACTCGCCTTCCAGCTCGACCAGGCGAGCACGGAAGATCGGATCGTCGATCGCGCGCTTGCCGCGGATCTCCACCGCCTGCGCCATCATCGCGACGCCGTCGAACGTGCGGCGCGCGAAGGTGGCGTTGCCGATCAGCGCGCGCTCGTTCTTGAGCGTCGAGCGGCTCACGTACCAGCCCTTGCCACGCTCGCCGACGATCGAGGTCGCCGGCACGCGCACGTTGTCGAAGAAGACCTCGTTGAAGTCGGCGTCGCCGGTGAGCTGCCGCAGCGGCCGCACGTCGATGCCCGGGGTCTTCATGTCGATCAGCATGTAGGTGATGCCGTCGTGCTTCGGGGCGTCGGGCTCGGTGCGCACCAGCGCGAACATCCAGTCGGCCTCGTGCGCGTTCGAGGTCCAGATCTTCTGCCCGTTCACCACCCAATGGTCGCCGTCGAGCACGCCCTTCGTCTTCAATGACGCCAGGTCGCTGCCCGCGTTCGGCTCGCTGTAGCCCTGGCACCACTTGATGTGACCGAGCAGCGTCGGCTCGACGAAGCGGCGCTTCTGGTCTTCGGTGCCGTGCGCCACCAGCGTCGGCGCCAGCATGCTGGGTCCTTGCCCCATGATCTCGAACGGCGCCTTCGCCTTGCGGAATTCCTCGGCGATGATGGTCGCCTTGAGCGGATCGGCGGGCTGCTCGCTGCCGCCGTATTGCTTCGGAATGCCGCGATAGAGGTAGCCGCGGGAAACCGCGAGCCGGCGGAACGCCGTCGCGCGCTCGTCGGTGCGGATCACGACCCCGGTCGACATCTCGTCCATGCCGGGGGGATTCGACGCCCGATCCTCGTCGGTCCAGTTGTCGGCGAGGAACTGCCGGACCTCGGCGCGGAAGCGCTCGTAATCTTCGGTGAAGGCTAGGTTCAACGTCCGTCTCCTGTCGGTGTGTGCGGGCGCCCGAAGTCGGAACGCATAGCAGCGGAACGACTCCCGGCTCAAGATTGCCGCATCGACCGCGACGGTGCGGCGGACCCTCCTCCATTGGGGCATCGTTCCCGCGTGAGGCGACGGAATCGACGCGTCGTCGCTGCTCGATGGCTCGGAACGGGTGGTACCGGGATCGAATGGCGCGAATCAGGGCGAATCGGCGACGACGCACCGGCGATTCTCGCCCCGTACGAGGACGGATTTCGTCCGATAGATCTGCGACGGGCGCACGCAGTGCAGGTATTTCAGGACTCGATCTCCACGGATTAGTGGATTGATTGGGCGGTGATTCTCAAGTACGACCCCGTTCGGGAGGAATTCCGGATGCCGCGCCAAAAGAGTCTCGTCACCGTGATCCGTGAGATGGTTCGCCAGGAGGTTCGCCAGGAGGTGAACTCCATGATGTCCGGCCTCCTCGGCAAGCAGGCCAAGACCGGGCGCCGCGGCCCCGGACGCCCGCCGGGGTCGAAGAACAAGCCCAAATCCTGAGAGGGCCGGGCGTTCAGCCCGGCATGTCGAGCAGAACGCGGCGCTGTGAGAACAGCCAGCGGCCGTCGCGCTTCACCAGCTCGTCCTCGTAGAACCCGGTCGTGATCTGCAGCGCGCCGGGACGTGGCCCGACCAGCGCGAGCACGTAGACGTGAGCCCGGGCGCGCTCGCTGTCGCCCTCGATGGTCACGTTCGTCGTGTAGTGCCGCATCATCTGGCCGACGCTCCTGAGCACCGCGACGAAGTTGCCGATGCCTTCGCTACCCGCGAACTGACCGAGCGGGCCGCAGTCGACGCGCGCATCGGGCGCGAACAGGCCCGGAAGGTCGTCCCAGCGCGGCTCGTCGATGCAGCGCGAATAGCGCGCGATGATTTCGATGATGTCGAGCCGATCCTCGGCCGAGAGCTTCGCCATGCGGGCTACGTACGCCACCTTGAATTCGGCCCGCAAGCGGGGGAGTCTGCTTCCCTTCGGAAGGAGGCAGCGTGGAGAGTCGATGGTCGGATCGCGAGGCGGCGGAGTACGTGGACCGCTACGCCGGCCGGTGGGGCGAAGCGCTGGCGCTGCGCGTGTACACGTCGCGGCTGATCGGCCGCGACCCCGACCTGGTGATGCACGGCGGCGGCAACACGTCGCTGAAGGGCACCGTCACCACCCTGGTCGGCGACCAGGTCGAGGCGCTCTTCATCAAGGGCAGCGGCTGGGACCTCGACGCCATCGAGCCGCCGGGTCTGCCCGCCGTCGACCTCGGCCACCTGCGCAAGCTCCGCAAGCTCGCCGAGCTGTCCGACGAGGAGATGGTGAATCAGCTCCGCACCCATCTCTTCGACGCCGGCGCGCCCAACCCGTCGGTCGAGACGCTGCTGCACGCCTTCCTTCCGCATCGTTTCATCGACCACTCGCACGCCGACATCGCGCTGGTGGTGACGAACCAGCCGCTCGCGATCGCCACCGAGATGGTGCGCGACGCCTTCGGGCCGCGCTGGGGCGTCGTGCCGTACGTCATGCCGGGCTTCGCGCTCGCGAAGCTGGCGGCCGAGGTCTACGAGAAGGACCCCGACGCCTGCGGGCTGGTGCTGCTGAACCACGGCCTGTTCACCTTCGCCGACGACGCGCGCACGGCCTACGAGCTGATGATCACCGGCGTCGATCGCGCCGAGCGCTACGTCCGGGCGCGTGAGAAGGAGGCACGACCGATCGTCGCGGTGCCGCGGACCTACCCCGACGACGGCCGCGCCGCCGCCGACGCGCTGGCTCGCATCGCCCCCGTGCTGCGGAGCGCGCTCGCCGAGCCGACCAGCACCGCCGACCAGCCGTGGCGGCGCATGGTGCTGGAATACCGCACCAGCGACGAGATCCTGTCGGCGCTCGCCCGTCCCGACGTCGCCGAGCTGGCCGACCGCGGCCCGCTCACGCCCGACCACGTCATCCGCACCAAGGGGCCGCACCTGGTGCTGCCGGGCGACCTGGCCCTGACCGACGACGAGCGCCTGCGGGCCCAGATCGGGGACGCGGTCGCCGCGTACCGCACCCGCTACGACGCCTACTTCGAGTCGAACCGCCACCGTGCCCGCGGCAAGGTCACGAAGCTCGACAGCTACCCGCGCGTCGCCCTGCTCCCCGGGCTCGGCATCGTCAGCGCCGGGCGCACCAAGGCCGACGCCCGCATCGCCGCCGACATCGCCGAACACACCGTCAGCGCGAAGGCGACCGCCAACACGATCGGCACCTACCAGGCGTTGAGCGACGGCGACCTGTTCGACATGGAGTACTGGAGCCTCGAGCAGGCGAAGCTCGGCAAGAGCAAGGACGCGCCGCTGGCAGGCCAGGTGGCGCTCGTCACCGGCGCCGTCGGCGCGATCGGCTACGGCATCTGCAAGCAGCTCATCGCCGCCGGCGCGCACGTCGTCGTGTCGGATCTCGATCCCGACCGCTGCAACGTCGCGGCGCGCGAGCTGGACCCGAAGAACAAAGGGGTGGCCCTACCGCTCGTCATGGACGTGACGAAGGAAGCATCGGTGCAGAGCGGCTTCGCCGCCGCCTGCCGCATGTTCGGCGGCCTCGACATCGTCGTCCTGAACGCCGGTGTCGCGCACGTCAGCTCGGTGGCGGACATGGATCCGGGCGCGTTCCGGCGCGTCGTCGAGGTGAACCTGGTCGGGTATTTCCTGGTCATGCACGAGGCCGTGCAGCTTCTGAAACGGCAGGGCATGGGCGGCCACGTGATCGTCAATTCGTCGAAGAACGTGTTCGGACCGGGCGCCGATTTCGGCGCCTACAGCGCGTCGAAGGCGGGCGGGCATCAACTCGGCAAGGTGGCCGCGCTGGAGCTGGCGGGGGCCGGCATCCGCGTCAACATGATCAACGCCGACGCGGTCTTCGGCGACGCCAAGCGGCCGTCGGGGCTGTGGGCCGAGGTCGGGCCGGCGCGCGCGAAGTCGCGCGGCCTCGATCCGAACGAGCTGCAGGAATACTACCGCAACCGGAACCTCCTGAAGGCGCTGGTCACGCCCGAGCACGTCGGCAACGCCGTCGTCTTCTTCGCCTCGAACCTCACGCCCACCACCGGCGCCACGCTGCCCGTCGACGGCGGCGTCGCCGACGCGTTCCCACGCTGAAAGGAGTCGCGCATGGCCGCCACCCCGCGTCTGGTCTGCCTCGACACCGACGACCTGCTGCACCAGAACACCGGCGAGTCGAACTACAACGAGAGCGCGTACTTCAACTGCTACGACCCCAAGGAGCGCATCGGCGGCTTCTTTCGCCTCGGCAATCGCCCGAACGAGGGCTACGCCGAGATGACGATCTGCCTCTACCTGCCCGACGGCCGCGTCGGCTTCATGTTCGCGCGCCCGAAGATCGCGAGCAACGAGCGCTTCGACGGCGGCGGCATGCGTTTCGACATCGAGCAGCCGATGCGCCGCCACCGCATCCGCTACGACGGCAACGTCTGCATCATGTCGCGTCCGCTCGACCTGCTCGACCCGAAGGCGGCGTTCACGCAGAACCCGCACCGCCCGTGCACCGTCGACCTCGCCTACGAGGCCGTGTCCGACGCGCACGGCGGCGAGCCGCGGGTCGAGAAGGACGGTCAGTGGGTGAGCGTGCAGGTCGAGAAGTCCGGCCAGGAGTTTGCCCGCGGCCACCTCGAGCAGCACGGCCACGCCACCGGCACGATCGCCGTCGACGGCACCACCTGGCAGGTCGACGGCTACGGCCTGCGCGACCGCTCGTGGGGCCCGCGCTACTGGCAGGGCCCGAAGTACTACCGCTGGCTGACGATGAACTTCGGCCCGACCGCCGGCATCGCCGGCGCGCTCACCGTGCAGCGCGACGATCGGGAGCTGACCGGCGGCTACATCTTCGCCGCCGGCCAGCCGACGCGGATCGTGAGCCGCGTCCAGGTCGAGTCGGAGTTCGAGGGCCCCGAGGAGCTGCACAAGCGCCTGCGCGTGACGCTCACCCCGCTCGACGGCAGCGCGCCGGAGCACGTCGAGGGCCGGGTGCTGGCGATGGTGCCGCTGCGCAACCGTCGCAACGGCGTGACGACGCGCATCGCCGAAGGTCTCACCGAGTGGCGCTGGGGCGATCGCGTCGGCTACGGCTGGTCCGAGTACCTCGATCATCGTGACTGATCTCGCCGCCGGGCTCGCCAGCTTTCTGTCGCAGGAGATCGGCGAGCCCGCGGAGGTACGCGACCTGCGGCGGCTGCCCGGCGGCGCGTCGCGCGAGATCTGGCGGTTCACGCTGGCGCGGCCGGGCCGCGCGCCCGAGCCGTTCGTGTTGCGCCGCGATCCGGCCGGCCACGTGATCGAGTCGTCGCGCGAGGGCGAATTCCGCCTGCTCCAGGTCGCGGAAGCGGCCGGCGTTCCGGTGCCGCGGGTGCACTGGTGCAGCCGTCCGGAGGTCGGCCTGGGTTCGTTCTTCGTGATGGATTTCGTCGAGGGCGAGACCATCGGCCGCAAGGTGCTGCGCGACGAGGCGCTCGCGGCGGCGCGCACCGCGCTGCCGGCGCAGCTCGCGACCGCGCTGGCGCGCATCCACCGCATGGACACCAGCACGCTCGGGTTTCTTTCCGCTCCTGTGGACGGCGTCAGTCCCGCGGCCGGCGAGCTCGATCGCTACGAGAAGATCCTGCGGCAGATCGCTCCCGACCCGCATCCCGCCTTCGAGCTGGCGTTCCGCTGGCTCGGACGCCGCGTACCGAATCCGGGCCGTCGCACCGTCGTGCACGGCGACTACCGCATCGGCAACGTGATCGTCGGCCCCGACGGCCTGCGCGCCGTCATCGACTGGGAGCTGTCGCACCTGGGCGATCCGATGGAGGACCTGGGTTGGCTGTGCGTGCGCTCGTGGCGGTTCGGCGCCGACGATCGTCCGGTGGGCGGTCTCTGCGATCGCGACACGCTCTTCCGCGCCTACGAGGCCGCGGGCGGCGACGCCGTCGACCCGGCCGTCGTCCGCTGGTGGGAGATCTTCGGCAACCTCAAGTGGGGCATCATCTGCATCATGCAGGCGCAGACGTTCCTGCACGGTGTCCCGAACGTCGAGCTCGCCAGCCTCGGCCGCCGCACCGTCGAGATGGAGCTGGAGCTCCTCGACCTGATGGAGGCCGACTGATGCAGGACCGACCCACCGCCATCGAACTGCTCGGCGCCGTCCGCACGTTCCTGGAGAGCGAGCTGATCCCGTCGCTCGAGGGCCGCAAGCGGTTCCACACGCTGGTGGCGGCGAACGTGCTGGCGATCGTCGAACGCGAGCTCGCCGGCGAGGAGGCGAGCCTGCTCGCGGAGTGGACGGGCCTGGCCAAGCTGCTCGGCGTCGACACCGACCCGCCGTCACGCCTCGAAGCGCTGCGCGCGAACGTCCGCGAGATGACCTCCGGCCTGGTCGACCGCATCCGCGCCGGCGACGCCGACGACGGCGACTACGCCCGGTCGGTCCGCGCCCACGTGCGGGCGACCGTCGTGGAAAAGCTTCGCGTCGCCAACCCCAGATACCTGCGGTGAGCCGGTCAGCCGGCGACGGCTTCCCGCACCGGCGACGGCTCCGGCGAATCCTCGAAGATGAACCGCGGCCGCGTCCGCAGCACCAGCACCGGCATGATCGACAGCGCCGCCAGACACGACAGCACCATCGCCAGCGGCATCAGCGTCCCGAAGATCCGCAGGCCGAGATACTTCGTGAACCCGAGCACCGAGAAGCCCGCGCCGATCGAGGCCGCGACGAACAGCACCGCGCGTCCCGACGCGTGCAGCGCGGCGTCCAGCGCCGCCGCGTCGTCGTGCGTCCGGCTGTGCTCCTCGCGCAGGCGATAGAGGAAGTAGATCGCATAGTCGGCGCCGACGCCCGCCGCCATCGCGATCACCGACGACGTCCCCATGTCGAGCTTCATCCCGGTCCAGCCCATGATGCCGGCGATCTCCAGCAGCGTGATGACGATCGGCAGGACGACGTACAGGCCGACCAGCGGCGAGCGCATCAGCACCGACGTCACGCCGTAGATCACCAGCAGCACCATCAGCATGTTGAGCATCTTGCCGTAGGTGGTGTGCTCCTGGACCGCGACGACCGTCGGCCCCGAGCCGCCGGCGACCATGACCTGCACGCCGTCGGGCAGCGGGTGCGCGTCGGCCCAGGCGCGCGTGCGGTCGAGCAGCGGACCGACGATCGCGGCGTCGTCGTCGGTCAAGTACGCCAGCACCACCGCCTTCGACTGGCTGCGGTCGGTGAAACGCTCGAACGCCGGCGACTCGCCGAGGAACAGCAGCTGCGACGTCAGCTCCTGCGAGTCGGGCAGCCGGTAGGGGTGCGGGTCGTCGCCGTTGAAGGTCTTGTGCAGCTCCTTCACCAGGTCGGCCATCGACGCCGTTCGCAGCACCACCGGCTCCGCCGCCAGCATCTCCTGCAGGTCCGACATGTGCTTCAGCACGTCGAGCCGCTTCATGCTGCCCGGATCGCCCTTGTACAGCATCGTCATCGTGACGGTGCCCTTGAAGTGCTCCTCGATCTTCTCGAGGTGGACACGCGGCAGCGAGTCCTTCGGCATGTACTCGCGCGTCGGACCGAACGTGCGGATCATCGGATAGGCGGCGAACGACAGCGCCAGCGCCGCGCACGTCCCGTAGATGACCGCCCGACCGCCGTTCTGCGTGATGCCGCGGTAGAGCGACGACAGCACCGCGTCGCTGAAGCCGCCGGCGACCGGCACCCGCCGCGGCGCCGGCAGCACCGCGCGCAGCGCGGGGATGAAGGTGAGCTCGAGGATCACGCAGCTGCCGATGCCGTACGCGCAGGTGAGGCCGAAGTTCGCGATCGATCGCACGCCGAACAGCGCCAGCGACGCGAATCCCAGCGCCGCGGTTAGCCCGGCGGCCACCATCACCGGCCCGACCGCGACGGTGGAGACCACGACGGCTTCCTTGTTGTCGTGCAGCCGCACGACCTCTTCGGCATAGCGCTTCAGCATCTGCGCCGAGTGCCCGGACGCGACCGCGATCATCAGGATCGGCGCCGCGACGTTCCAGCTGTCGATCACGATGCCGGTGTGGCCCATCAGCCCCAGCGCCCAGACGGAGCTGAGGACGCCGGTCAGCATGGGAATCACCATCCCCTGCAGGTTGCGGAAGGAGAACAGCAGGATGACGGCGATGACGACGAACGTGATCGGGATGCTGGTGGCGACCGTCTGCGACTGACCGACGTCGAGGTACGCCATCATCGGCTCGCCCGCCATGAAGAAGTCGACGCCGCGGTCCTTGAACTGGTCCGCCAGGCCCATCGCGGAGCGCGCCAGCTCGAACGCCTGCGGCCCGGTCCAGAAATCGAGGATCACCAGCGCGGCGCGCTCGTCGTCGGTCACCAGCATGCCGCGCAGCTGCGGCGACTCGTTCAGCTTCTTCTTGAGCGCGTCGATCTCCGCCGGCGTCTGCGGCACGTCGCGCATCAGGTAGTCGACGGAGATCGAGCCGCCCGACTCCTCGGCGTGCCGGACCCCCGGCGCCGCCAGGCTCACGACGTTCTGCGCGATGATGTTCGGCAGCTTGAGCGCGCCCAGGGTGAATTCCTTGACGACCGACAGCACCTCGGGCCGCCACACGGTGCCGCCGTCGCGCGGCACGACCGCCGTGATGAGCGTGTTGCGGCCGCCGAACTCCGCACGGATCTCCTTGTCGATGCGGATGAACGGGTGGTTGTCGGGGAGGCTCGCCTCGATGTTGAACTCGGCGCGCAGCTTGTAGATGCCGGAGCCGATCAGCGCCGTGATCAATCCGATGACGACGAGCGCGGCCCACCGGACCCGGACCAACCAGCGGCAGTAGCGTTCGAGGGCGGACACGGTCGGCGACGGTTACGGGATCGCGGACGCGATGCAAGCTCGACGGACGTGCTGTACGGTCGCGCGGTGCCCGCGTCGATGCGTCCCTACTTCGTATTCCTCGCGGCGACGAACGCGGTCTTCTTCCAGTCGATCTTCTTTCTGTACTACCAGCAGGACGTCGGCCTGTCGGCGCCCGCGATCCTCTGGCTGCAGTCGTGGGCGCTGGTGGTGCGCGCCTCGCTCGACCTGCCGTTCGGCATGCTGGCCGACCGCGCGTCGCGGCGACGGTGCCTGCAGGCGACGGCCCTGATGCAGCTGCTCGGCACCGCCGTCCTCCTCGCCCGCCCCACCGCCGCGGCCGCCGTCGTCGCCGAGACCGCCTTCGGGATCGCCGCCGCGCTCCGCTCCGGCGCCGACTCGGCCTTCCTGTACGACTCGCTGCACGCGACTGGCCGCGACCAGCTCTATCCACGCAGCGAGGGCCGCGCCCAGGCGCTGGCCGCGATCGCGTCGGGCGCCGCGGCACTGGTCGGCGGCGCCGTCGCCGCGTTCGACATGCGCCTGCCGTACGCCCTGTCGCTGCTGACCGCCGCCGTGGGCGTGGTCGCCGCGACCCGCCTCGACGAGCCGCCCCACCTGACCCGCCACAGCGCGCCCGCCGCGCTAGTCCCGGCAGCGCGCCGCGCGCTCGCCACCCCCCGGGTGCGCTGGTCGATCGCGCTCGCCGCCGTCGCCGTCACCGTCTCGCACGTCTACTTCTATCTGCAGCAGCCCTTCCTCGACGCGATCGGCACGCCGATCGCGCTCTTCGGCGTCCTCTTCGCCGCCACCAAGCTCATCACCGCCGCCGTCGCCACCACCGCCCACCGCATCGACGACGCCGTCGGCGAACGCGGCGCGGCCGTCCTGATGACGCTGACGCCGACCGTCGGGCTGGGTGCGATGGCCGTCGCATCGACGCCGTGGGCCGCGCCGGTGATCCTCACCCGCGGCATCCTCGACGGCCTCTGGCAGCCGCTCCTCAACGTCTACATGAACCGCCGCGTTTCCTCGTCCGAACGCGCCACGATGCTCTCCCTCCAGAGCGTCGTCGCCCGCATGACGCTCGCGCTCGGCCTCGCCGCCCTCGGCACCATCACCCGCGCCGGCAGCATCGCCATCGCGCTCGCCGTCGCAGCCCTCGCGTCATTCATCGCCGGCGTAGCGCTCGTGACGACGGCCCGTCGCCGATAGCTGCGCCGGGGCCCCCATTCCGCCGCCCGTCACCCTGGTCGCCGCGCTGCTCCACTTCCCTTGCTGCACCTCGCGCCTGTGATAGCAACCACCGGATGGCTATCGGACGTGCGCTGGCGCTCCTGGCCGTCGGATTGGCGGTCGCAGGTGGAGAGTTCGCGCTCGTGCGGAGCGGCCGCCCGCTGGACGATCAGCAGATGCTCGCCCTGCTCGTCGGCGGCCCGGTGCTGGTCGCGTTGATCGGACTGCTCCTGATGCCGCGCGCAGCCGCCGCGCCGGCGCCCGTGTCCGAGTCGACCGACGCCCCCGCCGAGCCACCGCCGCCACCCGCCGAGCCACCCGAGACCGCCGCGCTCCGCCTCCTCGCGACCCTGCAGGAGGACGGCCGCCTGATCGACTTCCTCACCGAGGACGTCGGCCTCTACTCCGACGAGCAGATCGGCGCCGCGACCCGCGGCATCCACGAGTCGCTGGCGAAGGCGCTGCGCGAGTGCGTCGCCCTCGAGCCGGTGATGAGCGGAACCGAGGGCGACACCGTCACCGTTCCGCCCGGCTTCGATCCGGCCGCCATCCGTCTGGTCGGCAACGTCTCCGGCCAGCCGCCCTTCAAGGGCGCGCTCCGCCACACCGGCTGGCGCGTGACCCGCATCAACATCCCCGAGCGGCGCGGTCAGGACGATCACGTCGTCGCGCCGGCGGAGGTCGAGATCGGCTGATCCATGGCCGCGCCGCGCTACATCGTCGGCATCGACCTCGGCACCACGAACTGCGTCCTCGCCTACGTCGACACTTCGGTCGAGACGGAAGCCGAGACGCCCGCGCTGCAGGTCCTGCCGGTCCCGCAGCTCGTGAAGCCCGGGACGACGAAGCCGCAGGACCGGCTGCCGTCGTTCCTCTACCTGCCGGCGGACGGCGAGTTCACCGCCGCGGCGCTCGAGCTGCCGTGGGGTGCCGAGCCGCGACCGGTCGGCGAGCTCGCGCGTGCGCGCGGCGCCGAGGTGCCGGGCCGGGTCGTCGGCTCGGCGAAGTCGTGGCTCTGCGCCGTCAACGCCGATCCGAAGTCGGCGATCCTGCCGTGGGGTGCGCCCGACGACGTGCCGCGCGTGTCGCCGGTGGAGGCGTCGGCCGCGTACCTGGCGCACCTGCGCGCAGCGTGGGACGCGGCGATGCCCGAGCCGCTGGCGAAGCAGGAGCTGTACGTCGCGGTGCCGGCGTCGTTCGACGCCGCGGCGCGCGACCTGACGGTCAAGGCGACGGAGCTGGCCGGGCTGCCCAGGGCGCATCTCATCGAGGAGCCGCAGGCCGCGTTCTACGCCTGGCTGGCGCGTTCCGCCGGCGGATGGCGCCAGCAGGTGTCGGTCGGCGAGACCGTGCTGGTGTGCGACGTCGGCGGCGGCACCACCGACCTGACGCTGGTCGCGGTGGGCGAGGAGAGCGGCTCGCTGTCGCTCGAGCGCAAGGCGGTCGGCGACCACATCCTGCTCGGCGGCGACAACATGGACCTGGCGCTCGCGCACGCCGTGCGGCAGCGGCTCGCCGACGCCGGCACGAAGCTCGACGACTGGCAGTTCCGCGGCCTGGTGCACGCCTGCCGCGACGCGAAGGAAACGCTGCTCGACGCCGACGCGCCGGCGAAGGCGCCGGTGGTCGTTCTCGGGCGATCCCGAAAGGTGATCGGCGGCGCGGTGCGCACCGACGTGCTGCGTACGGACGTCGAGGAGACGCTGGTCGACGGCTTCTTCCCGGCGTGCGGCGCCGACGAGCGGCCGCGCAGCGCGCGCCGCGTCGGCCTGCAGGAGATCGGCCTGCCGTACGCCAGCGACCCGGCGATCACCCGCCACGTCGCCGCCTTCCTGGGACGGCATCGTGACGTCGCACCGAAGGGCGTGGCGGCAGTGCTGTTCAACGGCGGCGTGTCGCACGCGGCGCGCTTCCGCGACCGCATGGTCGAGCTGCTGTCGTCGTGGCGCGGCGCGCCCGTGCGCGTGCTGGCCGGCACGCACGCCGACCTCGCGGTCGCCGAGGGGGCTGCCAGCTACGGTCTGGCGCGGCGCGGCCGCGGCGTGCGCATCCGCGGCGGCACGGCGCGCGCGTACTACGTCGGCATCGAGACCTCGGCACCCGCGGTTCCGGGGATGGCGGCGCCGGTGAAGGCGCTCTGCATCGCGCCGTTCGGAATGGAGGAAGGCACCGAGGTCGAAGTGCCGGGCGCGGAGTTCGGCCTGGTCGTCGGGGAACCGGCGGAGTTCCGCTTCCTGGGCTCGTCGGTGCGGCGCGACGACGCGCCGGGCACGGTGGTGGAGACCTGGCCGGCGGGAGAGATCGAGGAGCTGGCGCCGATCGAGGCGTCGCTCGACGGCAAGCCCGGCGCGACGGTGCCGGTGCGGCTGCGCGCGCACGTCACCGAGCTGGGCACGCTCGAGCTGTGGTGCGTCGGCCGCGGCGACGCTGGCCGCTGGAAGCTCGAGTTCAACGTACGGGCGCCGGCGTGAGCCCGCGCCACCTCGTCGGCATCGATCTCGGGACCACCAACACCGCCTGCGCCTACGTCGACCTGCACGCCGGCCCCACCGTTCGCGTTTTCGAGATCCCGCAGCTGACGGCGCCCGGCCGCGTCGAGCCGCGACCGACGCTGCCGTCGTTCGTCTACCTCGCCGGCGAGCACGAGCTGCCCGGCGGCAGCCTCGACCTGCCGTGGGCGACCGGACGCCGCTGGTGCGTCGGCGAGCTGGCGCGCGAGCAGGGCGCGCGCGTGCCCGGACGGCTGGTCGCATCGGCGAAGTCGTGGCTGTGCCACGGCGGCGTCGACCGTACCGCCGCGATCCTGCCGTGGGGGGCGGCCGACGACGTCACCAAGATCTCCCCCGTCGACGCCTCGGCGCGCGTGCTGTCGCACCTGCGCGAGGCCTGGGACGCGTCGTTCGCGGAGCCGCTGGCGTCGCAGTCGATCGTGCTGACCGTGCCGGCGTCGTTCGACGAGGTGGCGCGCGAGCTGACGGTCGAGGCCGCACGGCGGGCGGGGCTGCCGTCGGTCGTGCTGGTCGAGGAGCCGCAGGCCGCGGTCTACGCCTGGCTCGCCGAGCACGAGCGCGACTGGAAGACGCGGCTCGCATCGCTGCCGCTCGCGCTGGTGATCGACGTCGGCGGCGGCACCACCGACCTGTCGCTGGTGGCCGCGCGCGTCAGCCGCGGCGAGCTGTCGCTGGAGCGGGTGGCGGTCGGCGAGCACCTGCTGCTCGGCGGCGACAACATGGACATGACCCTGGCGCGCGCGGTCGAGGCCAGGCTGTCGCCGGGAAAGCCGCTCGACACGCAGCGCTTCCACACCCTGGTGAGCCAGTGTCGCGCCGCGAAGGAACGGCTGCTCGCCGACGACGACCAGGAGCGCATCCGTATCGCCCTCCCCGGCCGCGGCGGCGCGCTGATCGCCGGTACGCTCGCCGCGACGCTCGAGCGCGACGACGTCGTCCGCACCGTGCTGGACGGCTTCTTCCCGCTGGTCGACGCCGACGCCCGCCCGCGGCGCGCCGCCGGCCTCGGCCTGCGCGAGTTCGGCCTGCCGTTCGCCGCCGAAGCGGAGGTGTCGCGCCACATCGCCGAGTTTCTCGCCCGCCAACGCGACGCCGCCGGCGAGAGCGCGCACCCGATGGCGCGGCCCGACGCGGTGCTGTTCAACGGCGGCGCGCTCGAGCCCGCACCGGTGCGCACGCGCCTGGCCGAGCTGATCGGCCGCTGGCACGCGCCCGACGGCAGCTGGCGGCCGGCGATCCTGGACGGCCAGTCGCTGCAGCTCGCGGTCGCGCGCGGCGCCGCCTACTACGGTCTCGCCCGGCGCGGCGAAGGCGTGCGCATCGGCAGCGGCGCGGCGCGCACCTACTACCTCGGGCTGGGCGACGACACCGTGCTCTGCCTCGTGCCGCGCGGCATGGAGGAAGGCGAGTCGGTCGAGATCGCCGAACGCGAGCTGGAGCTGCTCGCCAACAAGCCGGTCGCCTTCCCGCTCTTCACCGCCACCGACCGCACCGGCGAGCGCAGCGGCGAGGTCCTCACCGTCGCGCGCGACGCGCTCACGCCGCTGCCGCCGATCCGCACCGTGCTGCGGTTCGGCAAGAAGCTCGAGGAGCGCGCGCTGCCGGTGCACCTCGAGGTGGCGCTGACCGAGATCGGCACGCTCGCGATCTTCCTGCGCTCGCTCACCACCGAGCATCGCTGGCGGCTCGAGTTCCGGCTGCGCGACACCGTCGGCGCCGGCGACGCGCCGGCCGGCACCGCCGACATCCTCGTCGATGCCGAGCGCCTCGAGCGTGCGGGCGCGCTGTTGCGCGCCGCCTTCGACGGCGGCGACGATCCGGTGACGCTGGCGAAGCGGCTCGAAAGCGCGCTCGACGCCGGCCGCGACGCCTGGCCGCTGGCCGTGATCCGGCCGCTCTGGGACGTGCTGTGGACCTGCGAGGCGGCGCGCGCGCGCACGCCGGACCACGAGGTGCGCTGGCTCAACCTCGCCGGCTTCCTGCTCCGCCCCGGCTTCGGCGATCCCGGCGACCAGCTCCGGGTCGACAAGCTGTGGCGCATCCTCTCCGGCGAGCCGCGCAACGCGCGCGCGGTGCAGTGCCGCGTCGAGTGGTGGAACCTGATCAAGCGGATCGCCGGCGGGCTCGCCGCCGGTCAGCAGCAGGCGCTGCACCAGCGGCTGCAGGCGGGGCTGACGAAGAAGAAGACCAGGGGCCCGCGGCCGGGACCGCAGGAGCTGCGCGAGCAGTGGCAGGCGGTGGGCGGCTGCGAGCGACTGCCGGCGCAGGTACGGACCGACCTCGCCGAGTTCCTCGTCGGCGACGCCGAGCGCGGCAAGCCGACCGAGCAGGAGCTTTGGGCGCTGGCGCGGCTGGCGGCGCGCGTGCCGGTGTACGGCCCCGCGAACACCGTCGTGCCGCGGGCTGCGGCCGAGGCGATGTGCGAGCGCCTGCTCGCCGCGCCGTGGCCGCGACCGGACGCGTACGCCTTCGCGATCGCGCAGATCGCACGCGCGTCCGGCGATCGCGCGCGCGATCTCGACGCCGGCGTGCGCGAGAAGGTCGCGCTGCGGGTGGCGGTCACCGCGAACGGGGAGCGGCTCGCCCGCATCGTCCGCGAGCCGACGGCGCTCGAG
>JADMIO011283383.1_pt1 | contig 76293 bp, 66 predicted proteins | sample 8958161 | NCBI WGS metagenome assembly JADMIO01 (sample SAMN16585339, study PRJNA669376) | soil metagenome | isolation source: Crop rotation soil | place: USA: Cullars Rotation, Alabama | collected 2011
CCGCCATTTCAGCCTTCCATCCCGGGATTGGAAGGGACCGACGAGAAGTAGGCTTTAAGCCCGCCTCGTTGAGAAGCGGCACCAACGCCAGACATTCGGTCTTGAGAACGGTTCGAACTTGCTCCCTTGTTCGAAACCCGCGGTCCATAACTTCACGCAGTGCACCAAGCCCGATTCCCGCACCTCCCCCTAAAAAAATGGTCATCAACCAGATTTGCAGGGCGCGTGGACTGGTCTTAACTGCGTAGGCCGGCGACAAAAGTCGCGCATCGCTGGTCGGATAGGACTGCTGCTGAACCGTCTCGGTATGGCGCTGAAGAAAACTATCGTATAGCTTGCGATAGCTCTGTGCCGCAGCCTCCAGGCTAAACAGCGCAACTTTAGCCTGGTTGGTCTCCGTCGTCTGCGAGACGATCTCGGTCAATCCTTTCTCGAGCTCATCCTGACGCTTCTTCGCGATCTCGTGCTCGCTTCGTAGTGTTTCTTCTATCCGCCCCAATTCATCTCGCATGGATTTTCGAATGTCGCGGATCTGGTTGCGTACGTTTATGACCGCCGTGTGGTTCTGACCATAACGAGATGACCAGTCGGACTCGCGGTTCATCAAGTCGAGGTACTTTAGCCGCAGGCTGTTGATAATCGAACTGTTCGTGGCCTCCAGAACGGTTTCATCGACCGCAGCAGAGGGCTGCTCCTGCTGATAGGCCTGTCGGACAGTTCCGATCCGCTCGAGCCGAAGCTGCACGTCGGAGGTCTGCGCGCGCGCCGCAGCTAGCTTTCCGCTGAGATCGGCCAGCTGCTTCTCGTTGATCAAGATGCCGCCAGTAGCAACGATGTTGTTCTTCGCCTTGAACTCAAGGACAGCGCGCTCGGCCGCCGCAGCCTGCTCGCGCAACGTTTGCAACCGCTCCTGCAACCAATCGCCGGCGCGCCGATTGGCTTGGTATTTGGCATTTAGTTGATCGTAAATATAAGCATCGACAATAAAATTCGCGACTTTGGCAGCGTGCTCTGGGGTGCTGGCCCGAAAGTCGACACGCAACATGTAGCTTTGGCCAAGACGCCGGACGTCAAGGCCACCACTGACCTTTTCAATCGCTTCTGCCACGCGTTCCGGCTCGGGGCGAGGTTCTGGTGATCTGCCAAGACGGCGCAAAACTTTTTCGAAAAGCCCGGGATCGTATCGAACAAAGTCCGGATCATCCGCGAGCCGAAGCTGCTTCACGACATAAGATGCAACACCTTGCGACCTGATGACGCCAATCTGGCTTTCGATCCACCCTGCATCCGGAGACCCCTCGCCCAACAGCGATTGCTGCAAGGGACTTTTGCGGGTTTCAATCATCATAGTGGCGGTCGCTGTATAGACAGTCGGCGACGACAGAAGATAAATCGCCCCGAGCGGAAGCGCAGCAACCAAACAAACCAAGATGATGAGGTATCGTCGCCGAAGGAATGAAACAACGGAATCAATACGCTCGCCAATTCCAGGCGAGTCTGCGAGCTCTTGAGGGGAGACTTGATCTAGTTTCTCTGCCTGAGGCACGAGGTTCACTCACCTGGTTGATGTTTTTCGCGCTGGTCCCGCCGCGCGCCCCTAGCTCCCCGGGATTGCCGCATCTCCACTTCCGGATTCGCAATAGCGGTAAGGCAATGCTTTCTACCGCAAGATACCCCTCGGCGCAAAGACCTCACGGGCGCTAATTTTTGAACTATGGCAAAACGGCAACGCGCTTAGTAACGGGCAGCAAACAACAATTCAGCCCAAGGCAATTTTTCGGCGTCACACACCTGCGACGCTACAACTGCGAGAGCGGGCTGCGCCGAGACCCTGAGTCCAAGCTCGCGTTGCAAACGCGCCAACAGGAAATTGGTCACGGTGCGCCACGTTGGCTGCTCTGCATAGACGCGGCCTTCGAAAACCGTGAAAACAACGTCGTTTAGCGTCTTGTATTGACGAATCAAATCACGATCCCAACCCATCGCCGGGGAGCGAGCAATGAAAATGCGGCATTCTCCCGCGGCTGCCCGCACCATGGGCTGCCCCTCTTTCACATCCTCTGCAATTGAGACTGCAAAGCGCTGGCGCGTCAGGAAATCAACAACCGTCTGTTGAGCAGCCCTTTCTGAAGAATAGACCAAATTAGCTGGTCGAATCAGCAGCTTACCACCTAAGGAGAGCAGCAGCAAAAGCGCAAAAGCAACAACAAGCCACCTACGCTCGCGAGAAGAGCTCACGCCGAACACCCAAAAAACTGAATGTGACCATGAGGGCCAGCATGAGCGAGTTGGTGACGAGGTCACCCCATTCGTTGTGGATCGCATCATAGTAACTTCGGCCCACACCCATCAAGCTGATACGCGTTACATTGACCGCAATCACCGATGTGCAAGCCAAGCCAGACCATAGAAGATCTATTGGGATCCACCGATGTTTGGCCCATTGAGTGATGCTGATCCAGCACAAGAACGCAAGCGACATATTGGCGAGCGAGGAGCACGGCGCCAAGACGACCATATGACCGGAGCCGTCGGCAAAGTTCACCATGTTGCCAGACCGGTCGGTTCCGAGCATCGACGCGACCAAAAAGGCGTCGGCACTTAAAATGAACTTGGCAAAGAACTGAAATATCAAACGGCTCCATAGCATTGGAACCGTCAGGGCGAGCATAACGATTGCCCCACGAAATCGCGGCGCGCCCCCTCGAGCAAACAATAGAATGTACGCGCTCAGACCGGTGACCGCGACCCAACTCACGGCAAATATTGGAAGAATAACTAGTCCGACAAAAAAGAAGGCAACAGTGAGATCAACAGGTGTTATCTTATCCCGGTCGTCTTGATCATCTCCAAGCAATGCGGAGATCCCAATAAAACACGCAAGCAGGACAATTACATTTATGTCGAGGCCAAGGACTGCCCCAACCCAGCCGTCGTCGTAACTAATGGATTGAATGAAACGACCTAGCAGCCCATTTGCGCAGCCCAGCACAAAAAGCCCAGCAAAAAAATCATTTCGTCGAATTGGTTCTAGTAGCTGAGCTTGAACATTTCGAACATCTGGGCGCCTGCCGACTGCACTGAAGAACATGTGGCACCCTCACAGCTCCATCCTCCAGCTTGCGCGGCGAACTCAAGAGCAAATGGCGCAGCTTGTAACTGATGTGCCTTGAGACATCTTAAGCAATGCCCAAGGCGCTCTTTTCCTTCTTGACGGCAGCAACAAGGTACGCACTCAGCCTCACAATCTCGCAACAACTCTGCTCGGTCAATATATCATTTTTTGGACAATTGAACTGAAGCACGTCCAAGATTCTTTCGGAGAAAACAATCGTTCAGCGTGCTATGGCTCCGACCCGGGTGGACGCCTAGGAGCAATCTCGAAAACGCGCCACCGTGAACGCAAATCCAACGTAGGGCTTGTTGTACCATGCATATCGGTAAGTGGTGCTTCGTTGTTGGCTTGACACTGTCTTGCAGCGCTTGCTCCGGGAAGGCTCCTACAAAGGAACAGTTGTTGGCGAGCGCCAATGAAGCGTTGGCCGCAAAACAATATATTGTCGCAGAGCGCCACTACCGCGAGGTTCTGCGCGTATCACCTGATGAACCCACGGCCGTACGACAGCTGGCGATTCTATATGCCACGCAAAAACAACTGCCACAGGCGTATCCTCTGCTTGAGAAATCTGCGGAGTCCAAGCCCGACGACATTGAGATCCAGCTTAAGCTTGCTGAGCTGCGACTGTTATCGGGCGACCGTCTACGCGCCCGCGAGATCGCAACTGGGTTGCTCGAAAAAGCACCCGGAAATGAAGAGGCCTTAATACTCTTTGCGGGGACGGCTTTCTCGGCCAATGAGATCGCAGACACAAGAAAGAGCATCGAGCGCTTTCGAGAGCGTGACCAAGACAGAACCGGGTACAATTTGGCCCTTGGCATGCTCGACTTGCGAAAGCAACAGCCGCGACAGGCGGAGAAGCAATTCAAGGAGGCGCTCAATCTCGATGGCAAATCGATCAACGCACTCTTGGCTTTAGGCGAACTCTATTGGAGCCTTGGGGACTCGCGAGCAGCCGCCACCGCATTCAAGACTGCAACCGAGGTGGACACCTCGCATTCATCCGCTCCGCTAAGGTACGCCGATTTCCTTTTGAAAACCGGTTCTGTGGAGGAAGCGCGTTCGCTCCTGGAAGAACTGAATCGCAAGAATCCGGACTACTTGCCTCCGCGGGTCGCCTTGATGAACCTTGCTTGTCAGCAGAAGCATGACGAATCCTGCACCACTCGCGTGCAAAAAATCCTCGCCCAAGACTCGAACAACTACGATGCAGTCCTCCAAGATGGGATTCTGAGCCTCGAGCGCGGCGAGTCGGGAACGGCTATCCGCAATTTTGAATATCTGAGTAACATCTTCCAGCAGAACCCGCAGGTCCGATATCAACTCGCCTTGGCGTATTTGCAATCTGCAAAGAGCGCCAATGAAGCGAACCGCCGGAACATCATCGATGCCGCCGAGGCGCGGCTGAGCGAGGCGGTCAGGCTTTCTCCGTTAGTCGAACCCGCAGTTCTGTTATTCGCTGATCTCAAGATCAAGAAGGGTACCCCCGCCGCGGCAGTCGACCCACTATTACGCCTCGTTCAACAAAACCCCAAGGTGCCGCAAGCTCACTATCTGCTCGCCTCGGCTTATCTTGGCCAGCAACAAAGCGACAAGGCGTTAGCGGTCTATCAACACATGGTTGGCCTGTTTCCGCAGGACGCACAACCGCATTTTCTTATTGGAAGCGTCCGGCTTATTCAGCGCCAGACGGCTGATGCGCGTCAGGCCTTCCAAAAAGCACTTTCGATTTCATCTGACTACCTGCCCGCCGTGGAAATGTTGGTCGATTTGGATATCGGCGAAAAACAATATTCATTCGCAATGGAGCTGGTACAGAAGCAGATTGATCAACATTCGGATAGGGCGACCCTATTTGCTCTCCGAGCCAAGCTCTATTTTGCACAGCAGGACCTTACGAAGGCAGAGGGTGATTTACTGAAGGCGATCGAATTGGACTCAAACCTGACGCCGGCTTATCTATTGTTGGCACAAGTCTATATCGCCTCGAATAGAGAGCAGGAGGCGATCAAGAAGCTCAACATTGCAACCGAAAAATCGAAGACCGCTTCCAGCCTACTCCTTCTCGCCTCAATTTATGAGCGTACGAAAGACTATGCTTCCGCGCGCGACACCTATGAAACGCTACTGTTGGCTGAAGCAAACAATGCGCTAGCGCTCAATAATCTTGCTGTCATTTATTCGGAACACCTCCAACAACTCGACAAGGCCCTCGATCTAGCTAAAAAGGCGAGAGATTTGGCCCCGAATGAAGCGCACCTCGCAGATACACTTGGTTGGATCATGTTTAGGAAGGGTGACTACTACAGTGCGGCGCGTACATTGATCGAGAGTGCCAATAAATTACCCAACGAGGCCGAGGTACAGTTCCACGCAGGCATGGCGCACTACATGATTGGAGAGGAGGCGCCAGCTCGGTTGGCTCTTCACAAGGCCATTGACGCAGATGCAAAATTCCCGGGCAAGGATGAAGCGCGACTGCGACTCGCTATACTAGCCATTGACGACAAGGTGGCCGGGTCGGAAGCCCGGAGCAAGCTGGATAAGCACCTTCGGGAGAACCCGAGCGACCCACTGGCTATGGTCAAGCTTGCGGCATTGCAAGAGCGTGAGGGTGCAACGGACCAAGCCGTCAAGACGTATGAGAAAGTCGTTTCCGATCATCCGCAATTTTCTCCAGCTCTACGAAGGCTCACAATCATTTATAGTCAGCTATTGAGCGATTCCTCGAAGGGATTGGAATTCGCTACAAAGGCGCGCCAAGCGTATCCAAATGACCCAGAGGTGGCCAAGGCTTTGGGAATCCTAAACTATCGACGTGAGCTTTATCCTCGATCCGTCGAGCTACTAAAGGAAGCCAGCGCAAAGCTAAGGAACGACCCAGAGCTTTATTACTATCTGGGACAGACTCATCGGCAGCTGAAGCAATGGAAGGAATGTGTAAGCATATTAGGTCGAGCAGTAGAATTGGGCCTGCAGGCACAGTCCTTAGAGAACGCCAACCGCGGCATCGTTGAATGCAAGGAAGCAGTCCAGTAGCCAGCGTTGTCCCTTGGAATTTGTGAGCATTTGTCCTCACGCCCGGGCGAGTTTAGACCGAAGCGGAATGGATTGGTGCAACCCACGCGGTTGAAGGGGCCAAGCTGCGGGTTCCTTCAAGCCGGGTTGCATCTACCGTTCAATGGCAAAGCGCAGCCCTTAGACCCGGCGAAAACTTCCGCGATGAGATTGGAAGCACTGCGTTCAACCGCAATCACGCCGTATCAGCAGCCACAAGTCGCGACTGCCGCGCCGCGCCATCAAGCGGAAGCAATCGGATCTAATTTCATGAACCCAATCCGTTTCCGAGAGGCGGGATTCGCGGTTCGGGGAAGATTGGCAGACTTCGATGAAACCCTCGTGAGCAGCACGCAAACCATTTGCTAAATCTGCTCACAAATAGAGCTTGGTTTGCGATCACTCAAACGGGTTTGCTCGCTTGACAGAGGCGTACGATACGCGACACTACCATAGTACGGCTCAGCAAGGGGATTTGTATCATGAATTGCAAAATGAGGGCGCCTGTGGTGGGCATGATGGTTGGTTGCATGCTCGCCGCTTTTTGCTCTTGGGCAAAAGCCGGTACCGTCACTCTCTTTGAGAACCCCTTGAGTGCGACGCAGGAAGCTTGGTGCGATCCCTGTTCGGTCAGCCAGCCAAGCCCGCTAGGAAGCGCAGGTGGCCGCGTTTGGGATTCCTTCAGTTTGACTGGGAATTCCACGCTGCAAAGCCTGAGGTGGTTTGGCTTGCGAAGTGACGCCCTAACGTTGGGCGTAAACGTAGAAATTGCTGACGCTCCCTACGGCTCACCCATATTTTTTCAATCCTACGACCTCTCCGCGATAACACGCGTGGTCACAAACATGAACTCTGAACGAAGGATGGTCTCACTTCCAGATATCGTGCTTAGCGCTGGAACGTACTGGTTGACGATTTACGGTCCCTCAATAACCGAAAGGCACACATGGTTTGGCGCAGTGGAGCCAACTGGAGATAATTCGCTGCTTCAGTATTTTGGACCTGATCCCGACCACCCGGTTGGTTTCAACCCCAGATTTGAGGATGCTCGATTTCGAATCGATGGTGAGCTGAAGCCCGTGCCGCTGCACCCCGTGCCGCTGGCTGCAGCTTTACCCCTTTACGGGACCGGCCTCGGCGTTTTGGCCCTTCTCGCTTGGCGACGAAAACGCAGGGCGGCCGTTACTTAGCAGGATCGACAGCGCAGCTTTTGTCGTCCACCGCGATCATGAAGCCCCCGCGACAGTTTCGGTGGATCGCGCGGATCTGGCGCATACCTGGACGATGCCTAACACATCGCACTCCCCGGCAGCACCCATGCGGCCGGAAATGTGAAGATCATCGGGAATATGGCGACGAGGCCGGCAAAGCCTTCGACTACAGCCTTAAGCGTTGGGATGCGCTCACCCGCTTTTTCGATGATGGGCGGCTGTGCATGTTTAACAACGCTGCCGAGCGCGAGCCGCGTGCCGTCCCGATTGAACGCCGCACTGGACCTTCGCAGACTCCAACGAGGGGGGCCGGGCCGCCGCCGTCGGCACGCTGATCGCACCTGCCAAGCTCATCGACATCAACCCGCAGGCTTGGCTTGCCGACATGCTGGCGTGCCTGCCGGACCGTCCCGCCAGGCACATCAACCAGCTCCCGCCCTGGAATTGGCGCCAGCATAACGCTGCTGAAGCGGCTTGATCAACACACCACCAATCCAAGATCGACCTAACCGGTGGCCTTCACTGGACAAATACAGGACGCCGGTAGCACAATCTCTGAAGCAGCCTGAGCGCCCCCGAACAGACCTACCCCTGCGTCTTCGCAGGATGCATGTTCGCAATGGCAACGAACTAAGCCAACACTCAATCAATAACAGCTTAGCCGTAGGACGCTCGGCCCATCGCAATTCGGCACTCGAATCCAGAAACTGTTAAACGCAAAACAGTGCCGGGGACCGCAAATCTCGAGGTCCCATCGGCACCGTTTGACATTTTGCGTTCTGGAAACGGGGGCCGACGCTGCTTGACGCCGGGCCCCGCAACTCTATCAGTGTTAGACGAGCGCCGCTCTGTGCCGTCGACGTCGCGCCATTCCAATCAGAGCGGCACAAGCTGCCAACAAGCCAGGGAATCCAACGCCGACGACCGGGCCCGGAACAGCGGCGACGTTAATCGTCGAGTTGGCATTACCTGTAGCGCGACCCGTTGTCGTAATTGTATATCGCGCTGTGATCGAATAACCATCTGCCGGCCCTGTATTGACCATGGTAGCCTGCGTAAAGATGCCGGCCGCGGTGAAGAGGTGCGATGCCAGTGTCGTGCAGGTTCCGCAAATCGTTGAAAAAACGCCGTCAGCAGTATCAAGATAGACCGCAAGGTTTGTCGTCGCATTCGTCAGGGTATTGGACGTCAGAGTTGAAATAATAGACTGTAGTCCAGCCGGAGAAAGAATCCCTGATGCAGTGATGTACACATCTATCGTACCCTTCCCAACGTCGTGAGAAGCAGTCTGTAGTATGTCGGGAAAAAAGATAGCAGGAGATGCGAGTCCACTCGCTATGTTTACGCTGAACGTCCCGTACGAATTGTTAAAACTGGCATTTCCAGATCCCGAAGCCACTTTACAGATGCCCCCAGTAACACAGGCGGCGCCTCCGCCGTCACCATCCACGCCAGCCTCTTGAAGTCCAATTGAGACCGTAATCGCATTTGCAGGCGAACCGCCCAAAACACCAATAAGTCCGGCAACCGCCAACGTAGACATTCCTAGACGAAACTTCATTGTTGTGCCCTCCACTGCGACAGTGGGGCAAAGAAAGCCGCGCGGAGGTATCCAAGTCAATCATCATTATTTGGACACCACAGCATGGTTTGATCCGCGGGACTGTCGATACGCTTGCGAACACCGCAAGCCGGATTTCCAACAGTCTGTCGCCATTCAAACAAACGTAACGTGAATTGGAGATGAGAGCACTTTAACCCGCCGCGGTCAGCTGGCTTTCAACGCCACCGATTGATGTCCGGCTACTCACGGACTTCATGATTGTGGCGTAAGGGTTTGGCTCGCACCCCGAAATGAGTCGCCACCGGCCGCCCACCGGCATAGAGCGTCCCTGCCCCAACCCCTTCGGCGCCCTCACCAATTGCGATTGAGCTTGAACCTCCACCATCAAGGAGCATTCCTTCTTGGGCGCCAAGATCGGCTAGCTTCTGAAGAATCAGGCGCGGCGAAATGCTCCGTCCTACAGCCAAATATAAGAGTTTGCGCGTCTGATCGATGCCAACAGCTGTGCGGGAATCGGGTTTGCGGTCGGCGCCGACCCATACCCGGCCCTCGCGCAAGTGAACTCCCTGGCTCCCGATTGCCCATTTTGCCGCGCTAAGCTCCAGGTCCAACGGCGGTTTTGACGGCCGCAGCGTCGGTGTCAGCTGATCATCAAACCAAAGGAGATAGGTGTGCTCCCAGACATGGCTGACCACGTGATTTGCCACCGTGGTCTCAATGCCGCTGGCCAAGTCGCCAGCCAGCCGGGGGCGCCAACGCGGTTTCGACGTAAATAGGCTGCCGTTTATGGCGATGGCCAAATGCTCCTCATCAACTACTGTCCTTACTCCGCGCAGTCGATACTGAAAACCTTGAGCGATTGCGAAGGAATCAAGTGGCGTGACAAAAAGGTCGATCCCGGGAGCTGTCAGATCGACGCGAGCCCAGTAAAGTGGCCCTCCCCCTTCCGCACCCTGCGCGATGGGATCGCAGCCGAGAACAATGCCTTCGAAGATTTGTCGAGTTGGTCCCGCCCGGCCGCAGTCCGAGGAGTCCAGCCCAAACTGAAATCCAAAGGCCAAACTTGCGACGAGCGCGATAATCGCCGTCCATGCCAGTGGCCACTTACGCCGCGTAAGAAGGTTCGCAGTCGAAATCGAGTTCACCGGATACTTCATTGTCTGACGTTCAAGCGGCACGTTTCGTGAGTGCAAACCAAGCCCTCACCATCCACTTATCCAAAAAGTTATCCACAGGCATCATTGCAACACATGCTGCAAAAACTGAGCGTTATCTGTGACCTTGCCATAAAATTCTCGAACCATATTCGAGAGATTTCGTAACATCGCATTGAGCGAAAGCCGCGTGTGGTAGCGTTGTTCCCGTGCGTTAATCATTTGGATTTGTATGGGTTTGGAGGCGATCAGGTCAGCCCTCGAACGGACGCAGAAGCTCCGCGAAATATCCCTTTTGAACAGCGCGCATGAGAGTTTTGCTGCGACAACATCCCCGCATGTTGTCGCAGCGCAACAGGCCTAACATTTCAGCAGAAGGGTGGTAAAATTTTGTAGAAATTCGGGATGATCGCTATAAGCTAGGGAAGCTATCTCATCACTGGAGACATTGAGAAGCGCGGGAGGAGCTCAATCGAGCTCACCTGAGCACGCGGCTAGCTTTTGATAATAATTTGGAGTCTGATTTCATATGCGAGTCCCTTCCCCCACGTCACGCACCGGGCGGAGAATGTATCTCTCGCTTTGGGATCTGTGCTGGGCGCTTGGGTCTCCGTTCCTGGCTTTGGTCATTCGCGATGCGAGCCTTGTGCCGAGCGCGGATTGGAACGCGGTCGCCTACTATTGCGTGACATCCTCTGGCTTCGCACTGCTAGCATTCTTTGCCTTTCGCATTCATGACGGCATGACCCGTCACTTCTCGGTGCATGAGGCGCTCGATCTTGCCGAAGCGGTGTTGCTCGCCGAGCTTATGACCTGCGCCGTCATGTTTACGCTCACGCGGTTTGACGGCATTCCCCGCTCGATGCCGCTGATCCACGGCGTGCTCCTGTTGGCAGGACTCGTTTTTGCCCGGTTGGGCGTGCGCATCGCGGTCGGCGGTACCGATCAGATGGCCAATCACCAAAGTCGGCGCGAACGAATTGTGCTGATCGGCGCCAATCGTTTCGCTTCATCCTTCATCCAATTGCTGCAAGCCTATGCCCCTCAGCTTCAGCCAGTGATCGCGGTATTGGACGACGACCCGAAGATGATCGGGCGAGCAGTCGGAGGCGTCCAGGTTCTTGGCGCGCCCCATGAGCTCGACACCATCATCACCGAATTCGCTATACATGGCGTCACAACGGATCGCGTCGTCGTCGCGGGGGAAACCGACTTCTTGAGCCCCGCCGTTTTCGGCGAGATTGACCGAATCTGTCAAAAGCGACAGATCGACCTTTGCTTCTTGCCGCGAATGATGGGCCTAACGGAATGGAGTGCGCCCAATCCCGTGGCTGTGCCGGACGTCGCTCAAGAAGGCGTTGTCCAACCTTTGCCATTCTATTTTCGGGTTAAGCGCCTGATTGACGTCCTTGCATCACTGGCACTGATTGTCTTTCTCGCGCCTCTCATGCTCATCGCCGCGCTCTTGGTGCTTCTAGATGTTGGCGCTCCAACCCTGTTCTGGCAGGAGAGGCTCGGCTGGAAGCGGCGCTCTTTCTTGATCTACAAGTTCCGGACCCTTGGCGCGCCATTTGATGGCGATGGCAATCCTTCATTTGCCAGTCGAGAGCCCTCTGCAATCGGTCGTTTTCTGCGAACGACCCGTATCGACGAACTTCCGCAGCTTCTGAACGTTCTGCTCGGAGATATGTCGCTCATTGGTCCGCGACCGCTATTGCCCGAGGATCAGCCTACGAACACTTCCCTCCGTCTGTCTGTGCGGCCAGGTATTACCGGATGGGCGCAGATCAATGGCGCGAAACTTGTTACCAAGGAGGAAAAGGAGATACTGGACGAGTGGTACGTGCGAAACGCATCCTTCTTGGTGGATATGCAAATCGTTCTGAAAACGCTCGGGCTTGCACTGACGAGTCGCTTATCATCAAGAGAGGCGGCCGCAGATGCCGAGCAAGTGCAAAGCAAGGGCTTGATCTTGGCCAGTTCTGCCGACCACTTGGCTGCGGAAAAACGCCAATAAGACTTGCCGATTTATTCCTGGGAAAAGAAGTCGAGTGGTGCAACGAAATCCCTTGGGGCAGGCCTTAAGGCATATCGAACCTCCCGCACGTGTCAGCCTGCTCCTTAGTCCAAAAAGAGACCGTTGCGCTGTCTTTGGTATTGACGTCAGACTGACGAATCAGAAATCGAACATTCGACGCTGCACTTTGTGCATGCGGAATAGGAGAAGGCTTGGCAATGACGATGTCCGCAGCTCGCGCCTTGATGGTGGCGGTCGCCTTGGCATTCTCTTTAATACCTGCATCGGCAAATTCTATCACTTTTCAAGGCGTCACCTTCTCGCTCACGGATATGGGTGCCGGGGAGTTGGAGGTCAGGATCAGCGGCGCAAGTACCGCAACGGGCGACTGGGCAGGCATAAAATATCTTGAAGCATTTGCTCTCAAGCCTGCTGGCGGCACTTACACGAGCGCCAGTCTCGCTGGATGGACTTCCTCCGATAGCGGATTGAACAACAATGGGTGTAGTAAAGGTGGCGCTGGATACATCTGTTTTTACCAACCGACCTTACCTGTTTCTATTCCGGCCCTGGGTGATATGGTCTTTGATGTCTTCTTCACTGGCGGCACAGTTGATTTTGATCCAACTCACCTGAAGGTCAATTTCTTGAAAGACACCAAACTTGACCGCCAAGGTCATTTTCACACTATCGGAAGCCTTCTCTCGCAGGACATCCCGGTCAGTTCTGTTCCGGGGCCAGTTGTCGGTGTTGGATTGCCCGGCTTGATGACGGCGATCGGTCTACTCTTTGCCTTCTTTCACCGTCGTCGTAACGCAGTGCATCGCCTAAGGACAAGTAACATCTAACGCGACCAACGGCATGGCCTGCAACTTTGGCTTTCAATCAGCGTGCACGCTGATTCCGAGCGTGGGCCGATACCTGTTCAATTTTACAATTGCGCCCAAGTGCCTGCCCAGGTTGGACTGCTCGAAGCAGTGACGCCACGACGAACTGATCAACGCGACTATTGTCGCACCCACGTTTGAAATACACGTGCGCAATCTAACGTTGCTGTGGATCAGGATCTTCTGCGCGGCCGAGCAAGCGCGCCAGAGCCACGAGACCGGGCGTCCATGCCGCCATCATCCCCAAAAGAAATCAAGGATAAGGATCCGTCGCTCCTCCCCCAAGCTTTCCGCTAAGAACGAGCGGGCCACCACGGCCTCCACACTGCCTATTGGCAATAATTCGACGCCAGGGGTGGCCTCACCAGCGTCGGTGGGATGTGTCTCTGATGTGTTGGCACAGAGGCCCACAGTCGGACTACTGCGGACGCAAATTCGTCTGGCGTTCCATGTACAAACATTGAGATGAAGGTTTGCGCAGGAGTCCTTCCTGAGGCTGGTATGTGAAATTACACCTTTGACCAAGGCGTTCCGAGCGCGATCTGGCCGTTCGGGCAGCCCTCTGCGCAAACCATTCCACTGCTACGAACGCTCGCGCCTACCCGCTTTAGGCGGACACAACAACAGTTGTTCTCTTCCTGCGCCACCACACCAAGAGCGTGCCCCAAAGAGCCACGAGGCCCGGAAAGCCTGTACCGAGAAGGGGTCCAGGAACAGGGGCCGGGTTAGAGGGGACGCCCAGGGAGACGGCATCACTGAGGTCTGTGTGGGTGTACGCTGTCTGAGTCGCATACCCATAGACGGAAATGGACCCGGGACAATAGAAACGATTGCATGAAACGTACGAGTAGAGCACCTGGTACTGTTGGTAGTTTTCCGAATAGGTCACGCTTGCTGTGAAACTTGGAAGATAACTGCCCCCCAACGCATATGTCTGGAGAAAGCTGAAATCCCGAAGCGTTCCACCGCTCCCGATACTAAAGGTATGGACGGAGCTTCCATCCCCGGGATTAATGGTGACGAAGCCGCTTGTGAATTGCGGACTGGAGTAGCCCTGATCTTGAAAGAGGCTGAGCTGAAGGTCGAGCGTTACTTGCCCGTCGATTGTCGAATTTGGTGTTGCCGTGAACACCGGAATCATGTTCGCGGACGCTCCCGAGCCAAGCGAAAGAAAGGCTGCGAAAGCGCCCGCAAGGCGCACGTGGCTCACCTTCATAGTCGCCCCCGCGAAGCCGATTCAGCCCACTAATCCGTGACGAGCCTGTCTTGCAATCTCATCCTGAATGATCTCGAGAGGCTGCCTGCAATCGTAGACGGGTGCCAACGCGCCGCGCAGATGAGATGTTAGGGCTTGCCGAGTGTTGTTACGGGCGGCGATGGGCGCATAGGGAGCTTGGACCGTCAGCGTGTCTCCATATAGCGCGACATATTCGTCAAAATTGTCGAATTCCACTCGGGTCGCATCGCCTAAGAATGTCTCAGCCGGAGCGCCATTCGCAAAAATGACGTCATGGCGCTCGAGCTCGATGTGGAGATACTCAAGAGAGTCAGAGTTTGCCAATTCCGCTCTGGTGATACTAGTTCCGTTGATCAGATCGCCAGCGGGGATCAGCAACCCGTTGATGAAAAGGCGGTGCCGGTAGGACACGTAAAGGTCGCTATGCGGCAGATCGCCGTTGAAAGCACCACGCGCGATCTTGACCGGGGCCCGAGCCACATCCTGCAACGTCTGCTGATCGACCCGCATGCGGCCGATCCACTTGATCCGTTTCGGCTCACCTGAAATCGTCGAGACCGAGTCACCGATCCGCAGGTCTTCGATCGAGCGCTCTCCTTGCAGGGTCAGGATCTTCGTTCCTCTCAGGAAGCAATGGGCACCACCACCGCCCCCACCTTTTCCTTTTCCTTTTCCTTGCGCCGCAGCCTTGGCTGGTGCGAGCACCTTGGCGAGGGCGAAACCGCCCACAGCGCTAGCCGCAGATATAAAGTGTCGACGGGACGAGACGAAGTCAGAACCAGATTTGGCGAATACCTTGATACCGCGAAAATCGACATTACTCATAACTCTACACCTCCCAACACCACTCCAAACTGGAGCGAAAATACCATCAATCCCACGGTACGACCACTCTTTTGGTTAATTCAAGGTGTGCGAGCAAGCGCTGGTAAACGAAGCGCACAACAAAAAGACCAACAAAGACAGTCCTATAGGAAAACTGCGCCCGATAATGGCTGGGGACTTTTTGCCACAGCGGGACACAAAATACCGGCACGCGTCCTTGGTGACGTCACAACCGGGTCTCGCCCTTTCGCCCCTTTTGGCTAGACCGTTTCCTTAAACGCACCCCCGGGCCATCGCCATTCTCGTCGATGAAGATGACACCGGCAGTCTCGAGAGCTCGGCGAACGGCCAGGTCGTTAGCCGCCGTTAATGATGTCTCATCCTCAGCAAGTTCTGCTCGTCGAACTGTGGTGACCCCCAATTGTGATTCCCTCGCGAGGTCCTCAGCACTCCAGCGAAGAAGCGCGCGAGCAGCCCTAATTTGACAACTGGAAAGAGCTTTTCGTTTCATATTGACAATTTTAGACCATGTGGTATTTTTCATACCATCCGGGTTGATTGGACCGAATCCACTCGCCTAGCAAATGCCATCCTTAGGTCCGGAGGAATACGATGAAGCCCAGCTCTTGGGGAAAACAAATTGACCGCCGCTCCTTCATCGGTGGGTCCGATGCCCGGATCATCATGGGGAGCGACGAGGCAGCCCTGATTCAGCTCTGGCGTGAGAAGCGCGGCGAGGCTCAGCCTGAAGATCTGTCGGGCAACCTCATTGTGCAGCTCGGGAGCGCGACCGAAGAGCTCAACCGGGCCTGGTATGAGCGCAACACCGGCCGAAGGGTGATCGCCGCTCAGCGCCACATCAAACACGCGATCATCCCCTACATGGCGGCCACGCTTGACGGCGTGGTCGAGGGTGCAAACGCGATTTTCGAATCGAAGTTCATGCTTCCCTGGTCGTTCTCAGAGGAAGCAGCTGTCGCGAAGTGCATGGCGCAGCTGCAGCACAATATGTGGGTCACCAACCTGCGCAGCGCCGTGCTCTCGATCATCACCGGCGGCGGCAAATGGGTCGAGATCACGGTGCCCATGGACCCGCTTTATCTTAGCGTGCTCGTCTCAGCGGAGAAAAAGTTCTGGCGCTGCGTTGAGTTTGGCCAAGTCCCGCACCTCATTAATGCCGAGCCGCCGCGGCCGCGCGTTGAGGCCATCCGCATCGTCGATATGAGTTCGTCGAACTCCTGGGCCGACTTCGCAGCCGTCTACCGCAACACACGCGAGGCCTTTCTCGAACACGAACGGGCCCGAGGCGAACTCAAATCACTGATGCCCGAAGATGCCAAGGAAGCGATCGGACACGGCGTGCGAGCGAAGCGCTCAAAGGCGGGCGCCGTGAGCTTTGATCTCATGAATGCGGAGGCGATCCATGCCCCGGTCGAGTGAGACCGTCGCGGCGCTCGCCACCGCACTAGCCAAGGCGCAGGCCGCACTGGTCAATCCGGAAAAGTCGCTTGTCGCCACGATCCGCACCGGTCGGCCGGGGGAAGCCGAGCGCTCGTTCCGATATGCCCCGCTCGCGAGTGGTCTCGACATCGTGCGCAAGACGCTCGGCCAACATGAGATCGCAACCCTACAGACGACGGCGATCGATCCAGCAACCGGCATCGTTCATCTCACCACCATGCTGGCGCATTCGTCGGGCGAATGGATTGCATCAGACTGGCCGGTCTGTGCTGCGGCCGAGACCGCCAATCCGCAGCGCATGGGCGCAGCGCTTACCTACGCCCGCCGCTATGCGCTTTTCACGCTGGTAGGGATCGCAGGCGAGGACGACCTCGATGCGCCCGAACTCGGGGCGCCCGCACCGTCCGGCTCCGCCCTGGCATCGACCTCGTTCCCCGCCGTCGTGCGGTTTCCGCGCCCAAATCAGAAACCGGGCAACGGACGGGCCAGGGTCAAGGCCGAGCCGCCGACTACCACGCTAGACTGGGCACAATCGGCCGACCTCCGAGATCGGCTGCTGAGTGAGATTGAAGGTCTTACGTGTCCTGACAGCGCTGCTGACTGGGCGCGCGTTGCCCTCGCCGCCAAAAATACGCTGGTTGAAGCGGATGCCAAAAATTTGGAGGAGGCTTTTGAGCGAAAGATCTCGGCCCTGGTTGGGGGCGCCGTGACGCACGACAGCGTGACCCTGGCACTGGGGAGCGACTCACTGGCACAAATTTTAGCGCTCTCAACTCTCGTCCCATCAGTTCAAGTACCCGCGCAGCAGGGCCCCACCGAAGAGAGCACGCTCGCGATTTCCAAGCCACGGCGCTACCGCAACAAGGATCACCTGCGCTACGTCGCCCGGCAGGCCTGCCTGATCTGCGGCCGTCAGCCCTCCGATCCCCACCACCTGCGCTATGCGCAACCGCGCGCAATGGGTCGCAACGCCAGCGATGAGTTTACTGTCCCGCTCTGCCGCATGCACCACCGTGAGGTGCATCGCGTCGGCAACGAACAGGGCTGGTGGCAGGCTGTCGGCATCGACCCCCTCACTATTGCCCAGACGCTCTGGAACAGGACCCGCGTCAACGAGGGCCATATTGATCCAGACGAACAGCCCAAGCGAGCTCCCGAAGTCACCTTGGCCGATCACTCCTCCCGGCCGGTCAAACCGGGGCCCGGGAAGCGAAGCCGGAAAGCGACCAGCAGCACGCCAGCCGCGCCTGTTTAGCGCTTTGGCTTCTCCTGGCTACTGCTATGAAGCTCACCGAGTTGCCGGTTTGCACCGATCTCTTTCACTCCGCGGCCGGGACGACTTATGCCGACCTGGTGATCGACGGCCACGGCGAAACCTGGCCGATCCAGAGCCGACGATTTCGCGCGTTCCTACGTCGCTCCTACTACCGAGCAACTGGCACAGCTGCGAGTGCGTCGCTCATCAATGGGACGCTTGACCAATTGGAGGCCCGCGCTCAGTTCGATGGTCCCGAACGATTGGCTGAGGGACCCGACGTTGAAGTAGCGGAGCATGATCGATCTTGCGGGCACCATCAGTTGCGGGTCTGATTGAAATATCGCAGATCAGGCGGCGCCTGCTCCTTCTTGGTAGGCATCAGGAGTCCATCCCAGCTCAGGAAATAATTTTCCTTGCCAATTTTAATCTGCGCATTGGTTTCGTTCGTATAGTACTCGGGCCAGTCCGGGCGCGGATTTGGGTTGAGGACGTATTTCTTGTCGACGGTCCATGGTCGCGTCAAGGCATTGTCGGTCATCGTCATTTCGTCATGCAGGAGCTTTGAATCGCCTTTGTCGCGGTAAATGCGCTCTTTGAAAGTGGTCTGGTTGTCCACGTGCATGGGCAGGCCGGTTTCATCGACAGCGCGCGGGCCCTTGAAGCCGCGCGTCTCGACTTCGAGCACGTCGTAGACGCCATCGCCGTCCTCGTCGATCCAGCGCCCGATCGAGTACCCCGCAAAGCTCGGCTCTATCTTTTCGGGCCAGTCGCGTCCGTCGGTGAAGACACGGCGAAGATGATCGTGCCAGGCGATCAAGATGTAAGTTGTCTTCGGTGTGATCACCCACTCCAGCGGTCCAAATGCCATCATCATGTAAGGCATCCCTGCGGCGCGGCCCCAGGCGGTGGGGAAATTGCCCAGCCCGCCTAGGGCCTGATCGGCTATGCTGTCTTCCAGAACCTTGCGGTACTCCGGCGTCAGCGGCGCTTGTTGTCCGAATCCCCAAGGCTTGGTCTGATCGTGAGACGGTTGGCCGGGAATTCCCGGCACCACGAACCGTTCCCATTGCCCGCCCCAATCGGGATATTGCACGCCCTCGGCTCTAGCCCCATTGACGACCACGAGAAAGGCCCCTGCAATAACCACCGCAGCGGTCAAGGTTCGCTTCGACATGGTTTCCCTCCTCGCGTTGTGGACTGCCAGATGCGTCGGCTCAAGTGAGCATTTGAATAGCCGAAGGACCGCTTGGCTTCATGACTCAGTCATCTCGGAGCGATCATACTATTCTCCCGACCGATGGAGATTGGCCTGTTGGAAGATCGCACCTACTTCGGCGTCGCCATTATGTGCTCGATGATTTTCTCACGAAACTGCAGGTCGTCCTGCGCCACCTCCAGAATGGCCTCGTATTCCTCGGCGAAAAGACCCTGGCTGGTGACAGCCCGCATCGCCGCTGCAAGGGCATCGAACTTCTGGTCTGAAACGCTCACAGTCTGCACGTGCATCGGCGCTGCCATCCCGCTCGTAGGGGTGCCGACCAGGAGTACGAGAGCAATTGCGGCCTTCGCGAACACGACTGGGCTCCTGCTTGGGTATGGGCTCACACCTCGTTGGTGTGCGATTGCATTATGGTCGCCCGAAAGCGCGCGTAAATCAGCCTGACGTACTGCTACTTCCGCCCTGAGGGGTCGCACCCGACCGGCCTTTCGGCCGGTGTGCGCACGTGCAGAAAAATGCTGGGTCCTGGGACTCATGTCCGCGCATTGATGGGGGAAGCGGTCGAGACCATGCCCAGGCTAAGATAGCTATCCGCTCATCGCGCTCACTGGCGACCAGGGCTTAGCCCACTGCACCGCCCGCAGAGCAAACTGCGGGCGAAGTCAACATCCGTGGTTGGCCGCAAGGATTGGCCGCTGGTTAACGGGTCGGCGTGCTCGGCTGCACATCGGGCAGCAGTGGCGGCTGCGGGCCCATCACTTTGGTGAGAGCGCGGTGCGCGCAGATCTCGTCACTCCATTCTGGCAGCGCCGGCGCCGAACCACCGACCCCGACCGCGCCGATGAACTGATTGCCGTTGACGAGGATCGGCAGTGCGCCTGAATTGGGGAAATTGCCGAACGATATCTGGCGCGCTTCCGAAGAGCGGCCAGTCAGCACCTGGTTCATCGTCGCCTTGCTGGGCTGGCGGGTGTTGAGCACGGTTCGCGCCTTCATGAATGCGGTCTCGATGTTGATCTTGCCCTGGCCGTCCATGCGATAGAAGTAGACCGGCTCGCCAAACTGATCGAGAATGACAATGCTGATCCGCACGCCCCGCTTCACGGCCTCCTCAACGCACGCCTTACCGATCGCCTCAGCGGTTGCGACGTTGATCTGATTCTGCTCCATCATGACCTTGGTGGCATCTCCGCGAACGAGGAATTTGTCACTATCGTCCGCACGCGCGGCGCCGGCCAGCACGAGGGCCGTTGTAATCAGTAGCGCGATGTTGGGTTTCATGGGCGAGACCTCCTTTTGATTTTTGTGATTTCAGCGGTCGCGAGCGTGTTTACGATTGCAGCGGCATTCCATTGGCGCGAAAGGATGGTGAACGGGAGCAATTCCAAATGCTTTTCCCGCAGAGGCCCCGATTGTTGCGCTTATTCAATCTTGTCGCAAGACGTTACCTTTGATGAGTGCCGCCGCTGACCCCACGAACGGCCTTAAGGGCTTCAACGTCCGCGCGCGGCGTGAGCGCATCCGCGGCATCGTCGCACCACCTGGGAGGTGCTGCCTTGTGTCGGGCGCAAACATCGTACGCGCTCCAGGTATAGATATCAGTTTTCCTCGTGAAGGATGCGCGGGCAGCAGAATGATGCGAATGCGCGAACTCTCGTCAGGACGGTCAGCATCGTCAGTACCGTCGTGCAAACAAGGTACCGATACCGGGGTCTGAGCTACATAACCAAGCAACTTAAACCGTGCGACTGACGATGCGGACGATGCTGACGTGAGAGTACGTCTGGTCCGAAGTGACAGGCTCTTGGTCCAAGCTGTCGGATTTCAAGGCCGACAGCAGCCAAATTGAGATCCCGGAACCGCCTCATCGCGACCTGATGCCACTCTGCCGCTCACTGCTTAGGACGACCACGAATCCCGTGTCTTTGGCGGTCTCAGCGCTCAACTCCTCGTCGGAAATGATCAGTGAGGATCGCGGCAACAGCATCCCGGCGATACGATCCAACGTGTCCTGCGGAATGACAATCCGATCAAGCGCGGTCTTCGCGCTATCCGGATCCGTCGAGATCGGCTCGATGGCCTGGCCTTTACGTCCGCGCGCCCGGCCTTGTGACGCGACCAGGCCGGCGCGCGGTTGTCCGTCGTCCAACGTGACAGCACTCCATCGCATGCCGGTGTCGCCATTGGTCCGCTCCATGGCCGTGAAGACATGCGTGCCCATGGGACGATCGGCGTCCAGGATCGTGACCGGCCTCTCCCAGATTGGGTGAAAGGCCTGTCGGACATAAATGCGCTGGGTCTTTCGACTGATGAACATCGATATTGGCTCAAGGTCGCGCGCAGCTTCTTGCGCCGCCCGAGCTGCTGCAACCCGCATGACCTCCGCTGAGGCAGCTGCCCCACGCGCCGCCGCAACAGCGTCAAGCTTCGGTTGCAAGTCGGCCTTGGCGGCGACCCATTGCGCCTGCAACTCGTCGAGCTTCTCGAGGGCCTTCGTCTTGGCGTCCTCTGCCTGGGCCTTTGCCTCGGCCGAGATTGCAAACGCGAGCGTCGCCTCTGCGGTCACCAATTCTCTCTCGGCCCTGCGCCTCAAATTCTCAACCACGCGCACCGGCATCATCAACCGTGCGGCCTCACGGGAAGCTGTCACCGCGGCGAGCCTCGCCTCATACGCCTTGCTGGCCGTTTCGACCGCCTTGGCGGCGCCGGCGGCAGCCAATGCGCTTGCTTCCGAGTTTGAGGGGAGCAGCTTCGGGTGGGCGATCTCAATGGGCGCCGCATCGCGCGGCGTCACGATCACCCGCATGCCCAGCCGGGTCGCATCGAACAGGCGTGCAGCGGATGCGAAGGATGTCCGCACGCAGCCAGAGGAGGGCGGAGATCCGGGCGGGCGTCCACCGTGCAGCGCGATGCCCGACCAAGCGAGGCACAGGTTCGAATTTTGTTCGTTGCGTTTCTGAAGAACGCTCAAGATGCCAGCAGGCATTGCGCGTGCCTTCTGGCCACTTGATATCGTCGCTCGCCAGATCCAGCCGTCGGCGTCGTAGACCGTTATCCGTTGCTTGCGCAACGAAACAATCGCCATGATCGGATTGCCACCACTGCGCGACTCGACGGAAGGTTTAGTCCGAGCGCCGGCGGCAATTGCGTGATCCGCAGCGGAGGTCAATAAGGCCAGCCCCGCAAAGGCGAGAGACGCGCGTCGCAAACTTGTGTGCTTGTGTTTCGGGTTCACCATGCAAGGCAACATTTGCATTTGGGGCCGACCAGCTTGCGCGTAGGCGACACATAAAGTGGTTCGCTCGAACTTGCCAACGTGAGACGCCACATGCTTGTGGATTGCCTCCCCTGTCCACTGCATCATCACCACGAGAGGTAGTTTCGTAGCGGAACACGAATGCGCGGGGCGATTTCAAACGGCGACTTGTCGGCAACTGCAGTTTTTCGCTGCTGGTCTATTTTGAAACCAGACGCACACGTCCCACTCGCAGCGAACAGAACCACGCTTCGATGACGGTACATTCACGGTGCGCGTAGTGATGTGATGGTGCAAGATTAATGGCGCGGGTTTTCTACCAATTGCATCTCGTGGTCGACCACGAAGGTAGATGCGTAGCATCTGCGGTATGCTCATGATCACGGCGAACAACACGCATATGCTCGCTTTCGACAACGTCTCGGCCCTGCCGGCCTGGCTCTTGGACGCGCTCAGCCGAGTTGCGAGCAGTGGCGAGCTCGCGGCGCGCTCAGACCTCCTTACGCGTTCTAGGCATCGATAATTGCTTTCCAGCGTGAAGGACGCGCGGGCAGCAGAATTATCAGAATGCGAGGATATTCCTCAGCATCCCCGGTATCATCAGTCAACAGCAGCGCCAAGAATGCAAGATCGGGACATTAACCAGCCTGACCACTAAGATACTTGCGTGCAATGATGCGGACGGACGGACGATGCCGACGCAAAAACCCGAGGATCGTTTCACACATCTCGCGAGATGACGCACGCGCCATGACAATTCCGGCTGAAGATTAGGCCGCACGGCGTCTTGACCGTGCGTATGCTCGCCTACCAAGTGTCCCAAACGAGAAGCACAACGAGGCACTCAAGCAAGGACGATCTTTCTTCGACCAGTGATTTTATTATTCTGCGGTTCGGTGTTTCGGAAATCCGTAACCCGCTCGCGCATAAGCGCGAAGCAAGATTTCTACGGAGCGTGCCGGACGAAACGCCCGACAAAGCTTCTGTTCCTGTGAAGGCAGGTGGTGTTTGTGTCGGAGGAACCGCAGCGAACTGGATGCACTCACATTCTGCCTGAATGCCGAGTCAGCAATCGTTGAAGAGCCGATAGGACAACCAAGGAGAGGTGATCGGGATCGTGCTCACCACGTTGAGCGCATTCGATGATCTTGCGCACCACGACATCGCGCAACGGATCGTCGTGGCTGGTCATCCCGAGTCCGCTGCAGACGGCCTCAAAGGCTTGGTCCATTGCATCGATGTGCCTGGGCCCGGGCGCTCCGCCTTTGAGTATCTCATAGATCGGCATCGTTCCTCCCAACCGAAACGCGACTGTCTATGCGTGGTGCCGTTGAAGACTGAGGCGGGGGCCGATGTCAGTGACGAGCGGCTCGCCGGCGCGTACAGCGGCCGCCCTGAGTCGACACCGTCCTCCAGATCGGAACCAACCGAGGGGCAAGCTCCACGCGGCGGCCGTCCGGCAATTCGACGTAACGATTGATCAGCATACAACCCTTCTTTCTCCCATGGCTTTCTATGACGTATTTGGAGCCGGGTGGCAGGCGGCGAGGCAACCGCATTGACTGTGACATTGGAACTCCTTCGATTCCGGGCGCGTAGCCAGTCAATGCGGCTGGTTCGCTTCCGTTCGCCTCTTTGCTATCTTGTGCCCACTATCCACAGGGTGATGCGTTTCGCCGTCATTCTTGGCGAGGATCTCTTCAAACAGGAACTCGCCATGGAAGAGCGCCTCGACGCCATGATCGATCGCGCCGTCAAGCGGCTCGTCCAGGCCAAGGCCTGAAGGCAAATGTTGGCGAGCTGCTCTCTTAACGGCCAAGCTCAGCAGCCCAAGAAGATTTCAGCCTCAAACCGGTCCGAACCGCAGCCTTCAACGCAGGATCACTAAACTGGGCCGGGCGTCGGCCCCGTGCTCGGTAGCCGCGCCAGTTTAGAATTTGACCATCGTGCTGCGCGTTATCGTGACCTTGCTAGTCACGATGACCGGGCCGCCCTTGGCCAGATGGAACGTCGCGTATTGCTCGCGATAGGCGTCCTCCCCCGCCGAGCAATCGACCGGAAGGATCACCTGGTAGCCACGCTGCGCTGCGCCTGAAGCGGTGCCAACGCTCGCCCCCTGAAACGAGTTGCCGCAGACGATCACAGTTTTAACGCCGGCTTGCCTGAGCGTGGGCTGCAGGGTGGAGCCCAGGAATTTGTCAGGCCCGGACTGGCGATACCATTCGCCGGGCCGCGGCTTGATCGCGGGGTCCATGATGTCCTCGGGCGTCGCCTTGCCCTCCGAGCCGACTAGGCTGTACCAAACCACCATGTTGTGCGCGCGCGACTGATCATGCAGCCGTTTGATGTTCGGCACCGCGGCGACGCAGCGCGGGCGCGCGCCGCAGTTGCCTTTCATGATATCGAGAAGCAGCAGCGCTGTGGTCGAAGGATCGACCGTGACTTCCTTTAGCTCGGGTGGCGGCGGCGCAACGGCAGTGCTCCAATCGGAAATAACGTCTGCGATCGTTGGTGAGCCGGCGAATGTCAGCAGGATTACCCCGCCAACGGCAGTGAAGCGTGAGACGGCCATGATGTCCTCCCAGGATCTCGGAATGAGGCTATCTCGCCGGAACGCAAGCGGTCGCCCACCCGGACCATATTTGGCTTTGTACCACCCGCCCACTCAGGGTTCGAGCCCAAATCAGTTCCGCTATTCCCTCCAGAGGCTGACCCGAATTCGAGGGGGCTAGATCACAACAACACGGCACGCCAGGAGCGGCCTTGCCCCTTGAGCAGACACATTGGAATAGTGACACTGATTTGGTATTTTCAGGCCGACGCACAACGGCGGGCTCGTGACCATGTTGCCATTGCGGGACCGATCTAAGGCACGCAGGAGAACAATATGGACCGGCAAACCGGCATGAAAATGCTAACGCTTGCTACAATGCTGCTCGGCCTGATCAACACTGGCGCTCTGGCTTTCGACGATTCAAAATATCCCGATCTGAGCGGTGAGTGGCACGGCACTGGCAATCGCTGGCCAAACAATCCCCCGCTCACGCCGGAATATCAGGCCATCTGGGAGGCCAACAAGCGCGATCACTCAACCGGTGGCTCCCCTACCCTCACCTGTCTTCCGCCCGGTATGCCTCGGCAAGCGAGCGTCTATGAGCCGATGGAAATCATCGTAACCCCACAAACCGTCTACATGCTAATTGAGCACATCCATGATTCGCGTCGTATCTATACCGATGGGCGCGCGTGGCCCAAGGAGGGTGAGATCGAGCCAGCCTTTCGCGGGCACTCGATCGGTCACTGGGAGGATATGGACGGCGACGGTAAATACGACACGCTTTACGTCGAAACTCGTTATCTGAAGGGTCCACGCACCTTTGATTCCACCGGCATCCCGTTGCATCAGGATAACAAGACCGTGGTCAAGGAACGCATCTCATTTGATAAGAGCAATCCGAACACCATTCACAACGAGATCACCGTCATCGACAACGCGCTGACCCGCCCTTGGACGATCACAAAGACCTATCGCCGTGCAGCGAGTAAAGGACCGATCTGGTGGGCCGAGTCGATCTGCGCGGAGAACAACCCGCATGTCCGAATTGGAGACAAGGTCTATTACAGCAGTGGCGACGGGTTTCTGATGCCAGCCTATAAGGGGCAGCCAGCCCCGGACCTGCGATACTTCATAGATGCAACAAAATGAAATCGGCCTAGTGTCCTGATTCCGAAGTTATGAATAATGGACTAGGTATTGGCCGCGACGCCGCCTATTCATTCCTCCGCATGTCGTGGAGCGGTCGCGTGGCCATCCGGTCGAGCCGGTGCCGCCCGAAGGCAAATCGTTCGCGCCCTGCGCGGCGGCTAGCGCCTTGCATCTCTCCTTGAAGGTCTTCTCTTACCGAGGACTGCTCGTGCCTTAAATTTCTCCAAATAGGATGCGGCCATGGCCGAATCGGGTTGCCACATAAGGGGGGATCAATGGCGATATCTGCCGACTTGGCACAAGACGCCGAAGCTCAGCTTCTTGAATTTTTACGAGGCCGGGATCTCAGCAGCTTTTCGGTGACAATTGTTTGTGGGAATGACAAATGGATCATCTCGACGACGGATAACGAAAGCGGCGCCTATTGTATCGGACAAGGGCCGACGTTCGCTGATGCATGGCATGACAGAAAAAATCAAATTCTCACGCCGGTCAGACCGGCGCTGAAGCGGGCTTCCTAACCAAGCCGCGCCGTCGCAGTTTACGACCGCTTAGGACCGCTGGGGCGGCGATATAGTCGAGGCTCTGTCTGTTGTATCTATCGTACTCCCTAAGTCGTCGGCAGCTGCCGCGAAACACCCCTGTTTGCTCTGGCTGTCGCACCCCTGGGTTTTGACCGTTGCCGCAGGCGAAAGCCAGGCCCGTCGATGGGCTCGACGCCAAATTGCTCATCACAAGCCCGGCTTGGCAATCGACCGCCTCGATGACCGTTGGCGACCACGAGTGCGCGATTGAATGCGAGGACGACGCGCTTGAAAAGTGGCTTCATCGCCAGACCGAACGGTGAAAGTTCCAGCTTCGGCTTTCGCGTGAAAAGCGCGTCCCCAAGCTCATCCTCAAGCGCTTTGATTGCGTTTGTCAGGGACGGCTGAGAGATGCGACAACGCTTGGCGGCGCGCGTGAAGTTTCGTTCTTCGCACAATGCTATAAAATAGATGATCTGATTGATCTGCACGATTGCCTCTTCGCGTATGGAGCGGCAAAGAACGCCGCGGTAACGCGTCCTCTGGCTAACAACGCTAGACATTAGTGGGCCGAGGCGAGGGATCGGTTCTGAGAAGTTGAATTTTACAGATCCCGCGTAGGTGCTCCTGTATGCTCCTTGGAAGAATTTCGGCTGGGGCGTCTTCGTTGCACGCCTGATATGGCTCCTGCCAGGCTGTAGTCGTCTGACGTCAGGGCGACGCGCTACAACAAACTCGCAGCCAACTACCTCGCATTCGTCCAGCTTGCATTCGCCCATGGCTGCGCGCTAATGAGTCCACGTCCTAATCGCTGGACCTAATGGGTGCGTGAGTGGGTCGGAAATTTATCAAAAACGCTTTGTTATTTCTGTCGGCCACGATCATCGGAGTTCTGAGCATTGAACTCGGCCTTCGTGTGCTCTACCCGATCACGTTCGTGCATGTCGAAACACTGGTAGAGCCGGCCAGCTGGAGTATCACGTCCGACCCGGTGCTGGGGTGGCGTCCGAAATTGGGGACGTGGGAGAGCCTCCGTGACCTGAACGGCTATGACGAGAACGGCATTGTCGTTAGCCGTTCGATCTACGCCAAGGCGGCGGGTCCGAAGCTGCTCCTGATCGGTGACTCAGTTACGTTCCGTGCGCAGATCCTCAACGGTCTAGCCAATCTCTTACCCGACTAAAATAGACCGTATTGCTCGTCGACCAGGATTCCAATACGGCTCGATCGCTACGCCGCAGGGCGCCCGATGTCGGTAACAATCTTCGTGTCTTTGCCGAGAATCGCGTGTCCCGTCTGACAATACGGACACCACAGAGAAAGCTTCAATGCGCTCAGCCGAAGCACCTCTGTGGCCGAGACGTCAAGGCCACTGTGGACGAGCCGTCCTGTGCTCGGACAATGATAGGTCAACATGAGGCCTACTTCCTTCCGCCCCAGGCGAGCATCTGCAGCAACCATCAGTTGCTACGCGAATCGCAAGCGGTATCTCCGTATTCTCCAGGTGGGAAGCCACAAGGTCAATCTCGCAGCGCCTTCAAGAGGGCCTGTGCGACGGCCATGTGCCCCGATGCGCTCCAGTGACCGTCGGGAAGAAGATGAACCGGATCAGCCGCCAGCGCCTCATCGAGATCGATGCAGATCTCCGCAAATTCGCAGAAGATCGTCGAGGAAAGGCCGAGCCTCGGTCCGAGGAAATCGCGGGTGCCTTGATGGGCCAAGACCACTCTCACACCCTGCGGCACTTCTTCGCGAATTAGACCGAGGATGAAGCGGATGATCTCGATCGATTCTCCGGGATCCAGACTCTCGTGAACGGCCGGCTCGATCAATCTTGCGATCACCGAGGCTACGCGAGACCAGTCGCTCCAGCGTTCCAACAGACCGAAGGGCGGCGGGCGGAGAACATATGAGCCGTTCATCGTCTCGACGTAAGGCTTTGCTCGCCCAAAGAAACGCCGTCTCAATACATCGAAATAATCGCTCTGATTGAGCACGATCAAGACAGTATCGCCCGCCTCCAAAAGGCGCTTCCAATTTTGGAAAGCCATATATTCCTGGTCAGTGCCGTAACCCATAGTGCCGGTGTTTATGACGCGCGTGCCAGGGAGGAAGGAAAGCATTTTGACGTCGAAGCGATCTTTGATGTCTACGCCTTCGCCGAAAGACAACGAGTCGCCGAGAATCAAAATCTTGCGTGTCGCGCGGGGATCTTGCGCAATGAGCCGTTGACCATTCTGATCAGTGATGATGCTCCACTCTTCGCCGGCCGCGTTAATACGCTTGGTCTTCAGGTTGGGCACATTGCTCCATCCTGTTTGCGCATCGGAGCGGAACAGCCGATCGCGTTTGGTGACGTAGGTCACGTAGAGTCGCAGGGCTGCTTCCGCAGCGACGGTTGTCACTGCCAAGACGCCGAAGAGAAGAGCCGTCCAATGCAGGGGTACTCTCATTTGTCAAAGTTTCGCGCGATTTAAGCACCGTGGCAGGAGCCTAGCATCGATGCCTACCTCCAGTCAGCCAAACTCGCCAGGCACAATGGCTCACCCTCTCAGACGCAAGTCGGCGAGGAATCGATGAGGGCACATCGGAGTAGATAAATCCGAGCGTGACCAGGAGCCTGATCGACGGGCCGCTCATCCTATAATGAATAATCCAGCGATCGAAATGCCCGACGAGCGCTTGTAGGCGACAATGATGGACGTGCTCGGAGACAAAAAGTGAGGCGCGGGCGATCCGCTCAATTTATACTGAGCTCAACTTACCCTGAAGAGCATCTCGCGCTATTAACGTTGCCGTCGATCAGAATCGTCTGCGTTACTCAATATGAATGCCAGAGCCACTAGACCGGGCGTCCACGCCGCCATCATCCCCAGTAGGAACCACTGATAAGGCTCCATCGTCCCCGCTCCCGCCTCCCCGAATCAAAGCGTATCATTATACCATAGTTCGATCGGGCGGTCGCACCAGCCTGCTGGCACTTGAATTCAAACATAACCTGAAGGGGTTACTGGCCAAGGCGGCGGTCGTCGCACTCGCCTGTTGATGGCAGAGGGCCGATGCGGGCGCATTCATCGTGCGAATGGTTTGCATCCGACTAGCGCGGTCGGCGCGGCCGCGGGGGTCAGTAAACCGTGCACCGCTGAACCGATCAATTCCGCGGCGCCAACTGCTTGGCCAGCGGTCCCCAGGACTGCAGTTCGCTCTCCATGAAGGCAGTGTATTCCTCCGCGCTCATTGTCTTGGTCTCGATTGCGTCGCGTTGGATTCGCTCGCGCACGGCGGGTCGGCGGAGCACTTCGGATACAGCGTGATTGACTTTGTCGACGACGTCGCGCGGCATCTTGGCCGGTCCAGAGAGACCGAACCAGGTCGAGGTCGCGAGGTTTGGATAGCCGAGCTCCTTGAGGGTCGGGACCTGCGGCCCTTCGGCCAACCGCGCCTCTGATGAGACCGCGATCGGAATCACCTGGCCGCCCCGGATCTGCCCAAGGGCCGAACTCCACGCGGTCGATACCAATCCGACGGTGCCGGCAACGACATCCATCATCGCGGTCGACCCGCCACGGTTTGGAATGTGCTGCATCGGAACGTTCGCTTCGCGCGCAAACCGCTCGGCGATGAAATGGCTAAGCGTCCCAACCCCCGGTGATCCATAGTTTAGGGTGCCGGTCCGTCGCGCATAGTCGGCAAGGTCGGCGAGTGAGCGCACGCCAATCGAAGGATTGACCACGAAGACGACGGGCGGCCCTCCGAGATAGGCGATGTGGGTGAGATCGCGCATTGGGTGGAAGCCGGGGTTGGGCGATGCAGCCGGTGCGATCACCGTATAGGCGATCCCGGAAATCACCAGGGTCGAGCCATCCGGCTCCGCATTGGCGGCTGCAGCAACTCCGATCAGGCCGCCGGCACCGACGCGGTTTTCCACGTAGAAACGCTGGCCGAACATGTCCGCGAAACCCTCCGCGAGCATCCGCGCGAAAGTGTCAGATGCACCGCCAGGGCTGGTCGGCGAAATGATCCGCACAGGCTTCGTCGGCCAATCGGCGGCCGACGCGATTTGTGGAAGGCCAATTCCCAGGGCAGCGACCAAGATGGCGAGAACGCGACGGCGCATGTCGAACCCCATGAATCAGCCCACGCCTACGACATACGGCTACGACATACGCCTACGACATGGGCCACGAGTTCCGTACGCTCATTCCGGCACAGCTATCCTACGCGCTTTCCAAGGCCCGTTCCATGAGTTGCACGCGCGTGCACTGCCGCAGCCCGAGCCCGGTACTAAGCTTTGTTCTGCCCAACAAGCTCCCAAAGCCTGCTAGGCGTCAGGGGAAGGTTACGCGGCTCGGCCCCGAATGGGGCCAATGCATGAGCCACCGCATTCGCAAGCGCGCCGCCGGCGGCGATGATGCCGCCTTCGCCCGCGCCCTTTACGCCCAGCGGATTGTTTGGCGACGGATAATCTTCCGTGATCACACAGCGCAGGTTCGGAAAGTCCGTCGCAGTCGGCAACAGATAATCGGCGAGCGAACCGGTGAGGAATTGGCCTTCGTTGTCATATTGCAGATGCTCGAGGCAGGCGCCGCCGAGTCCCTGCACCACAGCACCGATCACCTGGCCGCGCAGCGTCAGCGGATTGACGGCGCGGCCCACATCCTGAACCACCACGTAGTCGATGATCTCGATCTGACCGAGCTTGGGGTCGACGGCGACATGCGCCGCATGTGTGCCGTAGCTGTAGGTGTGGTGGTGATTATTGAACGTGCCTTCAGCACTCAGCCCGGCAAGCTCGCTGAGCGGAAACGAGCGGCCGTCGGAGCTCGAAACCTTGTCACTGTCGATCGCAATCGCGGATGCATCGCATTCCAATCGCTTTGCGCCTGCCGCCGTGATGGCAGCGTTCAAATTCTTGGTCGCGTCGAGCAGCGCCGAGCCTCCCATCACGGTCGAGCGCGAATGATAGGCGCCGAAGCCCTCGCTCACGTAGTGGGTCGAACCGTGATGGACGTGGCGGATGCGATCGATCGGCACTTCGAGCGCGTCGGCCGCAATCTGCGCGAAGATCGTCTCGACGCCTTGGCCCACGGAGGTGGTGCCGAGATAGACCGAAAATGTCGCGTCACTATTCACTTCGAGCCGCGCCGTCTCCTTCGGGCCGGCGGCACCGCCCTCGATAAAACAAGCAACGCCGAGGCCGTGATAGCGGCCGTCAATCGGTCGACCGCAGAGCTTCGCTTTTTCGTGCCACCCGATCTCCCTGAGACATTGCTCGAAGGCAGCTCTGTATTCGCCGCTGTCGTACTGATCCTTGGCGTCGGTCGGCTGCACGTGTGCAACCGGATAGGGCTGCTCGGCCTGTGTGACGAGATTACGCCGGCGCAATTCCAGGCGGTCCATGCCGAGATCGACCGCAACCATGTCGATCAGTCGCTCCAGGAAGAAATTCGACTCGAAGCGGCCCGGCCCCCGATAGGTGCCGACCGGGGTCTTGTTGGTCATCCAGAGATGCGAGTCGACCTTGACATGCGGCACCCGATAGGGCCCGGCCAGAAACTGGCAGACATTGCGCGCGCCGACCGCCCCGTTGGTCCGCATATAGGCGCCCATGTCATTGTGGATGTCGCCGCGCAGCGCGAGCATCGTGCCATCGCGCGCGCAGGCGATCTCGATATCGGCCGCCGCCTCGCGCGCATGGTTCATGGTCATGAGATTTTCGCGCCGGTCCTCGGTCCATTTCACCGGGCGGTTGATGTAGCGCGCCGCAAACGGAATGAGGAAGTCTTCCGGATAGAACTCGCCGCGTGCGCCGTAGCCGCCGCCGACGTCATTTTCAATCATTTCAATTGCGGTCTCGGGGAGTCCGATCTGTTTTGCGAGGATGCGCCGGTTGAAAAATGGCACCTTGGCGGCGCCGGATATGGTGAGCCGGCCCGCTTCGGCATCCCACTGCGCCATGACGCCGCGCGGCTCCATCGTGAGCCCATAGTGCCGACCGGTCGAGAGGCGCTCCCGTCGCGTGTAGGGCGCGTCTCGAAAAGCCGCATCGGCGTGACCTTTGCAGGCATGAAAAACGAGCGAGCAGTTGGTGCCGGTCGCTTCGAACAGGAGCGATCTGTTCTGCGCGGCCGTCGTGTGATCGGCGATTGCAGGCAAGGGCTCAATGTCGAGACCGATCACCTCGAGCGCATCCTCGCCCAACGCAATGCTCTCCGCCAGCACCACCGCCACGGGCTCGCCGACATAGCGTACCTTGTCATGCGCCAGCACCGGCTGCTCGTACGGTTTGAATTCCGGCAGTGGCTGCAGCCGCATCGGTATGATCGGCACGCCCGGCATGTCCTTGGCAGTGATCACCGCATGCACACCGGGACACTTCAATGCACCGGAGGTGTCAAGCGAAGCGATCCGGCCATGGGCAACCGAACTGCGCAAGATCACCGCATAAAGCAGGCCCTCGACCTCGAGATCATCAACATATTCGCCGCGGCCGCGCAGGAAGCGCAGGTCCTCGCGCCGCTCCATCGGCGTGCCGATGAATGTGTTCTTCATCGCGATCCGCCCTTATAGGCGACGCGCGCATCGAGCACGGCCTCGATGATCGACACATAGCCGGTGCAGCGGCAGAGATTTCCCGAGAGCACCTCACGTACCCGATCGGCGTCGCAGTCAGGCTCGTCGCTGAGCAGCGCATGTGCCGTCGTGATCATGCCCGGAGTACAGAAGCCGCATTGGAGAGCATGATGTTTGCGGAAGCTCGCCTGCAGCGGCGTGAGGCCCTCATCCTTCGACAGCCCTTCGACGGTGACGACTTTGCTGCCCTCGGCCTGGACGGCCAACATCAGACAGCTGCGCACAGCCTTTCCGTCGACCAGCACTGTGCAGGCACCACAAACGCCGTGTTCGCAGCCGACATGCGTCCCGGTCAGCCGCAGATGATGGCGCAGGCAATCCGCAAGCGTCAGGCGCGGTTCGACTGCAACCTCGACCTCCCGTCCATTGACCTCGAAGCGAGCCTTCATAGAGTCTGCTCCGCCGCCATCTTGAGAGCCCGTTCCACCATGGTGCCGGCCAGCGCCTTGCGATAGGCGCCACTGGCATGGATGTCGCTGTCGGGATCGACGGCCGCTATTGTGGCGGCTTCGGCCTTGGCGATCGTGGCAGCATCGACGATCGCTCCGTTGAGCACGGCCTCGACGCTCAGCAGCCGGAGTGGCCGGTCGGCGACACCGATCACGCCGACGTGGGCATTGGTCGCCTTTCCGGCCGCGTCTGTGTCGTAGAACAGCGCTGCGGCCGCGAGTGCAAAATCGCCCCGTCGTCGCGCAAACTCCTGAAAGCCCCAGCGCCGTTTAGCCGACCAGGGTGGCAGGCGAATTTCAACGATGATCTCGTCGGGCGTGAGCGCCGTCGTGAGTGCGCCTTGAAAGAAGTCCGCGGCCTTGATTGTGCGGAAGCCCGCTTGGCCCATAACCACGATCTCGGCTTCGCAGGTCACCGCAAGGCCCGGCATTTCAGCGGCCGGATCCGCATGAGCGATGCTGCCACCGACAGTGCCGCGATTCCGGATCTGGTAATGCGCCACGTGTGCGACCGCTGCAACGAGAAGCGGATGCGCCACCCGCAAGCGCTCATCGCTTTCGATGTCACACCACCGCACCATGGCCCCGAGAGCGACGCCGTCCGCGGTGACTTTGATGGTCCGCAGGTCGGTGAGCTTGCGCAGATCGACGAGCAGCTTCGGGGCCGCCAGTCGGAAAGCCAGGATCGGCACCAGGCTCTGCCCGCCGGCCAGCACCTTGGCGTCACCACCATGCGCGGACAGCAAAGCGATTGCCTCAGCAAGCGTTGCCGGACACGCGTAGTCGAAGGGCGGCATTTTCATGGACGCATTTCCTTCGACCACAAGTTCGGCGAAAGCGCTTGGCTAGCTAACATTGCGCTGCTCGATCGGTCAACTCGGCGACGTGATCGAGGATGTTGTCAGGCTTCTTGGCTGCATTGATGAGTTGCCACACGCGCTCCGGCGAGAGCGGAAGATCGTGCGGCTCGACACCGAGCGGCATGAGTGCCGCCGCAACCGCATTCGCGATCACGCCGCCGACCGGAATGACCCCGCCCTCGCCAGCGCCTTTGGCGCCCAATGGATTGTTGGGTGATGGTTTGTCCTCGAGCGCAACGGCGCGAATGTTTGGAAAGTCGCTTGCGATCGGCATGAGATAGTCGGCCAGCGAGCCGGTCAGCAGCTGACCCTCGTCGTCATAGATGAAGTGCTCAAAAAACGCGCCGCCGAGACCCTGCACGACGGCGCCGATACATTGGCCGTGGAGTGTCAGCGGGTTGATGATACGACCGACATCCTCGACCGCCACATAATCAATGAGCCGCACGTGGCCAGTCTTTGGATCGACAGTGACATGGGCGGCATGCGCCCCGTAGCTGTAGGTGCGCTTGCTGCTGGCAAACACACCCTCTGCCGACAGGCCTGCGAAGTTGCGCAGCGGCAAAGCGGCGCGCCCCGGTCCCATGACTTCCATGCTATCGATCGTCACGTCGTCCTTGGCACAGCCCAAATGCCTGGCCGCAGCCGCCTTCAACTCGTCCCGCAACCGCCCGGCCGCGACCATGATCGCGGAGCCACCCATCACCACCGAGCGCGAACTGAACGAGCCGACGCCGTCGCTGACGTAGTCGGTCGAGCCGTGGAAGACCCCGCGGATGCGATCGATCGGGATTTCGAGCGCGTCGGCTGCGATTTGGGCGCAGACTGTCTCGAGACCTTGGCCGACCGACGAGCTGCCAACAAAGACCGAAACCGAACCATCGGCTTCAAGCGCCAGCCGTGCCGTCTCCTTGGGTCCTGAAGCGCCGCCTTCCAGATAGCAGCCGACCGCAAAGCCATGATAGCAGCCGTCGATCAGGCGGCCCTGAAGCTGGAGCTGTTCGGCCCAATTGATTTCCTTCAGGCACCGGTCAAGCGTAACCTGATAGTCGCCGCTATCGCACTCGGTTTCAATGTCGAGGTTGACGATCTTGGCGAGCCGATAGGGCATGTCAGCCTCGGCGATCAGGTTGCGCCGGCGAAACTCCACGCGATCGATGTTCAGATCTCGTGCCACGATATCGAATAGCCGCTCGCGAAAGAAATCAGCTTCATAGCGACCTGGCGCCCGGTAGGTCCCTGAAGGCGTCTTGTTGGTCACGAGCAACGACACGTCGATCCGGATATCGGGAATGCGGTAGGGACCTGACATGACCTGTGCAATGTTGCGCGAAGCAGTTGCTCCGACCGTTCGCAAATAGGCGCCGACGTCGGTAAAGGCTTGACCACGCAGTGCGAGAATACGGCCGTCGCGTGTGCAGGCGATCTCAAGCTCGCATTCGGCATCGCGCGCGTGGTTGGTGGCGAGCAGGTTTTCGCGCCGATCCTCGGTCCACGTCACCGGCCGATCGAGCAGCCGCGCCGCAAAAGGAATGAGAAAGTCCTCTGGATAGAATTCCCCACGTGCGCCAAACCCGCCACCGACGTCACACTCGACGAGTCGCACGGAGGTTTCCGGAAGTGCCAGCATCTTTGCCAGGATTCGCCGATTGTTGAACGGCACTTTGGCGGCCCCCGACAATGTCATCCGCTGGTTGATGGAGTCCCATTCGGCGAGAAGTCCGCGCGGCTCCATCGGCACGGCCGCATGCCGCTGTACTGTGAAGCGCTCACGCCGAACATAGGGCGCACCCTTGAATGCAGCATCCGCATCGCCGCGGACTGCCGTTACGGTGATGGCAAGATTGGTCCCTGTCGCTTCGAACAGAATGCTTCGGTTCGAGCGCGCCATCTCGCGATCGGCAACCGCAGCAAGGGGCTCGATGTCAATCTCGATATGCTCAAGCGCGTCTTCGGCGATCGCGGCGCTCTCGGCCACCACGAGGGCCAGGGGCTCGCCGACATAGCGCACTTTCCCATGAGCAATGACTGGTTGCTCGTATGGCTTGAGTTGCGGTGTTGGCTCCTGTCGCATCGGGATCACCGGGATCGGCGCGAGCGCTTGGGCAATGTCGTGCGCGGTGATGACCGCATGCACGCCCGGCTGCGCGCGCGCGCCGGCGGCGTCGATGCGCCGGATCAGCCCATGGGCGACGTCGCTGCGCAGGACCACGGCGTACAACGCGCCATCAGCCGCAAGGTCGCCGACAAATTGACCGCGCCCGCGCAACAGCCGCAGGTCCTCAATGCGCTCGACGGGCCTTCCAACGAAGGCGTTGCTTCTCCGCGATTGATCCATCCGGCGGGCACCTCACTCAGCTCGACGAGGCGAATGTGCAGTTGCATCGCCGCGATCGCGCAATTGACCTTACGCGTCTTGATACTTCATCACCAAGACCAATGCAGCCCCCCGCTACCGACCGCTCTGAAGCAAACAAACTACTTGATTCTTCAATCTTATTCGTTCGGTACGCGTCGCCTTGGCGCCTCCTGACAAGAGATGTCGCGGGACATCCGACTGATTCACGAGCGTGTCGTTCGTGGCTTAGATGCGCACACACCCGATGAGGTGTGACAAACAAACCAACCGGAGACTGACCATGTTGATCAAGACCGCTCTCGCTCTCGCGCTTGTTGTGGGCACCGCCGCCGGCGCAGTCGCCGCACCAAAAAGGTACAGCACCAATCCGGCCCATGATGTGTATGACACAACCGGCAAGTACGTCGGCTCGGATCCCGATCCGACCATCCGTTCGATGCTCCTGCGTGATGTGGGCAATTGATTGCCCATGCCTCGCAACCGGCGGCCGACCGTGCGGCCGGCCGCCAAATAGCCCTTCAAACAGAAGTTGAACACCGCTCGATCCTTGATGCTTACGGAGGCTGTCATGAAAAGAATGCTGCAAAAATGCTTGAGCCCGTGGGTTGCTGCTGCCGCCATAGGAGTCGGTCTGATGACCCACGGAGCGATAGCGGGTTCGTTCACGCGCGGATGCGCGGCGCGCGACCTGCAAATCCTGTTTCTCATTGAGGAACAAGAGTCTGCCGGATCAGTGCCCACTGAAAAGCTCAGCGATGCTCTGGTTGAGATGATGCACGCCCGTATCGTCTGCCACGAGGGCCGAGTGGTCGATGCGCTGGCAATCTACGACACGGTCGCGGAGACTCTTCGTCCGATCCGCTCCGGCCGCGCTCATGCTGATGGAATCCGATAGCGCAGAACGGCAAGCCTACGCCTACGCCGGCGATTTGATCCTACCGCGATCCACAGGCGACATGACTGATAGGGACTACCTGATTGAGCCGAGTGAACATCAGCTATTTGTCAGTTGTGGCAAATCGCTTCTCCATTGACGCGCCGACCATCGAGAAGCCCAAAAGCACCACGGCAACTGCCAATAGAAATCCGCTCGCCGGAAGATCTAAAAACCAATCATATATTGTTTGGAGGTCTAACGAGGGCGGCGGACGGTCAGATACGCTTGCGGTCACATAGATCGCAGGGCGCTCAAGATGCGCGAGCGAAAGCGCACTTGAGATCGGAAAGGGATCCCATTCGTCAGTCAGAATCCACGATCTGACTTGCCAACCAAGAATAAGCCCCGCCAAAACAAGGGTTCCCATCGCCGAAATGCGCGCGACGATCTTCAGGAATGTTGCCATCAAGGCGGTCATAGCTACTCGCGTGGAGGTCCCCACCTATCATGAGAGCCAAAGTGGACATATTGTGAGCATGGCTGGGTTATCTCTAAGCATACGCGACAACTTGGTACAGCACTGAGGCCCAACGGCAACACCATGCGTAAATCGCATCGACGCCCCATCTAATTGGGATCACCCGACGAATTGCAATTTTGTTCCGCCAGATATTGTGTGAGAGTACCGTCTCACCGATTCGGACGAGGACGATTTCCGTCTTTAATGGGAGCGCTCGGCTCAGGTTATGCCGATCGGGCGTTTCGTCGGGTGCGCTAATATTTCCAATGGACATCACAGTTCGCGATCGCAGCCAAGCACTTGAAGCCGGTCCGGTGGCCGGTGAGATGCCGCGCCGTCCGCTCTGGCCGGCGCTTGTCATCGCGTTTGCGATCTCAGCAACGATGCTATGGAGCGGTGTCTTGCTGTGGCTCTTGTCACGGATCATAATTTTCATGGTATTTTGATATTGCTGCTGACCGCTTTCGCGGAAACCCAGGCGCGTCCTGCGCTGCCTTTGTGATCCACAGCTCGCTGGCGAATTGACTGCCCTAATCCTCAATAGGACGGTGCGAGCGAAGTCCGTTGGACGGAATCTCACCTGCTCGAGCTCTTGAACGTTGGGCGGACCGCCGGCGGGCTCAGTCATCCACATGAGCGCACGGTATTCAGTTCCCGTCATGCAGCCCGCGATGTATGGTGTCCATGAACGGAATACCGGCGATTCGAGGGAATGCAGCAAATCCGAAATCGAGATCGGAACTGCACACAGGACCGCGCGTCGTTGTTTGTCAGCGTCAAAGAGAGTGCCCAGGTCAATTTAGGAAGGCCGATTGAGGCAATGATGGCGTTCTTTTCCGATCGGGAAGCGGCAAACGTTGACGCCAAGACCGCTTTCGCGGCGAAATTTCTGAAAGTCACGGCTCTTGCCTGCTCGTTTGTAACGTTGGTCCCGGCAGTGATTGTTCTCTGCTGGCAAGCACGAGCATGGATCCGGACCGGTGGGTGGGGCTCCTTCCCGATTTCAAGAGTGCTTGCCCTCGCCGGTTTTGACGAAGCGCCAGCCAACCATGCGGCGACAGGTGTTCAGATGATACTCGACCGAGTTCTTGATCTCCCGGCGAGCTCATTCCTATTGATGGTCGCCGCTGTCCTTATAGGATTCTCGGTCTTTGCCGCGAGCGCCGAGGAGCAGTTCGGCAAGAGGTGATAAGCGCTCGGTAGCTAATACGCGTTTCGCCCCGGCGTGACACGTCGAAACATCACTGATGGGCGTGCGGCTTGCCAGGAACAGGACTCACAAGGCGTCAGTGCGTAGGCCTTGGCCACGTGCAGCCTGTATTGTGGGCGAGGTGAGCTTTACGTTTGGTCCAGGCAGCAGGCGAAGTCTCGCTCAACCAGTCAGCATCCCCGGCAAGTCTTGCCGCTTCCTTCTTCCCGCTTGCGGTCTTCCAGCTCGTCATCAGCCTCGAGCGACCCGATGTTTTTGGTGTCAACTCTGGCCCACGGCCGGAACTCGGAGCGCGATGCAACCCCCTCCTCCCGCTCCGCTCGATTAATGAGATCGCGGGCGACCGGCGCCCGCAGCACAGGTGCCGACATTCTGAGGCTGTGCGAAACCTCGCTCCCAATAGTTGGTTCTTGCGGCATGTATTTCTGCCACTCGCCGAGATCCAGGCGTTGAACCGTGTTCGAGCAGCCAGGCAGCGCAAGGACGGCAACAGCCAATCCTGCGAATACGCCTCTTCTCATCGCGCAAACTCTCATCGATCGCGGTTACTGCCGTAACCACGTGCTGCACCAATCGGCGATGTCACTGAGGCCCCTGCCCCTACCCGGATGCTAAGCACGTTTCTCAACGGTATGAAAGTCCGGAATGAAGTCCTGTGGACAAGCAAGAAGGCATGGAAGAATCGAACAGAAATCCACGCCCACCTTGTCATTGAGCCTCATCGATTATTCGGCGCTGCAGAAAGGACCTTCTGCAACTGATGAACCTGCAGAGTCTTTCCCGGGGATCCAATAGCGACTGAGTCAGGTCGACCAAGATCCCGGCTACGCAAGACATCCGGCCGTATCAATCCGCGATCACCTGCACAATGTCGATGGCCCGCCATCCCTCATATAAGAGACTGATTATACTATATAATTTAATCTTATTCCTCTGTGAACCAGTTCACACTCGCCCCAAAGCCCAGCCTCTAATCTGCAGCATGTTCAAGGCATCGCGGGTCGGCAACGGCAAATCACGGAGAAGGGTAATGCTCGCACTCACTGAGACCCCAAAGGCGGAAGCCAGCCGCCAACCGCCGAAGCATGCTCAAACCAAACGACCGAGCCCGATGAACATCCTCGTGGTCGACGATCACTTCTTGATCCGAGACGCGCTACGCGGCTGGCTCAAGAAATTGAGCAACGACGCGACAATATTGGAGGCCGCAAATGGGCATCAAGCGATAAGGCTTGTCTCGGAGCATACTGAACTCCAGTTTGTCTTGCTTGAGCTGGACTTGCCGGATCGGGACGGCTTTACCGTGCTCGGCGAATTGCGCGAGCGTCACCCGGCGGTTTCGGTGGTGGTGTTGTCGGCACGGCAAGATCCTGAGAGCGTCGCCCGGGCATTGAATCTCGGCGCGCTTGGGTTTATTCCGAAGTCTGAGCGTCAGGAGGTGTTGCTGAGCGCGCTCGAGCTCGTGTTCGCTGGCGGCACCTACATTCCAAACCAGCTTCTCGTTGGTGAAGTGCATTCGTCTCCGAAGCCGAACGCATTCTTCGCCGGCGGGATGAGGTCGCGGAAACCAGCCGACTTTGGCCTGACCGATCGCCAACTCGCCGTATTGGAGCTCATGATGAAAGGCAAAAGCAACAAGGCGATATGCCGAGAGCTGAAGCGAGCTGAGCCGACAGTCAAGAACCACGTCACCGCAATTCTCAAAGCGTTAAAGGTGATGAATCGGACCGAGGCGGTGATAACGGTCAGCTCGCTGGGTTGGGAGTGGCCACTTACGCATTCGCATGCTTGACAGCTCCGCCTGATAGCCGAAACCCCGACGATGACGAAACGAAACATAGCAACGCGCAGCTCGGACTGTATCCGCGACGATGACCGCCGTCTTTGACGAGCCCGCAATTGAGACCTGAAGATTTCAACGGGGGCCGCACACGTTCGACACGTGTGACTTGGCATGGCTCACCAGACCGTCGTTCGTGGGCGGACTTTCTCAATTTCGCGGAAAGTAACTTGCAAGCCGTCGGGGGCTCACGATATCAGTAGACACTGATATCCCACGACCCGACGACGATGCGAATGCGCACTTCGATTGACCACACGATGCGGTGAGCCATTCATTCCTGTAACGAGCCATTGAGGAGGTGGCGCCCCATGGCGGGTCGACTTGGCGAGCACCTTATCCATGGCTATTGCGGTATGTGCATCGCGCGCTGCGGCTGTGTTGCTGTTGTCGACGAAGGACGCTTGATTGCGCTTGAACCGGATCCTGCTCATCCAACGGGTCAAGCGCTTTGTGCCAAAGGCCGGGCGGCGACCGAACTGGTCTATCATCCAGAGCGCCTGACACATCCTCTCAAGCGAACTCGACCCAAGGGTGATCGAGATCCAGGTTGGCAGGCGATCGATTGGGATGAGGCGCTTGATCTCACTGCTGCAGCAATGCGCTCCATTGCGGAGCAGGATGGTCCGGAAGCCGTGGCTTTCAGTACCGCATCGGTCTCGACGTCGGCAATTGCCGATTCGTCAGGTTGGATTCGAAGATTGATGAATGCCTTCGGCACTCCGAACGTGAGCACCAATCTGGATCTCTGTGGCTGGGGGCGCGGCTATGCCACTCGCTATACCTACGGTGTAGGCAGCGTCGCAACGACGGCCGGCGGCGCCATGCCCGACATCGCAAAAAGCGGATGCCTCATTCTCTGGGGCTACAATCCAAGCATTGCGCGGCTGACCCATGCGACTGCGATTGTCGAAGCCGTCAAGCGCGGCCTCAAGTTGATCGTGGTCGACCCGCGATGTGCCGGCCTGGCGAACAAGGCCGATATCTGGTTGCGTGTTCGGCCGGGAACTGACGGGGCACTTGCGCTCGGATTGGCGAACGTGATGATCGAACGCCGTTGGTACGATCGTGATTTTATACGCGATTGGAGCAACGGGCCACTTCTGGTACGCGCCGATACTGGCCGGCTGATAACGGGACGCGATCTTTCGTCATCCGGCGATTGTTCTCACTACGCCGCCTGGGACGCAATGCACGGTCGCGTGTCCCTGTTTGATCCGGCTACCGGTCTCTACGATTCGGGTGGTGCACAGCCTGCACTCGAGGGAGAGTATCGGATCGAGACGAGGGACGGCCAGGTTCTGTGCCGTCCGGTATTCGAAATCTTCGCAGCGCTGTGCAGGCAATACTCGCCCCAGGTGGTGGAGGAAACTTGCTGGATCGCGCCTGGTCAGCTGGAACAGACCGCCCACCTGATTTGGCATTCGCGCCCCGTGTCCTATTACGCCTGGAGCGGTCATGAGCAGCATACAAATACAACTCAAACAGCGCGCGCGATGTCCGTCCTCTACGCGCTCACGGGGTGTTTTGATGCGCCGGGTGGAAATGTCATCTTGCCCTCGGTCCCGACCAATTCGATTTCGGGGGAGGAGCTGCCACCCGCTGCGCGCCTCGCCCCTGCATTAGGGCAGTCGGCGCGTCCCCTCGGACCTGCGCGTTGGAATTTCGTGACTTGCCGCGACCTTTATCGCGCAATTCTTGAACGGCAGCCCTACCCGGTACGTGGGCTGCTCGGCTTTGGCGCCAACCTCCTGCTCGCGCATGCGGATGTCCGTCTCGGTCGCCGTGCCCTCACGGCCCTTGATTTCTACGCTCATGCAGACTTGTTCATGAATCCTACCGCCGAAATGGCGGATGTCGTATTTCCAGTCGCGTCACCCTTTGAAAGTGAGGCGCTCAAGATCGGTTTCGAGATTGACGCTGAAGCTCAGTCGCTGGTCCAGCTGCGGTCCAGGGTCGTGCCACCACCCGGTGAATGCCGTTCCGACATCCAGATCGTGTTTGACCTTGCCTGTCGGCTCGGTCTTGGCGAGTTTTTCTGGAATGGCGATATCGAGGCGGCCTATCAGCATCAGCTTGGCAGTTCAGGTCTCACAATTGAAGCACTGCGTGCACAACCGCGAGGCATCCGCATTCCGCTCAAGACACGCTATGCCAAGCATGCGACGCTCAATGTGGATGGAGTACCCTCCGGCTTCCAGACTCCTTCTCGCAAGGTCGAGCTCTTTTCAGAGACTTTTCTGGCACACGGCTACGCTCCCTTGCCGGAATTCCAGGAACCAATGGTTGGCCCAAGAGCACGGCCGGATCTTGCCGTGGAATTTCCGCTGATCTTGACCAGCGCGAAGCATGCCCTGTTTTGCGAAAGCCAGCATCGGGCCCTGCCAAGCCTACGCAAGCACGCCCCACACCCCGAGGTGGAGATGCATCCTGATACCGCCGCCCGCCGAAACATCAATCCAGGCGACTGGGTTCATATCGAAACGCCGGCGGGAAAAATTCGGGCCTGTGCCCGTTTCAATGCGAGCCTGGACCCTCGAGTTGTCTGTGGCCAACACGGCTGGTGGCAGGGATGCGCGCAGCTTGATTTGCCAAGCTATGACGCTTTTGGGTCTGATGGCGCAAACTTGAATCTACTCATCGGAGGCGATGCTCACGACCCTGTCAGTGGCACGATGCCCCACAAATCGTACCTTTGCGAAGTGCGACGTATCGAATTGATCCAGGGCGACAACCAACATTAAGTTGAGAGTAGCCGCTCAAAACCCATAAGTTGTTCCAGGTGCGATTTTTTGGCCGGGCCAAATCCCGGTCAAGATTGTTTGCGCTGACCTGTTGTAATGTTCCGTCAGGAGTTTCCTGACACCTCATCGCCAATGATGCAGTCCCTCAACGAAACATTCTCAGACGAGCCGCGTACCATCTGCCGACGGCTGGCCGCCATCGCTTTTGCTGATGTGGCCGGCTTTTCCCGACTGATGGGACTTAATGATGTCGATACGCTTCGACGCTGGCGGGCGCTGCGTCAGCATGTCTTGGATCCGCATATGGCGCGGCAAGGTGGGCGGATTGCAGAAATTGCAGGAGACGCCATCCTGGTTGAATTTACCAGCGTCGTCAATGCGATGCGATGGGCCGTCGACGTGCAAAGGGCGCAACAGGCCCGCCTGAAGGAAGACCCCGCGGAATTGCGTTTACGCATCGGCATCAATTTAGATGACGTCATCGATGACGACGGCATCCTCCAAGGTGAGGGCGTGAATATTGCGGCTCGCATCCATCAGGCCGCGGAGCCGGGACAGATCGTAGTGACCGCAGTGGTCCGCGATTGCGTCATGAACCGCTTGGCACTGACGTTTGAAGATCTCGGCACACCTCCGCTGAAGAACATCGTCCGGACTGTTCATCTATTTTCTGTCCGGTGGGCTCAGGACGGAGCGGTCGACTCGAACGCACAGCCTTACTTGCAATGGTCGACTCGTCCGACCATAGCGGTGCTCCCATTTCAGACCATCGCGGGTAGCGATGATGATAGCTATTTCGGAGACGGGATAACGGATCGAATCATCACTGACTTGTCCCGCAGTCGCTCGATATACGTGATAGCTCGTAGCTCGACCTTGCGCTACCGCGAGCGCGACAGGGATCTGCGTCAGATCGCAGAAGAGCTTGATGTTCGTTACGTGCTTGATGGGACCGTCCAGCGGCAGGCAGAGCACCTCCGGATCAACACAGAGTTGACCGACGTGGCGTTAAACCGTCCCATTTGGAGCAGAGGATTTGACGGATCGACCAAAGACATATTCGAGTTTCAGGACCGAATCGCCACCAACATCGCAGGTTCGCTCGAACCCCGTTTGCGTACGGCCGAAGTTCTGCGCGTTCGCGATCGACCAACCGAAAATCTCGACGCGTATCATTGTGTCCTCAAGGCTTTGTCCCGGCTCTATCTCTTCACATCCGACAGCTATCGGGAAGCAGGAGGGCTCCTTGAGCGTGCTATTCAGCTCGATCCGTCTTATGCGCAGGCGCACGCCTATCTGGCATGGTGGCTCAACTTCCGTATTGGAGAAGGTTGGTCTCAAAATCCGGATGCTGACAGAGCCCGCGCCATCACGGTGTCCCAATATGCGATTGAACTCGACCGCGAAGATGCCTTCGCGCTCACGGTTGCCGCACATATTCGTTCTTTTGTTGAAAAAAAGCCTGGCGAAGCCATTGAAATGTTCGACGAGGCGCTGGCGCTCAATCACAACGCAGCGTTCACCTGGGCGCTCAGTGCTCTGACGCTCGCCTATCTCGGAAGGGCTGATGACGCATTGGAGCGCTTACAGAACGTCTGGCGGCTGGACCCATTCGACCCATTGAGCTTTTATTTTTGGATCACCGCTGGCATTGCCGAGTTCATAGCCGGTCGGTACAATGAAGCTATCTCCTGGCTTCGCAAGTGTCGGCGAGCCAATCCCCGGTTCATCGCGGGTTTGCGCATGCTGGCAGCTTCGCTTGCGCTCTCCGGAGATAAGGAAGGTGCGCAAGGCGTTGCGCAGCAATTGCTGGCTATCGAACCATCTTTCACAGTGTCGGGATTTCTATCGTGGTATCCATTGCAGCGGGCTGATGATCTGGCGCGTCTTAGAGCTGGGTTGCTGGCTGCGGGCCTGCCTGAATAATTGAAAATTAGGGAGGGTGATCATGTCAGCCTTTGGTGCTGGAGCAGGCGCAGGTGCTGGAGCAGGCGCAGGTGCTGGAGCAGGCGCGGGCGCGGGTGCGGGTGCTGGAGCCGGCGCGGGGGCCGGTGCCGGTTCGGGCGCCAGTTCGGTGGAGCAACCAACTGTCACTATTGCTGGACCAAGGGGTGCCGAAGCGGGACCGGGCACGGGCCGAAGCTACTACGCGACGCCGCTGAATCTCGGACTGCGGCCCTGGTCGCTTGATTTCACACCAGACGACTCCGGCGCTCCGGCGTATCCGTTTGAGGACATTATCAACCCTTACCAACAAGAGCCCTTCCTTGAATGGATGCCCAAGAATTGGGATCCAGCTCTGTGGTACTGGGTATTGCCTTACGATCCGCGGCTTGGAGAATGGCTGAAAGTCGTTGACCCGTCGCGAGCTTATATCACGGCGGGTCGTGAATTCGGTGCCTATCCCGACTTCTGGCAATTTGAGCGCAACAGTCGCCCCGGCCCTCCCCCTCGTCCCGGTTTGCTGGACATTGGGTGGCTGGAGCCCCTCGATCTCGCTTGGCAGCCGGATCCGACTGCCAGAGACCACGATGGATGGGAAGATGCCAAGCTTGACGCTTGGCAATCGATCCGCGCCGAGATCGAGCAGCTGCAGCAACTCATGCAGGATGATCGTGAGCGTTACCTGGCGGAAATCGAAGCGCAGGCAGATGGTCTCCCGGGTTACGTGATCGCGTTCATCGGCGCCTCGCAGACAACACACCCATGGACTTTGGAGCTGATCAACTGCGGACTCTCGATCGGGAATCTAGTTTACTCGTACTACAAGCAGCTGTTCAAACGCGTTCGACCATCCGTCCTGTGTCCGGGCCTCGCGCCTCCGTTCGGCCCGCCCGCTCATCCGGCATTTCCAAGCGGGCACTCCTTTCTGGGTCATCTCATCGCCTTGCTGCTGCTCGAAATTCCAGCGATCTCGCAGCGCTACGGCATGTTCGACCCGGTGCCTCGATCAGGTAAGTCCTACGGCGCGGTCGGCAAGCCGGTCGATCCCTATCCAAGCGTGACAATCTCGCAGGAGCAGTCTGGGACAGAGCCTGTTGTGATGACATTGAGTGCGCCTGGGTTGAGCGCACATGAGCTCAAAGAGGGAGACGAAATCGTCTTCCGGAAAAGCCAGGATCCTATTTCGGCTGAGAAGACTTACGTCGTCCAAAAGGACAGTTTGTCAGCCTGCACATTTACGATTCAGGAAAAAGGCGGGACGGTGGTTAAGAGCGAAAAGCTAGACAAGCCGCTGCACAATGCCCTCAACAAGAATCCCTTGACGGGGCGTGGCGAGATCAGGTCGCCGCTGTTCTGGCTCGCGCAGCGGCTGGCCAAGAATCGCGAACGGCTTGGCGTCCACTACCCATCCGATTCAGCTGCAAGCCGACACTTGGCCGCCGCGGTGTGGCGCAAGGTGCTCCACACCAATCATCCGGATGTGCCTGTCGACGCAATGCTGAGGGTGGTGATCATGAACGCGTCGGCCGAATGGTTCACGCCCTGGCCGTGATCAATCGCTTCCAGGAACGATCACGCGCAGCCCGAGATTGTTGTCGTTAGCCACCAGATCGACAAGCTCGATGGGGTTGAGGAGACTGGTGCAAGGCAAGCATGTTTCGGGGTCGATATTGGCGCGGTCGTCCTTGCAGGTTGCCTGCGCCAAGATGATGTAACGCCCCGCCGGCGGCGTATGCGTGAAAGGACCAAAGGTCGGCCCCGTGTTGGTGGTGTCGCCTTTCGCGACGTTGAAACTCTGGTTCGCCGGCGCCTCGCACTCGTTCCAACCCGCATCATGCCACTTTGGCGGCGTGTCGCCATGTCGCCATTCGTGCCACCAGACGCTAACTGTCACATCTGTGGCCTCGTGATCGCCACGATTTCCGACTTTGACCTCAATCTTGTTGCCCGTCACCACGATCCCCTCTGGCTTCGCTTCCCACGGCAGCATTCGCGATCCGCATCTGGGATGCCAGTCGAGGGAGACGGGCGCATAACTGCCAGGCCCGTAATCGACGCCGCAGACCGAATCGTCCGAACTCGGCCGGTTGCTCTCGATGTAGATGTCAACCGGCGGCGGGCTACCCGGCGCGTTGGTCACCTGTCCAAAAGAATTATAGAGGCCCTGGGCCTCGAACGCCCAGCGGATGACTTTGTGCACGCAACCGCCGACGCGGTCGAACTTGAGCCGTGAGGCCTCGGACGCATCTGGAGGAAACTCGACATGCCAAAGTTCTGTGCCAACGTCGGCGTGGATCAACGCTGAGACGAGTTGGTCTGGCTCGTAGGCCGGCACCACGTCCGTTGGGCCTAGTTGCTGAATTCCCCGCATGATCAGGTAGGTGGCATAATGTGATGCTGATTCACGCGCCAACCTGTTGGTTTTGGCTGTCTGTGGATCGATTGTGTCGCCACCTATGCATCGATAGAGCCGGAACAGCGATGACGACAGGATCTGCTCGGTCCAGTAACCTTTGCTGCGCGGCGCCTGCGACATTGGCACCTGCGCCATGTCGTAGTGCATCGTTCCGCCCCAGCTCCAACCATGTGCCACGCATCGATCGTGGCGACGCGGCGTGAAGACCCACGGAAAGGTCGCGCCACGCCACTTGGGGTCGGCTGCCAAGTCGGACTGGGGATCCGCCACGATGGCAGCAAGCGCATCGCCCGGGCTATGGCAGAAGCGGAACACCAATTCTCCAACGGAGGCCATCAGGATTACATGCCCCATCTCGTGCCAGATCCACCGAGCGTCGGCCGCGATGCCCAGCGGTTCAGCCGGTGAGCGACACTGGGCGTCCCAGGGCTTGCGGGCGCGAGTGGACAGATTGGCGAGCGCCAGATGCATTTCCACGACGGGACGTTTTCTCGGCTCCTTCTTGGGCTGGGGTGACGCCACAAGGTCTTCTGGCCAGCCCTCAACGCGAACGCGCGCATTGACGGTTTGGCCGTCCTTGCCTCGACCAGGAGCAATACCGGAGCGATAAAAAACATCGAGAGGGGGCTTGGCCATCCGGAAATAGTCGGCGGCCGCGAGCCCGTAGGCTTCGAGGCGTTGAAAGAACTGCCTCACGTTCTTGTAGGCACTGATCGCGGCAAAGTCGTTAGATCGGATCGGAGGCCTATCCGGCCTGCCGGGCAGGTCGACGACTTTTACACGTGGCTTATCAACCTCTGCATCGGGCGTCTCCGCGACGCTCGCATCGCAATGTCTGGGATGTTGGTCTTTAAGGACAAACCCCGGACATTTCAGAACCTCCATCACGGTCCTGTCCATTGGTAGGGTCTGCGTGACCGGAAATGCCGACGCGAACTTCAACTCTTCACTCTTACCATTCGTAATTTTCTCCCACTCGCGTTCTTGGTCGAGTTCGTCCTCGGAGCGCGCGGGGCGGCGGCCGGTTGTGCCAGGTGGCTCTCGGACCGGCCGGCTCAGCTCCTGATGGGAGGGCAGCTGGGGCGGCTCTCGATAGGAGGCCGGCTCTATCGGAAACACACGTGCATGACCGGGGGTGTCGGCATGACCGGGCGTGTCGGCATCACCGGGGATGTCGGCATCAGCCACAAGTTCTGTCTTGTTGACGAGGGCCCCTGCCTGTCTATCCGTACCTTGGAAGACCAGTGAATAGGAGATTGGGTGGCGTCGACCGGCGCTGGGGTCAGCTGTGCCTGTACATCTCCATTCAACCTGTAAATCCGCTGTGGAGTGCACAATGTCAGCGAATTCAGCGACGCGAACGCCCCGAAACCTGATGTTTCCCAAACCGGTCAAGTTTGCAATTGCGGCCTTGATCTTATCTTGAGTTTGTTGATCTCCAAACAGACGTTCAATGAAGTCGCCGTCCGACGACGGCGAGGTCGAATAACCATGCGTCAGATACCGGCCAAATGGAAGCGAGGCCGACATTCCTGTAATTCGGACTTCGAACTTGCCGTTCTCGGGTCGGTGTCGCACGTGCGCAATTACGCAGATGCCGAATTCGGAGCCAAGATACATTGGTTGAGGCGGAGTGATTTTGGTGGAATTGATCCATTCAGAAGCCAGTAGAACAACGGTCCGGTCGACGGGTGATGCATTGGGTGGCCCGCGCCTCACTTCGTAAGATACAAACGCGTCGGCGTCCCGGTCGTGTGCGACTCCAGAAGGCCACGTGCTGGCAGGCCAACGGATTGGCAGCCACCAAAATCTCTCCTCGTCATCGTCGCGCGCCAACGCGTCGAGCCAAGGCTTGGGAAGGCGAAGCGGCGGATCGAGGATGGTCGGGTTGCCCGCCCTACGCAGATATCTAAGCGCTACCTTTTTCAACTTCCTTTCAATTTCGGCGTCGCCGATGTTGTCATCAATGGTATCAACATAAGGCGCCGTAGGATGACGCAGCATGACTGCGGTTGGACAGCTATCGTTCAGTTCACCCCAGCGCCGATGCCACACGGCGAACTTGCCGGGATTCCACGGTCCACCGCCAGGCATTGGCCGTCTCCTTCTCTATTCACGCGACTACGACGCGACAACGTGGATGCACAGCAGTGATGGCGTGAGAAGCGCAGAGCGGCACCGCTAAACCACTACTGAGGCGCTCGTCCGAACAAAGCCACGGCCTTCCTCGCAATATCATCGCCAAGTATCTCGCCGCCAGTCACATCGAAACGCCAGTGCACTCCGAGATAAACGCGGCTATCATTGTTTTGCGTGAGAGCGTCCTGCAGCGAAAGCGGCTTCGTCGTATCCTCCAGCGAAAAAGTCTGCACCCAGACCGGGCGAACGACGCCGGTATTGTCGGTCGTGACTCCATTGAATTCGTCCGACCGGAATTCATCGATCTTGACGTCCTTGGGTTGCTTATCCATGAGGCCGGCGAACGTCTTGAAACAGGCGCAACCGAAAGTCGCATGACCGGATGGATAGGACGGGAAATTTGGTGTGAAATTGTCGCCGTCGGCCCCGCACTTCAGGGGTGGAATTGGATTGCTGCGCGGTGCTCCAAGGGGCTTCCAAAATGGATCTCCCTTGTGCTCCCGGTGTGTATTGCCGTCGCCGAATCCGGTTGGACCGAAGCCCTTATCCGCCTCACGGATCGCCACCACAGGGCGCCAGAAGTCTTTTTCATATTTCCAATACCAGGCAGCAATCCCGGCGTCCGCCATGGCTGCGTTGATGGCGGCAAGCACGTTTATCTGTTTGGAATGCTCTAGACTTTTGAAATCGGAGCATTTGACGACGACCTGATTATAGATCCGCGGTGGCGTGCCTATCTTGTTCGATCCGTCATAACCCCAGAAAATTCCAATGGCCGCATGTTGCCTATACTTAAATTTGCGCTGGTCGATGTTATCTCGCCCGTTGACGTAGACCTCGTCGTAGGCTTTTGCGTAGTCCTCCGAGGTCAACGGGGGCGGCTCAGGGGGTGCCGGATAGTCAGTCACTCTATTGACGATGAAGGGTGTTACGTCCCCCCAGGCGCGCCCCAGGTTAGGAGCCTTGCTGACCGGGTCCGGGCGATGGTGTCCAGGCTCGTTACTGTATTTCGAATCGAGTTGAGGGAGACTCGATTGGTCGTTGTGCCGCCTTGCGATCCATCGCTCCGCAATGTCGTAGCCATACCTCAGGGCTTTCGGATTGCTGGCAGAGACGAAGTCTGCCATCCGCTCGGTAATGAAAGCGCTGAAATCACGATAGAGCAACGAACAGGCACGAACCCCGGCCCCGAGGGCGGCGCTCGTTCCATCCCCTTCGCCCCCAAGCCCATCGGGCTTGGGAAGAAGTTGGCGATATTTCAATTCAAATATTGGGTCATAGCTTCCCATGACCTTCGCATAGGCGTCGCGCGCAGCCAGATGGATGATCGCAAGGGCGCGCGATGTCCTCGTTGGTCCTCCGTTGTGCGGCGCGTGGCCATCACTGAAGTCCTTGGCGACGAGATCGAGGGCAAGTGTATTGAGGTCCAAAATATTCATGGTGATCTCAAGTGGGCGAGTCTGGGGAATGTCGCTTAGGCTTATGGCTATCGTGCAATATTATCGAACTTACGGCCAGTCGTAAATCAGTCAGAGAGTATCGGTGCTCTCGGGACCTTAGTCTTGCAGCGCTTGTTGCAAATTGGGTCAGTGACCCGTGCACCATCCCTGATCCCTGGAGCCATCATTTCCGGTGCACAAGCGATGCAACGGAAGATCGCAACCTGAAGGCAGCTTTGACCTCAAGAAATTCCGGGTAATCGCTTCATTCAATCAGCGCCCCACTGGATCTGATCGGCGCGGCCCACCTGTCGACTTCGGTCGCGATAAACCTTTGCAGATATTCCGGCGATCGCCGTTCTGGCGCCACGATCGTGGCTGCAATCGCACCCAGACGCTCCCTGACAGCAGGCGTTTCGAGTGCGGCGTTCGTCGCTGCGTTGAGCTTGCGCACGATCGGATCCGGCGTTCCACTTGGCAGTAGCAGGGCCCACCAGGCCGGCGCCTCGAAATCCTTAAGGCCCTGCTCATTGGCGGTGGCAAGCTCCGGCAGAGCCACCAACCGTTCCTTGCCGAAACTCGCAATCCCTTTCAGCGTGCCGGCTCGGATGAGCGGGATCATGCTCGCGGGCAGCGGGCATTGATAGTCCATGCGGCCCGCGATCATATCCTGAGTCAAAGGCCCGATATCGCGATATGGCACATGGGACACCTTCACGCCGATCGCAGCATTGAGCATTTCGCAGGACATGTGATTCCCGGAGCCTGTGCCGGCGCCAGATCCGTACTGCAGGCTGGATTGGTTGGCCCGGGCATAAGCGGCGAACTCTTGCAGATTGTTCGCTGGAAAATCTTTGCGAGTGACCAGCAGATAGGGCTGCTCAACCACTAGCGCGATCGGCGCAAAATCTGTTCGCGAATTATAGACCGGAGTCTTGTAAAGCGTTGGATGGAAGGCGAGATGAGCCGTGCCGGCAATGCCGAAATGATAGCCATCAGGTGTACCCTTGGCGATCCGGTTGGTACCAGCGATGGAATTGCCGACATTTTCGACAACGACACGCTGGCCCAAGATTTCGCTCAAACGCGCGGCCAGGATACGCCCGACGACATCGGCACCGCCGCCGGCAGCCGTTGGGACCACCATGGTTATGGGCCGCGCCGGCCATTCTTGCGCGAGCGCAGCCATGTTTGATGTCGAAATAAGAAGGCATGCCGAAAAGGCCATGATATTCGATTGCATGATCTGCCTTCCTGCCTGCACGCATCTTGGTTGTTATTTACCGCCACACTACGAGGCGTCGAGATCAGAGTTCGTCGCGGCCAGTTCTACCAGCTTATCTGCCTTTGTGACAGTAACGCTTCCTCGTTCCAGCCGGACCCACCCCCGCTTAGCCCACGCGCGCAGCTGTTTGTTGGTGCTTTCCCGAGACCTGCCGACGATTTGGCTGATCTCGCGTTGAGTGATCGTCACTTTGCGCACTGGCTTTGAAGATTCGGCGTTTGCGGTAAGTCGAAGCAAAGTTTTTGCGAGCCGGGTCGACAGATTGAGGAATGTTACGTCCTGGACCTGCTCGCTTGTCTTGCGCAGCCGGGAGCAGAGGATTTCCATCAATTTAAGTGTCACATCGGGTTCGCTGCGAAGGAAGGGAATGAACTCCCGCCGCTCGATCACGATCAACTCGCAATCGGACATAGCCGTAGCGTTGGCCGTGCGTGCCCGGCCATCAAGTAATGCAATTTCGCCGAACACCTCGCCCGGGCGAATGATGTTGAGCACAATGTCTCGGCCATCTGAGGAGGTCACACTGATCTTGACTGAACCCGAAACAACTCCGATGAGCCCGACCCCGTCATCGCCCTTCTCGAAAATAGTAGACCCTTTGGCAACCAACCTTCTCTTGACGTAGGTGCTGATACGCTCGAGCATTGACGGAGTAAGTTCGCAAAACAGCGGATGATTGCGGAGCAAGGACACTCTATCCGTGATTCCGCCACTCGCAGAACTGCCTTTGGTAGGAGAGGTTGAACGCATTTTCGCTCGAACAATCACACACCCAACACTCAAGTATGCAGAAAAGTAACTGTTCCCATGGACCCCGGCAATCGGAAATGACGGACAATTTTGAGCCAAGGAGTGTGTCCAAAGCTAAAGTCATCAAGGTGTTCAACACTCCGGCCTCATGTAGCTCCCACACAGCAGTCCAATCATCCGGCCAATTGTGAAGAGCGCGTCGAGCCTCCTCGCGCCTTCTCTCGCAACTGGTGAACCTTCAGGGTCTTCGCGGCGGACCCGCGCGGGATCGAATTGTAGGTCGCCATCAGGCTTTCCATTTGCTCGGAAGACCTCGGCTGGATTGCACTCATCAATAGCAATTGTCGTACACACGGCCATGACAGGCCGATTGCCCGTGATACGATAAAGAGACGATCGCAGGTTGACTCAACGATCAGCCGCTCTGTCTCCGCTTCCGGCAGGCCGCACAATTCGGAAATTGCCGTGACAACCTCTTCGAATTCGCCTTTGTGCGCAAATGCCAGGATGTCCTTTTCGGAGACACCGCCCTGTTGCTGCAACGCGGCAACGCGCAGCCTGGCGTTCGCATATCGCTGTGAGTCCTCCTGTGAGCTTTCCTGCAGCTTTTGGCTGGCGAGCTTCAAGGCCTCGGAGACCTCTTCGGCTTTTCTGCCCGCTTCCAGCTGGAGCTCACTGCGCACCGCGGCGGACGCCTTCTTAAGAAGCGCAAGCATGTGCTGACGCGGGATGTCGGCCCTATTGAAAACGGCGCATGCCAATTGCCGGCTATCCCGGGCGCGGTCGACCATCAACGAATAGCCATGGTCTGACAGCTTGGCACCACTGTTCTTTGCCAAGTTCAGCACGACCTGGTCGTTGCCCCTCTCGATCAGGACATCGCTCAATTGATGGCCAATGGTCGGCCGCAACGACATGGCAGCGAGGTGATCTTGACCCTTGCTCTTCGCGCAGCCGACCAGAAACTCCTCATCCAAACAAGGCGATTGCTGCAACACAGGTCCGGCGACCGCTATGGCGTCGTCGTTCGCCAGATGCCTGACAACCCCTGGCGGAGCGTAGTCGAGGGCTCCAAACCTGTTGGACAGATACTCTCGTACCTCGCGGTCAACGTGGTCGAGCAGTTTCAACATCACGTTGTCGAACAACTTGATGTGCTGATCCGAATATCTCGCCGACTTGCTCAGAAAGAGATCTGCCGTCTCTCGGAGAACACGCCCTCGTTCCCGGACCGTGTGGCCGGACAAGTCGTCGGCCAATGCGCCGGTTGGATCGACCAGGACGGTGGGCATTTCCGCTGACAATCCTCGTCCGTTCTTTTTCATTCCCATCACCAGATTGCCGTCGGCACCGCAAGATTTGATTCGATTAGATCCAATCCGAAGGCCGGATTTCCACTTTTCGGGCTCATGCACTAGGCCGCCTTGGTCGCGCCGTCTTTCGCGTGAATGACGGAAAAATCGATCTTGGCCAGCGGCAGGGCCTCGCCAAAAAGAAATCCCTGGCCGAGCTCGATTCCCAGTGACGTCACCTCTCGAAGCTGCGCTTCGGTTTCGATACCTTCCGCACAGCTTGTCAGCTTCAATGACCGCGACAACTGAACGATTGAAGCCATCACCGCTTTGGCCTCCGGCCGGTCGATTTTTTCGATAAACGACCTGTCGACCTTGACTTTCTCAAATGGAAACGACGTGAGATAGCTGAGCGAGGAATAGCCGACGCCGAAATCATCGAGCGAGATCGATATGCCGAGATTCTTAAATTGATGCAGCGCTGCCAGATTGAGCTCGGTCTCCCTCAGCAGCACGTTCTCGGTAATTTCGATCTCCAGGCGCTCCGGCGGCAATCCCGAGTCGACCAGCGCGCAAATCACCGCATCCACGATGTTGGATTTGGCAAACTGAACCGGCGAAAGATTGATGGCGACCTTGATCCCATCAGGCATTCTCATCGCGTCATGGCACGCCTTTGCCATGACCCACTCGCCAAGCTGAATGATTAGACCTGTTTCCTCCGCGAGAGGGATGAAATCGGCAGGAGAAACCACGCCCTTGGTCGGATGACGCCAGCGCAACAAAGCCTCAACGGCTCTCACGCACCCTGTCTTGTTCTCTATGATCGGTTGATAGACGAGATCAAACTCATCACACCAGACGGCTTGGCGAAGATCATTCTCCAGGGCATTGCGACTGTCAGCCTCGGTCTTGAGCTTCTCATCGTAAACACGGAAGCAGTTGCGGCCCTCATTCTTCGCCTTGTAAAGCGCGAGATCGGCATTCTTCAGGATTTCATCGCCACGGTCGCCATGCTTGGGGGCGAACGCAATGCCGATACTGCACCCGATAGCGACCGCCTGTCCTTCGATGTGATAGGGCGCGCTCAGGACCTCGACCAACCGGCCGGCGAGCTTCTCGGCGCCGCCTTTTTCCGCCTCCCGTCCGAGCAGAATGAGCATCGCAAACTCATCGCCACCGAGACGGGCTGCAATGTCGACTTCACGAATGGTTGCCTTGATACGGGTTGCCACCTCCCTCAGAAGAATGTCGCCGGTATGATGCCCATACGTGTCGTTGACGGCCTTGAAGTTGTCGAGATCAAGCTGAAAGATCGCAAATTCGTTGCCGACGCGTCGCAGCCGCGCCAGGCTCTCCTCGACTTTCTCTCTAAAGAGATTTCTGTTGGCCAGATCCGTCAGTGCATCATAAAGGGCAAGTCGCTCGATCTTAGCCTGCGAGTTCTTCCGCTCCGTGATGTCGTCGATGAGCGAAACCAGATACCGCGCGTTCTGGTTGCTGTCGCGGACAACGGTCCTGCTCACGGTAACGATACGCCGGTCGCCGGCAAGCGTGGTGACGGGGAATTCACCGTTGACAAGTTCATTGAAGGACTTGAGCGCCCGCGTGTCACAATCTTCAATTAGAGCAGCAACCTCCCGAGGAAGAAATTCGTCGGCGGTCTTGCCAAGAACCTGGTCGCTGGAAATTCGCATGAATGCTTCGTAGGCGCGGTTCACAAAGACAAATTTCCTCGAAAGAGGATCTTTGATCACGATCGGCATAGGGATGCTTTGGATGATGCTGTCGAGGAACGACTTGACGTTGGTCAGCTCGGTTTCCGCAAGCTTGCGCTCCGTCACGTCCTCATGGGTCGAGACCCAACCACCTTCATCCTTCGGACAGTGGATAAGGTGCACAAGCCGACCATCGGGCAAAGGTGCTGTGCGTTCGACCCTCTCACCCCTTGCAAGCATCGCCATGAGGTCCCTGGCATGGCGCTCGCTGTTCCCCACAAAGGTCCCTGCAGCCTGTCTCAAATCGAGAACGTCCTGAATGAAGGTACCGAGCTTAACCTGTTCAGACGACAGGCCATACATCTGCAGGTACCTTGAATTGAAGGCGACCAGCCGTCCGTCGGCATCGTGCATGGTCAAGCCCTGCGACATGTTTTCTGTCGCGGACCTGAAACGAATGGCCATGCTTTTCAGCTCTTGCTGCGTTTGCGTGAGCCACGACAGATGCCGGTAGTCGAGAAATCCGGCAATGAGCAAAATCAGCGATAGCACCGTTGCCAGGAGAAAATAGACAAGCTGATGACGCCGATATTCCGAAAAGACCTGGTTCTCAGCGAGGCCCGCCGTGAAGACGAGAGGAAGAATGTCGGACTGGCGATAGGCAACAAGCCGATTGATTCCATCGACAACACCGCCACCCCAATAGGTTCCGTGGGTTGATTGCGCCAGCCCGGCATCAAGCACTGGCGAGATGATTTTCTTTCCCATTGCTGGGGTCGATGTTCCGCGTGAGACGAGGACGATATTGTCGGCACTGCGCAGAATGAGGCTTCCGTGCTCTCCAAGCTGCGCGGTATCGATGAACGCCCCCAGCTGCTCCGGATCAAGGGAAGCGACAATAACACCTGCAAAGCTGCCATCGCTGCCCCGCAATCGCCGGGCAAGCTGAATGGACCATTTTCCGGACGCTCGTCCCAGAACCGGAGGCGCGACATACATTGCGTCGCTCTTCTGATCCACAAGATGCGTAAAATGATCACGATCGCCGAGATACAACCGCGGACCTCTATAGTCCGTGGTTGAATCTGTCATGTAGCCGTCGGGTCCGATCAAGCTAATCTGGAACAGGCTGCCTGAATTCAAGGCGGTTTTTTCCACCCAATATTTGAGATTGAACTCTTCAGGATTGCTCTCGTAGAGCCGACGAAGCAGAAGCATGGTTCCATCGACACTGAGAAAGATTCTCTCGCTGTTTTCTTGGAATATCCGCACGACGCTGGAGAGATGCAATTCTCCCTGCTGAACCGCCCGGCGCTGTTCAAGTGATGTGCCAACGAGATAGATCAGCCAGAAGATTGGCAACATCATCAAAGCGATGCGGATCCCGGAGCTTCGCCGGGCAAGCGACGCAATCTCTCGCCAGGTAAAAGCCTTGGCCAACATGGAACGCTCCCGAGGAACCAGCCCAGGAGCATCACCGAAAAGCTGCAAGGATGCGTTTGTATAACAAGAAATCGCCGTACATTGGTTTATGCCAAGTCAACAAGTCCGCCTCAGGACGTGAGCTTAGGGCCGCTTGCAACATGGGCGTGTGCCGACGTTAACGCTCGGTCAATTATGCACCGACGGACGATTGGTGGGCGGCCTTCTCGGTTCTCATGTCGCGCGATGGCACTGCGCGTGTTGATCACTGCCCGCTCCCGCCTCCCCCACGAACCCGCGCAAGTGCCACTCCCAGTCGCCCATTCGCCTGCTCGATCTGCTGTATGCCGTCGTCCACGCCACAGCCGTTCAGCAACAGCACCGCCAATTTGACGCTGCCGCTCGCACGCCGGAGCGCGTCGCGTGCCGCCTCTTGGCTGCAGCCCGTGAGCCGTATCAGCATATCCTCACTGCGCTGGACGAGCTTTCGGTTTGACGCCTGCACATCCACCATGAGGCCTTGGTAGACGCGGCCGAGCAGGATCATGAGAACACTGGACAACACGTTGAGCGCGATCTTCTGGGCCGTACCGGCTTTGAGCCGGGTGGAACCCGCAATCGGCTCAGCACCGGTGTCGAGCAAAATCGGGTGATCAGATTCTGCCAGCAGTGGCGTGCCGGCATTGTTCGCGATTGCAATGGTCAAGGCCCCCCGCGCCTTGGCTTCGCGCAGACATGCGAGCGTAAATGGCGTCGTGCCACTCGCCGCGACGGCGATGAGAACGTCATTGCGATCGATGACATGGCGTCGGAGGAGACGCCGCGCCTGGCTTGCTTCATCTTCGGCCCCTTCGACCGCGCGCAGCAGCGCCTCCCGTCCACCTGCCATCAACAGCACGAGGCGGTCCTCGGGCCAGCTGAAGGTCGGCATCAGCTCGGCCCCGTCCTGGACCGCCAGTCGGCCTGACGTTCCCGCCCCGGCATAGACGAGCCGCCCGCGAAAACGCAGGCGGGCCTCCACGGCAATCGCCGCCTGCTGGACGGCACTTCGAGCAGCCCACGCGGCGCCCACCGCAGCAAACTGCGCCTCGATCATCGCGTCTACGATCTCGTCGACCTGCCAGAGATCGACGCCCGCATAGCGGGAACTCGGTCCTTCCGTGGCCATGCGGAACTCAAATGTTGGCTACACGACAACCTATTCGCCCCCAGATCGTTCTTATGGATTGTGCAGAAAGGTCCCTCAGCATGCAGGCGGGCACACTCCTGGTCGGTATAGACGGCGGTGGAACTCGGTGCCGCGCCCGGTTGTGCGCAGCCTCAGGTGCTCGGCTTGCCGATGCGGTGACAGGCCCAGCCAACATTCGGCTTGGGTTCAAGCCCGCGATGATCGCCGTCATGTCCGCGATCGAGCAATGCCTTGAGCAGGCTGGCCTTTCCAGGCGCGACTTAGGCCAGATCACAGCCTGCCTGGCTCTTGCGGGGGCGAGCGAACCAACCCAGTTGGCGCTCGCCCGTCGACAGAAGTACCCGTTCGCGCAGACCATTCTGGTCACCGATGCACAAGCCGCTTGCATTGGCGCCCATCGCGGTGGCGATGGCGGCGTAATCATCGTGGGAACCGGCACGATCGGCTGGGGCGAACTGAAGGGCCGCCAGTTCCGTATCGGTGGATGGGGTATGCCTGTCTCGGACGAGGGGAGCGGTGCCTGGCTTGGCTGCGAAGCCCTGCGCCGTATGCTCTGGGCGCACGATGGCCGGGTTCCCTGGACCGGGCTGCTTGATGAACTTTTCAATCACTTCCGACGCGAGCCGCACGCCATCGTGCGTTGGACCTCACGGGCTTCACCACGCGATTATGGCTCCTTCGCCCCCCTCGTGGTTAGCCACGCGAGCAACCAGGACCCGGCCGCAGTCGAGCTCATGCGGCTTGCCGCGGGCCATATCGATGCTCTGGCTGCGCGCCTGCTGGCCGCAGATGTACGCCCGCTCGCGCTGGTCGGTGGCCTGTCGGACATCATGGCGCAATGGGTTTCGTCCGAAACCCGCATGCATCTGATTCAACCGGCAGGTGATGCACTTGACGGCGCCATTGCGCTTGCCCGTGTCGCAGCCGAGAGCCAGAAGCCTTCCTTGCAAGCAATGGATGCGGAGCATGCTCGGGGCTGAGCTTCAGATGGCCAGTGAGCTGCATGAAGCTCCGGACGCGGTGCGACGGCAAGCGGACGCACTCGCCGGACCACTGGCGGCGCTGATCGGCTGGTCGCAGCGGAGCGGACCCGCTCTCGTCGTGACTTGTGCGCGCGGAAGTTCCGCCCACGCAGCGACATTTGCCAAGCACCTGTTTGAACGCCACCTCGGGATCCCGGTTGCCGCCGCCGCCCCGAATGTGGCGACGATCTACCGGCAGCGGCTGCAGCTCAAGAACCAACTGTTGCTCACCATCTCGCAATCGGGCCGGAGCGACGATCTCACGGAATTCGCCTTGATGGCCAAAGCCGCCGGCGCGCTCACCGCGGCGATCGTCAATGATACCGACAGTCCGCTGGCGACTGCTTGTGACATCGTGCTGCCAGCGGCCGCCGGCCCGGAGCTCAGCGTTGCCGCAACGAAATCCTTCGTCGCCAGTTTGGCTGTGCTGTTGCGGATCATCGCCGAGTGGAAGGAGGATGACGCGCTTCGCGCTGCAATCGAGCGCCTCCCAGAGCGGCTAGCGCTGGCGACCACGCTCGCGTGGGATGAAGCGGTGGATGCGTTCTCGCACGCTGCCAGCCTCGTCACCATCGGGCGGGGTCCAACGCTTGCCATCGCGCGCGAGGCGGCCCTCAAACTCAAGGAAACCTGCAATCTCCACGCCGAGGCCTTCAGCAGCGCCGAGTTCCAACATGGTCCCATGGCGCTCGTCTCGCAGTACTATCCCCTCTTGCTATTCATGCCGACGGATGCGGCTGCTGCCGGATTACGGGAATTCGCAGCCGACCTGCGTCGCAAGAGTGCCCTGGTCTTCGCAGCGGAGCACGGTCAGCCAGCTCCCGGCAGGCTGCCGGCTTTGCCGCCTGACCATCCAGACGCCGATGCCGTTTGTCTGATACAGACGTTCTATGCGCTGGCGGTTCGCATCGCCGTCCATCGCGGCACGAACGTCGACCAACCCCGCCACCTCCAGAAGGTGACACGGACTCGATGAGGCAAGCCGAAAAGCACGCCCAGAAGTACGCCATTCTGGCCGAGCGAGTCTTCGATGGCACGACCGTTGTGGACGATGCGGCCGTCATCATAGAAGGTCCGCGCGTCATGGCTGTCGTCTCACGGGACGCCCTGCGGGACGCCGCGCCAGCCAACATGCCGCGATATGCCTTACCTGACAGCGCCTGGCTCGTGCCTGGCTTCATCGATGTGCAGGTGAACGGCGGTGGTGATGTGCTTTTCAACGAGGATCCCACTCCGGGCGCAATTCGCGCCATCGCCGCCGCACATCGCCGCTACGGCACGACGGGGCTGCTCCCGACACTGATCACCGATGCTCCCGACAAGATGCTGAGCGCACTCGAAGCAGTCGAAGCACTGGTCGACAAGGAGCCGTCGATTCTCGGCATTCATCTCGAAGGACCTTTCCTCTCACCGCAGCGACCTGGCGTGCATGCGGTGCATCACATCCGCACTCCAAGTGACAGCGACCTCGCCCTCCTCACAACGCCGCGACGCTCAGTCACTGTCGTGACGCTCGCGCCCGAGCAGGTGCCCGCCGGCTTCATCCGTGCACTCGTTGGCGCCGGGGTTCGGATTAGTCTCGGCCATTCCACGGCCAGCTACGCCGACACACGCGCCGCAATGGCGGAGGGACTTTCCGGCTTTACTCACCTGTTCAACGCCATGCCCGGACTCGGGAGCCGCGACCCTGGGCCGATTGCAGCCGCGCTGGAAAGCGAGCGCGCCTGGTTCGGCGTGATCGTTGATGGCGTGCATGTTCATCCCGCAACGCTCCGCCTTGCGTTGCGCGGACTTGCACGGCCCATGCTGGTGACCGACGCGATGCCGCCAGTCGGCGGCAGGCGCAGGGGTTTCACTCTCTACGGTGAAGACATCAAGGTGCAGGACGCACGATGCACACGCAAGGACGGCACGCTTGCGGGCTCCGTCCTCGACATGGCGAGCGCGTTGCGCAATTGCGTTCGTCTGCTGGACGTCCCGCTCGAAACTGCGCTGCGCTTTGTCACGATTAACCCGGCGGAGTTCCTTGGCATCGGACACTGGCTCGGTCGCCTGGCCCCAGACTATCGCGCCGACATGGTGGCGCTCGATCCGGTAGGCGTTGAGGTGCTGGACACCTGGGTCGCCGGAATGCGAGCCGGAGCGTCCTAGAACGAGACGAGTTGAGTTTGAATCGCCTCAAGGCCGTAGGGCGCAATCGCTTTATTGCGCCGTCTTGAAGGCGAGTTTCCGACGACTGTCGGCCCGCAAAAAGAAAGGTGCAATAAAGCGATTGCGCCCTACGAACTGGGTCACGGGAATGCGAGCCAAACGGGCTTGGAATGATGTGACATCTCACTACTGCTGAAAGAAGAAAAATGGCGCGCGACGTTCGTAGGGCGAAGAACGCGAACCGTCGTTCCGCCCCATCTCTCGCCCGCGTCCATCGTATCCTCGGTCACGCCAATCGTTCCAACGGCCCGGATCGGGCTGGCGCGATCCCCATGCACCCCAAACCCATGGCGACTGCTGGGGCGCCGCAGTTGTTTCCGCCGGCGCAGGACCGGAATTGTGGCGTCGGCTACGGGTCGTAGAGGCATTCGCCTCGCCACCTTCCCGGCGCGAGATGAGAGCATACCGAGCGTCCACTGCCCTTCCCTTCGCATCGCGGCGGAGATACTCGGTCTCGTCCCCGCGTCGCCTACCATTCCCACCGGAACTCACCAGGAGGCGCATTGCGTCCAGCGACGGCAGGTCAAGCAGTGCCTTGGGGGCGTGATAGGCCCAGACGGCCTGCATGATGGGCTCGAAGATAGGGACCGCCACACTCGCGCCGGTCTGGCCGGAGCCCAGCGTGCGTCGCCGGCCGTCGGCGTTGTCGTAGCCAACCCAGACCACCACAGTCACGTCGTTCGAAAAGCCGGCAAACCAGGTGTCGTTCTCGTCGTCGGTTGTCCCCGTCTTGCCTGCCACATAGGGTGCAAGTGAGCTGATCCTAGCGGCCGTGCCGCGCTGAACGACTCCCTGCAGGATGGTCTTGAGCTGATAAAACGAAGCCCGATCGGCGCCACCGACCTGCTCCAAAGCAGGCGAGTTCCGATACACGACATTGCCGTTCTGCTCGATCGCCTCGATCACATGCGGTGTCGGCCGCCTTCCCTCGTTGGCAATCGTCGCATAGAACTGCGCGAGATCGATCGGCCGCACCGGTTGGGCACCGAGCACGAATGGATAGTATCGCTCGCACTCCTTGTAGATTTTCAGCTCAACGGCAAGCGCGCGAACCTGGTCCAGGCTCTCCGGCGCGCTCGCGGCAATGCCACCGTCAAGCAGGTTCACGGTCGCAAGATTTCGTGAATGCTCGAGGGCTGATCGAAGGGTAATGATACCTGAGGCGCTGCTGTCGTAGTTCTTCGGAGACCAGTAATCCTCGCTACGCTTGCTGGCTTGGATCGGCGGAAGCGTAATGTCCCGATCGCGCACGAGCGTGTTTGGCTGCAGGCCCTTCTGCAGAGCGGCGAGATAGGTCAATGGCTTCAAGGATGAGCCGGGCTGGCGATACGATTGCGTCACTCGGTTGAGCTGGCTCCCGGAATAAGAGAAGCCACCCGCCATCGCGAGAATGCGGCCCGTCTTGTTCTCGATCACTACGGCAGCGCCTTGGACGACGGGCCGGACACGCAGCTCTGCGCGTGTTGTTTTTCCCTTGCCTTCCGCCACCTGCACCCAGATCACGTCGTAAAGCTTGAGGCCGCGGAGAATTGCTGCCGCGCCCGAGAGCGGCAGGGTACGACCATCCAACAGGCCAACGCGGATCGCCTGGCTCCGTTTCGCGCCACCCGGCTCAATGACGACTGCGGCCTTCCATTGAATGTCACGAGGCAGACGAGCGCTTTTCAACGCCCGCAGCCAATCGGGGGACTCCGATGAATCGGATCCTTGGGCGCGCTCGATCGCGGCAGAGAGATTGAGCTCCGGTCCGTGGAATTCGACCCGCCCTGCACTCCTCTCGTAGTTCGACAGCCCCTCCTGCAACGCCAGTTCCGTTGCCCGCTGCACGTCGGGCTGCAGAGTGGATCGGATGCGATAGGAGCCGACGCGGAAAGCGCTCAGGCTGCTCGTTCCAGCGAGCTCGCGTCCGACATAATCCGCAAAATACGATCCAGGGGCCCGCTCGATCTGGTCGTCCGGCACGATATCCGGAAAGGCGGCGCGCGCTTGCTTGTGCTCCTCGGCCGTGATTGCGCCATCGTCCTGCATGCGACCCAACACATACCGGAACCGCTCGCGCGCGCGATCCACATTTCGGATCGGACTGTAATAGTTAGGCCCCTTGGTGATTCCTGCCAGCAGCGCACCTTCGCTCAAGGTCAGGTCACGCGCCGATTTGCCGAAATAGCTGCGCGCAGCCATTTCCACCCCGGACGATGCGCGGCCCAGGAATATTGAGTTCAAATAAAGTTCCAAGATCTCCGGCTTGCTGAGAGTGTGTTCTAGACGCGACGCCAGGACCATTTCGCGCATCTTGCGCTCGTAGCTCAGTTCATCGCCGACCAGCAGATTTTTCACGACCTGCTGCGTGATCGTCGATCCGCCCTGTGGACGTCCGGCTTGTGTCAGGTTCCCAATGAAACTGCGTACCAGCGCCCGCTCATCGATCCCTTTATGTTCATAGAAGCGTTTGTCTTCCGCCGCGATAAAGGCCTGCTGCACGTGAGTTGGAATATCAGCCAGGCTGACCCAGACCCGGCGCTGGTCGCGCTCATGGACCTCGCCAAAACGCTCGCCCTTGAGGTCGACCACTTCGCTTGCGCCAGGCAGCCGGCCGCCCTTGAGGCGGGTGTGATCAGGAAGATCAGCGAGCGTGCGGTTGTAGAATTCGATCACATCTTTGGTGTTGACCACCGGGTTGTCGATAGTTTCGTTCTTGCAAAACTGCTTATAGGCGGCGTGCAGGTCGGAGATCTTTATCCCGCGGAATGCCACATACCCGCCAGAGGCCGCCTCCGGGTCGTCCATCGCGGTCGAAATCAAATCGTCGATATTAATGGCCTCGATGTCGAATGCCTGCTTCATACGCTCGCAGCCGGCACGTAGGAGATCGATTACATGCTGCTGATCCACAGCTGGATCAAAGAATGTCCTCGGTTCCGGTTCGGTCGAAAGCTGACTGAATGTCAAAGCGACAGCGAAAATCTTGACGAGGACAGCATCCATTTCGACCCACACACATTATGAGGTTCCAACCTTCTCAAGAACCATTCCGGCGCCTGGGCGTTCCGCCGACGGGGGCCGTATTCGTCAACGTGAGCACAGCCAAATTCCCGGAGACGTCCATTGAGGAGCAACACTGGCCCAGGGATGGTGCAACGAAGGGATGGTGCGACAACATGGGCTGTCAGCGCGATCAATAGCCGGGCGTCAAAACGATAATGAAGACTAGCCCGGTGCCGGGCTCGCCTCACTTGTACTCATGGTCATGGAGCCTGTACTTATGGAGCCTGGCACTGATCCACGATCCGGGTTCAGCGTCGGAAAGCCTCGATCCGTCGATCCGATTGGACGGCCCGGCCCGTTCCCTCAACGGGCGGTGCACTCTGGTTTTCTGCCGGCAATCAGATAACTGATACCTCCTCCTGCGCCGGCATAAGTCCCCGCGGCGACCGCCTGGTCGAACTTCCTGTCGTTGGCGATTGCGACCGACCACAGTGCGTCAAACTCACCCTCGCGCCCGCCGCCAGCAAGAAAATACCGATGCGTATCCTTCTGGTTCCAAATCCAGAACTCGCGGCCTTTGAGATCAGCGCGCTCTTCGAGCATGGCGCGCTCCTCCAGCATGGCGCGCTCCTCCAGGCTCCCGTAAGGCGGCAAGAAGACGTTCGTCTTGTCGTTCAGATAGACGCGGACATCGATGAGGCCGTGTCCGGCAAAAAGACCAGGAACGAGGCCTCCCATTGAATTGTTGCCCTCGCCCAGCGCCGCCTTGCCACGCTCACAGATGAGTTGAAGGCGGACGCGAGCCAGAATCTCATCCACCGGATCGTGGAAACTCAGCGAGTCCAGAATGAGCGAGTTCGCAATATTGTTAGGCTCGGCTGCCAGGATGAGCCCGCCCGGGCGCGCAAGACGGATCATGTCGTCGATCACGGCGCCCGGATCGGGCGTGTGGATCAGGACGGTTTGACAGGTCACGAGGTCGAAGCTGGCCTCAGGGAACGGCAACTGTTCGGCGACAGAGACCTGGTAGCTGAAGCGGTCGGCAAGATTGCGCGCAACGGCCCGCGAGCTCGCCTCTTCAACCCAAAGCGGATCGCGATCAACACCTTGCACGCGCGCCGTGCGCGGCAACACGTGCGCGAGCAGCTGACCCCAATGGCCGACACCGCACCCGACATCAAGGACATCCTGAATACGATCAAAAGCAAGCCTTCTGCCGATGAGTTCCAGAAAGTCGGGATTCCACCAATAATCACTCACCGAAATACTCGGCCGAGTGGGACTCGAGCGTCCGAAATTCGTTGGCCATCGTGGCTCCGGTTCAGGACAAGCACAGCCAAACATGGCGACGAACGCAGCTTCGACACCTCAGCCACGGTGAGGCAGAATTCCAGGCATGGAGAAGTGCGCTCGCTGCGCTCAATACTCGTCGAACATCCGCTGTACCTCGTCCACGTTCGACGTCTTGGTCAATGCCAGGGTCAAGAGCAGCGCTGCCTTCTGCGGGCTCAGGTTGTCCGCGACCACCATGCCGGACTCGTACCAGTTGTTTCCGCGCACGATGCGGCCTTCGCCAACGCGGGAACTCTGCACCACAACGGCGCTGCCCTTCTTGATGATCTCCTCGAGCTCCTTGTCGAGCCCGTTGGGCGCGCCGGCGCCGACGCTGGCAATCACAATGCCCTTCGCACCGAGACCGACCATCGCATTGGCCACGCCCGCACGTGTGCCGGTGTGGATGTAGGCGACCTCGACGTAAGGCATGCTCTGCACACCTGTGAGGCTGAACTCGCTATTCACCGTGTGGCGCCGATGTGGCGTGCGATAGTACTCGATCTTGTCCGGGTCGATGTAGCCGATCAGTCCGAGGTCACGCGTACGGAAAGTCTGCAGGTGGTAGGTGTTGGTCTTGGTCACATCGCGTGCGGCGTTGATCTCGCCGTTGAACGCCACCAGCGCACCCTTGCCACGAGATGCCGGTGCACTCGCAAGCCGCACGGCATCGAGGAGATTCATCTGCGCATCCGAGCTCAAGGCATTAAATGGACGTTGCGCGCCCGTGATCACGATCGGCTTGTCGCTGTGCACGGTCAGGTTCAGGAAATACGACGTCTCCTCGATCGTGTTGGTGCCTTGAACATAAACGAGCCCGTCCACCTCCGGCGACTTCAGCACCTCCTCCGCACGCAACGCGAGCTTGCGCAAGTCTTCATATGATCCCTGACCGTAGGGGTTGCCTTTGTCGACCTCGACCCGAGCAACCTTCGCAATCTCAGGCAACGGCTCGAGCATCTGCTCGCCGGTGAGCCGCGGGTTGCCACTGAGCCGGTAGCGCAGCAAATCCATGCGGTCCTTGCCGACGCTTGGCAATGTACCCGGCCCGATCAGCAACTGGATTCGTGGCAGAGGGCGTGCGTTGTTCGCGGCGAGCATGGAGGGCGAAGCGGGCTGCGCCTGCGCCAGATTGAGAGATTGCTGCGCATGGGCCTCCGTCGCGCCGAGAGCTGCGGACACACCGCTGGCCGCGCCGAGCGCGGTCATGTCCTGCAGGAAACGGCGACGGCTTGCTGACTTCTTCATGACCGAACTCCCTTTTTCTTCCATGGCGGTCGCCCATTGTGGCGAATCCTCGGAATGGGCGCAATTGAAGGGGCGATCCTTTGGCTTGTGCACGTTCCCGAGTAGCGATTAGATAGCTGGAACAAGCTTTCGACAGGGAGGAATAGCCATGGTCGTCACTCGACGCGCGTTCTCCGGCATGCTCGCGGGCGCACTTGCAACGCCTCGTCTCGCGTTCGCCCAGGCCAAGAACAACTGCGCCTTCTATTCCGGTGTCGGCGGACAATTGACCCACTACGAGGTCGATTTCAGCACAGCCACATTGGCCAAGCGGGCGGCGGTCACCCTTCCGGGCGGAATTCAGTACGCATGGCCGCATCCGGGAAGACGGTACTTATATGTGGCGACGAGCAGCGGCGGAGTTGGCATCGCCCCGGTGCCCGGCTATCCCCCCGACCAACACTACCTTGCGGCATTCCGCGTCACGCCGCTCGGTGAGCTCTCACCACACGGCAACCTGATCAAGCTGCGGCAACGGCCGGTCCATACAAGCGTGGATCATGCTGGCGAGCATGTGCTCGTAGCATACAACTTCCCCTCCAATGTCTCCGTCCACAAGATCAAAGCCGACGGCAGCATCGGCGATGAGGTCAAGCAATCGGACAAGCTCGAAACCGGCATCTATTTCCATCAGATCCGGGCAACCCCTGCCGACAAGACGGTGCTGATCGTCGCGCGCGGCAACAATCCCGCGGAGGGCAAGCCGGAAGATCCAGGCTCGCTCCATGTCTACGATTTCAAGAACGGCGTGCTCTCGCACAAACGCAAGATTGCGCCCAACGGTGGCTACGGCTTCGGAGGCCGGCACCTCGACATTCATCCCACACAGCCCTGGGTCTATCTGTCGGTCGAACGGCAGAACCAACTGATTGTCTACAAGATGACGCCGGATGGCGATCTGGCGCCGGAGCCGTTGTTCACGAAGCCCACATTGGCGGACCCGGCTCACAAGTTCCGCATCCAGAGCGCCGGTCCGATTCACGTCCATCCGAGTGGTCGGTTTGTCTACCTCGGGAATCGCTCAGGCCTGGCGACCGCGGCCGGCCCCGGTGTGGAGAATGTGGACGGCAAGATGGTGTTTAGCGGCGGCGAGAGCAACATTGCGGTTTTCGCCATTGACCAGCAGACCGGCGAGCCCAACCCGGTTCAGCATGCCGACATCCGCGCCGCGCATCCGCGCACGTTCGGGCTCGATACTGGCGCGCGCTTGCTCGTCGCCGGCTCGCTGTCGCGCAGCGCGCGACGCGAGGAAGGCAAAGTCGTGGACATGCCAGCCGGCCTAAGCGTGTTCCGGATTGGTCAGGACGGCAAGCTGACATTCGCCCGCAAGCACGACATTGACGTCGGACCGTTCACCCAATGGTGGACCGGGATGATTCCGCTGGCGTGAATGAGACGATGTGAGAGCTCAGGAGATACCGACCATGGATCCGATCACGCCAGCGGCCGCGCAAGTGTTCGCCCAGCAGACCGGGCAAGGCGGAGCGCCCAAGTTCTACGAACGAGGTTCCGTTCGCATCCGTTATAATGAGGCTGGTTCCGGCTTCCCGCTGCTGCTCATCTCCGGCGGAGCGTTGAACTCGCGGATGGCGGGGTTGCTCACCAGTCCGTTCAATCCGATCGAGGAGTTCAAGGGCGAGTACCGCTGCATCTACGCGGACCTGCGCAACGCCAATGGCGGCGAGTCCACCGGCCCGCTCGAGATAGAGCGGCCGTGGGATTCCCACACTGACGACCATCTCGGCCTGATGGATCACTTAGGCATCGACAAGTTCATGGTGCTGGGCTTCTGCATCGGTGGCCCCTTCATCTGGAACCTGTTGAAGCGCGCGCCCAATCGGGTGGTCGCAGCGGTGCCGGCACAGCCAGTTGGGTTCCGGCCGGAGATGCCGACGCTCTCCTACGACAACGGCATGACCGGATGGGGCCCGGAGCTGGTCAAGCGCCGGCCCGAGATCACAATGGAGATGGTCGAGAAGTTCCTGACCAAGATGTTCCGTAGCAACCCTGACTTCGTCTACACCGTGACGCGCGATTTCGTGCGCAATTGCCAGACGCCCGTCCTCGTCCTGCCGGACGACATTCCTGCGCATCCCTACGCCGTCGCCATGGAGTGCGCGATGCTCGCACCGAAAGCGGAGGTGAGCATCTATCCGTGGAAGGAGCCAAAGGAGCGGATTCCCATGGCCGTACGCCAGATCCGGTCCTTCCTGCGGGCGCATCGAGCGGCGGCTGCCTAAAGCGTGCTCTGAAACATCCTGTCGGGGACAAGCACGTTGCAAAGCAGCCAGACTCCGACCAGTCATTAACGATCCATCCGCCGGACGAAGTCCGGTCAAAATCAACTCTATGGTGAATGCTGCCTACCATAGCGTGTTGAATGGGTTCGAGGCGTGCCTGAACGGAAGAGGCCGCCGCAACGGAACGCTGCGCGCAGCTCCCGCGCCTGGCCGCGTAACGCACAGGAAAATTCAACGCCTCACGCAGTTCGGCCGTACAACTCAACCACCATCTCGGCCGAATCAGGGGGGCTGGTGGGGAGATGGGACGAGAGAGTGTCATGGACGAATTCGTGGAGGCTGTTCGACAGGTGGATGCCTCGGAAAGACTGGTTGCCGAGCAGCGTCGAATTGTTGATCTGCTGACCGAGTTTGGGCGCGATACAACCGCGGCACGCGAGCAGCTCACGGCGCTGGAGCAGGCTCATGCAAACAACATGAACAAGCGGGATCAACTTCGAGCACTCCTCGAGGAATAGGGGCGGCAGAAGAGCGCCATCTGCGTCTCACAGCTCGCCAGCATTTGGGTGACTTCTGGACTCGTCGCAAGCGCGCTATCATCCGCGAACCTGCTCCCACTCTCACCCTGGAGATGCCTCATGGCCCGCTCGAATCTGGCCCGCTCGAATCGCGCGATCTTGTCTATCGCCAGCTTGTCGTTTGCACTAACGCTGACCGCGCCAGCCCTTGCCAAGGAATGCTACGCCCCGGACGCGCGCTCGCAGGAGCGAGCATTCTCACGCGCCGTCATCACCGAGGGTGGAAAGACCGTGTGGCTCGGCGGCCAGACCGGCTCGCCGGAGAAGAATTTCGAGGGTCAGGCTCGGGACATCTTCGCGGAGCTCGACAAGACCATAAAGGCCGTGGGCGGCGCCGGACTGCAGGACATGGTCACTATGACCGTCTTCATCAGCGACGTGCGGCTCGGTGATCGCCTGACCGAAATTCGCAAGGAGATCTTCAAGCAGTGCTTTCCAGGCAGCGCGCTCATCACCGTGACAGGCTTCGCGCGGCCCGGACTACTGATCGAGATTCAGGGCATGGCGGTGATCGGCGGCAAATGATTGCCGACCGGGCCGGAACCATGAGGTCGGTGGGAGAGTATGCTCGCACCGTCGTCAGTTGGCAGCCACGAGCCAATCAGGGCGCCCGCACCGGCGTGCAGCCCCGATCAAATCGATGCCGACAGCAACGACGCCTATCAAACGAGGTCGACCAAATTGAGCATGGCTCCTGCAGTTGCGGCTTGCCGGGGCCTCGATGACTTCTATATGTTGCCGGCATGAATGTGGCCCACGCAACGCTGCCAGATTGCGCACCGCAAGATCGAGACTACGCTCAGTCGGTTCCAGAGTTGGCGATTGTCGTACCGACACTCAATGAGGCCGCCAATATCGAGACGCTGCTCACGAAGATAGAGACCGCACTGGCGGGCGTTCGTTGGGAGATCATTTTTGTCGATGACGATTCACAAGACGGCACTCGTGATGTCGTCCTGCAGCGTTGCCGAGTCGACCCTCGGGTCCGCTTGCTTCACCGTATCGGCCGGCGGGGCCTGTCGTCCGCGGTCGTCGAAGGCATCTTGAGCTCATCGACCCGCTGCGTCGCCGTCATTGACGCCGATATGCAGCACGACGAGCGGCTGTTGCGGCCGATGCTGGAGGCCATTCAGAGCGGCGACTGCGATCTCGCGATTGGGACGCGCTACGCGGCGGACGGCAGTGTTGGCGACTGGGCTGAGCGCCGTCAGACCATAAGCCAGATCGCCACAACGTTGTCGCGGCTGGTCGTCAAGGTGAACATCAGCGACCCCATGAGCGGCTTCTTCATGATCCGGCGCGATCTGTTCGATACGGTCGTGCGTGGGCTTTCGGTGCAGGGCTACAAGATCCTGCTCGATATCATCACGTCGGCACCGAAGTCGCTGCGCATCAGGGAATTTCCCTACGTCTTTCGATCAAGGCAGCATGGCGAGAGCAAGCTCGACCCGCTGGTGTCGCTCGAGTACCTGCTGCTGCTGCTTGACAAGATGGTCGGCCGCTGGGTGCCTGTGCGCTTCATCTTGTTCATGGCCGTCGGCGGGATCGGGGTCGTCATCCACCTCGCCGTTTTGACGACACTGTTTGAAGTGGCCCAAACCAAATTCGTGGTCGCCCAAGGCGTAGCCACTGTGGTGGCCATGACTTTCAATTTTTTTCTCAACAATGTTTTCACCTATCGCGATCGGCGCCTGCGAGGCTTCTGGCCGGTGCTCGGAGGTCTGCTCAGCTTTTATCTGGTGTGCTCGGCGGGCGCTGTTTCCAATGTCGGCGTCGCCAGCTTTCTATTCGTTCGGGATTTCTCCTGGTGGATTTCGGGTGTAGTCGGCATCCTCGTGGGCGCCGTCTGGAACTACGCGGCCAGCTCCATCTTGACGTGGCGCAAGTCGTAGTGGTTGCCTGAGGTTCCGACTCTCTCGTGGGAGTTCCTCAACAACTGGCTGCACGAGCCCTGAATAACATCAACCGGGATCATTAATTTCCTTCAGAACGGAGGATGTGAGGAGTGCGTGCTCAGGCGGATTGTCACGGCAACTTCACATGGTTGAGCCATCTTGCAACCACGCTGTAGTCACGTTTAGGCACTTACTGAGGTCTTCGCTGCGTGCCCCGGCTCTGGTCGGGCGCGGTGCGTCGCGACGGTTCGCAGCTCATCCCCGGATATGAAGATTGCATGCTCTCGTGCAGAACGAGAACGCTCTTAAGGAAGTCGACCGCGCGTTGCGTGCCGGCGATGAGCAAAAGGTCGCTCACGAAATGCAGACCATTGACCGCTGCAACACGATCAGTTTAGTAAGCTCAAACAAAGTCCAACAACCGAAATTCAAGCAGCACAGACGCGCGCCTTTACTTGGCGTGTACTACGTGGCGTGTACTACTTGGCGTGTCCGCCCATGATCAGCAAAATCATTGCAGTCTCGGTTCTTGGGTTCTGCGCGGTCGCGACGGTGGCGTGGACCACCTTCCTGGGCTGGGGTCTGTATGAGCTGCTTCACTGAAGGCGGCTGCTCTCGGCGCTGGTCAAACCGCCGCGTTTAGAAACAAGGCGCGCGACTTGGCGGCGCACGACGCGCCCAGGTTTCATTGAACGGCACATAGAAGAAGCGTCGTCCAAAAAACTGTCCAATAAGCGCTATCCCGGAAAGCGCCGTCCCAAGTAATGTCGTCCAAAGCCGTTCTGCGGATCCCCTTCGGTCACGCGCGTTCCCTTTTCGGCATCAACATTCATCCAAGATCGACCCTACTATGACACCTCAATCGCATTGTTTTCGAATTAGAACCAAATAATACCTCAATGTTAAACCTCTGACTGACTGCGGCTTTGATTGGGCTGCATCGCCACTGTGGTCGCACAGACTCCGACGGATACCGCAAGCGTCACAGCGCAAATCACCAGCCATACCATGCTCAATCCCCCTAATTGTACCGTGGTCAGAGATAGTCGAGGCATGGTGTTCAAAATTTGTCATGATCAGGCCGAAATGTCGCCTGTCCAAAGTTTCTCGACACGTATCGAATTACCTTCAGACGCTTCCGGATGGCCTTGGAACTCTCACCTCGCGGCTGATTGATCTTCATGCTGCGATGGCGATTTGAAGTTCCCGCAACGAGAAGTGGATTGAGCAGCGGCGTGAGGCGCGCGTCCGCTCGCTCTGATTTGGATGTTCCAACGCCAAGCGTAGAGCGTTGTTCCCTCGCACGCACGATCGAGCAACAAACAACATGGTTAACGCAGCTGGAGCAGCATTCTCATGCAGCGCCTTGACCGCGGGCAAAAGTCAAAGCGCGTGAGGCATCGCGCCATTATGTCACTCAAATATATTTCAATGCTCCGTGAACCGCCGATCCAAGCAGCCCCACTAATGCGAGGGACCAGAGCGGCAAGCCTCTTCCACAGCCAATCAAGTCTCTTCCGGCGGCAGTCGCGTCATGAATGCACCCTTTCACATCGATCGCCCAGAAGTCGTCGATCCCGCGAGTTCAACCAGCCCGCCGGCATCCGAGCGGCGATCCGGGTGGCTCTGCATCGCAATGCTGGTTGTTGCCTTGCTGGCGACAGTGGTGTGGATCGCCAGCCTCGGATGGCTGGTGGTCAAGGCATTCAGCCTCTGGTGATTCAGCCGGTCATTGCCACAGTCGTCGCTGACCGCCGCTCCGACATCGACACTTTTGGCAATCCCTTGCCGGTCGGTGCGGGCGCAATGTCCCCGCACGGCGCACCCTCAGCCCTGCCCTTCATACGTGGACGCTCAGTCCGACTTGGGTGTGCGTTGCGCGATCGCCTGGATCGCCTCGCCGCGTTCCGTCTCGTTGGCGAGTTGCTCGTAAGCGGCAGCAAGCTCCCGATATCCGTGTCGCGTCGTCTGCAGGTCGCTCGCCAGATTCTGAAACGTCTTGGCGCGATTCCGAAACAGCACCGATCGTGGCGTCTCGTCCGGCACGGCTAGCATTCCCTTGATTCCAAAGCTGTTCCACACTTCGGCGCAAACACGCCCCGGTCAATCCGGGGCCAGTGACTAAGCTGTGCAAGATGCTGTGCCTGGGCGCAAGATCTGTGCACAAAGCCACTCTGCACAAGACCACTCTGCACAAACTATTGACTACAAAACCACTGACTACAAATATCGCCATGCGTAAGCCTGAACGCGCTGCCAGCAAAGGGGCAGTCAGCAGCCGCGGCAAATGCTGCTCAACACCTCTTTGATTCGCTGCTCCCGCGCAAGCTCCTCGGCCTGCAGCTCATCCCATTCAGGCGTGCCCCGCTTCGGCCATGGCCTGTTGGATCGCGCAGTCGAACCAGTGATGTCACCGGCGTTGGTGGAAACGGCCGGCTGTGTCCTTGGCCTGGGTACGCCAGGCTCTGACGGCAACGCGTGGCTCACTCGCTGCGGTTGCTGGGCTTCGACAGCAATCGCCTCATGTCGCGACGTGCAGCCGCAAAGGCTTGCCCCGATCCCGATCAACAGAAGAGCGGCGTCAAATCGAATCATCTAGCCACCATACGACGGGCGCGCGGAGATACCTCCGCATTACGCCGTTGATCCTCATGTTTCGGAGGATCAGCAAGTTCGTTGCCGAGCAGCCAGCGCCAGACGCTCAGGTTGAAGAACTGGCTTGCAGGCGGTGGCGGCTCGCAACCTGAGGCGGCTATTTATCGCTAAAGGCTTGTCGTTAAAGGATTATCGTTAAAGGATTATCGCTAAAGTACGATCGCTAGAGACGGAGACTCAATGAGGTCGCTCGACGCGATCAAACCTGGCTCATGAAAGGTGGTGTCGCTGAGCCGGTCGCTTAGAGGAAGCGGTAAGCTCGGCGGGCCAAGCCGGCGTGGATCAAGCGGGCATGAAACATGTGAAAAGAAATATCCTCAAAGTCCCTCCGCCGATCAATAACGCTGCAATAACAATACGATAATGCCCCATCAGTGGTATCAATGGAGTTGACATGAGAAAGACGCGACGTCAAAAATACCGACGTTTCGTGGCGCGCTCGGGGTTTCGCGATGTCCGCATCTCACACCGGGAATTATGGAGTCTTTTTTCTAGAGGACGTCGAGCT
>JADMIO011605971.1_pt1 | contig 76287 bp, 71 predicted proteins | sample 8958161 | NCBI WGS metagenome assembly JADMIO01 (sample SAMN16585339, study PRJNA669376) | soil metagenome | isolation source: Crop rotation soil | place: USA: Cullars Rotation, Alabama | collected 2011
GCCGCGACTTCAAGTCACGTGAATTCCAAGCTTCGGATCCCACTGTGCTGGAAAGGATGGCCGCGCTCGAGCGCGCGGACATGGACGAGCGCGACCGCAAGTCGTTCTTCCTGTACATCGACGAGTTCCAGAACTTCGTCACGGATTCCATCGCGACGATCCTGTCCGAGGCGCGCAAATATCGCCTGGCGCTCATCATCGCGCACCAATACATCGGCCAGCTCGCGAAGAACAACGACACGAAGATCAAGGACGCCGTGTTCGGCAACGTGGGCACCATGATGGTCGCGCGTATCGGTCCGGAAGACGTCGACACGCTCGAGAAGGTATACGCCCCGGACTTCACGGGGTACGACATGATCAACTCCGACAAGTTTACCTGGTACGTGAAGATGATCGTGGACAACGCGTCCACGCGTCCGTTCACCATGAACCTGACGCCGAAGTCGAAGGGCGACCGCGAGCTTGCGGAGGCCATCAAGGAATTGTCCCGTCTGAAGTATGGGCGCGACAAGGCCATCGTGGAATCGGAGATCATGGAGCGCACTCAGCTTGGTACCGAGTCCCGCGGTCCGCTGCAACCGGACGCGGCCGCGAGCATTTTCTAGCCTATGAGCGACCTATTCGACGAACTGCTGGATGCCGACGAGCCGGTCTTCGAACCCGAGCCGTCTTCCGATCGGCCGCAGCCGTCGTCCGAAAACGACGGCGAGCGCCTGAAGCTGGCCGTGCGCGTGCTGCGCCAGATGCACGAGTCCCTCGGGCACGTTATCTCCGTTCTTGAGGGAGCCGAGGCCGACGAGTCCGTGTCCCATGTGTCGCGTCTCGTAATGTCCCGCCGGGAGCTTCAGGACGCGCGGGGCGGATCCGGTTCGCGCGTCGTCGAGGGAGTGTTCGACGGCTTGCAGATGGTCGGATCGGACGGCAACGCCTATCCCGTTCCGCCGAATTACGCGTCGAAGTCGCGCCTCGTGGAAGGGGACATGCTGAAGCTGACCGTTCGCGCGGACGGGTCGTTCGTTTTCAAGCAAATTGCGCCGGTTGAACGTCGCCGATTGGTGGGTTGCCTGGCGTTTGATTCATCCACAGGTTCGCCCGTTGTGGTCTGCGGCGAAACGACGTATAAAGTGCTTCCAGCCAGCGTCACCTTTTTCAAGGCCGACGCGGGCTCCGAGGCCGTGGTGCTGATTCCGAAGAGCCGCGAGGCCGTATGGGCCGCGGTCGAGAATATCGTAACGAAATAGCATGGAAGCGTTGTACAGGAAATATCGTCCATCCACGTTCGGGGACGTTTCGGGACAAGAGCACGTCAAAACCGTGCTCTTGAATCAGATTGCGACGGGAACGCCGGCGCACGCCTATTTGCTTACGGGCCCGCGCGGCGTGGGCAAGACCACGGTCGCGCGCCTCATCGCGAAGGCGGTCAACTGTCTGCAGCCGAAGAACGGCGAGCCGTGCAACGCGTGCGAGGCGTGCGTGGACATTCAGTCGGGCTCGTCGCTCGACGTGCAGGAAATCGACGCCGCGTCGCAGACGAAGGTGGAGGAGACGCGCGAGAACATCATCGAGAGCGTCCGCTTCTCGCCGAACCGGCTGAAGTACAAGGTGTACGTCATCGACGAGGTGCACATGCTTTCCACCGCGTCGTTTAACGCGCTGTTGAAAACGCTCGAGGAGCCGCCGGCGCACGCGCTGTTCGTGCTCGCGACCACGGAGATCCACAAGGTTCCGGCCACGATCATTTCTCGCTGCCAACGCTTTGACTTCCGCCGGCTTACGACGGACGCCATTCTGGCGCGCCTGAAGGAGATCGTGAAGGAAGAGAAGGTGAAGGTCGAGGACGACGTGCTCAAGGAAATCGCGCGCCACGCCGATGGGGGGCTGCGCGACGCGGAAAGCATGCTCGGCCAGGTGCTCGGGCTCGGCGAGGGAAAGATCACGATGGCCGAGGCCTCGCTCGTGCTTCCGGCCACGAACGGCGCCATGGTGGACGCGTTCGTCGCGGCGCTCGTCGGGAAGGACGCCAAGGAGGCGATTCGCATCGTGAACGACGGCCTGGAGCAGGGAGTCGACCTTCCGCATTTTACCGAGGACGTCGTTTCCACGTTGCGCGACAGGATGATGGCCGACGTTTCCGTTGAGCTCGTCCCGCTCATCGAGTCATTCCTCGAGGCACGCCGCCAGATGAAGGCTTCCAAAATCGTTCAGCTCCCCCTTGAGCTGGCCATCGTAAAGGCGTGTTCGTCGCACGACCCAAAAGTTCCGGCACGGAGGGTTGATTCGGTTGCCGTCCCCGCGCCGGCGGTCGTTCTCAGTCCGCCGCCCATGCCCACGCCGACCCCGACGATTCCGGTTCCGACGCCGGCACCTCCTCCCGACCCGACGCCTCCCGAACCGGTCGCGACCGTGCTCGGCGACGTCCCGGTGCTCGACCTCGAGGACGTGCGCCGCCGGTGGCCGGAGGTGTTCCAACAGATCAAGGACTGCAACGCGACGCTGCCGATGGTCGTCCAGACCGGCGAACTGTCGGCCGTGGACGGCGACGCCATCGAGATGAGCTTCACGTATGCCGTGTACGTCGAGGCAATCAACCAGGACAAGAATCGCAAGCTGCTGGAGCAAGTGTTCGCCCGCGTGCTCGGCCGACCGGTCCGCGTGAAGGCGAAGTACGTGAAGAAGGAACTCGACCAGGCGGTCGACACCCTGCTGGACGCGTTCGGGGGAAGCGTCGTTTAATTTCTTGATGCGTTCCTATGCCCGGCCAGTCTTATCCGTCGTTTCGTCGGAGCGAAGCGCGAACGCAGGTTTTTGACGCCATCGTGATCGGTTCGGGGACGGGCGGGCTAAGCGCGGCCTCGCTTTTGGCCCAAGAAGGCAAGCGCGTCCTCGTGCTCGAACAGCATTTCGTCGTGGGAGGATACACGCACGCGTTTCAGCGCAAAGGGTACGTCTGGGACGTGGGCTTGCACTACGTCGGGCAGGTGCACATTCCGGGAACGCTGCTGAACAAGGTATTTCGATACATTACGAAGGAGAAGCTCGAGTGGGCGCCGCTCGACGACGTTTACGACCGGGCCGTGTTCGGCGAGAAGGAATATCAGTTTCCGCGCGGACGCAAGAACTTGATGCGGGCGCTCAAGGAATATTTTCCGGCGGCCGAGGACGTCGCGTCGATCGACGCGTACTTCAAGCTGCTCGACGACGTCGACGGCGCGGGAACCGCCTATTACGCGGAAAAAGTGATCCCGCCGTTTTTGGCGAAGCTCATTGGCCCGTGGCTGCGCAAGGGCGTGCTGAAGTTTTCGGACCAAACCACGCTTGAGGCGCTGCGCGGCATCACGAAGAACGAGCGCCTCATCGGCGTGCTCACCGCGCAGTACGGCGACTACGGGCTGCAGCCGTCCGAGAGCAGCTTCTACATGCACGCGGTGCTCGCGAACCATTACATGGAAGGCGCGGGCTATCCGGTCGGCGGCGCGCCGCGGTTCGCGGAAACGGTGGTGCCCGTGATCGAGGGTGCCGGCGGCGCGGTGGTGTTTTCGGCGCGCGTGAAGGAGATCATCGTCGAGGGAAACACGGCGGTTGGCGTGCGCATGGAGGATGGCGTCGAGATTCGGGCGAAGAACGTGATCTCCGACGCGGGCGTCGTGAATACGTTTTCGTCGTTGCTTCCCGATGAGATCGTTCGGCGGCACCGTCTCGACGAGATGTTGGGCAACCTTACGCCGTCGCTCGCGCACATGGGCCTGTACGTCGGATTCAAGGAGGAGTTCAAGCTGCCCAAGTGCAACTACTGGGTATTTCCCGACGAGTACGACCATGCGCTGCGCCAGAGCCGGGCCACGGACATCGACGCGCCGATTCCGGTGGCGTTCGCGTCCTTTCCGTCCGCGAAGAATCCGGAGTCGCGCGTGACGCATCCGGGCCGAACCACGGCCGAGGTGATCATCCTCGTGCCCTTCGATTGGTTTTCCGCGTGGCACGGAACCAAGCGCCATCAGCGCGGGGAGGATTACGAGGCGCTGAAGGCGCGCATCGGCGAAAAGATGTTCGAGATCCTGTATCGCGTCGCGCCGCAGCTGCGCGGCAAGGCGGAATACTTCGAGGTGTCCTCGCCGCTTTCGGCGCGTCACTTTGCGGGGCATCCCGCTGGCGAGATTTACGGAACGTCGCACACGCCGAAGCGCTTCCGACAGACGTTTCTGAAGCCGCATACGCCCGTGAAGAACCTGTATCTCACCGGCCAGGACGCGATGATCGCGAGTATCTCGGGTGGCGTGATGGGCGGCGTGCTGTGCGTGTCCGCGATGTTGAAGAAGAACATGATATGGACGATCAAAAAGGCCATCACGGGCTAGATCGTCGCGTCGCGATCGTCGGCGCGGGCGCGGCCGGGCTTTCCGCGGCGCACGCGCTTCGGGGGTTGGGATATACGAACGTGACGGTGTTCGAGCGTTCCGGCCGCGTGGGAGGGAAGTGCCATACCGTCGAGATCGACGGGCGCAACTACGAACTTGGCGCGGGAATCGTGGCCGAGGACAACGAGATCGTGCTGCGGCTCGCGAAGGAGTTCAACGTAAGGCTTGAGCGGTTGGCGTTTGGGCGGAGCGCGGTGGTGGACGGGGAAACGGGCACGGCGATGCCGAAGCGGACGGCGCGAGAAACGGCCGCGCTCCTCGTCGAGGTGCTCCGCTATCGGTTGCTCGCGCGGAAATACCGCACGGCGGGAGAGCCGGGACTCGCGCGCGTTGACGCCGACCTGACCGTTTCGTTCGCGGAGTTCGCCCGACGGCATCGCATCGAGCGGCTCGCCGCCGAGTTCGCGCTCTTCTTCACCGGATTCGGTTACGATTATTTTGAGCGCGTTCCCGCCGCCTACGTCCTGAAATATTATCGCTGGCCGACGCTCGTCGCGTTTTTGCAACGGAAGATCTATCGGTTGCCCGGCGGCATTCAGCATTTGTGGACGGCGGTCGCCGCGGCGCATGACGTACGCCTGAACGCGACGATCACGAAGATCGAGCGTGGCGAAACCGTTCGCGTAACGACGGAGGCGGGGGCCGAGGAATTCGACGCGCTCATCATCGCGTCTCCGCTCGACGAGGCCCTTGCCTATCTCGATGTGACCGACGAGGAACGTACGTTGTTTGCTCAGATCAAGTACGTCGACTACGTCACGATCGCCTGCCATGTCTCCGGAATCCCGGACGCAGACGGATATGTGCCAAGCAATTTCGTTCCGTCGCGGGCGGGAACTCCGTTGTTCTGGCATCACCGTCATTCCGATTCCGACGTCTATACGTTCTACGCGCTCGCAGAGGGCCAATCCGACGACGATCTCGTGCGCGGCGTGGCAGACCTCGTCAAGCGAATGAACGGCGCCCTTGGCACCGTTCATGGCATCACGCATTGGAAATATTTTCCGCACGTTTCTCCGGAAACGATGCGTGCCGGATTTTTCGACCGCGTCGAGGCGCTCCAGGGGAATCGCCGTACGTTCTACGTCGGCGAGTCCCTCAACTTCAGCACCGTGGGCTTCGCGTCCGAGCATGCCGACGCGGTGGTTCGTCGCTGGTTCACTCCGCAACCGTAACCGTAAAGGTCGCGGTTGTTTCCGTCGCGTCGACGAGCGTGATCGTGTAGATGCCGGCGACCGCGGTCTTTCCGCGTTCCGTCCCGAGCACGGCCGTGGCGCTTGCGGAAAGCGCGCCGCCGGACAGCTCGATCTGCGGCGAGAGCTCGCCCTGCCAGATGCACACGACCCCCTCTTTGCAGCGCGAGTCATCGACCCTTGTGAGGGTTGCCTTGAGGCCGTCCTCGAACGTGAGCGACTTGCCGACCGAGAGCATGACCGTGCTTTCGAACGAGACGGCGGACGGCGGCGTCGCGGGTGCGGCGGGTACGCAGCCCGCCCCCGTGAGCGCGAGGGCAGTAAGCACGGAAACCATTAGGGTTCTCATACGACAATGGTTACTTCGCGACGACGCGGAGATAATGTTCCGACGACTCGCATGGCATAATGGCGCCCTCCTCCGTGACGGAGCCTCGCACTTCCACCGAATCGCCAACCTTCAGGGCGAACACGTCGGCGATGTGTTCCTTCGCCTCGCACATGCCAAGGCCGAACGACGGGACGATCACCTTTACCGTCGTGCCGGCCGTGGTCTTCACCTCGATCACGGCGGGTCCGTCGACGGCGATGTGTTCCAGGTCGACGGAACTCACCGTTCCGCTGGCAGTGCTTTGTTCTCCCTCCGGTTCGGCCGCCGTCCCGGACCGTTCAAAGGCGAACGCGGTTCCAGACATACCGCGCAGCGTGAGCGCGTTGTTGCTTCCTTCCACCTGGAACCCGGCGCTGAGGTCCTGGCTGAACGTGGCCTCGATTTCGCCCGGAGTTCCTTCGCAGAACATGAGCGTCGACATGACCTGCGGGGCCTTGAGCGTTCCGTTCTCGATCGTATACGCGCCGCTCATGCTGTTGCACATCCGTGCCGAAAGCTGGCCGTCGGCACTGAGCGTGAGCGTCGCCCCGATAGTCGAAACGTCCTCTGGCTGCTGGTTCGAGCGCGTGACCGTGGAAAGAGTCCATGATCCCGTCGGGAAGGTCTCCGGTGCCATGACCCTGCCGCTGTCATTGGCGATGGGTTCGACCGGCATCATGGGTCCGCAGCCGAACCCGGCGAGGACGACGACAAGCAGCGCGATTGCGAGACGGTTCATAAGAAGCGCGTTCGTGAATAAGCCGCTGGTCTTCCGTTCCCTCGGATCGTTTTTAGGCCGCCTCCACCATCACCGCGAATCCGCCCGCGGCCATGCGCTTCATGTTGAACGGCATGTCGTCGGTGTACTCATTCATCGAAGGATCCTTCATCACCTTCTTCATGACCTGGTCGCGGTGCGCGCGCGACTTGTAGACGATGAACGAAAATACGACGACCTCGTCGGGCTTGAGCTTCACCATGCGCGGAAACAGTGACGGCGTTCCCATCGACTCCAGGTCGTCGGCGATGCACTCCTTGTAGTCGATCGCCCCGTACGCCTTCCACATCTTCGCGCCCTTCTTGGCCATCTTCTTATAGGCTTCCAGCTTGTTCTTGGAAACCGGCAGAACGAATCCGTCCACGTACTTTGGCATAGATGGGAATAAGTGAGTTTGTCTAATCACTTCTATCGTAATCGAAAACCGACGCCCGGTGAAGCCCGTCCCAATGCAAAACTCCCGCGTCTTGCGACGCGGGAGTTTTGTGGTTCCGGGACATGGATTCGAACCATGATTAAGGGATTCAGAGTCCCTCGTCCTGCCGTTAGACGATCCCGGAGCGGAGTGAGCAAATGAAGAAACGGCAGTTTCTTCATTTGCGAACGAAGCGACGGGATCTGGCCGCAGGCCAGATCCCGGACCGCGCTCGATCGAGCAATCGCTTCGTTTGTGCGAGTAGGATATCAATCAGGCCACGGATTGTCAACGGAAACAAAGAGACGACCTCACGCACCGTCTCCTCGGACGGGCTGGGTCGTCATGCGGGCCTGCGGAAGGGGAGAACCTTGCGCCGTTGGCGGCCCTCGTCGGATGTTTGGGCCCCCGCCACTTCCGAGGGAACGCCCACGGTTCGGCGGAGCGCCTCCGTCACTCCGAGCGTGCAGAGCAGGAAGGCCCAGGGCGCGATCGTGATGGCGAAGGTGATCCAGAGCGCCCACGTCCATGCGGTGGCGTGGCCTGGGTAGAAAAACGTCCCGTCGAGGAGTTTCACGTCCGCGATGCGCAGGGCCACCAGGCACGCGGTCATCGTCACGTCGGCGAGGTAGAGGCGTGACAGCAGCAGATTGAGCATTGAGGTTGCCTCCGACACCCGGCGAAATGCCAGGCGAAGTGAAGGAACGGTATCACAAATGCACGGCCGCGTCAACCGTGCATCGCCTTTCCGCGCCTAGAGCGTACCGAGGAGATCGTGAACCTGATCGCGCGTCGATGCGGTATGCAGAGCCTCCCGGATCATTTTGGCGCCCAGTTGGCCCTTGAAGTACCACGAAAGATGCTTGCGGAACGTCACGACCCCGCGTTCGCCGTACTGCTCGATGTGGAGGTCGAGGTGGTTCTTCACGGTCGCGACGCGTTCCTCGTTCGAGATGACGCGCGCGGTTTTTCCGGAAAGCACGTCGTTAATTTGCGCGAAGATCCACGGGTTGCCGAGCGCGCCGCGGGCGATCAGGATTCCGTTGCAGCCGGACACCTCCAGGGCCTTCGGCGCGAGCTCGGCCTTGTGCACGTCGCCGTTGCACAGCACGGGGATCGACACGGCTTCTTTCACGCGACGGATCATCTCCCAGTCCGCGACGCCCGAATAGCCCTGCATCTTGGTGCGTCCGTGCACCGTGATGAGATTGGCGCCTGCGGCTTCGATGACCTTGGCAAACTCAACGCACTCCGTCGGGTCCGACCAACCGAGGCGGATCTTGATGGAGAGCGGCACGTCGATCACGTTCTTCATGGCGCGAATGATCTTCGCGGCGAGCTCCGGTTCCTTCATGAGCGCGGCGCCGTTAAAGTTGTGGACGATCTTGTACACCGGGCAGCCCATGTTCACGTCGAATCCTTCGGGGTGGTGCTGCTCCGCGATGATGCGGGCGGATTCGGCCATCGTTGCCGGGTCCGAACCGAAGATCTGCTGGACGAGCGGACGCTCGGCCGGATGAATGTCCGTCATGTTGAGCGTCTTGTCGTTCCCGCGAACGACCGCCTCGGACGAAACCATCTCCCGGAACATGACGAGCGGCACCTCCCCGGTGACGTTCTTGACAACGCGACAAAACGCCGAGTCGGTCATGTCAGCCATCGGCGAGAGTGCTATAATCGGTTGAGGAAGCGAGGCCCAGTCCAGTTTCATAGAGTTGGCGCAGTGTACGCGAATTTCGTAATTATTTCAAGTCATATGGTCGAGTTTCTCAACGTGGACCGCGAATCGATGTTCGGCGAGATCGTCGAGCGCGGGCGGGAGCAGGGCGTTTCCGACCAGGAGGCGTATGCCGCGCTGGTCGATGAGGTGGTAGAAGACCACCGCCGCGTCGGCGAAATTCACGACGACTCGCCGACGGAAGACTTGGTCGAACAGCTGCGCGGGCGCTGGATGGACTACAAGGAGGCGCTCGGACTCGATGACGCCCAACCGCAGCTATGAAGCTTTCGTTTCACGGCGCGAACAACGAGGTCACCGGCTCCTGCCATCTGCTCACCGCGAAGGATTCCACGGGCGTCGAACGCCGCATCCTGATCGATTGCGGGATGTTTCAGGGCGAGCGCATGTGCGGCGACAAGAACAAGGTGGCGTTTGGCTTTGATCCGAAGACGGTTGACGCCGTGTTCGTCACGCACCCGCATGCCGACCACACGGGCCGTTTGCCAAAATTGATCAAGGAAGGATACGCCGGACCGATCACGATGACGCTGCCGTGCCTGGCGCTGACACGCATCGTGCTTGAGGACGCGTTGCACATCATGACGGAAAACTCCGAGAAGTGCGGCGACGAGGTTTTGTATGGCAAGGAGGATCTCGATGCGCTGGAAGCACGCTCGGTCGGTGTCGGCTATCACGAGCAGGTCACGGTCGCGCCGGGAATCACGGTGATGCTTCACGACGCGGGCCACGTGCTCGGGTCCGCGTTCATCTCCGTCGAGGCCGAGGGCAAGCGCGTGGTCTTTTCCGGCGACGTGGGAAATGACAACGTGCCGATTCTTCCGAAGACGGAAGCGATCTCGCAGGCGGACATTGTCGTGTGCGAAGCGACGTACGGCCACCGCGTCCACGAGCCTCCGACGGAACGCGCGTCCAAGCTGCGCGCCGCCGTCGAGGACACGCTCAAGAAGGGCGGCGTGCTCATGATTCCGGCGTTTTCGATCGAGCGAACGCAAGAGTTGCTGTACGAACTCGACTTGATGCTGCGCGATCTCAAAACGTCGGTTCCGATCTTTCTCGACTCCCCGATGGCCATCCGCGCCACGGAGGTCTATCGCCACTTCAAAGAGTATCTCCGCTTCGACTCGCCGATCCTCGAAGAGGCCGACCGCGATTTCTTCTCGTTTCCGAACTTGCGCGAGACGCTCAATGTCGACGCGTCGAAGGCGATTAACGACGTGAAGAACCCGAAGGTCATCATCGCGGGCAGCGGCATGATGTCCGGTGGCCGGATCATGCACCACCTCATGCGCTATCTCCCGGATCCGAACTCGTCGCTGCTTATTATTGGCTATCAGGCCTCAGGAACGCTCGGTCGGCGGTTGTATGAGGGCGCGAAGGAAGTAACGATCTTCCGCCAAAAGATCGAGGTCCACGCCGGACTCGCCGCCATCGGCGCGTTCTCCGCGCACGCCGACATGAACAAGCTCACGCGCTGGCTTCAGCCGGAAGACGGCGCTATGCCAAAACAGATCTTCCTCGTGCATGGGGATCCGGAAGCGAAGGAGGTTTTTGCCACGCACTTGCGCCATGAGTTGAAGACGGATGTGGTAATCCCGGAGTTCCAATCTGTTCACGAACTTTGACACCGAAAAGACCGTTGACAAAACGGTCTTTTTGGTGTATACTTTCCGCAGTTAAAATCGAACTCCTTCGGGAGAAACCACCGTATGAAACATATCCAAATCGGCGTTGCCGCTCTGGTGATCGCGGCCGGCTTTCTCGGCACGGCTCCGGCCTTTGCCCGCGAAATGACGGATCCGGTTGATCCCACGTTCTCCACCTCCTGCGAGCAGCGCGACGCGGAACTCGCGGTCAAGATGGAGCGCAAGGCCGCGGTGCACGCCAGCCTGAACGCGCGCCATGATGAGCTTTCGGCGCGCATGGACGCGCTTATCGCCTCGGCCGCGGACAAGGGGATCGATTCTTCCCACCTCCAGGCGGCGCTCGCGGTCCTTGACCAACAGTACGAGGACCTGAACGAGGAATACGCGGAGGTGCGGGCCACCTGGGAATCCTACCTCGGAAACGCCTGCAGCATGTCCTCCGAGGAGTGGGCCGCCGGCCTCGACTACTCGAACGACGTGTACCAGCGCTTCGAGCATACGGCGCGCCTGATCGCCCAGTACAAGGCCAACGTGGTCGACCCGCTGGCCGACGCGCTGAAGGACGAGGTTCTCTCCTTCGGCCGCTAACCAAACCAACAAACGGCCCCGCAAGGGGCTGTTTTGTTTCTCTCGACGGAATCGATCGTTTCCGCTAGGATACCCACGTTATGGCAGACCAGAAGCACATCCGGAACTTTTGTATCATCGCGCACATCGACCATGGGAAGTCCACGCTCGCGGACCGCCTTTTGGAGCTCACGAATACGGTCGAGAAGCGCAAGATGAAGGAGCAGCTGCTCGACTCCATGGAGCTCGAGCGCGAGAAGGGGATCACCATCAAGCTCGCTCCGGCGCGCATGGAGTACAAGGGGCACACGTTGAACCTGATCGACACGCCGGGACACGTGGACTTCACGTATGAGGTTTCGCGTTCGCTTGCCGCGGTCGAGGGCGCGGTGCTGCTTGTCGACTCCACGCAGGGCGTGCAGGCGCAGACCATCGGCAACCTGTATCTCGCGATGGGCGAGGACCTCACCATCATTCCGGTGCTCAACAAGATCGACCTGCCGAACGCGGACATTCCGCGTCGCACGGAGGAGCTCGTGAAGCTTTTGGGTTGCGACCCCTCGGAGGTGTTGCACGTGTCCGGAAAGACCGGTCTTGGCGTCGCGGAACTGCTCGAGGCCATCGTCGACCGCATTCCGCCGCCGAGCGGCGACGTGGGCGCTCCGGCGCGCGCGCTCGTGTTCGATTCGAAGTACGACGACTACAAGGGCGTGGTCGCGTATTGTCGCGTGGTCGACGGATCGTTCAAGAAGAACGAGAAGATCATCATGATGGCCACTCGCGCCGAGGGCGAAATTTTGGAACTGGGCGCGCTCACTCCGGGATATGCGCCGATGCCGGGGCTCGAGACCGGGCAGATCGGGTACATCGTCACGGGCCTGAAGGACATTCACGCGTGCGGCGTGGGCGACTCGATCACGGTCGCGAGCCAGCCGACGCGCGAGGCGCTGCCGGGCTACAAACAGGTGAAGCCCATGGTGTACGCCGGCGTGTTCCCGAAGGAAGGAAACGACTTCGAGCACCTGCGCGAAGGCATGGAACGCCTGAAGCTCAACGACGCGGCGCTCACCTACGAACCGGAACACTCGCCCGCGCTCGGCTACGGGTTCCGCTGCGGCATGCTCGGCATGCTTCACCTTGAGATTCTGAAGGAACGGTTGCGTCGTGAGTTCAACCTCGACCTAATCGTCACGGTTCCGTCCGTGGCGTACCGCGTGAACATCAAGGGAAAGGAATCGATCGTGATCAAGAGTCCGGTGGAGTTGCCGGACCCGTCGTCCATCGACTCGATCGAGGAACCGTGGGCGAAGGTGGATCTCGTGACGCCGGCCGAGTTCGTCGGCGGGATCATGCAGTTTTGCCAGGAGCGACGGGGCATCTACAAGGATACGGAATATCTCTCAACGCAGCAGACCATTCTCCATTATGAGATGCCGCTCGCGATGCTGATCGTGGATTTCTACGACAAGCTGAAGAGCATTACGTCGGGTTACGCTTCCATGAACTACGAGCTGCTCGACTACCGCGTCGCGGACGTGGTGCGCCTCGACATCCTCGTTGCCGAAGAAGCGGTCGAAGCACTCTCGACGCTCACCTATCGCGACGATGCCGAACGCGTGGGCCGTCGCGTACTCGCCTCCCTGAAGAATGACATTCCGCAAGAGTGGTTCGTGATCAAGCTCCAGGCGTGCGTGGGCGGAAAGATCGTCGCGTCCGACCGGATCAGCGCCATGCGCAAGGACGTCACGGGCTACCTGTACGGCGGCGACGTCACGCGCAAGAAGAAGTTGCTCGAGAAGCAAAAGAAGGGCAAGAAGAAAATGGCCGAGCTCGGCAAGGGCACGGTCGACATCCCGACGGACGCCTATCTCAACGTATTGAAACGCGGATAACAACCATCGTTCTATGCAACGTCGCAACTGGCAACAGAAGGTGTGGGCCGTCATCTGCGTGCTCGTGATCCTGAGCATGTTCACCTGGACGCTCGCCCGCTAGTGTGTCCAAGCGTTGGAAGCTCCCCGAGCCCGCGCCGGAGTCGTTCCGGCAGTCGTTTCCGGAGATGAACCGGACGCTGTTGCAGTTGTTGTGGAACCGCGGGCTGCGCGACCAGGAAACCATCGACGCGTTTTTGGCGCCGGATTGGAGCCGCGACGCGTTCAGCCCGTCCTTGTTTAAGAACATGACGGCGGCGGTCGAGCGGGTCTTTCGGGCGCTCGAGGCCGGGGAAGTGATTACGGTGCACGGCGACTACGACGCGGACGGGGTGTGCGGCTCGGCGGTGTTGATTTCGACGTTGCGCGACGTGTGTCGCGCGTTTTCGTTCGACGAAAAGAAGATCGGTTCCTTCATCCCGGACCGCGAGAAGGACGGTTACGGCATGTCCGTCGGGACCGTCGAGCATTTGCACGCGCATGACAAGACGGCGCTCGTGATTACGGTCGACTGCGGCATCTCCAACAAGCCGGCCATCGACCGCGGAAAGGAACTTGGCATCGACGTCATCGTCTGCGACCACCACACCATGCCCGCCGAGTTGCCCGAGGCCGCGATCTTAATCCACCCGCTCGTTCCTGGAGAGACGTATCCGAGCAAGACGCTTTGCGGGACGGGCGTTGCGTTTAAGCTGGCGTGCGGGTTGATCGAGGAAGCGCGCCGCCGTGTGACGAATGGGGCCCCTGCTGCGGACATCCCATCGTCCTCACTTCGCCCTTCGGGCTTCGCTCCGGGCGATGGGAGCCCTGTCCTCCGCCCCCATTCGTCCGCGAACCCGTTCGTTGAGGGGTACGAGAAGTGGCTTCTGGACCTGGTCGCGATCGCGACCGTGACCGACGTGATGCCGTTGACGGGAGAGAATCGTGCGTTGGAATCGTTCGGACTGCTGGTTCTCAACAAAACGCGACGTGTCGGACTCAAGAAGCTCATCGAGGTCTCGGGCGGGACGCTTGGGACGCTCGACACGTACACGATCGGATTCCAAATCGGTCCGCGCATCAACGCGGCGGGCCGCATGCGCCACGCAAGCGCCGCGTTGAATGTTTTGTTGGAAGAGGATCCGCTGCGCGCGGAAGTGCTCGCCGGGGAACTGAACGACGCGAACGTCGACCGTCAGAAAGCGAGCGAGGCGATGTACAAGGAGGCCGTCGCGCAGGTGGGGGATCCGGGCGAGAAGAAGCTCGTCGTTGCCGTCGGGGACGGATGGCCGGCCGGACTCGTGGGGCTCGTCGCGGGCAAACTCGTGAACCTGTACGGACGGCCCGCGTACGTCGTCGGAAAGGTCGAGGGGAAATACGTCGGCTCCGGACGTTCGGTGGAAGGATTCGACGTGACCGACTGTCTTCGCGCCGCCGCCGCGCATCTCGACAAGTTCGGCGGTCACCCGCAGGCGTGCGGGTTCTCCGTAACCGGTGACGAACGATTCTCGGCCGCGATCGTCGAGATGCACGCGTACGCCGAGCGCGAGCTTGCCGGACGCGAGTTGGTCCCGACGTTGCGGACGGACGGCGAGATTTTGTTGGGAGATGCGAATTGGGAGTTGGTCGACCACATGTCGCGCCTCGCGCCCTTCGGCGAGGGAAATCCGAAGCCGGCCTTCGTCACCACGGGCTTGACCGTGAGCGGCGTCGCCACGATGGGCGCGGAAGGAAAGCATCTGCGCCTGACGGTGACGTCTCCTGATGGTAAGATGGCAAAGATGGTCGGCTTCGGGTTTGGCGAGTGGGCCGCAAAGCTGAAGCTCGGCGAGCGGTTTGACGCGGCGTACGAGGTGGGCGTGAACGAGTGGAACGGAAACCGCGAGCTGCAGTTGAGAATCGTTGATTTGCGAGTATGAGGGTACGCATCTATACCGACGGCGGGTCGCGCGGGAATCCCGGGCCCGCGGCTTCGGGCGCCGTGATCAAAGCACTGCATGGCGATAAGGAAACCGAGATCCTCGCGCGCGTTTCGCGCTGGCTCGGCCGCGATACCAACAATCAGGCGGAATACACCGCCATCATCATCGGGCTCGAACGCGCGAAGACGCTTGGCGCGACGGAAGTGGACATGGTGATGGATTCCGAGCTTGCGGTGCGACAGCTGAACGGGGTGTACAAGGTAAAGAACCCGGACATCGCCAAGCGGTTCATCGAGGTGCACAATCTGGTCCAGGATTTCAAGAAGGTGACGTTCCGGCACGTGCTGCGCGAATTCAACAAGGAGGCCGACGCCGTGGTGAACGAATGCATCGACGCGCACGTGTGATATAATGCCGCATATGGGACTGTTCGGAGGAAAAACCGCGCACACGTATCTCGGCGTCGACATTGGCGCCGGCGGATTCAAGGTCGTCGAGCTCGCCAACGAGAAGGGGCGCGCGAAGCTCATGACGTACGGCTACTCGGAGCCGCGCCCGGGCCAGGCGCTGCCCATGCCGTTTGAGAACACCAAGCTCGCGGGCGAGATGCTCGCGAAGCTGTGCCAGAAGTCCGGGACGAAGTCGCTCAAGGTCATGGCCGCGCTTCCGCTCTCGAGCGTATTTTCCGCCATCGTGAGCGTGCCCAAGCGCCGCAGCGAAAAGGAAATGCAGCCGCTCGTGGACGCGCAGATCGGCAAGCTCACCCCGATGCCGCTCGCGGAGATGGTGACGTACGCCACGTTCATCGACGGCGCGGACCAGAAGCGCGATCCGAAGGCAAAGGCTCCGGACGCGAAGATCAAGGCGTCCGACCACGTGCGCGTGCTCGTGACCGGGGCGGCCAAGTCGCTGGTGCAAAAGTACATTGAGATTTTCAAATACGCGAAGCTCGACCTGCAGGCGCTCGACACCGAGGCCTTCGCGCTCGTGCGCTCGCTCGTCGGCAAGGACAAGAGCCCCATTGCCATTTTGGACATGGGCAACACGCGTACCAATATCACCATCGTCGAAAAGGGCGTGCCGTTCTTGACGCGTTCCGTGAACATCGGCGGCAAGGCCGTGACCAAGCGCATCATGGATCAGATGAGCGTTCCGGAGGCCGAGGCCGAGCAGATCAAGCTCGACTTGGGCGTGATGGCCGGGTCCGCGCCGACGACGACCGCGGGCGGGCTTCCGGCCGTGCTGGAGGCCGTAATGCTGCCCATCCTGAACGAGATCCGCTACGCCTTCCAGCTGTACGCGGGCATGGAACTGACGGAGTACAAGAAAGTGGAAAAGATCATCGTGACCGGCGGCTCGTCGCAGCTGCCGCGCGTGGTGGAGTTTTTGAAAGAATCGCTCAACATGAACGTGTATCGCGGCGACCCGTGGGCGCGCGTGGTGTTTCCGGAAGACCTGCGCCCGGTGCTCGACGAGGTTGGGCCGCGCATGTCCGTTTCCATCGGGCTTGCGATGCGAGAAATCGATTAGAGCGTGTGCCAAAGAAGCGAATGATCCTTATCGTGGACTCCGACGCGTTTTTGGCGGGCATCTACGCGCGCCGTTTTGAGCTCGGCGGGTGGAACGTGCGGGTGGCGGAAACCGAGGCCGAGGCCCGAAAAATCCTGGTCCGCTCGACGCCGAACGCGGTGATCGTGGACACGGAGACGATGCCGCGCGGCGCGGGGTTCCTACGGGAGCTCCGGAGCCATCCGCGCGCCCATCTTGCGGCCATTGCCGTGCTCACCGTGATCGGCGACCGGAACGCCATCGCGGAAGCGCGCGCCTCGGGCGCCGACGCGTATCTGCTCAAGGGGCATTTCGTGCCCACGGAAGTGCGCGCGAAGATCGAGCGCCTGGTTGCCGCGAAAAACATCGAATGATATCATCTATGCGTATGACGAACCAAAAGGGATTCACGGTCGTGGAGGTGCTGATCGTCGTCCTGATCATCGGCCTCGTGGGGACGCTCGCCGTGGTGGCGGTCAATTCCGCCCGCACCAAGCAGCGCGACGCCGTTCGCCTCTCGAACGTCCGGCAGGTTCAGTCCGCGCTTGAGGACTATTTCAACGAAAGCAACGCCTATCCGCCGGGCACCGAGCTTCCGCTTGGCGATTCGTCGCAGAGCGTGTGTCTTGGCACGGGCGGGTTCGCGGCCAGCTGCTCGGGAGACGGCAGCGTGTTCCTGCGCGTCGTGGTCGGGACCATCGACAACGGCTTGGATGGGAAGTCCACTTGCGGCAGCCCGGCCCGCGACGCGTTCTGCTATTCGGCGCAGGACGACGCGTCCTCGTACGGCATTCAGTTCGAACTCGAGAACGCGCTGACCCAGGTCGGCCTGGCGAAGGGTGCCAACTGCGCCACGCCGGACGGGATGAAGGCCGGCGCCTGCTAATCCTATGCTCATTCCGGCGCTCGTCTTTATCATCGGGATCTGCGTCGGGAGCTTTTTGAACGTGGTGACGTTTCGAACGCATGAGAATCGTTCGTTTTTGGCCGGTCGTTCCGCGTGCCGCGCGTGCGGGACGCCGGTTGCGCCCTACGACCTGATCCCGGTGCTGAGCTACCTGATTCTTGGGGGACGCTGCCGGGCATGCACCGCGTCCATTTCTCCGCAGTACCCGCTGGTGGAGTTTTGTACGGGAGCCCTGTTCCTCGCCTTTTACCTTCAGGACGGTCTTACGGCCGCGTTGGCGCGTGACCTTGTCTTTACGGTGTTTTTGGTCGTGGTGTTCGTATATGACGCGCGCTACATGCTGATTCTGGACCGGTTTACGATTCCCGCCGCCGTGGCGGCCGTTCTGTTCAATGTCGCGCTCGGCCAGAGCGTTTGGAGCCTCCTGATCGGGGCGCTCGTGTGCGGAGGATTTTTCTGGATGCAATACGTCGTATCGCGCGGACGTTGGATCGGCGGCGGCGACATTCGCCTCGGCGCGGTCATCGGGCTGATGCTCGGCTGGCCGAACGTGTTGGTCGCGCTGTTTCTCGCGTACGTCATCGGTGCCGTGTATGCCGTGGGCCTGCTCGTCACGGGAAAGGCGAAGATGCAGACGCACATTCCGTTCGGAACGTTCCTCGCGCTCGCGACCTTGGTGGTGATGCTGTACGGCCGGCAGATCGTCGGATGGTATCTCGGCCTCCTGTAGGCCGTTTTTTTGTTTGAAAAAACCGGTCCGAGCGATCGGGCCGGGAGTCCGCGCTAGGCGGAGAGATCGTGGCGGGTGACTTCCCCCGCGAAGATGGGGCCGAGCACGGTCAGCGCCATCTGGAAGCTGGCCCAGGCGGCGGCGCGCGTGCCGGCGACGCCGCGCGCGCCGCGCAGCGACGCGTGGACGTTGCGCCGCAGGCGGAGCGCAATGTCCACGAACTCGTCGTCGCGGAGCCGCTCGCACGCGAGGCGGGTGTCGCCCATGACGTTCGCCCAGGCGAGGTAGGTGGTCTCCCGCGTGAACCCGTCGCCGAGGACGCGCACGAGATACTCGCTCACCTTCCGGATCGAGAGCCCCCAGATCTTCTCCGGAGGGTGGCGGTCGGCCACGCTCGGATCGTTCACGAGGAACGCCGCGATGCGGAACAGCCGGAGCACGTCATGCCCGAGCCGGACGCTGTCGACGCGGGCGGGGAGAGGTCCGGCGAGGATGTTGCGTTCGAACGTCGCCGACGGTTCGAGCCCGCGGAACAGCAAAGGATCGACGTCGTCCGCGAAGCGGGCAGGTGGCTGCATGGGAACCTCTGAAACCGCCTGAATTGGCCAAGTTTCTAGCGGACAGTACCGTTTCCGACAGCGGGTGTCAATGTGGTACAATCGGTGCGTTATGAACAAGGCTGAGGCGAAAAAACGCATCGAAGCGCTCCGAGAATCCATCGACGCGTACCGATACGAGTACCACGTGCTCGACCGCCAGTCGATTTCGGATTCGGCGCTCGACAGCCTCAAGCATGAGCTCTACAAGCTCGAGCAGGAGTTTCCGAATCTCATCACGCCCGACTCGCCCACGCAGCGCGTCGGCGGCAAGGCGCTGGCCCGCTTCAAGAAAGTCAGCCATGCGCGCCCCATGCTTTCCATGGAGGATGTGTTCACGCCGGAAGAGTTCGGCGAGTGGTTCGATCGCGTGAAGAAGCTGTCGGGACGGGAATCGGTCGGACTGTGGCTGATGCCCAAGATCGACGGCCTTGCCGTGTCCCTCGTGTACGAAGAGGGCTTGCTTGCGTCCGCGGCAACGCGCGGCGACGGGAAGATCGGGGAAGACGTGACCCTGAACGTCCGCGCGCTCGACTCCGTGCCCCTCCGGTTGATGGGGAGGAAGAGCCCAAGGATCGAGGTTCGTGGAGAGATCTACATTCCGTCGAAAGATTTCCAAACGCTCAACAAGGAACAGGAAAAGCGGGGCGAGCCCACGTTCGCGAATCCGCGCAACGCGGCCGCCGGTTCCGTACGCCAACTCGATCCCGCGATCACGGCGTCGCGTCATCTCACGTTCGTCGCATGGGACCTCGTCACCGATCTCGGGCAGACCAACCAGTCGGAGGAATGGGAACTGTTGAAACAACTCGGGTTCCGCGCGACTCCGGATTCGACCGAAGCGAAGAGCGTCGAGGACGTGGAACGGCAGTGGAAGGCGCTGCAGAAGAAACGAGAGTCGCTTGGGTTTTGGGTGGATGGGATGGTGGTGCGCGTGAACGATAACGCGCTGCACGACCGTCTCGGCGTCGTCGGAAAAACGCCGCGCGGCATTGTCGCATGGAAGTTTCCGGCCGAGGAAGTGACGACGGTCGTGAAGGAGATCCAGTGGTTCGTCGGCCGCACGGGCGCGCTCACGCCGGTCGCGGTCGTGGAGCCCACGTTTGTTGGCGGCACGACCGTCCAGCACGCGTCGCTGCACAACATCGAGGAGATCCAGCGGCTCGACGTGCGCGTCGGGGACACGGTGATCCTGTATAAGGCCGGGGACATCATTCCGAAAGTGAAGGAAGTGCTCGTGAAGCTCCGGCCTGCCGGGGCGAAGGCCGCGAAGGCGCCGACGACCTGTCCGGTGTGCGGTTCGGACGTGGAGAAGCGCGAGGAGGAGGTCGCGATTTATTGCACGAACAAGAAATGTTCGGCGCAAAATCAGGAGGCCGTGCTCCATGCCGCTCGCGCGTTCGAGATCGACGGGATCGGGCCGTCGACCATCGTCTCGCTCATGGAGGCCGGCATCGTGCAGCTTCCGCCCGACCTGTTTCTCGTGACCGCGGACGACCTGAAGGCGCTCGAGGGGTTCGGCGACGTGTCCGCGAACAAGCTCGTGGCGGAGATTCAGGCGAAGAAGACGATTCCGCTCTCGCGGTTTCTCATGGGGCTCGGGATCCGCAACGTGGGTGAGGAAACGGCGCGCGACTTGGCCGAATCGTTCGGCTCCATCGATCGGATCATGGGCGCGAGCGTCGAGGAATTGACGCGGGTCGAGAACATCGGGGCGGTGGTGGCGGACAGCATCGCGGAGTTTTTCCGCGAGCGTCACAACCGCGAGCTCGTCGACGCCTACTTGCGCCACGGAGTGCGCATCGCCCACATGCCGCGGCGCGCGACGGCGGGGCCGCTCGTCGGCAAGACGTTCGTCCTCACCGGTACGATGGAGGCGATGTCGCGCGACGAGGCAAAGGAGGCAATTCGGGCGCTCGGCGGCGATCCGGCAGAGTCGGTAAGCAAAAAGACGAGTTACGTCGTGGTGGGGAGCGATCCGGGGTCGAAGTATGACAAGGCGAAGAAGCTCGGCGTTCCGATCTTGTCCGAATCCCAGTTCCTGGCTATGATTCGCACGTAAATATGGGCATCTCAAACGAAGACATCTCGCACATCGCCCGGCTGGCCCGGCTTCGGGTCGAACCGGAGGAATTGCCGCGGTATGCGGAACAACTGGGGTCAATTTTGGAGTACGTGACGAAGCTCACCGAGCTCGATACCGAGGGCGTCGCCGAGCTTGCGCATGGCGCGGGTCTCTCGAACGTGTTCCGCGAGGACGTGGCCGTTCCGTGCGATCCGGAGGTTCGCGCGCGCATCGTCGCGGCGTTCCCGCACCGCGAAGGCGACCTTCTGGAAGTCCCGGCCGTTTTTGAAGATCGAAGCGAATAGTTATGGACACCGCACGGAACATTGCGCGGGACATCCGCGAAGGGAAGCGCACGGCGGAGGACGTCGTCCGCGAGTCGCTCGACGCCATCGAATCGCAAAACGGCGCGCTGAACGCCCTGCTTGGCGTTTCGACGACGGCGCTCGACGAGGCGCGTGCCATCGACAAACGGATCGCGGCCGGAGAGGAGGTCGGCCCGCTCGCGGGCGTACCGGTCGTGCTGAAAGACAACATGATGGTCGCCGGACAACGGTGCACCGCGGGTTCGCGCATTTTGGAAAATCATGACGCGGCGTACGACTCGACCGTCACGAAAAAACTCCGGGACGCGGGAGCGATTATCGTTGGACGCGCCAACATGGATGAGTTCGCGATGGGATCGTCTACCGAGAACTCGCACTACGGGCCCTCGCGCAATCCGTGGGACACGGCGCGCGTGCCGGGCGGATCTTCGGGCGGTTCCGCGGTCGCGGTCGCGGCCGGTTTCGCCCCGCTCGCGTTTGGGTCCGACACGGGCGGTTCCATTCGCCAGCCGGCATCGTTGTGCGGCGTCGTGGGTCTCAAGCCGACGTACGGCCGCGTATCGCGACACGGCCTCATGGCGCTCGCCTCGAGCCTCGATCAGATCGGCCCGTTCGCGCGCACGGTCGAGGACGCCGCGCTCGCGCTCCAGGTCATCCAGGGCGATGACGCGATGGACGCGACCACGGTCGCGGGCGAATCCGTCACCGTTCCCGAGTTGTTGCCAAAGGACGTGAAGGGCCTTCGTATCGGCGTGCCGAAAGAGTATTTCATCGACGGCATGGACGAGGACGTAAAGAAGTCCGTGATGGACGCGCTCGCGACGCTTGAGTCCAACGGCGCGAAGCTCGTCGAAATCTCGCTTCCGCACACGGACTACGCGATGGCCGCCTACTACATCATCCAACCGAGCGAGGCGTCCTCGAACCTCGCGCGTTTCGACGGCATTCGGTACGGGTTCTCCTCGGAAGGCAAGACGCTGCTCGAAACGTACGAACGCAGCCGCGGGGAAGGGTTCGGCCCGGAAGTGCAGCGCCGCATCATGCTCGGCACGTACGCGCTGTCGGCCGGCTATTCGGACGCGTTCTACAAGAAGGCGCTTAAGGTGCGCACGCTCATCAAGCGCGACTTCGACGAGGCGTTCAAGGACGTCGACGTGATCGCGGGTCCGACGTCTCCGTCGCTCGCGTGGCCCATCGGCGAAAAGTTTAACGACCCGCTCGCCATGTATCTGTCCGACGTCTACACGGTTTCCGCGAACCTCGCGACGATCCCGGGAATGTCGGTCCCGTGCGGGTTCGTGAACGGACTTCCGGTGGGACTCCAGCTTCTCGGAAAACCGTTCGACGAGGACGCGATCTTCCGCGTCGGAGCCTTTTATCAGTCCGTTACGAACTGGCATAACCGAACCCCATGATCCCGTTCATCGCCATCAAGACGATTTCCCTCGGTCCCATCACCGTCCAAGTATGGGGCCTCCTGGTTGCGCTCGGCATTCTCGTCGGCGCGTGGGTTGGGGCGCGACAGGCGAAGCGCTCTGGGCTCGATCCGAACGTGGTGTGGGATGCGTCCGCGTGGATCGTGGTTGGCGCGCTGGTGTTCGGGCGGTTGTTCCACGTGGCGCTGTATGAGCCCGCGATGTACCTTGCGGATCCGTCACAGATCATCGCGATCTGGAAGGGGGGAATGTCGATGTTTGGAGGACTCGTCGGCGCGGCGATTTTCGGACTCGGATATCTGCGATACAAGAAGTTCGACGTCGGGGCATATGCCAACGCGATGATGTTCGGCCTCCCGATCGGGATCGGCATCGGCCGCATCGGCTGCTTTCTCATCCACGACCATCCCGGCACGCTCACCCACTTCGTTCTTGGCACGAAATTCCCGGACGGCTCGGTCCGTCACGATCTCGGCCTCTACGAGTCGGTCTACGGCTTTGCGCTCGCGATTGCGTTCTACCTCCTGTCGCGCAAGAACGTCCGGCCCGCGACGTACTCGGTCGTATTTCTCGCGACGTACGGCCTGTTCCGGTTCCTCACGGATTTTCTCCGCGTCGTGGACGCCCGTTACGTCGGTCTGACGCCCGCGCAGCATCTGTCGATCGTTATGATCATCGGCGCAGCGGTGCTCTGGAAGAAGAAGTTGTCGGCAAGAAAATGACAAAAATAAACTTGACAACTACGCTGAATATAGCGTAGTTTTTAAGTTATCAACAATCCTGACGCCTAATCTTTGTCGGATATGAAAAAGAAGGATATCTTGTCTCCTGAGACCCTTGAACTCTTGGGCCTCACCCAAAAAGACATGAGCGTTTACCAGGCGTTGCTGGCGCTCGGGAGCGCTCCGCTGCGCCGAATCGCGGAGGAGGCGAATCTGAACCGCGGCACGGCCTATGACGCGCTCAAGCGCCTGCTCGCCGTCGGGCTCGTGTCGTACGTCGACGCGAAGACGCATCGGTATTTCGTGGCGGAAGATCCGCACAAGTTGCGTGGACTCGCCACGCGACGCGAAGTTGCGCTTCGAGAAGCGGGACTGTCGCTCGACGAGATCATTCCCGGCCTCGCGCAGCTAGCCGGAGCCGCGGGACACCGCCCGGCGGTTCGCTACTACGAGGGCGACGCCGGCGTGCGGGACATTCTCGAGGACGTGCTGAACGTCACGGAGCGCGCCGAGACGAAGACGTACCGCGTCTATTCCACGGCCACGATTCGCGACCGCAAGAGCGAGGCGTGGCCCGGACAGACGAAGGAACGCATCCGCCGCGGCATCTACTGCCGCGCCATCGCCATCGGAAAGGGCGGCACGGCCGACCAGCTTTCCGAGCGCAAGTGGCTTTCGATGGGAGAGAGCGCGCCGACATACATCGCCATCTATCCGGGAAAGACCGCGTACATCTCGATGGACGACAAAAAGCAGCTGTTCGGCGTCATCATCGAGGACGCGTCCGTTTCCGCCACGCAGACATTGATCTTTGACGCCCTCTGGAAGGTTCTTCCGTGAACGGACGTTGGGCCGTGAAGACGAACTTCGCCTTCATCCCCAACCTTCGTTCGAGGAGATTTCCATGGAGATCCACCATTCCGCCGCCGTCGCCCTGTGCGGCCCGCATCGGTACGATGATCGGGATTCGCTGCAGTTTCACCGCGTCGACGAAGCGATCAGGTCCATGTACTGGACGCCGCACTGGTCGGACGTCCTGATCATTTGCGGGGATGCGCGTCGGGGAAAGGACGTGTATCGACTCGGGGAATACGCCTCCCGCATCGTGCACGAGAGCAATCAGATCGGGGAAGCCACCACCCCCAAGCGCGTCGTTCCCCTGTACGACAGCGGCGCCTCGACCCTCTCGGACGTCCGTCTGGTACTTCGTTGGGTGAACGCCACAACCGAACCTGGATCGCGCACGCGACTGCGTCTGTTCACCGACGACTGGCACATGCCGCGCGCCAGTGCCATGTGCGAGCGCGAGGCGGCCATGATCCTTACGCATGATCGTAGCGTGATCGTGACCCCGCATCCAGTAGAAAGCGCCCATGCGCCTCCGGTTACCGACGAGCAGCTTCGCCGCGAACGCAAGGGTCTCGACGACTACTATTCGGGCTTGTACGTTCCGAACACTGGCCTCGGCTGGGGTAAGCCCCCGGTCGATTCCTGACCCCGTCATCCTGACGCGGGTTTTTTCTTTATCCCTTGTCGCTCGCCCGCAACGGTTGTACAATACCGGCGATTAACATCATCTATGGATAAAAATTCTTCCTCGTCCGCTTCGTCGACCCCGTCTTGGATGCCGAAAGTCATCGTTTTGCTCGTCGTCCTCGCCGTGGGCGCGTTCGCGTTTTTCTCGGGCAAGAAGGCGCCGTCCGCGGACACCGCCGAAACGCCGGATGATTCTGGAACCGTCGCCGACACCAAAACTCCGAGCACAACCGGTACGGACACGACCACCGCTTCCGCCACGTACAAGGACGGCACGTACTCTGCCATTGGAAATTACGTCTCCCCGGCCGGTCCGGAAACGATCGACGTCACGCTCACCGTGGAGGGCGGCATCGTGACGGCCGCGACGGTCGACTCGAACGCCACGAACCCGGGCACGGAGATGTGGCAGGGAAAGTTTATCTCCGGTTACAAGGAGCAGGTGATCGGCAAGAAGCTTGCGGATCTTTCCCTCACGAACGTTTCCGGCTCCTCGCTTACCCCGAAGGGCTTCAATGAGGCGGTCGCGGAAATTCGCGTGGAGGCCGCGGCCTAGCTATGCCGGTGTGCGATTTTGCCTTTGAGGCGATCGGCACATCTTGGAAGATTTCGCTGTTCAAGGAGCTGTCGCCAATCGGGCGGACAGCTCTTTTGGATAAGGTTCTTGCGCGGATTGAGCAGTTCGATCGTTCGTTCTCGCGGTTTCGAGAGGATTCCGACGTGACGCGATGGTCGCGTGTGGCCGGGACGTATCCGTTGCCGGAAGACGCGGCCGCGCTGTTCGAGCTGTATCGACGCATGTACGACGCAACGGACGGCGTGTTCACGCCGCTTATTGGCCAAACGATGGCCGACGCGGGGTACGACGCGACGTACTCCTTGAAACCGAAGGAAACGATCGCGTCGCCGTCCGCGTGGGATGACGCGCTGGTCGTCGGTCGGGAGTCGTTGGACGTGAGTCGGCCGACTCTGCTCGATTTTGGCGCGGCGGGGAAGGGATACCTCGTCGACGTGATCGGCGGGTTGTTGCTCGACGAAGGAATTTCGTCCTTCTGCGTTGACGCGGGCGGTGATATCCTGTGTCGAGGCGAGGAGTCGCTGCGCGTTGGTCTCGAGAATCCGCTTGCGACCGACGAAGCAATCGGCATCGCGACGATTCAAGATGGAAGCGTCTGCGGGTCCGCGGGGAACCGTCGCGCGTGGGATCGTTTCCACCATACGATCGATCCTCGCACGCTCCAGTCGCCAACCGACATTCTCGCGACATGGGCCTTTGCGCCGACCGCGGCCATGGCGGACGCGCTCGCGACCTGTCTCTATCTGGTGCCTCCCGAAACGCTTGCCGGGCTCGACCCGTTTGAGTACCTCATTCTCTACTCCGACATGCGCGTTGCCCGTTCTCCGGGCGCGCCCGTTGAACTTTTCTCCGTATGATCCCGTTCGTCGACAAATATCTGAACGAAACCGCCATGTACCGCGTGCTTGTCCACACCCTTGGCGGACTTTCGCTTGTGGCGATCGCCTTGTCGGGATCCGGACAGCTGCCGGCTTCGCCGCTCTGGATGGCCGCCTCGCTCCTGACCCTCGTCGTCGTGTGTCGCGTCTCCAACAATCTCTTCGCCCGCCTGGTCGGCGCCGCGGAAAACCACGAGTCGTGGCTGGTCACCGCGCTCATTCTGTTTCTTATTCTGTTTCCGGCCACCGACGCGGCGGGCATCGCGTTTCTCACGTTCGCCTCAGTCGCGGCCATGGGATCGAAGTATTTGATCACGCGGCACAACCGTCACTTCCTGAACCCCGCCGCGGTCGGCGCGGTCGCGGTCGGGCTGATCGGGTATGGTGCCGCATGGTGGGTCGCCACGGCGCCGATGCTGCCGTTCGTTGCGATCGCGGCGTACCTGGTCGTCAAAAAAGTTCGTCGCGGAGAACTGTTTTTGATCTACGTCGCGACGGTCGTTCTTGCGCGGATCATCTTCTGGCTCTCCCTCGGGGCCTGGCCGTTTGCCGTACCGGTGATGCTCTGGGAAACGCTTTCTTCCTGGCCCGTTTTGTTCTTTGCCGCCTTCATGCTGACGGAGCCGCTCACGCTTCCGGCGGATCGCGGATGGCAGCGCATTGAGGCGTTTGCCGTTGGCGTTTTTTCCGTGATCCCATTTCATATCGGGCCCCTCGCCTCGACGCCGGAGCTCGCGCTCCTCATGGGCAACGTTCTTTCGGCGTGCGTCATGCCCAAGCGGCTCCTGCGCCTGACGCTCGCAGAAAAAACGGAGGTCGCCCCGGGCCTGTGGGACTTTGCGTTTACGCCCGACGTGCCGGCGCGCTTTGAACCGGGACAGTACTTCGAGTGGACATTGCCGCACGCAAATCCGGATTCGCGCGGGAACCGACGCACGTTCACGGTCGCCTCCTCGCCGGCCGAGCCGCACGTTCATCTCGGCGTGCGCATTCCGGCCCAAAAGGCGAGCAGCTTCAAGACGGCGCTTGGCGGACTGAGCGTGGGTGACCATCTCGCAGGATCGAATGTCCTCGGTGATTTTATCCTTCCGAAAGACACGGACGTCCCGCTCGCCTGGATCGCGGGTGGAATTGGCGTGACGCCGTTTCGTTCGATGGCGCAGGACATGGTCGACACGAGAACGACGCGCAACGTCGTGATGTTCTACGCCTGCAAGACCGACGCGGACTTCGCGTATCGCGACGTGTTCACTCGCGCCGAACCGCACGGCCTGCGTCCGATCTATCTCACGGACCTGCTGTCCGCGGATCGGATCACGTCCGACGTTCCCGACTTCGCGTCGCGCCTCTGGTATCTTTCCGGCCCGCCCGTGATGGTGGACGCGTACAAGAAGCTGCTTCGTTCCATGGGCGTTCAGAAAAAAAATATCCGGACGGATTATTTCCCCGGATATTAGCTACATCAGTCGGAACAATTTTCCGATCAGGCCTCTCTTGTCGTCGGCGGTGGCGGTTTCGCCGGCGACGATGCGAATGCCGGATGCTTCTTTCTGTCTAAGTTTCTCGACGATGTCACGATACCGCGCTTCCTCCGCGATCAAATGAGGGTTGTGGTATGCCCAGACGTAGCCGTGGCTGCTCGTTCCGCTTGAACTTTCCTGGTCGAGATGCACGCGGATGACGATGCTGCCATCGTCCATATCCTCTGCGTGGGCGTGAAATCGGGGAAATCTCGCCTCGTGCGTCGAACGGGAAAACGTAATTCCGATGCCGGGCGTATGACACTCGGCGTACCCCAGATGTCGCATCATGCCGCGCGCGTCCGCTGGAAGCGGTCCCGCGATAATGCAGCGCATATGCAATTTACTATACGTCCGAACGAGTTCGTGTCAAGCGCTTATCCACAGCGTCGTGAACACGAAAATGCTTGAAATCCTTGGACGCTTGCACGGATCGGCTTGATCCTGTATATTTTTGCCGCATCCAACCGAACGGGGAGAGGTCGCATAGTGGTCTAGTGCGCTCGCTTGGAAAGCGAGTATACCGCAAGGTATCCAGGGTTCAAATCCCTGCCTCTCCGCCATGAAAACGCATCCGCGAACGCGGATGCGTTTTCATTTCCAAAGAAAAATCCCGCCTGACGGGGCGGGTAGGCTACTCGACCTTGGAGGCCGTGTACGTGTCGAGGGTGGCGTTGCCGACCTTCAGGGGCTCGCTCTTCACGATCTTGAATCGGTTCCCCGGGTAGAGCGGTTCCTTCAGGATCAGCAGTTCCGACGGGAGGCGTGGCTCGTCTCCGTCGTGGCCCACGTCGTAGAGGTCGATGGACACGCGGCCGGCCGCGGTTCGATAGGTCACCGCGATGTCCGAGGAGGTTTCGCCGACGGGCTCGATGCCGATCAGCGTTCCCTCGGCGACCGTTCCTCCGACGGGGATGTCCCCGTGGTTGTTACATCCCGTCAGCAGCGCAAGCAAGAGCATAAATCGCACGCTAGTCCTCCTTGACCTTGGCGATGGCGTAGGCCGTGTCGCCCGTCCGGGTGATGACGATGGGCGTCCCCGGGACGAGGGCGCCGGCCGGAAGGTCCACGGTGTCGAGGATCATCCGTCCGCCGCAGCCGTCGTGGCTGGCGTAGCAGACGTAGAAGTACCGCTGGGCCAGGTGTCCGGCCTCGTCGCGGTAGACGACCGCGAGCGCGCCCGTTCCGTCGTCGGTCGTGAACGTTTCGAACGTTCCGTATTCGACGACCGGGTACTCGGCCGCGGCCGGACTCGAGAGCCGCGGCGACGAGACCACCGTGACGGGCGGCACCGAGATCGTGGGTCCGCAGTTCGTACAGTAGAGTCCGGACAGAAGAAACAGGATGGCCAGGTCGATGAATCGCACGGCGACTCCTCCTTGGGGATGGTATATGCGTTCTCACCCGTGCGGGTGATGACACGGAGAGCAGGCACATGCGTGCGTTCCTCCGGATGGCTAATCTATCCGTCATGTTCGGTCTCGTCAAGCGCTCCGTGCGACGCTTCCGTGCCTGTCTCTCTTGTCAGAAAAGTGCTACACTGTTCCGAGCGGTAAACCGTTTCTTTTATGGGAAAATATCCCCCCTCCTTTTTTGGGTTTGCATTAACCATGTTTGTCGTCGGAGCGGGCGTGTTTGCCGCTCCTTTCGTTGTTCACGCGAACACGTACTCGGTGACAACCAATGCGAACGCGGGCGCGGGCTCCCTGCGCGCGGCGGTCACCAATGCGAATGCCAACCCGGGGATTGATACCATCGATTTCGTCGGGGTGGCCGGAATGACTATTACGCTCGCGACTCCCTTGGACACGATCACGGAGGAGGTCGTCATCGACGGCACCACGCTTCCGGAAACCCAAGACGGGCCAGAAATTACCGTCGTGGGGTCCCCGGACGGAGGATCCGCCGTTTTCGTGTTCAATAACACGGACGACGGAAACGTGGTCAAGGGAATTGCGTTTACGGCGTTCGACTATTGCATTTATTCGAATGCCACCGCCGGTCTGCAGATCGGCGGCACGGGCGCGCGCGACGGGAACTGGTTTGACGCGGGAGGCCGCTGTCTCCAGCTTCATGACGACGACGGCACGGTCATTCAGGGAAACGTGATCGGCGGCCAGGCGGGAAATGAATTCGGCATCGACGCGGCGGGCAGCACGAACCTGACCATCGGCGGCACGGCCGCCGGCGCGAAAAACATCATCGTGAACAGTGACTTGTACGGCATGTCGCTGAGCGGCGTTTCCGACGTCGTGGTCCAAGGAAACTGGATCGGCACGTTTGACGGCGATGACGACCAGGGCAACGGCAGCCACGGGATTTTTCTCAATGACGTCACGGACGTCACGATCGGCGGTACGGCCGCCGGCGCCGGAAACGTCATTTCCGGGAACGGGTTTTCCGGCATCTCTATTCCCGAGGACGATGACACGGGGATCGTGATCCAAGGAAACTATATCGGCGTCAACGCCGACGGGGATGACGCGCTGCCAAACACGTTGTATGGCATTGAGAGCGCCAGCGCCATCACGGTCGGCGGCACCGCGGCCGGCGCGGGGAACGTCATTTCTGGCAACCCGGGGGCACAGATCAGTCTGGAAGACGCCGGCGCGACGGATGAGGTGCCGAATGTCGTCGGGTCAACAGTCCAGGGAAACGTCATCGGACTTAACGCGGCCGGAGACGCGGTGATTGACGGCGGGGTTGGTTCGGGGATTCGGATCCTGAACAGCAATAACCAGATCGGCGGCACCGCGGCCGGCGCGGGGAACGTCATTTCCGGAAACGTGCAAGACGGCATTTATCTGATCGGAAACGTCTTCGCGGCTCAGGACAACGTCATTCAGGGAAACATCATTGGTCTTGACGCCACGGGAGAAGTTGATTTTGGCAACGGCTCGCACGGCATCTCAATGGAAGCCGGAGCGGACGGGACGCAGATCGGCGGAACGGTTTCGGGGGCAAAAAATATCATCTCGGGAAACGGACTCAGGGGCGTGTTCGTCGGGGACGCGACCGGCGCGGTTATCGAAGGAAATTTTATCGGTTTGGACGACGACGGCACGACAGCCCTTCCAAACGCATGGTCGGGCATTGAGCTCCAGGGAGACAATAACACGGTGGGCGGCACGACGGCTGACAGCCGGAACGTCATCTCGGGCAATACGAGCTACGGCGTGGTGATTGGCACGGATTCCACGGGCAACGTGCTGACGAACAACTATATCGGCACGGACAGTACGGGGTTGGCTTCGGTTCCGAATGCGGGCGGGCTGTTTTTCTCCGGTACGGTTTCCGGGAACACGGTCGGAGGCGCGGGAGTCGGGAACCTGATTTCGGGTAATACCGCTAACGGCATCTGGATTTTCGACGAGACGGTCGGACTCACCACCATCCAGGGAAATTACATTGGCGTCGACGTGACGGGCGACGCGGCATTGCCGAACGGAGCGAGCGGCATTACGTCCTTGGCGCCATCGGCCATCGGTGGCACGGGGGCCGGCGAGGGAAATGTGATTTCAGGGAATGGAGATATTGGTATCGTTCTGAACGGGGCGGGCGGGTCTACCGTTCTTGGCAATTTGATCGGAACCAACGCCGACGGCGACGCGGCCGTCCCGAACGTCGTTGATGGGATCATGATTCTTTCGAGCGGGAACACCGTCGGCGGTACCACGGCCGCCGCGCGCAATGTGATTTCGGGAAACGGACGCATCGGCGTGTTTCTTTTCGGAATCGCGACCACCGAGGATAACGTCGTCCAGGGAAACTACATCGGCACGAACGCCGCGGGCGACGCGGCCATCCCGAACGCGGGGCACGGCGTTCTTTTTGCCGGAACCCTGGCCACGAACAACACCGTCGGCGGCACCGTTGCCGGGGCGGGGAACGTCATTTCGGGAAATGCGCAGTCGGGGATAAACGTGGAGGACGCGCTCGGCGGCCAGACGATCGCGGGAAACTACATCGGCACGAACGCCGCGGGCGACGCGGCCATTCCGAACGGCAACATGGGAATCCGCATGGATTCGGACAACAACATGGTCGGCGGAACGACGGCCGCAAGCCGCAACGTCATTTCCGGAAACTCGGAGAGCGGCATTTTCCTGTTTGGCACCTCGACGGGAAATACGTTTCAAAATAATTACATCGGCACGAACGCCGCCGGTTCGGCCGCCGTTGGGAACGTCGGTGTCGGTTTCTACGTCGTTGGCGTCTCGACGGATAACCAGATCGGCGTTGCCGGCTTTGGAAACGTCATTTCGGGAAATGGAGGGCGCGGGCTTTTCATCGACGGGGACGACGCGGACGGGAACTCGATTCAGGGCAACCGTATCGGATTGGGCGCGGACGGGTCCACGATCGTTGGAAATACGGGGGCCGGTTTGGTGATCGTGCACGCGGATGACACGCTGGTCGGGACGGCGAACGCTTCGACGGCCAAAAATATCGTTTCGGGTAACGGAGACCACGGCATCTGGCTGTGGGGAACTGTCACCGGGACGGTCGTCGTCGACAACTACGCGGGCGTCGCCTCGGATGGCACGACGCTCGCGGTGAATACCGGCGACGCGGTTCGCGTGGAAAATACGGCATCGTCCAACACGATCGGCGGAACCGCCACGGGAGCTGGAAACACGGCCGCCGCCGCGGATAACATGGATTGTTATACCGTCGCCGTCGATGGAGGGGATTTTAACGCGATCCGCGGCAATTCTTGCTTGGATGAGGGAATCGACGGCGTGCTCAACATCAATCGTGAGGGCACGAGCAACGAGGACATCGCGGCTCCCGACGTGGAGGAACTGACGGCATCCACGTCGTACGTCGAAGGAACGAGCGACACGTTTGGGGGCGAAGTCGACCTGTTCGTGAACGGCCTCTACGTCGCGACCACCGACACGGACGAGGCGGGCGATTGGTTCAAGGCGGCCGGCTTCGCTTCCGGCGGAATGCTTTCCGCCGCCGTGACGAACGACAACGACAGCACGTCGTCCACCACGCTTCAGATCGCCCTGTTCGACGACGTCACGGCGCCGACGGCGGACAGCCTCACTCCGGCCGACGGCGCGTCGGGGGTGTCGACGACGACCAACCTCGTGATCAACTTTTCCGAAGTGGTTCTCGTGGGCGAGGGGAACATCGTGATCAAGCGGACGTCAAGCGACGCGACCGTGGAAACGATCGACGTGGAAGGCGTGCGTGTGACCGGTTCGGGAACCTCGACCATCACCATCGATCCCTCGGTCACGCTCGGCGACCTGCTCGGATATTACGTCCAGATCGACGGCACGGCGTTCGTCGACCATTCCGACAATCCGTACGCCGGCATCGCGGATGAGACGACGTGGAACTTCGTCACGGCCGGCACGGAGGGCATCACGGTTTCGGAGATCTCGGGCGACACCACGGAGGCGGGAGGAACCGCCACGTTCACGGTGGTCCTCGACACCGAGCCGACCGACGATGTCGTCATCGGCCTCACGAGTTCCCGTACGGAGGAGGGGACCGTACTTCCGGTTAGCCTTACGTTCACGCCCGAAAATTGGGACGATTCGCAGACCGTCACGGTGACGGGCCAGGACGACTCCGTGGACGACGGCGACGTCGTCTATGCCATCGTCACGGCCGCCGCCGAATCCGAGGACGGGAACTATGACGGCCTAAATCCGGACAACGTCTCCGTCACGAATACGGACGATGACGAATTCGGCATCTCGGTCTCGGACATTTCCGGGGACACCACCGAGGCGGGCGGGACGGCGACGTTTACGGTCGTGCTTGATTCCGAACCCACGGACGATGTGGTCATCGGCGTGTGGAGTTCCGACGAGACGGAGGGAACCGTCCTTCCCGTAAGCCTCACGTTCACGTCCGAAAACTGGGATGACGAGCAGACGGTCACGGTCACGGGCGTCGACGACGCCCTCGACGACGGCGACGTCTCCTACTTCGTCTTCTTTGACGCCGCCGTGTCGGAGGACGCCAACTACGCCGACCTTATCCCCGCGGGGTTCATCCTTTCGAACGTCGATAACGACGAACCGGAAGAGGACGAAGAAGAGGAAGAAGAAAGCGGAAGCAGCGGCGGCGGGTCGTCCGCCCCGAAGATCCTCCGCGTCACGGTGCCGACCGCGGGACGGGCCGTGACCGCCGGATCCACGCTCAACGTGCGGTGGTCGTCGATCGGGCAAATTCCGTACGTCAACCTGTTGCTCTCGACGGATTCCGGGGCCACATGGGACGTCATCCGTTCGCGCGTGGAGAACGAGGGGAACGTATCGTTTGTGGTTCCCCTCGTGCCGACGACGGAGGCAGTGGTGCGCGTGGAGGGGATTCGGTCTTCCTCCACTCTCCTAACGTCAGACGAGAGCGAGCCGTTCGCCATCGTTTCCTCGTTGACGGACGTGGCCGCGCACAGCCTGGTGAAGCTCCCGGATGACGGCAATCCGACCACCGAGGCCGATTCCGCCGTCTACTATATCGGCACCGACGGCTACCGCCACGCGTTTCCGAACGCGAAGGTGTACTTCACGTGGTACGGAAGCTTCAACGACGTTCGGGTCGTCTCGGCCGAGGCCCTGGCAGGGATTTCCCTGGGATCGAATGTCACCTACAGGCCCGGCGTTAAGATGGTGAAGTTTCAGGTGGTTCCCACCGTGTATGCCGTGGACCGTTATGGCGTTCTGAGGTGGGTGGCGAGCGAGACGGTCGCGACCGCGCTTTACGGCACGGACTGGAACACGAAGATCGACGACGTCTCCGACGCGTTTTATCTCAACTATTCGATCGGGGGCGGTCTCGACGATGCCGCGTCATTCGACCCGACCGGCTTCTCCGACATCGCGACGATCAGCGACAATCTGGCGCCGTAGCGTTATGAATACCTTCATTCCGGGCCCCCTTGCCGATACTGCGCGCAACCTTTTGCGCCGCGCCGGCTATGGGGAGCATCGCGGGCGGGAGGCCCAGCTTTCGTACACCAAGCGGATCCAGGGCTCCTCGTTTCCGCGCTACCACGCGTACGTGGAGGACCGGGACGGCGGCATGCAGCTGAATTTGCACCTCGACCAGAAGGAAGCGACCTACGAGGGCAGCCGCGCGCACAGCGGCGAGTACGGAGGCCCGTTGGTTGAGCGCGAGAACGCGCGTATCGTCGCGTTCGTGAAATCCATCCCGTTGGAATCTCCGCCGGAAGACGCGGTCGTACCGGTCGAGAAGAAGCGCGGCGGGCTTTTTTCTTGGTTGCTTGGGGAGTGATATGGCGATGGTCGGAACCCACGTTCGATTCGCGCGCGACGTGAAGCCGCTTTTGTCCGTGGCAGATGAGCGGGCATATTACTCGGGAGCCGTGTACCCCGACTCGCGCTACTTGACCCAGCTTCCAAGGACCGTGACGCACGACGAGGACTCTCCGGACGACCCGTTCGTCGTGGGGCTCAGCGACTTCCAAAAAGGCTGGGCAACGCATCTTTTGTATGACCGCGAGTCGATTATCTTCAAACGGAAGGCATTTACGTGGGTCACGCAGGAAGATCCGGACCCGTGGGTTCACTACACGTCGATGAAGCTGGTGGAAGACCGGTGGTCCGTGCGCGAACTCGGCGACGACGCGCGGCTCCTGCGCGAACTGGCCTACGCGGAGTCTCCCCGCGGCGAAGACGTTGCCTTGATGGATCGGTATTACGCCGACATGCGCGAGGCATACGAAGTACAAAACGACGATTCCAGGACGTATCGGGCGTTTTCCCTCAAGATGGGAATCGACGAGCCGCGGGTGAACCGGATGATCATGCTCGCGGAATCTTATTTGCAACACGACGCCATCGTCGCGTCCATCCAGTCCGTCTATGCCCATGTCCTTCGCACCGCTCACGACCGCGTCGGTCGCTGAGGCGCTCGCCACATTGAAATCGTCCGTGCGCGGCCTTTCGGCAAAGGAGGCCGACGAACGTCTCTCGACGAACGGGCCGAACGAGCTGGCCCGGGAGGGGATCCGGTGGCAGCGCGTTCTGTTGCGCCAGTTTCGCTCGCCGTTTTTGTACCTGCTTGCCGGCGCCGCGGCGCTGGCCTGGGGCCTGGGCGAGCACATCGACGCGTACATGATCGCCGGATTCGTGGTGGTGAACGCGGCGCTCGGGTTCGCGCAAGAGTACCACTCGGAGCGAGCCGTCGAGCTCTTGCGCTCGTTCGTGACCGCGAAGGCACGCGTGCGGCGCGACGGCCATGAGGATTGGATTGAGAGCCGGTCTCTCGTGCCGGGCGACATCGTCGTCGTAGAAACGGGGGACGTGATCCATGCCGACGTCCGGTTTTTGGAAACCGGGGACCTCACGGTCGACGAGTCCGTGCTTACGGGAGAATCCGAGCCGATGGCAAAGGTTTCCGCCGCGCTCGCGAAGGTCGCGGACGCGCCGTATGCCGCGAAGAACATCGGGTTCACGGGCACGACCGTCGTGGCCGGCCGCGGGGTCGGAGTCGTCATCGCGACCGGGGCCAAGACGCAGATCGGCGACATCGCCAAGCTGACGGCCGAGACCAACGAGCCGAGCGCGTTTGAGAAGAGCATCGGACGTTTCAGCGTGTTTATTCTTCGGCTGATCGTCGTGACGCTCGTCGTGGTGTTCGTCGCGAACGTGGCCATCAAGGGAGGCGACGCGAACATTCCCGAGCTTCTCGTCTTTGCCATTGCGCTCGCCGTGTCCGTCATTCCGGAAGCCTTGCCCGTCGTCATCACGACCACGCTTTCGCGTGGCGCCATGCGTTTGGCCAAGCGCCACGTGGTCGTGAAGCGCCTGTCCTCGATCGAGGACTTGGGTTCGATCGAGGTGCTCTGTTCGGACAAGACCGGCACCATTACGGAAAACAAGCTGCGCGTGATCGACACGTTCGGCACGGACCCGGATCGCGCGCTGTACCTCGCCGCGGTCGCCTCGTCATTCCTTGGCGAGCGTCGAGCCCATCCGAATACGGCGTTCGACGTCGCGGTGTGGGATCGACTCAACGAGGCGGAACGTGCGAACGCAACGGCCGCCGAGCGCACCGACGAACAACCGTTCGACCCGGCCCTGCGATACAACGCCGTCACGTCGGACGGCGAGCGCGTCGTTCGCGGGGCACCGGAGGAAGTGATTGCGCTTTGCAAGGACGCGAACGGGGACGGGTTGGCATGGGCGGCGGAGCAGGGGACGCAGGGACGGCGCGTTCTCGCGATTGCGTCCGGAAAGAGCGAGAAGACGTTGAAACTCGTCGGTCTCGTCTCGTTCGTTGACCCGATCAAGCTCACGGCGACGGCCGCGATCCACGATGCCAAGATGCTCGGCGTGCGCGTGAAGATTCTCACCGGCGACAGCCGCGAGGTCGCGGCGAGCGTGGCGCACCAGGTGAAGCTCATCGCGTCCGACGCGGAAGTGATGACCGGCGCGGAATGGGACGCGGTCCCCGAGCACGACCGGCTCGCGGTCGCCCAAGCGCATGCCGTCTTCGCGCGCGTTTCGCCGCGGCAGAAATTTGAGATCATCGAATCGTTGCGCGGCTGCTGCGAGGTGGGGTTTCTCGGGGAAGGGATCAACGACGCGCCGGCACTCAAGATCGCGTCGGTCGGCATCGTGGTGGACGGGGCGAGCGACATCGCGCGGGAGGCCGCGGACATCGTGCTGTTGCAGCATTCGCTCGACGTGATCGTTTCCGGCATCCGCGAGGGACGCGAGGTATTCGCCAACACGGTGAAATATATCAAGGCCACGCTCGCCTCCAACTTCGGCAACTTTCTCGCGGTGGCGACGGCGACGTTCCTCGTCGATTTTCTCCCGATGCTTTCCATCCAGATCCTGCTCGTGAACCTGCTGTCCGACTTTCCGATGATCGCCATTGCCACGGACCGGGTGGACGCGTCGGAACTCAAGAGCCCGCGCACCTACGACCTGCGCGACATCATCTATGCCGCCACGGTGCTCGGCGTCGTCTCCACGGTCTTCGACTTCATCTTTTTCGGCCTTTACCGCGCGGCCGGCGCCGAGGTGCTTCAAACCAACTGGTTCATCGGTTCCATCCTTACCGAGCTTCTCCTTATCTTCTCCGTGCGCACGCGCCTTCCGTTTTGGAAGGCCGCGCGCCCGGCCGGCGTTCTGTTCTGGCTGTCGGTCGTCGCGATGGTCGCCACCATCGTCATTCCGCAGACCCGGTTCGGACACGACGTGTTCCATTTCGTGACGCCGACTCCCGGAACGATGGCCGCCATTTTGTCCATCGTGGTCGCCTATTTCATCCTGACCGAGATCGTCAAGCTGGCATATGAACGGTTCGCGCGCACGCTTGCGCGACCGGCCAAGGGACGCTAAAGTCGGCTCATGGATCCGAAAGACGAAATCAAGGGACGCGTGGACATTGCCGAACTGGTTGGCGAATATGTTCCGTTAAAGCCGGCGGGACCTTCGCGTTTCCGCGGGCTGTGCCCGTTTCATACGGAAAAGACCCCATCGTTCCACGTGTCCGCGGACAAGCAGATTTGGCACTGCTTCGGCTGCAACGAAGGCGGCGACTGCTTTGCGTTTCTCATGAAAATCGAGGGCATGGACTTTCCGGAGGCGCTCCTGCACCTCGGCAAGAAGGTCGGCGTCGAGGTGGCGCGCTACGACAAGACGGAAACGAACGAGAAGCGCCGTCTCACGGAAATCAACGAGCTCGCCGCCAAGTACTACCGGAAGGTGCTGCTGGAGTCGCCGCTCGCGCAAGCGGCGCGCGAGTATCTCGCCAAGCGCGGCATCTCGGAAACGCTCGCGGAAACGTTTGGGCTTGGCTTCGCGCCGGACGCGTGGGATTCGCTGACGTTATTTTTGGGCAAGCGCGGATTCCGGCCTCTTGAGATCGAGAAGGCCGGACTCGTCTTGCGTCGCCGGGACGGTACGGGCATCTACGACCGTTTCCGTTCACGTATCATGGTCCCGCTGTGCGACCAGCACGGAAACGTGGTCGGCTTCACCGGGCGCGTGATGCCGGGCGCGCCGGACGACAGTGCCAAGTACATGAACTCGCCCGAGACCCCCATTTATCACAAGGGCCGCATGCTCTACGGCCTGCACCTCGCGAAGCAGGCGATCAAGCGCGAGGGAAAGGTGATCATCGTGGAGGGGAACCTCGACGTCATCGCGTCGCACAAGGCCGCCGTGGAACACGTGGTCGGTTCCTCCGGCACCGCGCTCACGGAGGACCAATTGGCGCTCCTGAAACGTTTTACCAGCACGATTGTCTTCTCCTTTGATGCCGACGCCGCGGGTTTCAAGGCCGCCCAGCGCGGTATCGCGCTCGCCCGTCAGAACGGATTCGACGTTCGCGTGGCAGTTCTTCCGGCGGACGCGGGGAAGGATCCGGATGACGCCGTGCAGAAGGATCCGGAGCTTTGGCGCGCGGCCGCGGCCAAAACCGAACCCATCATGCAGTACGTCATCGATCGTGCCGTCGCCGGTCGCGACCTCACGAACGTGGACGACAAGCGCGCCGTGGCCGCGCTCGTGATGCCGGAGCTCGGACAGATCAAGGACGTGATCGAACGGGAACATTGGTTGCAGACGGTGTCGGATCTGTTGCGGACGGACATCGACGTTCTTCGTCGTGCCATCGGACCCACGGTGTCCATGGGGGCGGAGGGACAGGGCTCCCGGCGCCCGGAGCGAAGTGAGGACGACGGGATGTCCCGCAGCAGGGGCCCCGTGGACACAGCGCGCGCAACACCACGTCGTTCGCGCGAACAGCAGGCTGCCCGTTCAATTTTGGGCATATTTCTTCAAGATCCAGCGTCTCGACCGTTGATCGTGGCGGCTCTTGAGGAACGGTATCTGCCCGACGAAACGCTGCGTTCGCTTTACAGAAGCGCCCGGGAAGCGTATGATTCCGACCAGTCCGACCTGGCACCCACGACCCTTTTTTCCCTCCTTCAAGCCCGTTTTACGGGCCAAGACTCGGAGCTGTCATTGCTCAACGAAGTCGCTTTGCTCGGAGAAGAACTAGGCGCGGGCCAGGTCAAGGAACTCCTTGATTCACTTCAGTCGTCCGACCGAGATCGGCGCCGCAAGGCCATCGAGGCGGACATGCGCCAGGCGGAAGCGTCCGGCGACCGAGAAACCGTGGAGAAACTCATCCGCGAATTTAACGCGTTGCGATAACCGGTTATCGCTTTTTGGCGTTTTGCTATGGTGAAAAAAACGAAGAAGCCGTCCAAGGTCGTGAAGACCGTGAAGGCGGCGCTCAAGAAGGCAGGCAAGGCCGTCTCAGCCGCAAAGCCGCCCGCGACGAAGGCCGCCCACAAGCCGGCCGCTGCCAAGGCGGCCCCGAAGGCTCCTCCGCAGCCAAAGGCGCGCTACGTGCGCTCGGCCCCTCCGTCCGAGGAAACGATCACGCGCCTGATCCGCAAGGGCCAGCAGCGCGGGTTCATCACCGAGAACGAGGTGCTGTTTACGTTCTCCGACATCGAGGACTACGTGGACTCGTTCCGCGAGTTCCTCGACCGCATCGACCGCATGGGCGTCCACTTCATCGAGATGAAGGAGGGCATTCTTGGGCGCACCAAGGAGCACGGCGACGTGTACAGCAAGATCCGTACCACGCACACGCAGAAGAAATCGAGCGACGTGCCGGAGCTTTCCCAGGACTCCATCCAGATGTACCTGCGCGAGATCGGCAAGATCCCGCTTCTGAACGGCGAGGAGGAGGTCGCGCTCGCCAAGCGCAAGGAACACAACGACAAGGAGGCCGAACGTCGCATCATCGAGGCGAACCTCCGTCTCGTGGTTTCCATCGCCAAGAAGTTCGTGGGCAAGCAGCTGTCGCTTCTTGATCTCATCCAAGAGGGAAACATCGGCTTGTTCCGCGCCGTGAAGAAGTTCGAGTACCGCAAGGGCTACAAGTTCTCCACGTACGCCACCTGGTGGATCCGCCAGGCCATCACCCGCGCGCTTGCCGACCAGAGCCGCACCATCCGCATCCCGGTGCACATGGTCGAGACGATCAACCGCTTCATGCAGGTGGAGCGCCGCCTCATCCAGGACCTTGGCCGCGAGCCGCTCCCGGAAGAGATCGCCGCGGAAATGAACGAACCGCTCGAAAAGGTCCAGCACATCATCCGCATTTCGCAGGACACGGTCAGCCTCGAAACTTCGGTCGGCGACGACGACGAGGACTCGAAGCTCGAGGACTTCATCGAGGACATCAAGACGATTTCGCCGGACCGCGCCGCCGCGCGCGAGCTGCTCCGCGATTACGTCAACAACGCGATGAAGGATCTCTCGCCGCGCGAGCAGAAGATCCTCGAGATGCGCTTCGGCCTCATGGACGGCGTGTCCCACACGCTCGAGGAAGTGGGCAAGGAATTCGACGTCACCCGCGAGCGCATCCGCCAAATCGAGGCGAAGGCGCTCGAAAAGATCCAGGCGCACCCGATGATTGAGAAGTTGAGGGACTACTAGCCAACGACGCGCATCGCCGCGTCGTACGAGCGGAGGAACTGTTCCCAGTCGTCCTGCGACGGCTGAACGCCAAGAAACGTCAGTCGTTCCAAAAATTGTCGGTGTGCCCGATTCCGTTCCGACATCCCCGGAAGAGCCGCGATGATCGCCTGGATCTCCGCGGTTTTTTCTGTTTTCAACGGAGTTGCTTCGCCGGTATCATCGCGTTCACTTGCCGTACGGGTCGGCTCGACCAGGCGAGCAAGCGCCGCAACCGTTTCGTAGAGCCGTTGTTTTTCTGCGTGCATGGCAACCACTCCAATCGCATGACGAACGCGGTCGGACAGGCGATCGGCCACCTTCGTGAGTTCAGCGGTGCGCGAACGAAACGTTTCCTCGTCACCCTGTATGGATTCGCGAAGATAAAGAACGTCCTTTTCTGGCAGGGATCGTTCCAGAAGTTCCCAATTTTTTTCGTTCTCACGGACATCCGCGGACCAATCCCGACGCTTTTCCTTCATGCGCTCCCGCACCCATCGCTCTGGGACGTGTTCGGCGAGGAGCGCTTTCGAAACCGCTTCCACCGCCAAGTCCACTTCGCGATCCGTTTGAGGCGTCGATACGGCCGCGACGCGTCGTTCTAGCCTCCGACGGTACGATTCCTTTACCAGCCGTTCAAGCGCGCGCTGTTCGTCTGGATGCGCGGCGATCCAATCGGACATTCCTTTTGCAATCAGGTGTGGGGTTGACTCGGCTTCCTGCTTTGCGACCACTTCGCTAACTATCCGAATAAAGTGCGGAAGGACATCTCCTTCCGGCAGCGACTCCGCCATCAGGTCTGGGAGTAGCTCTCGGAGCGTCTTCGTGGCGGCGATGACGGGCGTATCTTTGGCAGATGCCGCTTCCCGTTCGGCTATTCTTTGTTTGAGCGCTTCTGATTTCGCTCCACCAAGCGTTGCCTGGGTTTCGTCAGGATTTGGCTGCATTCGAGGACGTAACACATCAGTCATATGACAAAAGAATACCACAATGCGTGACGCCCGTCGGCAGTATCGCATCGGTTGACAACCAACCGGCTTTTTGTTAGCTTCATGGCGCACTCGAACACAGGAGTTTGGAGATGCGTCGTCCTCTCAGGAAAGGTCTTTCGCTCGTGGAGCTCATGCTCGGTCTCGCCGTCGTCGCCGTCTTCGTCGCTCTCGCCGGCTCTGCGCTCGGCGGAGGGTGCGGGCCGGTGAACACCGTGAAGTCCGTGACCTCCCGCTACGACGTCGTGGGCACGGTGCAGGGCCAGGTGGGCTCCAAGATGTTCGCGGCCGGGGAGGGGGGCGAGACCAAGTTCTCGGTCAAGATCAAGACCGACAGCGGCCCCAAGGTCGTGAACTGCACCTCGACCCAGTGCGGAACGCTCGCGGACGGCGATCGCGTGCAGTTCTCCTGCTTCCTCGAGGAGCACTTCTCCGAGCCCGATGAGGAGGAGTGCCGCTTCGACAAGCTGCTCCCCGCGCAGTAGGCGCGATCTGACCCATCCCGGGTCTTTTTTCTTTTGCCGTGACCTTCTGCAACGATTGGCGTACACTGGCTATATACTCTTCGGAAAGGTCGAGCGGTTCACAATTCTGCGTAAATCCTATGGAAGAGGAGGTAACGCTTATCGAACAGGCGAAGACGGAACCCGAGGCGTTTGGCCGGCTGTACGATCGCTACTACCAGCCGGTATTCGGGTTTTTGATCTCGCGTACCCACAACGTCGACGTTGCCAAGGATTTGGCGAGCGAAACGTTTTTTCAGGCATTAAAGAACGTCCAGCGGTACGAGCCGCGGGGCAAACCGTTCAAGTCCTGGCTGTTCGCCATTGCCATGGCACAAATCGGCAACTTTTACCGCGCCCGCAAACGGTTCCTGTCGGTCACCATCGACGAGGCGCCGGAACTGGTCGCAAATGAAGACGACCGGGCGGACATCGCCATGGTGGCCGACGAGGACGCGGCCGACGTTCGCCAGAAGGTCGAACAGCTGCGCGGCCTCATGACACATCTGAACCAGAAACAGCAGAACATCCTCACCATGCGTTTTTTCTCCAAACTCACCGTTCCGGAGATTGCCGCGGCCATGAAGATGAAGGAAGGCACCGTTAAGTCACACATTCACCGCGCGTTGAAGAAACTGCATGTCCTCATGACGGCAGAGACACCCGTCGACACCTATGAGCGAACAGACGCTGCAACAACTCGAATCGCTTTTGGGGCGGATGGGATCGGCTGAGACCATTGAGGTCGATCCGGCCCACTGCTACGCGCTTCGCCGCGCCCTCCTGAACTCGCCGCGCTTTGAGCGCAACCGGTTCCGGCTGGTTTGGACGCGCCTGTTCGTTTACACGAGCACGCTCGTCGCGGGCGGTGCCGTGGCGGCCGTTCTCGTGGTCAACGTGCTTACCGTTGAGCTCACCCCCTCGATCGCACCGTCGACGGTGGTGAGCGCGCAGGGACCCGCGCAATTGGCCGAAAGCAAGCGTCCGCAAAGCATCGAGTTCGTCTCGTTTACGGACCGACCCGCCGTTCGACAGGTTCTCGAGTTCGCGCGCCCAGACGTTCAGCTCGCAGAGGCCCGCTAACCGAAATGTCGCGCCATCCGACAAGCTGGCGCGACATTTTGTTTGTGGTATATTTGGATGGACTCCACGAACGAACTGATTTGGGCTAAATTTGGTACTAGGGCTTGGTAATGTCCTTCTTCCTTGGAAGGGGAATGAGAGCCCCGCGGTTAAGCGGATCGTCGCATGGACTCCCGGATCACTCTGGCAGACCGACGGCGAAACGCGTCCCCTCCCGGGGAATACCCGACTGCAATAGGACCAAATCCAGTGCGTGCGTGGAGTTTTTGTACAAATATATGCTGCGAAAAATTCTTCGCGTCGTTTTTTCCCTCATCTCTATCTTCGCCCTGCTGTGGGTGGCGTGCCAGTGGGCCGTGTTGTCCTCGGCACGAACGTTCTTTGCGGCGGGATCGGACGTGTCCGCTCCGGTCGCGATCGTTCTCGGGGCGAGCGTCCATGAGGACGGTACTCCGTCGGACATTTTGGCCGACCGTCTGTCGGTTGCCGCGGACCTGTACCGCGACGGGAACGTCGCGAAAGTTTTGGCATCCGGTGACAATGGCCAGGATGGCTACGATGAGGTGAACGTAATGCGGACGTACCTGCTCAACGCCGGCGTTGCCCCGGAAGACCTTTTTCTCGACCATGCGGGGTTTGATACGTTCGACAGCGTTTACCGCGCGCGCCATGTGTTCGGCGTCACGGACGCGATCATCGTGACCCAGAGCTACCACCTCCCGCGCGCGCTGTATCTTGCGCGGTCCGTAGGCATCAACGCCACGGGCGTCGCCTCCGACTTGCAGCCGTACGTGAAGCAAACGCTGTTTTCCATCCGGGAGTCGTTCGCGCGCATGAAGGCGGTCTTTGACGTGACGATCGGGGCAAAATCCAAATATCTAGGAGATCCCATCGACATTTCCGGCGACGGCCGCGTTACGTGGGACGAAGGTATTTCTTCCCCTTAAGCCTGTCCGGCAGGTAGTCCTGCTTGGCGTCCACGGCTTTTTCAAAGTTCGGCGTATATTTGTAGTCCGCCCCGTAGCCTAAATCTTTCATAAGACGCGTCGGGGCATTGCGGAGGTGAATTGGGACCGGTTCTGCCGGAAGGTTCTGGATATCGCGTTGTACGCTGCCGTACGCGACGTACAGGGCGTTCGACTTCGGCGCGTTGGCGAGATAGGCCACGCATTGCGCCAGAACGACGTTGCATTCCGGCATTCCGAGCTGATGGCTTGCCTGATACGCCGCGACGGCCTGCACGAGCGCGTTCGGATCCGCGAGGCCGATGTCTTCGGACGCAAACCGTACCAGACGTCGCGCGACGTACAACGGGTCCTCGCCCGCTTCCAGCATTCGCCCGAGCCAATAGAGCGCCGCGTTGGCGTCCGAGCCGCGCATGGACTTATGGAGCGCGGAAATGATGTTGTAGTGCTCCTCGCCGACGCGATCGTACAGCAGGTGGGTCTTTTGCAGCGCGTCGGCCACGCGCTTACGGTCCACGATCCCCGTTTGCGAAGCGAGCTCGAGCGCGTTAAGCGCCACCCGCGCGTCGCCGTTCGACATCATGGCGAGGTATTCGAGCGTGTCGTCATCGACCGCGATCTTTTTTGCACCAAGTCCGCGTTCCGCATCCGCGAGCGCTCGACGTAAGATCGCGACGACGGCCTCCGGCTCCAGCATCTGCAGTACGAACACGCGACAACGGGAGAGAAGCGCGGAGTTTACCTCAAATGACGGATTCTCCGTGGTCGCGCCGATGAGGGTGATCGTCCCGTTCTCGACCGCCGGCAGGAACGCGTCCTGCTGCGCCTTATTGAACCGATGGATTTCGTCCACGAATAGGATCGTTTTTTCCTTGTACATCTTGCGACGCGTCTCCGCCCCCGCAATCACCTCCCGAATGTCCTTCACCGAACCGGACACCGCGCTAAACGGGACGAAGTGCGACTTGGTCTTTTCCGCGATGATTTTCGCGAGCGTCGTCTTGCCGCTGCCGGGCGGACCCCAAAACACCATCGACGGAATCTCGTCGCGCTCAAGCGCCTCGCGCAGGATGGTCCCGTCGCCCACGATTTGCCGCTGGCCTTCGTACTCGGCCAACGTTCTTGGCCGCATGCGGTCGGCAAGCGGGGAATGGCGGGTTTCGTCGGCGGGGGAATCAAAGAGGGTTTTTGGCTTGGCCATACGAGGGCACTGTAACATGAAAAAAAGACCCCGCGGAGGAGGTCAGAGGGCGTGCCAGATGAGCCATGCTACGAACGCGGCGATGAGCGCGCGGTCGAGAGGATCGAACAGCGGGGGCGGAAGAATCCGCCGCGCCCGGATCAGGTCGTCCGGGCGGAAGTAGTCCCTCCAGAACCCGGGCTTGTCGAGCGGAACGTCGACGAGCTTGCCGCAGTATCCCTGCGCTTCGTCGACGATGTAGACGACCCCGTTTCGCGTCGTATAGCGGGCCCACTGGTGGCCGACGTACCCGCGGACGGCGTACTCGACCCACTCGTTCAGCCGGTCGCGCTTCATGTTGCGGTCCGTGGAGACGGTGCCGTGGATGTATCCCTCCTCGATCAGCTTCTCGATGAGGTACGCCGCCATCAGCCCCTGGTGCCAGCAGGTGCCCGTCCGTTCGACGACGAAGAGGGAGAGCTGGAGGACGCGCTCCTTCCCGTCAGGGCTTTCGCGCAGACAGATCTGTTTGATTGCCTTGTAGTTGTACGGGATCGCCTGGGCGACGGTCGACCGCACTTCGGCGAGCAGGGCGTCGAGCCGTCGCACGTTGCCGCGCGCGATGCGCTCCGCCATCTCCTCATAGATCCGCGGGAGCACGCCGTCTTCTTCCTCGACGACAATGAGGATCGGGTAGCCCGCGACCATGGAGATGCCGCCCACGATCCGGCTGTCGCGTCCGATGACGTGACGCCCCATGTAGCTTCCGTACGGCCCTCCTTCCGAGGACCCCTCCGGCGAATTCCGCACATGCGCGCTCGTTCGCGTGGTGTATTCCCATACCGGGTTTACCTCGTCTGGCTGGTCGTCCATTTCGTTCCTCCGGCCGCCGATCATACGGAATTCTTGCCGAAATGTCAATAATTCGCTATGATCCCTCCGTTATGTTTATTACTGTCATTACGGATTGCCGCGACGCCAACGCCCAGTCGCGCCAGGAAACGCGGTACGCGGAATTGTTCCCGGGCACCCACGTGTCTTTCGTGGGCGTGTCCTCGGACATTGAGGCCGCGGGAAACCTCGTCGACGTGCTCGATGGGGCCGGCGACGCCGAGGGCGTCATCGCGGTGAACGTTGCGCCGCGTCACGGACGTGCAAAGGAGAAATGGCCGAACGGCACGCCGTTCGGGTATTTCTGGTTTAAGAAAGTCCTCGTGGTGTGCACGATCGACGGCGAGACCCTTTCGCTCGTCAAAAAGTTCGGTCTCGCCGACCGCGTCAACGTCACGGACATCCGTGAAGTCATGATGTTCGGGGGCTACGACAAGGCGACAATCGAACACGCGGCCACGAGCCAGTTCCGCAGCTTCGACTATCTTCCGCGCCTTGCGCGCATCGTTTGGGACAAGAAGGACGCGCCGTGCGACGTGCTCCCGTTCTCGGACATTCCGGACGCGGGTCCGGGCGTGTGGTGGATCGACTCGTTCGGCAACTGCAAGACCACGCTGCTTCCGGGAGACATCCAGTTCGAGGAAGGCGCCAAGCGCGAGTTCGTCATGAACGGTCTCGCGATCGGGGCCACCTGCTACAAGCAGCTCCGCTCCGTGCCCGATTATCAGACGGGACTGATCGTCGGTTCCTCGGGATTCGGCGACAAGCGCTTCATCGAGCTCGTGGTGCAGGGAACGTCGGCCGCGAAGCACTATCAGATCTCGCAAAAGGACACGTTCGAAATTACCCGGGGTTGACCCCCGGGTTTTCGTTTGGTAGGGTCGCCGCACGGAGTGTCCATGCTCATTCGCTTCGACCGTTTCCTGCACGGCCGCGTCTTCAACCCGTTGGTGCGACTCATACAGCGGCATCTCCACGTGAACCGGTACCACATCCTGTTCGTGTCGGAGATCCTCCAGGATGTGCTGTTCGTGACCACGATCGTGCTGGGGTCGCTGTACCGGTTCGCCACCACCCACGATCCGTTCTTCGTCGCGATGTTTCTGTTCGGGCTGTGGGTCGTGAGCAGCTGGTATGCCTACGGGAGTTCCACCCGCGTCTTCGAGGCGATGCGAGAGACGTCCGCGCGATTCGAGGAACGCGGATTTGCGAAGCCCCCCGTCGAGCTGATTCGTCTGGCCGTGCGCCGACGGGCCGACCGGCCGTTCTGGAACGTCGTCAACGTGACGATGATTTCGGTGGGCATCTTCCTGCCGTTCTTCGGCCTCCACACGGACTGGCTGAACGTCGCGTTCCACCTGTCCTTCGCCAACTACCTCTTCAACGCACATCTGTGGGACGTGGACGATCTCGACCCGCGCGACCGCGAGTACTTTCTCCGAACCCAGATGCAGACCTGACCCTTGCCGCCGTCGATGAGACGCGGTATTTTTCTTTGGTATGAAAACGTTCGAATTCCGACGCCACTCGATCAAAGACGGCACTGGCAACTACATGATCGGCCCGGCCGGATATGCGTTCGCGCGCAAGGTCGGGGAACACCAGCTGCGCGGAAAGGACTTCACGCATTTCTACGTGAGCGGATTATTTCGCACGCAGCAGACGCTCGCGGCGTTCGCGGAAGGGGCAGGAGACTTTGACACCAAGCAATCGCCGGAAACGGACCCCGTCTTTCTCGTTTCCAAGGCAAACGAGGACAACATCGTGCTCTGGCACGGCGTGTGCGCGGCCGCCGAGGCGACCGGCGAGGACATGATGTTCGCGTCGTTGCGTTACGAGAAGGACCGCGTGGACGCGTTGGCCGACACCGTGGCGCAGACGTTCCACGCGTGGGCCGAGACGATGCCCGACGATGCCAACGTTCTCGTCGTCGGTCACAGCCCGCTTATGGAGTTCATCCCGTACGGTCTCAATCGAACCGTCCTGTCTGGACTGCGCGAATGCAGCGGGTTCCGCATCGTCCTCGGCGGAAAGGAGATCCAAATCGACAACCAGGCCGAGGACCTCAACGCGCAGACGCTGCGATAACGCTTAAAAAATCAAAGAAAATCAGGTCGTTCGGTTGACAAACCGGGCGTTTTTTGCTATTGTTCCGTACCGAGGGGAAGAAAAAATGGGCGTTCTTGGCATTGTTCGACGGTTCGCCGATACGTTGGTTGCCTCTACCGCCCGTCGCCTGAAGACGGGGCCGGTTGGGGCGGTGGCATGGCTCTACGCGGCAAGCTCCATCTACCGCGTGCTGGCGCTCGCCGCACTGATCCACATCGTGGGGGAGACGGGGTTGATTTCCCGGATCTGGCTTCACGACCACATGGAACTGCTCGTGGTCGTCGTGGCCATCGTGTACTACTCGTTCGTGTTCCACCCCGTAACGCTCGTGGACGAGATGCTGCAGGTTTCACGGGGGCAGCGAAGCGATCTGGGGCCGCTGAACGCCATGCACGCAGTAGGGATTCCGCGGTCCGACCTCAGGATCGCGGGACACCTCCTCGTCGCAAGCCTCGGACTCGCGGCCGCCGTCTCGCTGGCCGTGCGTGGGTGGCTCGACCTGTGGCACGGGTTCCTCTTCCTGTTCCTCGTCGGGACCGACCTCGTCGACGTCTTAGAGGGGTCCGTGTGGCGCAACCCGCGCATCCTCGCCCTCGTTCGCTCGTCACTCGACCGCGAGTGATCTTTTTTATTCCGGCAGGACAAGCGTGTTTTTTCGGTGACAGACCATCCCATCTTTCACCAGTCGGTCGACCATTGCCTGGACCCACGCCCGGTCCTGTTTCTTATCGTAATGGGCGTCGATCGCGGATCCGACGGTGTCGATCGCGACGGTACCGTTCTCGCGGACAAGTTTTAAAATGCGTCCGCGATAAATGCGGTCGGGGAATTTCTTGTCGCGGTGTCTCGACTCGACGGCCTTCTTTACCATCTGTTTCGGGACGCGTACCTTGCCGGATAGAAACTTCCGCGCGGCCGGGCAGGCCGAGCGCATCGGGCACGTCGCGCATGTCGGCACTTTCGTGCATTGCATCGTGGCAAGGTCGAACAACGATTGCGGCACGTCGTAAAATCGCCCGCGCTTCGGAAGAATCGCATCAACCGATTCGCGAATCTTGTCGTCGATCGTGGGCTGCGGATAGGTTACGCCGAATAAAAGACGTCCGAGAACGCGACGAATGTTCGTGTCAATCGGCAATGCGCGCTGCGTTAACGCGAATGCGGAGATCGCGGCCGCCGTGTACGGTCCGATGCCTTTCAGTTCACGCCATCCCGCTTCGGTCGTCGGTTCGCCTCGCTCGACGGCCTGTTTCGCGATATCGCGCAGCATGAGCGCCCGGCGATTGTATCCGAGCCCGGCCCACGCCCGGATCACGTCCGCGTTCGTCGCGGCCGCGAGCGACTTCCAGTTCGGGTACTGCTTCAGCCAGCGGTCGTAAAAGATCAGGCCGCGCGTCACCTGCGTCTGTTGCAACATGATCTCGGAAACCAAAATGCGATACGGATCGCGGGTGTGGCGCCAGGGAAGGTCGCGGCCATGTTTGTCGTACCAGGCGAGGAGGCGGGCGGAAAGCGTCATATGATAGAATGTACGCATATGGTACGCAGATTTCTTTCAAAGCACCACCTCACGCTGCGCGTTCTTCCGTTCGCGCTCTTGCTCGGCGCCACCAAGTGGTACGTTCGCGAGCACGGGCTCGAGGTGATGGAGCTCAACACGTATTTTTCCACGCTCGTCGCGGCCGACGTGTTCCTCCTCGGTTTTCTCCTATCGGGCGCCATGCCGGACTACAAGGAGGCAGAGAAAATTCCGGGCGAGATCGCCTCGGCGCTCGACTCCGTCGTGGAGGAATGCGATGTGCTTCAACAAAAGCCCGGCGCGAAGAAGGACGCCGTCGCGTGCCTGGAACATACGCGTTCCGTCATTCGTTCCATTACGAAGTGGTTCGAGCATAAGGAGCGGACCCGCGACGTCGTGGCGGCATTGCGCGCGTACGCGCCGATCTTCGCCCGCCTTGAGCCGCACACCCAGGCCAACTTTCTCGTGCGGTTGAAGCAGGAAGTCGCTTCCGTCCGCCGCATGGTCGTCCGCATGCGCAACATTCGCGAGGCCACCGTCGTCGCGCCCGCCTACGCGGTGTCCGAGCTGTTCACGGCCATGGTGATTTTCTCCCTGTTGTTCGTCGACATGGGAACGTTGCCCGAGGCGGTCATGATCACGGTCGGCATCACGTACCTGCTTGTGTACATGATCTTCCTGATTCGCGACCTCGACAATCCGTTTCAGTACCACGACAAAGCGCACGTGCAAGACGAGATCGCGATCGAGCCGCTTGGCGCGGTGGATCGGACGATTGCCGGGTTGCTGAAACAGAAATAGGGGAAATTCAAACGGACCCCGATCGGGGTCCGTTTTTGGTTGATCGATTAGACGCCCATTCCTCCGAAGAATTTCCGCGGGGCCATCTTTGGCTTGCGGCCGCCTCCGCCGCGCGAGCCGCCGTAGGACGGCTTGCCGTGCGTGCCGGAGGGCTTGGCACCCTTGTCCTTGCGGTACTCGGAATCGTACGACCGCTGCGGGGCGCGTTCGCCCGGGGTCGAAGTCGACTTGTACTTCGGGGCCGGGGCGAAGCCCGTGCGCGGCGCGCTCGAGCCGGAAGAGCTTCCGGAGCTGCGACCGCCGCGGTAACCGCCGCCTCCGCGCGAACCGCCGCGGGAGAATCCGCCACGGTCTTCGCGATCGTCGCGGGCGTCGGCCGGATCGGCCTTGCGCGCGGGCGGGAGTTCCGGGGTCTTGGTGATGTTGAGCTGGGTCCGGACGAGCTTCTCAATGTCGCGCACGTCGCGGCCCTGGTCGGGCGTGGCGAAGGAAATGGCGCGGCCGGAGAGGCCGGCGCGGCCCGTGCGGCCGATGCGGTGCACGTAGTCCTCGGCCTGGTCCGGAAGGTCAAAGTTGATGACCACCTCGATGCCGGTGACGTCGATGCCGCGCGCCGCGATGTCGGTGGCGACGAGCACGCGATAGCGTCCGCTCTTGAAGCCTTCGAGCGCCTCCTTGCGCTGGTTGAGCGACTTGTTGGAATGGATTTCCGCGCAGGTGAAGTTCATCTTCTTGAGCGCGCGGGCAATCTTGGTGGCGCCATGCTTGGTGCGCGAGAACACGAGCACCGTGCCGTGGTATTCGCCGAGCAGGCGTTCGAGCAGGCGGATCTTGTCCGACTTCTCGACGACGAACAGCTCCTGTTCCACCCGTTCGGCCGTGGTTCCGGCGCGGGCGATCTCCACGCGGACCGGGGTGGCCATGTAGGACGCCGCCATCTTCGAGATCTCCGGCGGCATGGTGGCGGAGAACAGCATGGTCTGGCGGTCCTTCGGGACGTGGCGAAGCACGCGGTTGATCTGCGGCGCGAAGCCCATGTCGAGCATGCGGTCCGCCTCGTCGAGCACGAGCACGGAAACTTTCGACAGGTCGACGGTCTTCTGTTCAAGGTGGTCGTTCAGGCGGCCCGGGGTCGCGACGATCACGTGCGGGTTCTTCTTGATGTTGGCAATCTGGTTGTGCATGGACGCGCCGCCGATGAGCACCGCGGTGCGGAGCCCCGCCTGCTTGCCGATCTTCTGCAGGGTCTCTTCCACCTGCAGCGCGAGTTCGCGCGTCGGGAGAATGACGAGGCCCTTGCCTTTGGTCGCGGCAATGCGCATGAGCATCGGGATGGAAAACGCGAGCGTCTTTCCCGTGCCGGTCTGCGCGATGCCGATCACGTCCTGTCCCTGCACGGCAATGGGGATTGCCTTGTGCTGGATCGGGGTCGGCGTGACGTACTTAAGACGGGCGAGGACGTCGAGCAAGCTCGGCGCAATTCCAAGCCCATAGAAACCCTCGGAAGGGTTTGGGGTGTCGGACATAAACGAATAAGGTGACCCGAATCCTTCGTGTCACCTTAGCGCTGACAGACGAGGTCGAGTCTATTGGCCCGGCCAGCGGCGGGGCGAATCAGGGAGAATATTAACGGAATTTAGAGAAAATGTCAAGCTTTGAACGGTCTGTGCTACGATAAGGCCCGTATGCGTCCACTTTTGGAGGCCACGGGCCTCTCCAAAACGTACGGCCGGCAGAAGGTTCTCACGAGCCTTTCGTTTGTGGTGTCCGAAGGGGCGCACATTGGGCTCATTGGGCGCAACGGGGCGGGGAAGACCACGCTCATGCGGATCATCGCGGGCGACGAGGAACGCGACGCCGGGGAAACCAAGCTCATGCCATGGACGCGGCTCGGCGTGCTCAGGCAGCACGAGGTTTTGCCTCCCGACGGATCGACGGGCGAATACCTGTCGCGCGAGTCGGGAAAGCCGCCGTGGGAATGCGCCAAGCTCGCGGCGCGATTCGGGTTGAAGCCCACGGAACTGGCAAAGGCGCCCGGCGCGCTGTCGGGCGGTTACCAGATGCGCGTGAAGATCGTCCGCATGCTGCTTGAACAGCCGAACTTGTTGCTGCTCGACGAGCCGATGAACTATCTCGACTTGCCGACGCTTCTTTTGCTTGAGGCATTCTTGAAAGACTACCCGGGCGCGTTCCTGATGACGTCGCACGACCGCGAGGCGATGCAGAACATATGCACGCAAACATGGGAGATCGCGAACGGCGAGCTCGCGGAGTTTCCCGGCGACTTGGAAACGTATCTCGATTGGAAGGACGAACAGGCCGAGTTCGCGCGTCGCACGAACAAACGGTTGCGCCGCGAGATGGCCGACGCCCAGGCGTTCGTGGACCGTTTCCGCGCCAAGGCGAGCCTTGCGACGCGCGCCCAGAGCAAACTGCGCCACATCACGCGCCTGCGTTCGCAGCTGCGCGAGCTTGGAGCGGGGCTGCCGACCGCGGCGTTCAAGATCCCATGCCCGCAAATCGCGGACGGTCCGGCGGTGATTTGCGACGGACTTTCGATCGGCTATGGGTCGACCGTCGTCGCGCGGGACATCTCCCTCGACATTCCGCGCGGCGCGAAGGTCGCGATCGTCGGCGAAAACGGGCGCGGGAAATCCACGCTGCTCAAGACGCTCGCCGGACAGCTTCCGATCATCGAGGGCAAGATGAAGTGGTGGCACCGCGCGGATATCGGATATTTCTCACAGATGTCGGAAGACACCCTGCATCCCGACCTCACCGTGCTCCAGGCCCTCACGCGCGCCGCGCCTGCTGACGCTCCGGGAGAGCGCGTGCTCGCGGCCGCGGGAGCATTTCTGTTTCGCGAGGACGACTTGGAGAAAACGTGCGGCGTCCTGTCGGGGGGAGAGCGCGCCCGCGTGCGCTTGGCGCGCCTCGTGCTCAACGAGCACAGCGTCCTCATCCTCGACGAGCCGACGAACCATCTCGATGCCGAAACCGTCGACGTGCTCGCGCGCGCCCTCAAGGCGTATGCCGGCACGGTCATCGCGGTAAGCCACGCGCGCACGTTCATGAACGCGCTGTGCGACCGCATTTACGAGGTGCGCGACGGATCGGTCCGCCATTACACCGGCACGTATGAGGAGTACGTCGCGGACCTGACGGAGGCAGCGGACGAGACGGCGCACACGCCCGCGGAGGCCGAGGCGCGCGAAGGGGCCGCGGAACGGAAGGGCCGCATGCTGGAGGTGCGCGCCTTGCGTCGGTCGCAGGAGCGATTGGAGGCGCGGATTAAGACGTTCGACAAGGAGAAAAGCGGGATCCTTGCCTTCTTCTTTGAGAATCCTACCGATTATTCGCCGGACAAGGCCACGCGCCTTGCCGAGATCAACGACGAGATCGCGGCGATCGAGAAGGAATGGCTGGGGATCGAAACGAAGCTGGTCGATTTGTAGTATCATGCATCGGTATGGGAACCCCGCGACCGTCTTGGGCCACCTTCATGAACGATGACGACTGGGATTATTTCCAGTCGCAGGTTCAGGCGTACGCCGACCTGCGGGGCCAGTCGACGGAGTTCGTCGCCGGAAGCGTTTACCTCAACGGGGACACCACGCGGCCGATGAACCTTGGAAACGTTGCCGCCGCGGCCGCGAGTCGCGGCCGTTCGGAGTGGTTTGCCGTCATCTCAAATCATTTCGACACGCTGCTTCGGTCCATCGCCGCCGAACAGGACATCGCACGGAAGGTCCGCGTCTTCGCGGACGTGCGCTCGCTGCTGATGCTTCGGATGTACGACGAGGCGGCGACGCCGTTTACGGACCAGCTGTACATGCGTCACGACCTTGAGGGGACGGACACCTTCGTCGTATTCGATCTCCTCGAATTGGTCGTGCACGTCACTCGTGTCGACACCAAGACCTGGGGGCTCACCGACGAGGAAATCTTCATGGTCGCGGAGCAGAATCTGAACGCGCGACCGTTTCCGAAGCGCGTGATGGATCCCGGCCCGTTCGGACGGCAGCTGCATGTGTTTCAAGGCGACGTGTACACCGCGTCGAACGTGTTGCGCGAATACGACATGGCCAAGTATGACGGCGCGTACGGCTCGCTTATCGCCATTCCGTCGCGCGAGGTGCTGATGATCCATCCGATCGAGGGGATCGGGACGCGCGAGGTGTTCATTGAGATGAGCCAATACGTGCAGAAGGTGTTCTCCCAATATCCCGGCACCATCTCGCCGTTCCTGTTCTGGCATTACAAAGGCACGTTCACGCGCTGCGGCAGCGGCAGCGCGACGGTCGAGGACATGAAGCCGGACGTTCCGAAGGCACTTATGCGTTTGCTGTATCCGAACGCGACGTAACTATGCGCGTCCCAACCCGTCGAGGCGAGATCCTCGCGCAATCGAAAAAGGTCAACGACGCGTTTTTGACGCCCGCCGCGATCCAGCGGATGAAGGACGAGGTCGTGCGCCTTGAGAAGTTCGAACGCCCGCCCGCCGCGGAGGAACTGCGCCGCACCGCCGCGATGGGCGACCTTTCGGAGAACGCCGCGTACAGCTACGCCAAGGGCGAGCTGCGCCGCATCAACAACCGCATCGAGTCGCTGAAGCTCCGCATCGCGAACGCGATCCCGATTCCCGGCGCGTCCGCGGACGGGCGCGTGGCGCTTGGCTCCACCGTGGTCGTGGAGTTCGCCGGAAAGCGCCAGACGTTCGAGATCGTCGGCGCGCAAGAAACGAACCCGCTGCGCGGGCGCATTTCCTATCTCTCGCCGATCGGCGCCTCGCTGATCGGCCACGCCGCCGGCGACGAGGTCGGCGCGTATAAGATCCTCGAGGTGCGTTAGCGCGGAAGGACGTCGTCCAAATCGTCCGTCCAGTCGTCCGCGTGCGCGCGGTCGGCGAGTTCGAGCGTGGCCGCGAGGGGGACGAGGGTGCTGCTGGCCGTCAGGACGGGGAATGCCCATGCGTCGCTGTCCGCCCAGTTTGACGGCTCGCTGTTGGCCGGATGGTCCTCATATTGCGCGGCAATGGCAGCCCTCAGATCGGCCACGTACGCGGAATCGGGATTGAGCCGCGTCCATACCCCCGCGGCGCGCAGGCCGTCATACGCTTGGTGGATGTTCGGCATGTCGGGGATGGACTGCACATGGCCGTTCTCGGCGAACACGAGCGTGACGTGCAGGTTGGACAGGGAAGACAGCTTCGGGTAGGACGCGGTGGTTTGGCGCGACGCCCACACGGCCGCCCCCTCTTCCGGCGTGGCCAGATCGTCGGGCCACGTCGCGTCCGAGAGCGCCCCGTTGTCCTCAAGGGCGCGGAGCAGCTCGGCGGAGTAGTAGCGTTTGCCGAACATGGTCGGGATCTGTTCGCCGAACAGATAGTCGCCCGCGGCGTCGGCGGTCCCGTTTCCGTTCAGGTCAAAGTAGGGGCGCGACGTTTGAGCGTCATAGCGGACCGACGAGTAATCAAGCGCGATGTTCGTGGCGGAGTAATCTTCCGGATAGCGGTATGCCGGATTGTTGACCGGGACCTTCCGTTTTCCGTCCCCGGCGTAGTGCCCGAGCTCAAGCGGGGAGAACAGGCTTTGCGTCGGATTCTCGTAGCCGACGAAAAACCGGACGTCCTTCAATTCCGACGCGTACGTCGCAAGGACGTTGGTCGCGGCGATCCCGGGATGGGAGAACGCGTACAGGCCCACGTCCGAATGGAGCGGGTTCATCGCGATCAGGTCGTCGAGCGCATACCCGTCCGTATTTTTCTTTTCGCCGAGCGCGAAGAGCAGCACGTCTCGCAACGCCTGGATGGATTTGGCTCCCCCGTAGTCGTTTTCGCCGTCGCTCGTATGCCCGGCGCCATCGGACCGGCCCGGGTACACCATCGCCATCGAGATCACGCCCTGTTCCTCCACGGGCGGGGCCGTCTGGAATCCCGGGCGTTCCGGCGTGAAGAACGTTGGTACCGCGACGACGATCGGCGCGCCGTCCGCGTACCGCGGCGCGGAAGGGAGGATCACTTGGACGAGGATGGAGCCGATCCCGTCGCTTTCGATCGTGGTGGTAAACGTCGTTCCCGCGGCCGCCTCTTCGCGCGGGTTCGGCGGAGCGGGACGTTCGTACTTCCAGAGGACGAGTCCCGCGGCGGCGGCAATGACGAGGCAAAGGACGGCGAGACTCCATTTTGGGTGTATCATAGTGCGGAAAGTATAACAGCTTGTATGAAAAAGTTCTTCGTGCCGGTCGTCGCCCTCGTTCTTGTCGCGGGCGCGCTGGCTTGGTGGTATGGCAGAAACGACGGCCCGCCCGTCGTTCCGTCCGAGAGCGCGGAGACGTCGTCCGGCATGGACGCGCGTATCGTGTTCGCCGCCGACTTCGCGACGGGCGACGGCTGCGCCACGCACAACTCGGGCGGTTGCGACCTGTATGCGGCGGAGATCGATTGGGAAGGGAACGCCCGCGATGTCCGTCGGGTCACGTCGGCAAAGGAAGCCGAAACGTTTCCGGTTTTCTCCGCGGACGGATCAACGGCCTACGCGAACGTGGTTTACGGTGGAAACAAATGGAACATCGAGTGGGCATCGCTCGAGGGTGCCGCCATGGGAACGCTCATCGCCAACGCGGCCGGTCCCGCGCCATTGCCGAACGGCGACTCCCTCGTTTACGTCACGCTTCCGGGATACGCGATTTCCCAGGCGAACTTTGCCTCTTCGTCGTCGGTCGGGAGCGCGCACGTCGTAAATGCCGAGGAGGGATTTCATGAACCGCACGCCAGCGTGAACGGCCAGGTCGTGTTTTATCGGCTGTTCCACCAAGGAAAGGGAAGCAACACCGCGCAGGTCGTCGTGTTTGATCCAATCACGGGCAAGACGACGAGCCTGTCGGAGAGCGACGGTACCGCGCATTGTTTCTGGAACGGCACCGGTACGGGAACCGTGTGTAACAACACCGGCCTGTACAAAGGTTTGTTCACGATCGCGGCGTCCGGTCCGTCCCTGGGCGAGTCCGCGCTCCTCCTTCGGCATCCCACGGTCGAGCAGGTCGCGGCGGTTGACCCGGATTTCGCCGAATGCCGCGGTGCGAGCTACGCGTACGGGACGTTTTGCGACGAGAGCCACATGATCGTGACGGTTGGATGCGGCGTGGAGACGGACGGCGTCGTGGACACCACCATGTCAAAGCTCGGCCTGATCGACGTCTCCGCCGACGAGCCGACGTTGATCCCGCTCGGAAAGAACCTTGCAGACGCATTCGGAGGCCCGGGCTCGTCGTCCTACACGGTCGATTGCATGACCACGCCCTAGATGGATTGACAAGCAGGGCGATTTTTGGTTTACTGCGCCCCTCGACGCGGCATTGGGCGGCGTCGGAAATCTTTCCAAGGAGCGCCAGTGAACAAACGCCACTACGACGTGATCTTTCTCGGCATCGGAGTGTCCGGAGCATTCACCGCGAAGACGATGGCGAGGCATACGAACGTTGCCCGTATGGCCATGATCGACCGTCGGCCCGGACCGGGCCAGGTCAATACGGGCCGCGCCCGGAACAGCGGGACCGGCCACAATGGTCGGTTGGAATCCAACCTGGCCATCGGACGGGCCATCGAGGTGTCCGGCGAGTTCGACCTGTTGCGCGGGTTTGCGTACAAGTACGCGCCGGGCGCGATCACGACGGTGCCCGGCCTCCTGTTCGGCGTCGGCGCCAAGGACGTCGCGTTTCTGCGAGACCGCTTCGCGAAGCTCGCCCCGCACTTCCAAGACCTGCGGCTGCTCGAGCGCGACGAGATCGCGAGGCTCGAGCCGGCGCTCATCGAGGGACGTGATCCGAGCGAGCCGGTGGTGGCGCTGTACACCGCGGAGGCGTACGCCGTCGACTTCGAGTCCGTGACCGTCGCGCTGCACAACGAGGCGCATCGCGCGGCGTTCGAGACCGGGAAGACGCTCGACACGTACTTCGACACGGAGATCACGCGCGTCACGCGGACCGCGACCGGGTTCGAGCTCGTCGCGGGCGATATCACGTTCACCTGCCGCTCGCTCGAAGTCGCGATGGGGAACAACTCGATCCTCGTCGCGCACGAGCTCGGGTTCGCGCAGCACCTGGTCCCGACCACGGTCGGCGGCAGCTACTACGTGGCCGATGCCCGCGTGAAGGGCAAGGTGTACACGCCGCAGGACGAGGCCGTGCCGTTCGCGGCCCTGCACTTCGACCTCGACGCCAACAACCACAGCGTCATGCGCATCGGACCGCTCGCGATCCTGCTGTTCATGATGGAGCGGGGCTCATATCGCACCACGTGGGAGTACCTGAAGAGCGGCGCGCTCACCCCGCGCGGTATCCTCGGGTGGCTCCGGGCGATCCTGTTCAACCCGCCGCTGCGCAACTTCGGGCTCATGTGTCTCCTCTGCCTGCTGCCGATCGTGGGGAAGCGCGAGTTCCTGCGCCAGGTGCGCCGCTTCATCCCGCTCATGCAGCTCTCGGACCTCACGTTTGCCGACGGCGCGGGCGGGGTGCGCGGGCAGCTCATCGACACGACCAACGGCACCATGTCGAAGGCCACGCGCATTCCGACGCCCGAGGGCATGCCGGCCAACTTCATCGCCGCGCCGTCTCCCGGAGCCTCGGTGAGCGGAGGCAACGCGGTGAGGAGCGTCCGCAACCACGTGAAGTGGCTCGGCCCCGACTACTGGTTCGACGAGGAAGCCATGCGCGCCGATCTTCTCGGCGCCATCCCCGCGCGAGCCGTCTCCTAGAGCCCTACGGCTCTTTTTTGTATCCGCAGGATTGACACGACGCGTTTTTCGTGGTTCACTCCGCGCGGAGGCAGCAACGATGCGCGGAAGATTGAGCGTACACGGCGGACTCACCCTGGTGCCCACGCCCGGATTCGAGGAAATCGCGGAACGCGTGGCCGAACGGGTTTCCCGGATGACCCTTCCCGGAGGCGAGGACGAGCCCGATACTCCGGTTGACATCGCCGTCCCCAAGTTCGGTCGACGGGTCAACGGGGAACCGATGCTCGGGCTCGGAAAGGAGCACATCGGCGGGCACGATGTCGTCGTGATCGGAAGCGGCCCGGGTGACCCGGCCATGCTCCTCGACCTGCAGATCCTGCTGTCGGTCGTGGCGGGACGTCGGCCGTCCAGGCTCACGCTGGTCACCGGCTACCTGCCGCTCAGTCGCTCGGACAAGGACGAGGGAGAACTCGAGTTTGCGCTCGCGCCCATCGTCATCAACATGATCGCCAACGCAGGGACCGGGCCGGACGTGAAGCTCAGTCGCTGGATCGCCGTGGATCTTCATGCGCCGCAGGTGGTGGCCGCGCGGCTGCCCGGCTTCATCACCGAGCTCAGCATGACCCGCCGCGTGATCAAGAGGGCGATCGCCGACGTGATCGAGGACGGCGGCAGGCCCGTGATCCTCTACACGGACGGGTCGTCGGAGACGCGTCTTTCGAAGATCGTCGACGAGGTCGGGGAAGATCTCGGCATGCGTCTCCCCACGGTCGTCGGCACCAAGAGGCGCAAGGACGACAAGGCGTCCGAGCTCCGTCGCGTGTTCGGCGAAACGAGGCGGGTGAGAGGTGCCCACGTCTTGAGCGTCGACGATGAGATCGCCACGGCCGGAACGAACGTTGGCGCCGCGGCCGCGATGAAGGGGAAGTACCACGCGGCGCGTGTGTACGCGGTCGTCACGCACGGGATCCTGTGCGAGAAGGCCGTTCCGCGCCTCACGGCCGAGGACTGCCCGATCGATCGGGTCTACTGCACGGACACGGTTCCGATCCTCGGGCGTCCCGAGCTCGTCCCACTCGTGGAGTCCGGACGGCTGCGGGTGACCGAGTGGGGGCCCGACATGGCCCGCGCCATCTACCAGCACCACTGGGACCAGAGCATCCGCTCGGTGCGCTGAGACCGTCACTTGGTCTCTCTTTTTTTTATGCAAAGAAAAAATCCCGTTGTTCGGGATCAGCGGACGTCGAGCTGTACGGCGGATTCCAGGCCGTAGACGTCGAGGAGAAGGGACGACAGGCCGCAGGCAAGGTTCCCGGAGAAGGGATAGCGATGCCAGACGGTCTTGCCGATCGGTTCGGAGCCCTGGCGGAGGAGGATGGCCGTCTTGTAGGTTCGTGACCGGTGCGGCTTGAGCGGCTTGTGGCCGAGCAGCCACATGGCGAGGAACAGCCCGTCGTACTCCCTCGCGGCGAAGGAGGTCATGACTCTGGTGACGCCCACGGGCGCATGGAGCCGTCCGGACTTCACGAGACGTACCGTGTCCGCGATCCCGTCGAACTCCATGCGGAAAATCGATCCTCCCGTCTTGTCGAACGCCTCCACCGTCCCGCCGCTCCCGAAGGTCGGGGTGAAGGAGTAGTCCAGGCGCGCGTTGCCGATGGAAAGGGCGCAGCGTTGCGTGCGGTCCCGATAGGCTTCTTCCATGTCGTTCTCCGTCGCGCGACCGTACCAAAAACGCCCGGGCGGGTCAACGCGCGGGCGCTTTCGGTTAGAACGTGGCGTCGATGGAGCTCGTGATGGTCTTCGCGCTGCTCGCGGAGTAATCCGCGCTGCTTTCGACCGTGCTGCCGATGCGGTAGTTGCTGAAGAAAACGTCGCTCACCACCGTGATGTCGCTCGTCCAGTTGGTGCCGAACAGGGCTTCCGCGATCGCCGCGCTCGCGATCGGCCGCAGGACGCCGAGGTAGGAGGTGGCGTACACCGTGCTCGTGGAGAACTTGATCATGCCGTTGCCGGGGCGGATGATCACGTTGCGGCCAAGCGGAATGTCGGCCATGGCCGACGCGGAGAGGATCACGAGGTCGTCGTAGTCCGAGAGCCAGGTTTTGAACGTGGACTCGTTGGGAAAGGCGTGGCGCTTGCCGTCCTTGCCGTAGTAGTACACCGCCGTGCACGGGTCGTTCACGTACACGTCGCCGGTGCAGCCGATCTTGATGATGTTTCCCGGGGTCACGTACGCCGACGTGTTGGAGACGGTGACCGTGACCGGGTCGCCGCTCGTCTTGTTGCCGTCGTCGTCCGTGCAGCGCGCGTACATTTCGTACTCGCCCGTTTCCTCGAACACGTACCCCACGTAGGCCACGTCCTGGCGGGGAACCATGGCGCGGGCGTTCTCCCCGTCGATGTAGAGGTCGCAGGATTCCACCTCGCCGTCGTCCGACGCGCGCACCGAGAACGTGACCGCATAGTCGCGGATCGCCGTCGTCGGGGTGATCTCACTGACGTCCGGCGAATCGCCTCCGGTGGAGTCCGCGTCGATGGTGAACTGGACGCTTGCCACGGCCGAGGCATTCTCCCCCTCGTCTACCGCGTACAGATAGGCCGTGTGCTCGCCGTTGGAAAGCGCGGAAGAAGGGGTTTTCTCCGTAACGTTTCCGATGTTCGCGTAGGAACCGCCGTCGATTTTGAAATAATACCGGTCGATGGACGACTCCCCGTCCGCCGGGGCGGTCCAGGAGAAGGTCGGCGTGGTATCCACGACCGCGTCGTTGTCGCCGGCCACGTCGAAGTTCGTGGGCTTGCTCGGCGCCGTCGTGTCGAACCGAGCCAGGTCGCCGGACGTGCCCACGCCCCACCACTGGACGGAGGACACGGCGATGACGGAAAGGAGCGAGAGGGAAGACGTGGAGGCATTCACGTCGCTCCAGCTGTCGCCGCCGTCATCGGTTTCGAGCAGGTCGTGATCCGCGCTCACGAGGATGCCGTTGTCCTCGTCGTAGAAGGAGACGGACAGGATCGCGTCGGAATCGGACAGGTCGTCCACCGTGAGGTCGCTCCAGGTGGTCCCGCCGTTCGTCGTTCGTTGAAGGGTCGTTCCCTCGCCGACGGCCCAGCCGTGGGAAGAGTCGCTGAACGTGATCTGTCGGATGTCGTCGGACGTGGAGGAGGATTCCGTGGTCCAGGAGGTCCCGCCGTTCGCGGTCTTGTAGACGGCTCCCGCGTCGCCCGCGATCCACGCCACGGTGGCGCTGTAGGCATGTACCGCGTGGAAGTGCGTGTTGTCGTCGCTCGGATCCTCAATTTGCGACCACACCTCGCCGCCGTCCGTCGTCTTGAGCACGAGTCCGTTCTCTCCCACCGCGAAGCCGACGGTGGACGAGCCCATGGACACCGCGTACAGGTCGTATCCCTCTTCCGTCGAGGAGAGTCCGGAGAGGCTCGCGTCTTCCCAGGAGTCGCCGCCGTCGTCCGTGACGATGACCGTGCCGCTCGCTCCCACCGCCACCGCGTCGTCGGCGTTGATGATGGAAACGCCGTAAAGGTCGGCGGACACGTCCGAGTCGCCGCTCGACCAGTCGTCGCCACCGTCGTCGGTCCAAATGACCGTTCCGTCATAGCCGACGGCGATCACGGTATTCGAGTAGGCGTCGACGGCCGTGAGCGTGCGGCTCGTGGGCGAGTCGATCTCGGCCCAACCGGAGGCGAGCGCCACGGACGGTACGACGGCCGGGGAGACCAAGAGCGAGAGAAGAAGGGCGGAAGTGAGGATGCGTGATTTCATAGGACGATATTTGCTCAATGATATCACAGTTCTCGCGTACGGCGCAGAAGCTCGTCGACCTCTTCCCGCGTCAGGGGCCGCGAGGCGCCCTCCGGCAGGTCGCCAAGGAGAATGTGCATGACGCGCACGCGGACCAGCTTGATGACGTTGTAGCCCAGTTCCTCGCACATGCGGCGGATCTGGCGGTTCCGCCCCTCGGTCAGGACGATGGTGAACGACCGCGTGCGTCCCGGGACGCGCGTTACCTTCGCGGGCTTGGTCATGGATCCCAGAATCAGGATGCCGCTTCGCATTCGCTCCAGGCTCGCGTCGTCGATGTCCTTGTCGACCGTGACCACGTATTCCTTCTCGTGGTCGTACTTCGGCTGCGTGACGCGCTCCGACAGCCGGCCGTCGTTCGTAAGCAGCAAGAGGCCCGAGGATGCCACGTCAAGGCGTCCGATGGGGAAGACGTGTTCCTTGATGCCAAGAAACGACAGGACGTTGTCGCGGCGGGCCGGGTCGACGCTCGTGATGATCCCAACGGGTTTGTGGAACGCAAGAAAAATGGGTTTCGGTGCGGCGGATTCGACGACCGTGCCCTTCACGCGCACTTCGTCCGACTCGTCCACCTGCACGCCGAGCCCCGCCAGCTGCCCGTTCACGACGACGTCGCCCGCCTCGATGAGTCGGTCGGCCTCCCGTCGCGAGCACACGCCGCGGTCCGCCAGATATTTGTTGAGACGCGTTTTCACAAAAGCATGAGAATTTCCCCGACGATTTCGTCGACGGACCGGACGGACGTGTCGAACGCGGGCGCGTCCGGCGGCTGGTAGGCGGGCATGGCGAGGTTCTTTCGGTAGGTGGCCTCGTCGGTCACGGAAATGGTCTTGCTCGACGCGGCCGTCGCCCGTTCGACTCGTTCTCGGAACCGCGCGATCAGAACCTCTTCCGGCGCGGTGATGCGCACGGACACGAACTTGTACCCGTTCGCTTCCGCGATCCCTCGGTACCGCAGATACTCCGCCTCGTCGCGCACGTACGTGTCCGTAAACACGTTCAGCCCCTTTTTGCACACCACCTCGAAGAACCCGACCAGAAGGTCCTTAACCGTCTCCCGGTCCTTGTCACGGTGATACCCAAACAGCTGCCACTTCAGCTTGTCATACGAAACCAAATACGTCCCCGGCAGCCGCTCCCCAAGCGCCGCCTCAATGGTCGATTTCCCCGAACAGGAAGGCCCGCTGATTTGGAGGACGAATTTCATAATATCGACAGTTTAACAGACCCGCAGGTCGATTGATAGCTCCCATCTTGCCATCGCATTTCCGTCTTGTTATACTCTCGACGCGTCAGGAAATCCCAATGTTCCGAGGTAGCTCAGCGGTAGAGCAGTGGACTGTTAATCCATTGGTCCTGGGTTCGAATCCCAGCCTCGGAGCCATGAGTGGCAGTGTCTGGCGTCCCAGATGCTGCTAGTCAAAAATCCATCACTTTTGTGGTGGTTTTTTGTTTACAGGGAACGTTTCGTTAAACGGCGATTGTTTGGTAAAATATCGGTAATTATGAACAAGTCAGAAGCTTCACAAAATTCGCTCGCGTTCATCCATGACGTTGCGGCGTACTTCATGGATTTCCTAGAGACAGATTTTCATAAACGTAAGTTGCCGAAGCGATCCGTTAAAACCAGAAACAACGATAACCTTCTCGTTGGTCTGAGTCTTCAAAAATATCCGTCCTTTCATCGAAAGATTGTTGAGTTGATCAAAGATGGTTTTCGAGAAGAAAATAAAATCGGCATCAGCAGAGGGGTATATAAAACGAATCTTCCAAAAAACTTGGTCGAACTCATCAAGCTTCAGGTTGGAAAGATTTCCTCTGCACAAATCAATAAGACTTTAGATTCGATCCAGTCAGAGATTGAGAATCTAGGAACACTTCATGCGGAGGAGCACGATGTTGCTCTGACACGATCGCTTGAATCAGCCGAAGCGCTACTCAGAGAAACTCTGGTAACGCCGTTCATTACTCAAATTGAAAAGCCGCTACAGAACCTTGAGCTGGGTACAGACGAGGATCTTTTCTCATTGGAGGAAGAGCTCTCTGCGATTCTACTGAGGCAGATTGAGGGGAAAATTGCCGAATGCCTGAATTTACTGATGGCTAAAAGTAAGGTCAATATTGGGAAGGAATTAAAATCTGTTTTTCCACTGGATGAAGTGCGGGTCAGCATTTTAGAGTTTTTTGAAAATTTGCAGGTAGCAGATATCTACGCGGAACTTTTCGAAATGGAAAGGAATAAAGGAATTCTTGATAAGCAGGAATTTTATCTTTATTTCGGCGATATCGCGTACGGAAACATTAGGTATCCAATTTTTTACCTGCCCTTCACTCTGTCTCGAAGGGAGGAGACATTCGATGTTACCTTCGACTCTCAAATTTACATAAACAAAAAAGCACTTGAATTCATCGTGCAGGAAATAAATGCCCAGAAAGGCAAGAAAGGAACTCTCGAGTCAGTTACAGAGCGGATCATCTATTTGGGAAATCCCGAGCTCAATGTTTTTGAAATGCTTCAGGGCATTATCACCGAAATTGGTTCATTCTTTGAGCTGAATGCTGCGATTAATTTGAGTGCAAAAGAGCATGTGGTTGGAAAAAGTCAGTTGGTGCGAGTCTCTAATGCCTCATACATCAATCTTTTCGATAAATCCGATGAAGCATTGGTGAACGACTATGAGGATATTTTGCAGCAACTTGATACTGAAGACAGCCCGTTAGCTGAAATGTTCAAAGTGCTTATTGATGATTTTATTAATAAGAATCCCATTCCATGCAATCCTGAAGTTGAAGATGAATGGGACGCAATGCCAACCTCTGAGCGGCTCGTGCCGCTCAGCCCGATTCCTTTGAACAGTGAACAGCTTCAAATTCTTTCAGCATTAGCTAAAGATAATTGTAAGTATGTTGTTGTTCAGGGCCCTCCAGGAACTGGTAAAAGCCACACAATTACAGCAATAATCTTTGATGCAATTTTAAAGAATCATTCCGTTCTCGTTCTCTCTGATAAAAAAGAAGCGCTCGACGTCGTTGAAGACAAGATTACTTCCACGATGAACAAGGTGCGTTTCGATAAGAATTTTCAAAACCCAATCTTACGTCTCGGTAATACGGGCAGCACTTACGGTGCAATTTTAGCGAAGGCAACTGTTGAAAATATCAACGCCCACTTTAGAGCAACCAAGAAAAATTTTGATGAGGTCGAACAAAATATCGACAAACTCAAGAACTCGTTAAGAGAAGATTTGGAGGCAGAGATTCTTGCCTACGGGGACATTGATATTAATGAAATTCACGAACTGTACGATCTCGAGGCCGGAGTACAGAAGTATGGTGCGTTGTTTGATTTTGATGAGCTTTTAAATTGTGATGATGCTGCGGCTGATTTGGATACGCTGAAGTCAAGCGTGCTTGTAATAAGGGACGCTCTTAATTCAGTACACACGAAGACGATTTTTAACGCCTGTGGTCTTAGTGCTGACGCGGTCCTTACATTAGCGGAGATTCGAGAGTCGTTAATAGATATTGCACAAGTCTCGTCTGTAGTCGAGAGAATAAAGACGGAAACACCAAACATCCTCGAGGCTTTGTCCTGCTTCAAAACCCTGTCTTCGGGAGACGCCGAAAAATTAGGTCATTACGCGGAAGAATACAAAGCTTTAAATAAATGGTTGATCGGCTACACGTTCAACAAAAAAGCAGTCGAAAAATTAGATGGCCAATTTACAAGAGATTTCCCTCTCTCTTCCTTTGATTCACCCCACAGCTCTATTGACGCGCTTGTTACTTCAATGAACGCCATCCTTCACTTGAAGGCAGCATTGGAGCCTATTTCGTCAGGGTCCAAAGACCTCGTGACCTTGGCTCATAAGGCCATGGTTCAGAATGATTTCTCTGAGGGCTTGCGAGCCTCCGCGTCTTTACTCGAAGCGATAGACGAGATCATTGAAGCGTTGAACGTTTTCCCGGAGACAATGTTAAAATTATCGATCGACCTCGGTAAAATTTCTGAATTCCATAATAATAAACTTTTCGAGATCAGTGATCTAAGCTTCAACCAGATTGTTAGATTCATTGGCTTGAAGCAAAAACTGAACAGTGAATTTAGTAAGATCCCCGAGTTGAATTACGATGAAAAGAAGAAAAGTTTAGAGGACTTGGTTACCGCTAGAGCGACTCATTTGCTGGATGGACGCCTTATTAACTTTTGTCAAAATAATAAGAATGATGCCGAGGGACTTCGCAATATCATTAGAACGAAACAGCGCTTTCCCAAGGAGCAGTTTGCGAAGCTTAAAGAGGCTTTCCCATGCATCCTTGCAGGTATTCGTGATTATGCAGAATACATTCCCTTGGAACCAGGAATGTTTGATTTGGTAATCATTGACGAAGCATCTCAGGTTAGTATTGCACAGGCCTTTCCTGCATTGTTACGCGCGAAGAAGGTATTGATTCTGGGTGACAAAAAGCAGTTCAGTAACATCAAGGCTGCGCAAGCAAGATCCGATACAAATCGCGAATACCTGAACAGAATAAGTGATTCATTCCGGAAGAATGTCTCTACTGATATTGCGAAAACCATTAAACTGGAAAAGTTTAATATTAAAACGTCGATCTTGGAGTTCTTTCAGTCGATCTGTAATTATGACATTCAATTATTGAAGCATTTCCGAGGATACAAGGAGATCATTTCCTACTCGAACAAATATTTTTATCAAAACAATCTTCAGGTGATGAAGATTCGTGGTAAAGCGATCGATAACGTAATTAAATTTACGGTTCTCGAGACCAAGGAAAACACTGCGCCGTATCCGAATACCAATACGGTCGAAGCCGAATTTGTTATCACTGAGTTGCAGCGTATTCGTGAATCCGGCTCGAACGATTCCATCGGCATCATTACTCCTCACACCAATCAACAAAAGTTGCTTACGGAAATGATCTATAAGCTACCCGAAAAGGATGATTATTTTGAGAAAATGAATCTCAAAATCATGACCTTTGATACTTGTCAGGGAGAGGAGCGAGACGTCATCTATTATTCGATGGTGGCAAATAAAGAATCTGACCGTCTTTGGGGTGTATTCATTAAAGATTTAAACAACGTCGATCTTGAAGAGGAGGGTCAAATTAAAGCTCAACGTCTGAACGTAGGTTTAAGTCGTGCCAAGGAAACGATGCACTTCGTGTTGAGTAAAGATATCGCGGATTTCTCCGGATCAATCGGTGAGGCCTTGAGCCACTATAATTTTGCGCTTCAAGAAGCCAAGAAAGAGCGAGATGTTGCGGAAACAGATCATAATTCTAAGATGGAATCCGAGGTACTAAACTGGTTCTACCAAACAAAGTTTTGGCAGGAACACAGGGACTCGATTGAGTTCATTCCTCAATTTGAGATAGGAAAATACCTCAAACAGCTAGATCACACATACTCGCATCCGAACTATAAGGTCGATTTCCTGCTTACATATTGCGACAGTTCACACCGCGAACATAAGATCATCATTGAATATGATGGTTTTCAAGAACACTTCACGGATACCGAATTGGTAAATGAGTTTAATTACCAAGATTACTATTCATCCGATGACTTATACCGTCAGAAGGTTTTGGAAAGTTACGGCTATAAGTTTTTGCGTATCAACAAATTTAATATCGGCAAGAATCCAATCGAAACACTGGATAGTCGTATTGCCGTATTCTTGAAGGTATCTCGATCACAGAACCCATTGTTGTTGAATATCCGCGAGACCGTCTCGGGGCTTCAAAACGGAGAAATGAAGGAATGTCCAAAGTGTAAAGAAGTGAGAAATCAGTCGGATTTTAAAGATGCTTCGCTTATTACCGGGTATGGGCGATTTTGTAAGATGTGCAAAGGTGCTAGGAACGAAAGCCGAGTAATTGATAGTGGCAATGCGCCCAACGCTGCCGCAACAGATCAAACCTGTCCCCGTTGCGCGGCAAAAATGATTCTTCGCAACGGCAAACGTGGAAAGTTCTACGGATGTTCAAAATTTCCCTATTGCAAGGGTACGCGGAACTACTAGATTGGTTGTCGAGAATACGGATAGAATTACAGTTGAATTTTTCCGTCGGTGATGGATAGAGAGGATTTGATTTGGTTCAATAAATTTCTCTTTTCTTCTATCGTCCCTTCTTTTAAGATGTATTTAGCACAAGCGTAGACATCAATATCCGGCATCATCTCAGCTATCTTTTCCGTTGCGACGTGCCCTCCAAGACTTGAAATCATTTTTTTGAGTCGATCTATTTCTTGCTTGATACGATCGACTGCAGTCAACTCGTCTATATCGACTTTATCGATCACCTTACAAAGCTGACTAAGCAATTCCTCTTCTCTTATGTAGGGTTCTTTGCATCCGGTCAGCCATTTTTTGTTACATCCATAATAAACATAACGTCTTATGGTCCCATCCTTAAGGCGTTTTATTTTTTCGTCGGCCGTTATCCCGTAATTACACTTTCCGCATTTGAACATTTTAGTAAAGCCAAATTCTTTTGTGCCTGGACGATTGGTACGCTCGGCACCTTTCATTACCTCACGAGCTCTCTCGTAGATTTCTTTATTGATCAATGGTTCGTGTTTCCCCTGATACCACCGACCGCTTCCTTGCGGAAATTCATATCGACCCGTGTAAAACGAGTTGTCGATCATACGGTAGATCATGCTCAAGGAAATCTTTTTACCTTTGCGGGTCTTAAATTGTTTTTCGTCATCAAACCATCGTTTTAGATCTCGACCTGTAAATCCTTCGTAGGCTACTTTACGGAATGCCTCCTGAACTACGGGACCACGCTCAGGATCAATATAAATGCGTCTCTCGCCCTTGGGAGCGTATTTGTCATGAAGATAGCCTAGCGGTGACATATTAGGCCTGTAGCCCATTTCCACCTTCGCTCGGAATCCACGCTTCACATTCACGCCTTTGTTGTCGTTCTCGAGCTTTGCATGGCTACACAGCATCATGAGCATGAATTTATCACTCGGTGAGTTGGTGAACTTCGGCCCATTCGTCCGAATTTCTTGAAGCAACCCCTGATCCATCAGATCGACGACTGTGCCTAAGTCGCCTGCGTTACGACTGATGCGATCCGCCGCCCATGTTAGAATCCCGTCGAACTTCTTTAGACGAATATCGTCTATTAAACGATTAAACTCCGGGCGGGATCCGGAGTTTTTGGCAGAGTGGCTTTCGCGGCGAATCTCGACGACATTGAGATGATCTCTTGCTGACATCTCGAGCACTTCTTTCACTTGACTCTCAATTGATAAGGCTTGTCGTTCATCATCTTCCGAGGACTTGCGAGCATAGAGACAGTATTTGAGCGGCTCCACCTCCTTTAATTGTTCGATCTCACTGTTCGTATTTTGTGCGTACATATGCTCATTAATCATTCTTATGATCCACATGCTAACGCTGTGGTCCCGGGTGCCTAGACCCCTAGCTGTTGGTAAGTCGCTCGATCAAAATAACCCATGTATTCACACAAAAAATGTTGAAAAAATCCCTTTACTTTCGGGGTTCCTATGCTACAATTGTCTCGCTTCACTACTCAGCCTAAACAGGGCCGTATTTCGGCTTATCGGATCGCGCGCATAAAGCGGCATCCGGTTAAAACAGTTCGAGCACGATCCGTGCTTGGGCTGGGTAGTGAAGCACCACCGGGTGTCGCTTTTTGTATTAAGGCGTCCTCGGCAAGATTAATAACCCATAGCCAAAAGCTTCACCTATGGCTCACAACCCCCAGTGGCTCGTTAACAAACATCCGAAGAATCTTAAAGCGCAGATCAAGGAGTTGGTAGAACACGGCTACACAGTCACACTACAGGACACTGGCACTGCTCAACTCATTCGCAAAAAGTCTTTCTCTTGTCTTTTTGCTCTCATCACCGGTGTCATTCCGTATGCCCTGTACTACATGGCAAAGAATGATTACACCGTTTACCTCGATTTAGACACGCAAACCCCAGACCCGAACGGAACCAAAAAGGAGCCGAGCCAAATGATGCTCCTCCTCAAGGTTTGCGGAATCATTTTCATCGTTCTCATCAGCGTCGGCGCAATCGTCGGATTCATCCAAGGTTTCTCTGAAGAAGGAGGGTCAGCGGCTTCCGAAGACGTCAAAGCGATTGTCGATGGTCCACGCATCCTTGGTCTCACCATTGAGCAGGCGCGTACGGAACTGGGGGCGCCGACGGACGGTAAGCAAACCGAACCGACCCCATTGCAGATTTCCATTGGGACAGATACATGGAACAACTCATTCAAAATGGGTGAATACGATATCGTTCTCGACTACGATGTGAAGTCTCGCCAAGTCACCAGTTTCTTCATCGCTACGGACGACCCGTCCGGAGCTACTCGGGATTGGAAGTCTCTCGCTCGGCTCGCTAATATCTCAGAAGACGCGACCACATATACCGTAGATCCTGTAGAAGCCATGAACAAAAGCGGCTACTACACGGGTGTAATAGCCGCCGATAAATAGTTGCTAGTAGCGTCGTCCAAACACGTCTGCAAGCGTGTAATGCGGCTCCCGTTCCGTGCTGATGACCCACACTCCGGCGCTGACGTACTTGCGCGTGATCGAGTAATCGACACACATGGAGAATGCGTCCGCTAGGTCGTCGTGTTTCTCAACGCCGAAGCCCACAATTTGTGTAATGAGATCCTGGCATCCCGTCCTAGGGAATAGAACGGTTGCGTTCTTGATGAACTCACTCGTGAACGCGAGGCGCGTGCGCTTGTCGCGTCCAGCAACAGAATATTCCTTTGTCCTAAGCCCTTCTTTCTTGAGGGTCTGACTGTAGGCGGCTTGGAACCCCACGTTCTCAATGACGAGTTCTGCGACCTTTCCCGGCTTCACCTGACGCGCGACGTTGCGGATACAGGCGAGCGCGTTCGGAAAGTCGAGCTTCTTGTTGATGGGGTTCGGAAGGATGTAAATCCGGCGGCCATTGCTGCCGTCCTTTGCCTTGTACACCCGCGCCGATACGATCGCCGTGAAGTCCGCATGCTTTTTCTCCGAGATGGCAAGGTCGGCGGACGCGACTCCGAACATGAATCCTTCCGCGTCATCGTCAGGAAGATCGTCGTAATATTGAATCCACTTCTTATCAATCACGCGGTCTTCGTCGGCCATGATATGGAGAAGCATTTCCCGCTGCCACGCAATTTCGCTTCCGATGCTGCGCTTGTGATTTATGATCGAGGCCTTGTCAGGAAAGCGGGACGGCCACAGGCACACGCCCTTGGCGTCTAGAAGCGGATACTGACGGAACACGCCGTCGAGCTTCTTGCCCTCGATCATGGCGCGGACACGGGCGAGTAGGCTGTCTTCATGCACCATGTTGCCGATGATGACGATCATCGTCTTTTCCGATCCGCACGGGAGTATTTCTCCAGTAAGCCAGTTAAAAATCTTGTCACGTCCTTCTTTTGTTTTTGCGGAGTTCACGTCCTCTACGTCGTCACAAATGACGAGGTCGGGACGGTGCGGTCCGTGGCGCATTCCGCGAATGGACTGCTCGGTCGAGGCGAACGTAATGCGTGCCCCGAACTCCGACAAGACAATAGAATTCGCACCCCACTCATCCTCATCGGTCTGGAAAGGCCCGAGATCCCGGCGCAGGATTTCATTCCGTTCCAGCTCGGACTTGAGGGTCATGAAGTGCAGCTTGGCCTGTTGGCGGGTTTGGCTCGTGATGAGAACGAATTTCTTTTTGCGTTTTCCTAGAATGCCCCAGATAGCAAGCGCGGTATTCATAATGGTCGACTTACCGGAGCCACGGAATGCCTGGATGACCACAACCTTGTAAGCAGATTCGGCAAGACGGAACATCTCGCGGTGGAATCTTGCAGGCTTGTAGGTGACGTACTCGTTGAAGTAGATCGCGAAGAACGCGGCAAAGCTTTCGCGGACGACGCCGATACGCGTCCTCCGGTCTTTTTGTAGCTTCCTGATGATGTCGTGCGTGAGTTCTAAGCCATCGCGTGTCGTGATGTTCATAGGGATTAGGTGAGATTTTCTTCAGAGAATAATTTGAGGGCGGACTCGATGATCGCTTCCTGTTCCGGCGTGAGCGGCACGTCCTCGTGGCGGACGTTCGCCTCGACTTCGAGCTTGTTGCGATAGGCTGGGTGGCGGTGCTTGAGCCAGAACGAGATAGCCCCGAGGTTCCCGCTTTTGATGAGGTTCGCGAGCTGGCTTTCCGCCACGTCGCTAATGAGGCCGTTACCTTCGATGATCGATTCATTAGCGAGCTTGGTGAAGTCAGGATCGTCCTTGAGCCACCGATAGAACGTGGCGCGTCCGACCCCGACCTTTTCGCAAGCGACCTGGACGATAGGTGTCTTCTTGAGTTGGTCGATGAGGAGCTTTTTCTGCTCAGATTGGCGGGCTTCAATACGATTTTCTTCATGCATAGATCACGAGCTAATGATCTCCGCCTTCTTGCCTGTGAGCTTTTCGTACCGCTTCACGATGACGTCGCAGAAGATCGGCTCTTGCTCGCAGAGAAGTGCGCGGCGTTTGAGCTGTTCGCAGGCAATGAGCGTCGAGCCGCTTCCGCCGAACAGGTCGAGAACGTAATCTCCGGGCTTGGTGCAACGACGCAGTGACTTTTCGTGGAGCGTTGGATTCTTACTGGTTGGATGTTCGTAAGAAGACGACGCGAGCCGTTTTACGAGCCACACATTGAGAAGATCGAGCACGTCGTCGATGAGTTGGTTGCCCGTACCGACTTCCTTGTTTAGGACTTCGTTTAGGTTCATGACCGAAGGCGCGAGATACGGCTTCCCGCGCGTGGCGTACACGCACGGCTCGCTAACCTTGTTGAAAGCAACTCCCGGCGTAGGGTTCGCGTTGTCCTTGAGCCAGATACAGACGCGGCGATTCGTGAGTCCGAATTCTCGGAACAGTTCCTGCATGAGGTATATGTACGATTCGTCACACCAGTAAAAGGCGTGAACGTCGTGCCTTGCGACGCTGAGCGCGTTTTCCATCGTCTTCTTTATGAACGCGCGATAGTCCTTGTCGCTCAGACTGTCGTTTGTCTTGTGACCGCCGTACTTCCCGGACGTGCCAACGCCTTTGTCGTATGAGAGTCCGATGTTGTACGGGGGATCGCAGGCAATAAAGCCCACCTCTCGCTTGCCGACGAGTAACGCGACATCCTCCGCCTTGGTTGAGTCCCCACAGAGAAGACGATGGGAACCGAGAGCGTAAAGCGTTCCGGGTTTTGTCACAGGCTTCTTGATGGCCGCAATTTCTTTCGTAACGTCGAACTCGTCGTCTTCGGTTTCTAGCCTTTCGTTCCAGATATTTTCCAGGTCTTGATTGTCGAATCCGATATCAAGAAGCAGGTCAACATCGAATCCGTCCGCGAGTTTTGCCCAGTCCCAATCACCATGAACGCGGTTGCTTGTCAGGAGATACTGGTCGTATTCGGACTGCGTGAGCTTGCGGTTTGGTACGCGGACCTCGATTTCTTCCTTGTCACGTCCGAGGAGCTTCAGTACAACGAGGCGTTGATGGCCTGCGAGTACCTTGTTGTCAGCGTCGACAACGGGAATCTCAACGAGATTGAATTTCTTAAGGCTCTTGGTGAGATCCTCGACTTGCTTCGGGCTCATGATGCGCGGGTTCTTGTCATTCGGGACGAGATCCGCGACGCAACGCTTCTCGGTGTGCCATGTCAGTTTTGTCATAAAGATGACGTTAAGAATGAATAGCGGGGAAAAGAAAACGCCCGCTCTGCACGGAACGAAAGCAAAAAATGCTTTTCGTCCTGTACAGAACGGGCGTTGCCGAGGCGGTGCCTCTCGGGAATCAATGATTCCGTCTATCGCTTACGCGAAATTCGCAAGACTCGTTGCCACAAGGGCTAGAATCTTCAGTTGTTAATCGTTTTTTACATACAATGGAATGCCTTGCGGTGGCATGACGACCTTGATCTCGCGTCCCTTAGCGCGTAGCTCATTGATGCGCGCCATGTCTTCTTCCGGAAGGGGAAAGAAAGCCTCGATGTGATTACCTTCGATCTTGAAGGACTCCGTGAACGCACGGCCACCTTCGCCGTTCATTGCAGATTTATGCAGATGACGCGCAAGGCTCTTCGGGTTGTTTGCCTTGCGACGGTGCAGGGTAAAGTCGGTGACGAGAAAGACGCTAACCGTCTTGCCGTCATCCTCGAGGCGGATTGTGGTCGGTTTTTCCATAGGTATTCCGCTCTCGCCACTGGCTGCCCGTCTGTCGGTGAATGAAGACGTCGCCGCCCTGATTCGTAGCGATTTGCTTAGCGATTTTTTCTGCTGCCTGCTGCGTGGGAACGACGACGCTTTCCAGCACATTGGGATCCTAAGCTTAGAATTCCACGTGGACAAGTTGTCGCG